>Ga0105055_10001866_pt1 | contig 33676 bp, 17 predicted proteins | sample BON03_FD_78090 | JGI IMG/M metagenome (GOLD analysis project Ga0105055, IMG submission 78090) | Freshwater microbial communities from Lake Bonney liftoff mats and glacier meltwater in Antarctica - BON-03 | ecosystem: Environmental > Aquatic > Freshwater > Ice > Glacier meltwater | place: Lake... | reverse complement strand
TTTTGTTGGGGGCGGGTTTGTGTTGTTTGTTGGGGGGGGGGGGGCGGGGGACAAAAAAACAACCCCCCCCCCCCCCCCAAAAACACGTCACGTCGCACGGCACGATCGTCGCGCGCGCGACCGACAACGAGAGAGAAGACGCAAGAACCGCGCAAAAAGGCGAAAAAAAGGCGCAAACGAAAAAGACGAAAAAATAAATCAAAGCCTCACCGACGTGATGAGCGACGACGAGGTGAAGTAGAGCGTGGCGGCCAGCGCGAAGTCGCGGTTGAGCACCAAGGGATAGACTCCAAACACCAGGGCGATGAAGGGCACAAACACCGCGCACGGCACGGCGAGGGTGTTGGTGATGTAGCACCACGTGACGGACGTGTAGAGCAGCCGCATGCCCAAGGTCAGCCCCGTGTCGAAGAGCGGGCAGTTCGTCGAAAACAGCACCTGCATCTGCCCCTTGCACCAACGCGACCGCTGCCGGAAGATGTTGCGGATCTCCTCGGGCGCCTCGCCGATGGCCAGGTACTCGTTCAGGTACCCCGCCTTGTAGCCCTTGCGCTTGAGGATCATGCCCAAAGCGTAATCCTCCGTGATCGTATAGGTGGGGAACCAGCCGCAGTCGGCGAGCGGGCAGCAGCGGATGCAAAAGTTGGTGCCCGTGCAGGCGATGTATCCCAGGGCGTCACAACCCGGGAGCATGTACTCCCAGAAGGAGAGGTTGAGGTTGTTGAAGATGTCCGACTGGGCGTCGACGTTGTTGAAGCTGCATTGTTTTTGGTGTTTTTTGTTGGTTGTTTTTGTTCTTCCCGGGGGGAAAACGGGGGGCGTTTCGGTGAGCGGGGCGCGTCGAGGGGAAAAAAGGGGGGGCGCTGCGTGTTTTTGTTGTCGGCGGCGAGACGAAAGAAAGAGAGGAGGGCCCGAGACACTCACCCCTGGGGCGTGAGCGTGAGCGCGTTGTCGTCGTCCGTCATGACCTCGAGGATCTTGGTGAAAAAGTTGGGCTTGGCCACCATGTCGGCGTCTGTTTTTTGTTTGTGTTTGTTTGTTTTGTTGGTCGAAAGGAGGAGGAAAAGAGGGTGTTGAGTTTTTTGTTGGTTTGTCATCGCCCGGTTCGTCGTCGGCAAGGCATCCCAAAAAAAAAAGATCATCAGCACGAGCGCGACCCCCTCTTCTCCTCCAACCCCTCTCCCTCTTCCTCAGCTACTCACCAAACACCACGGCGACCTCGTGCTTGGGGATCTTTGGCCCCGCGGCGTTGCAGGGGAAGTAGTCCTTGTAGATCACGTTTTTGAGGCAGTAGTTGAGGTTGTTGCTCTTTCCGTTGGTCTCGCCCGCCAGGTCGCGCTTGCGCGACCCCACGTACTCGAGGCACCCCCACTCGGCGTTGAGCTCCTGCACCATGGCCTCCTTGGCCGGGTCCTTGCCGTCGTCGCACACGTACACGGTCTTGAGCGTGTTTTTCGGAAGCGGCGCGCGCAGCGCGCCCAGGACCGTGTGGCGCACCAGCTCGACCGACTCTTTGTAGCAGGGGACCAGCACGCGCACGTGGAACGCCAGGTTGTCCAGGTCCGGCTGCGTCCCCTTCTTTGCGATCGGCAGGCCCTTGGTGCGGCGCGACTTGCTGTACTTGACGAGCAGGATGCCGTAGCCGATGGTGGCCGTCGAAGAGATGATCTCGATCAGCAGCACGATGATGCCGTAGGCCAGGTAGCCCATGTTGAGCGTGCGCGTGGCGCGGATCACAAAGTAGTAGACGGCCGCGCCCAGGTAGAACAGGAAGAGCGCGAGGCCGATGAGGTTCCAGTGCTTGGTCACGGGCCGCTTCTCCTTGGCGACCTTGATCTTGTTGCCTGTGTCGGCATACTCCTCGTCGTCAAACACGCCGCCGCCGCCGCCCCTTTGCAGGTCCTTCAGGGAGACGCCCTTTTTGGTGAGAAGCTCCTCGGCCAGGCTGACCATCATGGCGGCGCCGCCGGCGGCGCCGGCGGCGCCCTGGCCGCCGCCGGGGTAGGCGGCGGCGAGCTGGCCGCCGCCGCCGCCGCCGCCGCCGCCGCCGCCGTAGTCGCCGCCGCCGCCGCCGCCGCCGCGCGCGCCGCGCGCGCCGCCGCGCCGCGGGCTCGAGCGCGGGCTGTTTTTGGTTTTGGTTTTTTGACGGGGTGTGTTGTGTTGTTGAGTTTTTGAGGATGGGGTGAAGGAAGTGAGTGGAGAGAGCAAGGCGGGGGAGAAGCCAGGTGAGCGCAGCAGCATGGCTAGCTAGCGCGCGCGCGCTCGCGAGAGGCGGGGGGGGGGGAAACAAAAAAAGCGGCGAGCGGAAAAGCCGCGTTGCGTTTTGCCTCGCCGCGCGCGACGAAACGAAAAAAAATAATCAATTGCTCACCTGGGGCTGCCGCCGCTGCCGCCCCCGCGCGGCGAGAAGCCGACCAGGTGCCGCGGGGACTGGTGGCCGAACGAGTCGCCCTCGCTCGGCGCAAAGCCCTTGTTGCTCGCGCCGCCGGCCTTGAAGAACCGGCGCCACGGCGACGACGCGTCGCTGTTGGCCGCCGGCGACTCGTCCGCCTCGGCGCCCGCGCGGCCCTTCGGCGTGACGACGCCCGAGGACGAGGCCGGCGTGCGGCCGCCGCCGCCGTTGGGGGCGTTGGGGGCGTCGCCGCCGCCGCCGCCCGGGCGCGTGGCGATGGGCTTGAGGTTGCTCATGGGGCCGCGGGTGGGTGTTGTGCGTGTGTGCGGTGTGCCTGTGTGCGGTGGAACGCAACGACCCCCCCCGGTCGAGGGGGGGGGGGGGGGGGGGGGGGGGGGGGGGGCGGGGGGGGGGGGCGGGCACCCCCCCGCGGGGGGGGGGGGGGGGGGGGGGGGGGGGGGGGCGGGCGAGAGGCGCCGGCTCGAGAGGCGGCCGCGCCAAAAAGCAAGAGGGAGTTGTCTGCCCTCTCTCCTCTCTTTCTCTCTCTCTGTCTCTGTCACGGGGGCGCGTCTCACAGGAGTCGCGCTGTCGATCGGTGTTGAGGGGTCGAGGGGGCGGTCGGGGGAGATGGAGGGAGGGCGATTGGTGAGCTGTTTGCGGGGGCTGGCGGGTGAAGGACAGGGGCCGAGCGGAAGCAGCGAGTGCGCGCGCGCGGCTGGGCGCTGCTTAGGGCGGCGGGCGGCGGGCGGCGGGCGGCGGCGCGCCGTCTCGCGCGTGCGCCGCCGCCCGCCAACTGCCGCCGCTTCTCAAATCGCCAAATCCTCCGCCGTCCGGCCGTATGAGTGCGGCCGGCGCAGGGGCACTGCGCATCCGACGGATGCACCCGTCGATTCGCGACGAGAGGGGAGAGGGTGGCGCGATCCCGGCGCCGCGGGACGGCGGGCGGAGAAAATAAGCGACAGGGGCTTTTTGCTCCCCACACCCGATCAAAGCCTTTGCCCCATCGCCCTCGTCCCGCCTGCCCAATGCCGCGCACAGGGGGTACTAGGCGCGCATGGCCGCGCCCGATCGGCCCGCCCGCGCGCGCCGCGCCGCCGCGCGCAGAAAGGCGATGCTCGCGCGTTTTTGTCTTCTGGTCGCTCCACCCAGAAGGAGGGAGGGAAGCAAAGAGGTGGGCGCTGCCCGCACCCCGCTCCTCCCTTGCCGATCCACATCGCGCCGTTCGGCCCCTGCCGGTGTGCTCACCTGGTGCGTGCGTGTGTAATTCAACGTCGCGGGTCGGGACCGCGGGTGTGTGTTGCGAAAGTGGGTTGTCGTTCTCGCTTTGCTCTGCAGGTCCTGCTGGGTTTGGGGTGTGTTTTTTTTTTCGGGTGAGGGAGAGGAGGAGGAGGAGAGAGGGTGAGCGGGGGGGGGGGGCCTCTGTTTTTTGGCACGAGAGACGCGCTTTGACTCGGCGGGCGCCCTGCCGTCGCCGCGGGCCCTGCCGCGACCGCTGGCCTCGGCAAGGGCAGGAGCTGAGGGAGCTCCTGGCTCCGGCGGCGCGATTGGGCGGGCGCCGGACGGGAGAGGGGGAGAGTCGTCCTCGAGCGGAGGGAGGGCTTGCTCTCTCGCCAACTCCCTCGCTCTCCCTTCCTCTCTTGACCGCGCCGTGCGCCCGCGAACCACCGTCCCCGTCCGCTGCGCGCGCGCCGGCGCGGTACGAGCACACCACAGGGCCAGCCCGAGCGCCCCGGCGATGGCCCAGCGGGTCCCGGCGCGCCCGAAGAAGGGGGTGGGCACGGGAGGAGAGCCGGACAACAAACTAGAAAAAACAGCGAGCGTCGCGCAGTTGTGTGTTTTGCCGTTCGTATGCAAGGGAACGCGCGCGGATGGCTCGGCGTGGTAGCGCACCTGTGTGAGAGGGACCCAAAGTCGCGCGGGAAAGAATTGGAAGGGGCCTGGGAGAGGGGCCGACGGCGTGTCTTCTGCTGCTTGGTCCTCTCTCTCCCTCTCGCCCCCCCCCGCAGGTCGAGGCAAAAACCAGTCCACTCGCCCGCCGCGCCCCCATCCGCGCGTCCTGCCGCTCAATGAGGCACCCCGGGGGACGATGTGTCGACATCCCAGCCGATTTCTTGCGCGCGCCGGCGTCGTGGGACGGCGCAGGACGTGTTGGCGGGCGAGGGAAAGATGCCGCCGTCGCAACTCCAGGCCAGCCGCCGCCGCCGTCGGCGCCGTCGGCGGCGGCGGCGGCGGCGGCAGCGGCCGGACGGCGTTCGCGGGTCGAGCGACCCGGCCGCGTCTCTCGCTCTCCATATCAGCGCTGCCCGCGTCCCGGTTCTTTCAAGCCACACCACTGCGCCCCTGGCATAGATGAGGAGCATCTCATTCTAACCCACTATTTGCGTCAAGTGCAAACTAGGGGCGCACACGACGCGTCCGAACCCAAAAAACTTGATTCGAACAAAGCAGAGAGACAGACAAAAGCGATGCCTCTTCTCCCGGGCGCGTGCGGCAGCGTGCATGCGCTCCTCGAGCGGCTGCTGGAGGACGGAGGCCAGGCGGGTGGCGTCGCGTCGCTGGACGTGAGCACCGCTGGGGGCGCCGCCGGGGCGCCGCCGCGGTACGCGCTTCTTCTGCCACGCGCGCCGCCGCCGCTCGGCCACGGCGGCGGCGACGGCGACGGCGATGGCGACGGCGACGGCGACGGCGACGCCCCGACCGCCCTCCTCCTGTCCGTCTCTTGGGCCGATGGCTCGTCGGCCGCCGCCCGCGCCCTGCCCTCGACCGAGGCCGCGCTGCGCGCCGTGCTGGCCCCGCTGGGGGCCGCCAGCGTGCGGCTCGAGGCCGTCGTCGAGGCCGCGGCCGGCGGGCGGCGGCAGCAGCAAGAGCAGCGGCACCACGCGACGGTCGCCGTTGACGTCCCCCGCCTCGCCGCCGCCGCCCGCGCGTCGCCGCCGTCGTCGTTGTCGGGCGCCCGCGCGCCCCTGCCGGCCTGCGCCGCGCTGGCGTCCGTCGCCGCGCTCGCGACCGCCGCGCCGCTGCGCGCGGCCCTGCTCGAGCTGGCGTTTGCGGTCGGCGGCAAGAGCGCCGGCGCCGGGGGAGGGGGCCTCGGGGCCGGGGGGGCCGCCGCCGCGCCCGCGCCCGCGCCGCCGCTGCCGCCGCGCCGCGAGTTTGGCGGCTACGCGCTCGCGTGGCGCCGCGCGCGCGAGCGGGCCCCGCGTCGAGGGGAGGGCGAGGAGAGGGAGGAGCCCGCGGGGTCGCCGGGCAAGCGCCCGCGGGTCGAGCAGCAGCAGCAGCAGCCGCAGCAGCAGCAGCAGCAGGCGCAGCAGCAGCAGGCGGGGGCGGCGGCCGCCCTGTGCGTCGAGGTGCCGCTGTTGCGCCTCTTTTTGCGGCAGCGGCAGCTTCAGCGGCATCGGCGCGGGGCCGCGGAGACGGACAAAGACAACGGCGGCTGCGGCGGCGGCGGCGAGGACGAAAAGGAAGCGACTGCCGCGGCCGTCGCCGCCGTCGCCGCGTCGATGCCCCCGCTGCCGCCCGGGCTGTGCTTCGCGGTCGAAGCGGACGGGCGCGGCGGCGTCTGCTGCTCCTTCTTCGGGCGCGGACAGGGGGACGGCGAGATGGAGGGGGAGGAGGGCGGGCGCGGGCAAGCGGCGGCGGCGGCGGCGGCGCCCCACCACCCCTCTTGGGCGTGGCGGGCGGCCTTGGCGGCCGTTCACGCTCCTGGACCCGCGGCGGCGCGCGCGGCGGCTCTGCGCCGCATCGAGCAGCGGCGGCTGCAGCGTCAAGAGCGCCCGGCGCGGCTGGGGCCGGTGGCGGTGGTTTGTGTCGGCGCGGCAAGGGGGGAGGCGGCCGCCGAGGGGCCCGCCGTCGCCGCAGAGCCGCGGCGGCCGCCGGCGCCGGCGCCGCCCGCGCGCTCGCTGATGCGGGCCGGGGGCGGGGCGCGGCGCGTGGTGGCGGCGGTGCCGCCGCCGGCCGCGGCCGGAGACGACGAGTCAGACGAGCAGCAGCAGCAGCAGGAGCAGCAGGAGCAGCAGCAGCAGCAGCAGGAGCAGCGGCAGCGGCGTCAGGAGCAGCAGGAGGAAGAGGGGGGCGCACCGGCCGAGGGACAAGGAGACGGCGCCGAAGGCGGCGACGCCAACGGCGACAGCGACGGCGACGAGGGCGGCAAGGAGAATGTCGCTTGGAGCGACGGCGGCGACCTTGACAGACGAAATCTGTCTTTAGCAGACTAGAGCGTCCCGTCATAGTAACAAAGGCCTAGTGCGAGTGGTAAAAGGTCCAGAGAAGAGGGGTGGGGGGGAGGGGCGGGGATGAAAAGGGCGTCGAAGGCGGGGGGGCGGCGTCGGCGGCGGCTGATGCGGAATGTCGTGCGTTTTGCGCTTGCGGCGCTCTTGTTACCCGAGCGTGTTGACAAAGGGCGCGGCCGCCGACGCCATGGGGGCGGCGGGCGCAGCCGGGACGGGCGTCATCGGTGCGACCGCCGCGCGGGGCGCGGGGTCCACGGCGGTCACGGCGCGCGCGGGAGGCAGGGCGGCGAGAGGGCCCGCGGGCCTGGCCACCGCCGCCGCCGGCTCTGGGGTCGTCGGCGGCGGCGTCGCCGTCGCCGGCACCATCGTCGCTCCCCCCGTCGCTCCCCCCGTCGCTCCCCCCGTCGCTCCCCCCGTCGCCGCCCCCGGACCAAACGTAAAGTTGGGCTGCGACAGGGCCTCGAGCGCGCGCACGCTCGCGTCGATGCCGCCGCCGCCGCCGGGCGCGGGAGTGCTCAGCGCCGCCGACGACGCGAATCCGTTGCCCTCGCGCACGCGCACCGCGCCGCGCACGACCTGCAGCGGCGGCGAAGCGAGCGGCGCCAGCGACGCCAAGGCCTCGTTGCCCTCAACGATCAGCGCCCCGCCCGACGGCCCCGCGCCCACCACCTGCAGCGAGGCCCCCAGGTCGCTCAATTCCTTCATCTTGGGGTTGTTGCGCACGATCAGGTCGGCGCCCACGCTGCGCAGGCCCCCCAGCCCGCGCAGCGCCTCGAGCGAGGGGTTGAACGCGACGTTGAGCAGCTGCCCGACGCCCTGCAGCGCGCGCAGGCCGTCGAGCGAGCGCAGCGCCGGGTTGCTCGACACGTCGACCGAGAGGCCGACCTTTTGCAGGCCAGAGAAGCCGTTGACGGACTGGATGGCGCCGTTGCGCACGAGCGACAGGTCGCCTTTGAGCTCGGTCAGCCGGGCGAAGCCGTCCACGTCAGCGAGAAGGGCGTTGCCGATCAGGGCGACGGCCGAGACGCTCGCCAAGGACCGCAGGCCCTGCGTCGAGGCGAGGCGCTTGTTGTTGACGAGCGCGATCTCGCCGCCGAGCGTCGCCAGGTAGGGCAGCTCGAGCGAGGGCAGGTCGGTGTTCTGGATGTACAGGTCGAGGCCCACGCTGCGGAGGGCGGACAGGCCGGTGGCGCCGTCTGCGCCCGCGCCCGCGCCTGCCGTCGGCGCGGGGCCTTGCGCCCGAGTGACCTTTGGCGCGGTCTCGCCGAGCGGCGCGGACGGCGGAAGCGGGGGCAGCGGCGGGAGGCGGCCCAGGCTCAGCAGTTTGGGCGCATTTTCGATCCAGACGCGCTCCTGGACCATCGTCACGGGCCCCATCGCGTCCAGCGTCTGCAGCTCGGGCAGGCGCCAGAGGGCCAAGCTGTTGATGGCGCGCAATCCCTCCAATCCCGCAACCGTCGCGAGCCTCGGCAGGCGCGCCAAGGCCAGGTTGCCGACGCTCTCGAGGGCGCCGAGGCCCTCGAGCGAGGTCAGCGACGCGGCCGGCCCCCCCGTGCCGTAGACGATCAGGCTCTCGCCGACCTGCTGCAAGTTGGAAAGGAGGGGAAGCGACGGACCCAAGCCCCCGTCATCAATGATAACCAGCGTGCCGCGGATGCGGCGGGTTTGGTTGAGGCAGGACGAAGCCGAGGCTGACGCCTGGTGCAGCTCGACGTCGGCGCCCGTGCGGACGGGGGGCAGGCGCGGCAAGGGGGGCTGGTCCTCGATGAGCGGGCCAAGGTCCGTCGGGGGATTTGTGCCATAGACGATGACCAGCGGGCGAGTTCCGCAGCCGGAAAGGGGGGGGCCGTTTTTGGCGGCGGCGGCGAGCGCGGCGTTGAGCCTCTGTCGGGCCTGCGAGGGCAGCTCCTCGAGCGCGTGGGCGCCGAGCGCGAGGCCGGCCAGCAGCAGCACGAGGGCGAGGCAGGGTTTGGCGGTTGCGGGCGCCATTGTTTTTTCGTTGGTAGAGAGGTGAGAAGGAGGAGGAGGAGGGGAGGGGCTCTGCTTTTGCCAAGGTGCCGAAAACGAAAAACTCGCGAGAAACCTCGACGCTCGCCCTGTGCGAAAAAAGCGAGCGGCGGTCGTCGGCCCCTCCTCTCGCTCACTCGGACGGAAACAAACCGGTCGCCCACACGGCCCTATTTCCGTCGACCGCTCCGTGACACTTACGGTGTCGCTGCTTCATCGCAAAAACACAGCCATGGTCGGGGCGCGGGCCAAGAGGAGAGACGACCCTTGCTTGGAGGCGCTTCGACAAGCACAGGCGACGGGGCGCGGCCAAACCTCGTCGTCCTCGTCGGCGCGCGAAGAAAAAGCGACACCGGAAAAGGAAAAAAAGCGCGGGGCCGCGCGAGCCTGGGCGCCAAGGAGACGTGACGGATCGATGGAGCGGCATTTTTCATCCGTAGCGCCCGAGTTCCGGGCGAATGGTTGCGCCTGCGTCTCCCGCGCGCGTGTCACAATCAACGGGTGACTCCTTCTCTCGACGGGGAGCCGAGAGACGTTTTTCAAGAGACGTCTCCCGGATGGGGAGTACGCACCTCTCCGCCCTTTCCTCCCAGCACCTCATCCTCCGTCGTCTATCCTCCATTGTCCATCGTCGCACCCGCAACCCCTCTCATTACTTTTTGCCCGCTTCGTCACCCCATTGGCCTCCCTCCAAAAAACAAGTTCAACACAGACAGCGAGACACCTTCCCCGTGGCCTCCTCTGTTGCTCCTCCGACCTGCGCACTAGCGCCCAACCACGCGTCCCTACTCGGGACGGCCGCGTCGGTCCCCTGACCCGACAACTTCCCTCGCACCTCGTCGAAACAAGAAGCAAACAAGGAAAAAGGAAGGAGCAGCGCGCCGTCGACGGGAGCGATGGCGACGCGGGCGGCGGCAGCGGGCGACGGGGGAGCCGCGTGCCCGCCGGTCTCGGCAGCGGGGGCGGCCGGCGCGCACCCGCCCCCCCGGGCCGCGCAGAGCTGGGCGGGCGGGTCCAAGCCGTCGTCGGGCCTCGTCCACCTGCACAAAACGTTCATCGAGACCAACTTTGCTGCGCCCACCAGCGGCGGCGGCGGCGGCGGCGGCGGCGGCGGCGGCGGCGGAGGCGGCGGCGCCCGGTCAGCGGCGCCGGCGCGACCCGCCGCGGCCCCCCAATTGCCCTCGCTGCCGCTGCGCGTGCGCGTCGACACGCGCGTCGACGGCGAGCCGCTGGGCCTCCTGCTACCCGGGCAGGTGTACGCGACGTCCCGCGGCGCGGACCACTGGCTCCTCGGCCTGCAGGCGGTCTTCAAGGCGCTCAAGGACCCCCTCATCAAGCGCGTGCGCGTGCTGCCGCCGGCAGAGGCGGCGCGGGCGGTCGCGGCGTTTGGCGGCCTGCCCGCCGCCGCCGCCGCCGCCGCCGCTGCCGCCGCTGCTGGCGGCCCAGGTCCCGCGGCCCAGGCCGTTTCCGCGCCGGCGTCCATGCCGTCCCAGTCACAGCAGCAGCAGCAGGAGACGGCGGCGGCGGCCTCGGCGCCTTCCGCGCCTCTGGCGAGCGGCGGCGGCGGCCATGAAGACGACGCGGGTGCGGCCGCCCAAAGCCCCCGCCCGCCCTCCTCCTCCTGCCCCCCTCTCTGCCCCCCTCTGCTGCCCGTCGTCCTCAGCGTCGACGTCGTCAGCGGCGGCGGCCTGCGCGACAAGCACCGCTCCCCCGACCCCGCGCGCGCCGCCGAGCTGCGACGCGCCCTCGTCGCCGCCGCCTTTTGCTCGGCGCAGTCGGCCGTCGCCCGCAAGGAGGGGCTGCTGCGCGTGACCGGGCCCGCCCTCAACATCGCCAAGTCAAAGCTGCGCGCCCAGTGGCCCGAGGTCCTGGAGCCGGGCGGCGCGCCCGCGGGCCTGGAGGTCGCCCGCCTGTACGTCGACGGCGCGCCCGAGCCGCGCGCGGTCGTGCGCGGGGGCGCCGCCCGAATCACCACGACGCGGGCGAAGTCCGACGCCGTGTATTACCTCTCGGGGCTCGGGGCGCTGCTTCGGCCCTATCCGGGGGCGTACGCGCGCGTGGAGCTCGACCGTACCGAGCGCTCGGCGGCGGTGTGGCTGGACACGGCCGCGATGGGAGAGGAGGCGGCGGCGCTCGCGTGGCACGGGGGCGGCGGGGGGGAGGCCGGGGCGGCCATGGCGGCAGCGGCGGCGGCGGCGGCAGCGGCGGCGGTTGCGGCGGCGGTCGCGGCGGCGGCGGCCGGGGGGGCGTCTGCGCTGCCTGCGGCGACGGGCAGCGGCGGCAGCGGCCAGCCTATCTCGCCGCGCACGCCCGCGGGCGTTACTGGGCTCGGTGCGGCGGCGGCGGCCGCGGCGGTGGCGGCCGCCGCCGACCGGCGCGCCGCTGGCGGTGCGGCAGCAGGGGGCGGCGGCGACGGCGGCGGCGGCGGCGGCCACGCGACCACGACGACGGGCGACAGCAGCGGCGGCGGCGCGCTCCTCCACGCCGCGCCGCCCCACCTGCTCACGCCCCAGCAGCGGCAGCAGCTGCAGCTGCAGCAGGCGTCGCGGCGCCGGCGCCGCAGCAGCGCGGCCGACAACAACGGCCACCTGGCCGCGGCGGGCGGTCAGCAGCAGCAGCATCAGCAGCAGCAGAACCCCCAGGCTGGCGGCAGCGCGGTCGCTGCCGGCGCTGCTGCTGTGGCGCCCGCTCGGGCCGACGACGGCGACGGCGGGGACAGCGGTGACGGAGGCGCGGGCGGCGCGGGCGGCGCGGGCGGCGGCGGCGGCGGGCGCCACAGGGGCGCGCGCAAGCGCGCGGCGGTCGCGGCCGCGGCCGACGCGCTGCGCCTGCTAGCCGACCAGGCGCTCGCCGACCACCACGAGGACCAGCAGCAAGAGCAGCAGCAGCAGCGGCAGCAGCAGCAGCAGCAGCAGCGGCGGCTGGCAGCAGCGCCGCCGCCGCACGCGCCGCACGCGCCCGCCGCCCCGCCCCCGGCGCCCCCTGGCGGCAGCCCCATCCCCGAAGAGGAGGAAGAGGAGGGCGGCGGCGAGGCGGCCGCCGCGGACGCCATGGACGAGGACGGTGGTCCCGCCGGCGCCGCCGCGGGGGCCCGCGCCCAAAAACCCCGCGACGGCCCCGCCGCCGCCGCCGCCGCCGCCGAAACCGCCGCTGCCGCTGCCGCCGCCGCGCCCGCCGCCGCCCCCGCCCCCGCCCCCGCCGCCGCCGCCACCGCTTCCGCCAGCGCCGCCGCCGCCGCCGCCTTCTCCGAGGTCGGCCGCGCGCTGGTCGAGCTGCACGCCCTGCTCGCGAGCCCCGCGGCCGCGCGTGTGGGCGTGGCGCGGACGGTGCGGCGCATGGACCCGGCCGACCGCGACTGGCTGGCGGGGATCGTGCTGCCGCAGCTGCGCGACGCGGTGGCCCGGCGCGACCGCGAGGCGGGCAACGCGCTGCTGGAGGAGCTTTTGAGTCCCGCCGCCGCCGCTGCTGGCCCCGAGGCCGAGGGTGCCGGCGCGGGCCCTTGAGCGGCCAACCGTCTTACTTTGGCGGCAAAACAAGCCGGTGCCACCGGCAATGCCGCCCCCCCCTGTTTTTTCACGTGAATGTTGCCGTGGGGTCGACCCCGCGAAGACCAACAAAAGTCGCGCGCGCGCGACCTCTTACCACGCCTTTGTTTCGCGCCCCCCTCCGTTTTTTTCCATGGGCGATTTTCCCCGTTCGCCCCCAATTTTCCCGTCGAGACGCTTTTCCTCGCCGCCGCCGCCGCCGCCGCTTGTTTTTCCCCGTCGCCCTTTGCATCTTTCTTCCTTCTTTTTAAGGGGCCGGCCTCTCCCCCTCCCCGAAAAGCACACACTGGCGAAAGATCGAGGCGCGAACGCGCGTCCACATGCACACACACACACGGAAAACCCCACACGCCCCAAAACATACACAACGCGCTTCCTGATGCGCGCACAAAACCCCGCGCCGCGACGCCCCCCCCCTTGCGCGCGCGCCGAGAGACAAGAGAATCGGCCCAAAAAGGCGTCCAAAACAGAATTCGCAGCACAGAACAGCGAAGTCGCCTTTGGACGCGGTCGACCAAGAGGCGGGCTTGATGCGCGTCCTGCGACGCGCCTGCCTTTTTTCTTGTTCATTTTTTCAGAGTCCAAAAAGAGGAGAAGGACGTTGCGGCGGCCCCGACTGAACGAGAGCGAAACAGCGCCCTTTCTTTTGCGCCCTCGCGGTCGTCGGTTGCTCTTGCTCTTCTCTCGCGCGCGCCCCCCGCTGTACACCACCACTAGCCCCAGTCGCGCCGCTCGCACACAGAGACACACGCGCCAATCGAGCGAGCGCGGCGGGTAGGAAAAGAGAATGTGAATGGTTTCATTTGAACTATAGGAAAGGGGGGCGGGCGATCAAGCCCCTCCCAGCGTCTACGAAGCGAGGCGATTTTTCTGGCCGCCGCCGCCGCTGGGTTTTCTCGCGAAAGCAAGAGTCCCCCCCCCTCACACCAGCATCGTGAGCGGGTTCTCGATGTAGTGCTTGAACGCCCGCAGCCACTCGGCCCCGACCGCCCCGTCCACCACGCGGTGGTCGCACGACAGCGTCGCGAGCACCACCTGCGACTCGCGCCACCCGCCGTTGCTGCCTCCGCCGCCGCCGCCGGCCGCTCCCGCCGCCCCTCCCGCCGCCGCCGCCCTCACCACCTTTGGCAGCGCCGCCCCGACCGCCAGGATGGCCGCCTGCGGCGGGTTGACGATCGCCGCGAATTGCTTGATCCCGTACATGCCTAGGTTGCTGACCGTGAACGTCCCGCCCACGAACTCGGCGGGCCGGAGCGCGCCGGCCTTGGCGCGCGCCGCCAGGTCGCGCACCTCGGCACCGATGGCGGCGACGCCCTTTGCTTCGGCGCCGGCGACGAAGGGGACCATCAGGCCCGCGGGCGTCATCACGGCCACGTTGACGTCGACGCGGTGGTAGCGGCGCACGAAGTCGCCCATCCACGAGGCGTTGACCTCGGGCACGCGCTTGCAGGCCAGGGCGGCGGCCTTGACGATGAAATCGTTGACAGACAGCTTTGCCGCTTTTTGGGCGCCGCCGGCGCCGCCGGCGGGCGCGCCCCCCCTGCCGCCGGCGGCGTCGGCGGCGGCGGCGGCGGCGAGGCCCTCGTTCACCTGCGCGCGCAGGGCCGAGAGCGCGTCGACGGACACCTCCATGGTCAGGTAGTAATGCGGGATGGTGGTCTTGCTCTCGAGCAGGCGGGCGGCGGTCACGCGCTTGACGTTGTTGACGGCCTCGTCCGTCCAGGCTTGGTCGGCGAGGAAAGAGGAGGAGGGCGGGTCGCTGGCGCCGCCGCCGGCGTGGGCGCCGGCGCCGGCACCCGGCGCCGCCGCCGCTGTGGCGCGCCCGCCGCCCGACGCGACCAGCTGCCGCACGTCCTCGGCGATGATGCGCCCGCCGGGTCCCGAGCCGGCGGTCCCCGCGAGCGACACGCCGGCCTCGGCGGCGAGGCGGCGGGCGTAGGGCGACGCGACGATGCGCGCCCCAGGGGCGGCGGGAGCGGAAACGGCGCGGGGCGCCGGCGCCGACGCCTTCGGCGCGGCGGGCGCGGCCGCGGCCGGCGCGGCCGCGACGGGCGCGGCCGCCGCCGCCGGCACCCCGGGCGCCGCGTCCGCCGCCGTGTACGCCGCGAACGCCGCCACCGCCTCCGCGTCCTCCACCAGCACCAGCGCGGGCGCGCCCACGGGGATGTCGCGCGCGCCTGCCTCGAGCAGCAAGGCGGCGACAAACCCTTCCTCCTGCGCCTCCCACTCCATCGAAGCCTTGTCCGTCTCGACCTCGCACAGCACGTCCCCGGGCGCGACGCGGTCGCCCACCTTCTTGGCCCAGGAGACGATGGAGCCGGCGCTCATGGTGGGGCTGAGGGCGGGCATGTTGAGGACCTCGTGGGGCGGGAAGGAGGAGGAGGAGGCAGGGGGGGGGGCGGCGGCAGCGGCAGCGGGGGCCGACGCCGCCGGCGCCGCAGCCGGCGCCGGCGCCGCCGCGCCCCAGCCGTCGCGCACCGCCGCCACGTCCGCCGCGTCCTCCACCACCACCGCCACCACCGTGCCCACGGGGATGTCCTTGCTCCCCGCGGGCGCGACGATCTTGGCCAGGAACCCTTCCTCCTGCGCCTCCCACTCCATCGTGGCCTTGTCCGTCTCCACCTCCGCGATCACGTCCCCGGGGGCGATGCTGTCGCCCTCCTTCTTGTGCCAGGCGGCGATGTTGCCCTGCGTCATGGTGGGCGACAGGCTGGGCATGCCCATCTCGACGTGGGGCGGCAGGGCGAAGGAGGGCGCGGGGGTGGTGTGCAAGGCGTGCGCGGCGCCTGCCCCCCGGCGCAGGAGCGAAGGGCCGGCGGCCGAGGGCGAGGGCGCGGCGCCGGCGCCGGCGCCGGCGAGCCGTCTGTTTTGTTTTTTGGTTTCGGGAGGCGTTTGTGCGAAGTCGGCGGCGGTGGGGTCGATCGATGTCGGGCGGTCAGCGCGGGGTGCTTTCGAGTGCTAGGGGTGAACGACCATCGGCTGTCCGGGGAGGGGGGCGACCAGAGGAAGAGAAGTGGGGTTTTTTGGAGAGTCGGGGAGACGCGCGTGTCCCTCTCTCCCCGCCGCCACCACCATGAACGAATCCTCACCCGGATTGCTGCTGTGCGCACGCCGCCAGGTACCACCTCTGCGCCTGCGCCCGCTGCAGCAGCGCGTACCCGCGCTTCATCGGACGCGGATGCCCTCCTTTTTTTTTTTTTGCTGGACGCGTGTGTGCTCCTCCGGGTCTCTTTTGCTTTTTGTTCGCTGGTGTGTGCTGTGGAGTTCGCGGGTGGGACGCTTGAGTGAGCCAACTGCTGCGAATAAGAATGATTCGAGACGCGCGCGCGATCAAGAAGGAAATGGGTCGGCCCGCCGCCGACGCCGCCGCCGACGCCGATGCCGACGTCGGCGGCGCGCCGTGCGCTCGCCCGTCTTGTTGAGACTCCTCCTTCTCGCGCCCCGCCAACGCCCATAATAGTAGCTTGAACACATCCCTCATCACCTCTCGCATCACTCGCACGCACGCCAACTGTCGTACGTCGTCGCCCTCCCGGCTCTCTCGGCGCGCTCGGAAGAAGCGGACCCAACTAAAATTTGCATTCCGATTTCCGCCCCCGAGGCACCCAGCCATGAGCGGCGGCGAGAATCGCGCCTGAGGGGCGTCTGATGGGCCCGAGGCGCAGGCCGGCGAGCGGCCGCGTTGCCGCCGCCGGTGGTGGGGGTGCAGGTGCGGCGGCGCCGTCGGTGGCGGCCCCGCCCTCGACCGCAACGGCTCGGCCTGCAGCCAAACGCAACAACGCCGCCTCGGCCCCCCTCCTCGCGCCCCTGCGGCCCGACCCGCCGGTCATCATCGACTTTGACAATTCGTCGGACTCGTCGCAGGACGGCGATGGCGGCGGCGGCCGCCGCGGAACTGCCGGCGCCGGGGCAGCGCGCGCTCCAGGAGCGGCAGCAGCAGCGGCAGCGGCAGCGGCAGCGGCAGCGGCAGCGGCAGCGGCAGCGGCAGCGGCAGCGGCAGCGGCAGCGGCAGCGGCGGCCCCGGCGGCCGCCCATCTCTTGAGCAACATCGAGCAGATGCGGCGGCGCATCCGCGCGTACGAGCAGCAGCAGCGGCGCAAGGAGACGAGCAGCGCGGGGGGAGGCGCGCCCGCGGTCCCGACCGCAGCAGCGGCGGCGCCCGCCGAAGCAGCGGGGCAACCAAAACGGCGCCCGCCGCTGCTGCCGCCGGCCGCCGCCCCGCCGCCGCCCCCTCCCAAAAAGCAGGCGCACGCGACGACCGCCGCCGCGCCGGTTTGGTCGGCGCTGGCCGACCTCGCCGACCTGGCCAAGAACAGCGCCGCGGCGGCCGAGCTGCTGGCCGAGGCGCTGGGCCAGCCGCCGCCGTTGCCCGAGCGGGGAGCAGCGGCGGCGGCGGCCGAGGCGGCGGCGGCGGCAGCTGCTGCGGCGGCGGCGGCGCCTCCTCCCTCTCCCGGCCTCGAGCTGGCGGCGGCGGCCGCCGCCGACCCGCACCTGCAGCAGCTGCACCGGCGTCACCAGGCCCTCCTGTGGCGCGAGCGGCGGCTACGGCAGCAGGAGGACGAGCTCCGTGGGGACTGGGGCGCGCTGGCCCGCGCGGCGGCCGAGGCCGAGCGCGCGCGCCCGGGCGCCACCGGGGGCATGGCGGCGGCGGCGGCCGCCGCCGCCCCTGCGGCCGGGGCGGAGGCGGCGGCGGCGGCGCTCGCCTACCCGATGCCGGCGATGCTCGCGCGACAGCAGCAGCAGCAGCAGCAGCAGCAACAGCACTTGCAGCAGCCCCCGCCGCAGCTCCTGCTCGGAGGCGGAGGAGGAGGAGCTATCGCCGCCGCCCCCTTTCCGCCCCCGGCGCCCCCGCCGGCGCAGGCCCCGCCGCCGCCGCGCCTCGCCCCTCTCCTTCCGCCGCATCTCCAGACGGCCCCCCCGCCGGCCTCCGCCCCGCCTCCGCCCGGCGGCAACGGCCCCGCCTCCCCCGCCGCCGGCTTCCTCGGCGTCGACCCCGCGCTCGCCCGCCGCGCCATGGACCCCGCCCTCGCACGCCTGTCCTCCCCCAGCTGCTGCTGCCCGCTCGCCGCGGGCACGGCCCTCTCCTCCTCCTCAATCCGTCGCGGCGCCGCCGGCCCGAGCCTGCGCCTGCCGCTCGCCGCCGAGGCGCTGGCCGCGATGCTGCCGCCGCTGCTCGGCGGCGGGCGCGCCCTCGCCGAGCGGCTGCTGCGCCCGGCGGCAACGGCAGCGGCACCTGTGACAGCGGCGACAGCAGCATCCGCAGCGGCGGCGCACGCGGAAGAGGGCGCCCGCCGCCGCCGCCTCCACGCGGGCTACGACAGCCCGCTCGACGTCTTTCGCAGCCACCGCCTGTGCCGCTCCTTCCTGGCCGCGGCGGCTTCCTGGGCCCCCGCCGCTCGCGCCGGCGCCGCCGCCGGCGCCGCCGGTGCGCCCCCGCCCATCGCCGAGGCCGCGCTCTCCCACGTCTTCAGCCACGCCCTGCAGCACGGCTGGCCGCTGTGCCTGTTCGAGGCGCGCGGCGCGTGCGGCGACGCGGCCTGCGGGCGGCAGCACTGGGCCGACGGCGCGCTCACGCCCGGCGAGCAGCAGCACGAGGTCGCGCGGCTGCTGCGGCGGGCGGGCCTGCCGCCGGGCGCGGCGGCGGCGGCGGCGCTGCGCCTGCGGCCCGCGGGCGGCGCCGGCGCGGTGGCCGTGATGTCGGGCGCCAAGCGCAAGGCGGAGGGCGGCGGGGACGCCGACGGCGGCGGCGGGGGGCCGCGGCCCAAGGAGGCAATGACGGCGGCCGGGGGCGGCGTAGGCGGCGGCGGCGGCGGCGGCGGCGGGGCGGCGGTGGCGCTGTCTGCCGTCGCCGCGACGCCGTCGTGCCCGGCCGCCACGTCGCTCGCGGACTTGGCCGGCCCCCAGTTTGCGGCGGCGCCGTGCTGGCGCGTGTTGCTGCGGCAGCAGGAGCAGCAGCAGCAGGTCGCGCCGGTCGCCATTGCCGCCGCCGCCGCCGCCGCCGCCGAGACAGCGCAGCTGCCGCCGCTGCCCGCCCGCCGCCCCCGCAAGATCCTCCTGGCGGCGAAAGTGCGCGCGGCGGACCAGCCTGTGCCGCCGTACACGCGGGGCAGCTCTTACGTGCTCGGGGACGCTGCTGCCGACGCGGCGCCGTTCGGCTTGGCGCCCGCCGCTGCCGCCGCTCTGCTGCCGCTGCCGCCGACGCGCGCCTCTTCCTTCTTCCTGCGGTCGGCTGCGGGAGGAGGAGGGGGAGGAGCAGAAGCGCCCGCGCTCTGCGCGCGCATCGGAGGCGGGGCGTGTCCGCTCCTGCCCGGCGTCGACTACGTGTTTGGGCGCGGACGGGGCGGCAGCAACGGCAGCAGCACCAACATCGACGGTAGCAGCAGTGGCCGCGAGGCCGGGCGGGCGCCGAGGCCGCCGCCGCCGCTGCCGCCGCCGCCGCCGCCGCCCGCCGCCGCCGCCGCATACGGCAACGGCGGCGGCTGGCGCTACTTTTCGGACGGCGGAGGCCTCGCGCCGCCCGCGAGCGGGGCTGGCGATGGCCGGCCTCTTCCGGATGCCGCCTCGAACAAGCCGGCGGGGCGGGAGCTGGCGGCGGCGGAGGCGCAGCAGCAGCAGCAGCAGCAGCAGCAGGAGCAGGCGGCGGCTGAGCCAGCGTGGGGCGATGCCGAGGCCGCCGCGGTGCTCGCCGCCGTCGCCCCGCTGCAGGCCGCCGCAGACCCGGGGCCGTTGCTGGCCGAGGCCGTGCGCGCGGCCGCCCGCGTGGTCGAGCGCCACCCGCGCGGCGCCCTGGCGTGGGCGGCGTACGTCTCGCTGCGGGCGCAGCAGCTGCAAACGCAGCAACAGCAACAGGAGCAGCCGCAGCAGGCTCTGCCGCAAACGCAGCAGGCGCAGCCGCAGCAGCCGCAGCAGGGCGGCGGCGGCGCCTTTGCCTGCACCTCGCTGGGCGTGCAGGCGCTGCACTACCAGCCGCGCTCCTACCGCCTGTGGGTGCTGGCCGCGGGCCTCCAGCCGACGTGGCAGCAGCGCGCCCTGGCCCTCCAGCAGGGCGCAGCCGCGCTGGCGGGCGCGCCGGCGGCGGCGTCGGCGGCTTCTTCGGCGGCGGGGGAATCGGCCGGCGCGGCCGGCCGGGGCGTGGTGGCCCTCGCTCCGGCCGAGCGCGACGCCTGCGTGCTGGATTTGTCCCTGCGCTTCGTGCAGACGCTGTGCGAGGCCGAGGCCTCGGATGAGCTGCACGAGTGGGTGGCGGCCGTGGCCGCGCAGGCGGGGGAGCTCAACCCGCGCCCGCCGCCGCCGCCTGCGGCGGCGGCAACGACGGCGGCGGCGGCGGCAGCGGCGGTCGCCGCCGCCGCCATTACCGCTGCCGACGGCGGCCCCTCCTCCTCCTCCTCCTCCTCCTCCTCCTCCCTCCTCGCCGCCGGGCCCCACCCGGACGCTGAGGCACTCGTGGGGCCGCTCGCGGCCGCGCACGCCGCCTGGAAGCAAGCGATCGCCGCCTCTGCGTCCGCCCCCCCTGCGGCCGCCTCGGGACCCCCGCGCGCCGCCGGCGCCGCCGCCGCGCGCGCCGCGGCGCCGTTCCTCTCGCGGCACTCGCCCGCGTCGGCCGCCTCGCGCGCCGCCCTGCTGCGCGCCGTCTCCGGGCGCCCGGACCAGGCGTGCGTGCTCTGGGTCGCCCTGGCCTGCGCGACCGCCCTGGGCTGCCTGCCGCTGGAGACCGAGGCGGCGCTCGGCCACAGGCAGGCCGGGGCCAGGCCGCTGCTCGACTGGCGGCCTGGCCCTTTGGGCGTCGGCGGCGGCGGGGGCGGCGGCGGCGGCGGCGGCGCCGACTCCCACCCGGCGTCCCCGTCCCCCGCCGTTGTCGCGGCCGCCGCCGGCACCCCCGTCCTCGACCCTGACGCCTACCGCCGCGCGGCGTCCGTGCTGCACGCGGCCTCGGGCCGCGGCGTCGGGTGCGTGCCCCTGCGGCCCGCTGCGGCGGCGGCGACGAGCCCCGACAACGACGCGGCCGCCCTTGCAGCCGCCGCCGCCGCCGCCGCGACCGCCGCCTCTGCGCGCCTGGCTCTCGCGCTCTCGTGGTCGGCGCTCACGCTGCACCGGCCCTTTGACCGCCCGGCTCTGGGCATGCCGCTCTACGCTGCGAGCGCGGCCGTGCCCCTTGGCCTCGCCGCCCCTGCTGCCGCCGCCGCCGCCGCAGGGGGGCAGCCGCCGCCGCCGCCCCTGTCGTGCCGCCCGCCGCTCCCCGTTTTTCTCGGCCCCCGTTTTTCTCGGCCCCCGTTTTTCTCGGCCGCCGTTTTTCTCGGCCCCCACTTTGTCCGTTTCCACGAGCGCCTGGGCAAGTCGGCCGCCGCCGCCGCCGCCGCGACGCAGCGCCCGGGCGCGTCCGAGGGCGCGCGCCGCGCCGCCGCGTCCCTGGCCGCCGCCTCGCGGCTGCAGGCGCAGGCGCAGGGGTTGCTCACCCTGGCGACGGCAGAGGCGCCGTTCTCGCGCCCGTCGCTCTTCGCCAGCGCCGCCGCCGCCGCCGCCGCTGCCCCGGGCGGGCAGCAGCGGCGGCAGTTGAGGGCCGGGGCGGCGGCGGCCGCGGTCGAGGCGGACGACGCCGCGCGCTGCGGCAAGCAGGCCGCGCTGCAGCGGGCGGTGCAGCTGTACGCGCTCGCGGTCGAGGCGTCGGCGGCCGCGTCGGCGGCGCTGTCCGGCGGACAGGCTCTGGCCCACAGCGGCAGCAACAACAACGGCGGCGGCGGCAACAGTGGTGGCGGCGGCGGCGGCAGCGGCACCAACGGGACCGCCGCTCCGCCTCCCGTTCCCGCTTCCGCCGCCGCCCCTCCTTCCGGCCCTCCCCCCGCCGACCTGTGGTGGCTGCGCGTCGCGCGCGAGGTCGCCCCCCAGGCCCCCCGCCTCTTTCTGCAGTCGCAGGGCCTGTGGGCGGCGGCGGCGGCGGGCGAGGCGGCGGCGGGCCGGCCCCGGCGCGCGCGCATGGTCCTGGCGCTCGGCGCGTGCGGCCTCGCCGTCGCGCCGTCGATGCGCTACTGCCTCGCCGCCGCGAGCCGGGGACTGCAGCGGCAGCAGCACCAGCAGCACCAGCAGCACCAGCAGCAGCAGCAGCAGCAGCACCAGCAGCAGCACCAGCACCAGCACCAGCACCAGGAGCTACCAGAGGGGCCGGGAGACGCTTGGCTCCCCCTCGAGCCGCCGCCCGACGTCGTCCGCCGCGCCTTCTCGGCGCTGCTCGACCCGGTCGCCCGCGCCGCGCACTACGCGGCCGCGCGCGCGGCCGCCGAGGACGACGACGAGGAGGGCGAGATCGTCCGGCCCCTGCCCCTGGGGGGGGAGGACGACGACGACGGCGGCGGGGGCGACGGCCCGAACGGCGACGGCGACGACCTCCCCCTGCTGCGCGCGGGCGACCCCTCCCGCGCGCACGAGCGCGCCCTCGCGCTGCTCAACTGGGCGTGCTACGAGGCGCTGCTGGGCAACGCGGGCGCGGCCGGCGAGCGCATGTGCGCAGCGCTCGCGGCCGCGGCGGGCGCGGCGGGCGGCGGGGCCGGCGCTGGCGGCGGCGGCGCGGGCGGCGCGGGCGGCGGCGCGGGCGGCGGCGACGCCGCAGGCGGCCGGCCGCGCCTGTCGCTGCTGCTCTGGCGCGAGTACCTCGCCCTGCTGGCGCGGCTGGCGGCGGCGGAGGCGCGGGCGGCGGCCGCGGCCGACGCGTCGGCGGCGGCCGAGGCCCAGGCGGCCGGCGCAACAGGCCTCGCGATCCCGCGGCTCCCGCCGCCGCTGGCGTCCGGCCCCGCGCTGCGGACGTTCTGCGCGGCCGCCGCCGCCCTGGTGGCCGCGGCGCCCGAGGCGCTCGCGCGCCCGCCGCCGCCCCCGCTCTGCCCCTTTTCGGGCGCCGCCGCCCCCCTGGCGCCCGGGCCGCTCGACCTGGCCGCGCGCGACGCCTGGGCCGCGGTGGCCGACGCCGTCGGCGGCGCGGGGGGGCTCCCGCGCTGGGCCGCCGTCGCCGCGATCGAGGCGGCGTTGGCAGCAGCGGGGGCGTCGGCGGCGTCGGCGGCGTCGGCGTCGGGGGCCGCCGCCGCCGCCGAGACGCTCCTCGCGCTGGCCGAGAGCCGGCCCGGCGACCCGCGCTGGGCCGCCTGGGCGGCGCCCCTGGCCGTCGCGTCCGTCCGCGACGCCGGCCGCGCCGCGGCCCTGTCCGGCGCCGAGCGCCCGCCCGAGGGCCAGTGGCTGCGCGCAGCCAGGCTCGCCGCCGCCGCGTCGCCGGCGGCCGCCCCCCGGGTGCTCGCCGAGGCCGTGCGCGCGCGGCCCTGGGCGCGCGCCGTGTGGGAGGCGGCGCTGCGGGCGGCGCCCGCGGCCGCGGCCGTGGCCGCTGATCTCGGGCTGGTGCAGGGGGGCCAGCCGCCTGTTGGTGCGGCTGCTGGTGCTGCTGCCAGGGGCGTCGTCGGCGCCAAGGCGGCGGCGGCGGCGGCGGCGGCGGCCGCCGACGCGCTGCTTGCGGCGATGGACGCGCGCGGCTTCGAGTAACAGGGGGTCTGACGTTTAGGCGTGGCGTGGCGGTTATCCTCTCATGGGGATATTTCGATTGTTGTTTCCGAGCGAACGGTGGGCGGTGCGTGACGCGTGAAGAGCCCGCCCGACTTTTTCGCCCGCCCGACTTTTTCGCCCGCCCGACTTTTTCGCTCCGAAACCCGATCGTCGCGCGCGAACGCCCAAACGGCGTTCATTTTCTTCGTTTGGCGGCGGCCGCTTCCTCGCCGCGCGCGCGCGCCCAACAGCCCCCCTCTTCCGCCCCCCCGAAACAAACACACACCCAAACCAGGTACGGCGTCGTGGACGTCCTACACCAACTACTGCCATCCTTCGAAAAAACCAGGCAAGCAGGAGCAAGGAGCAAGGAGCAAAAACACACAAGGAGCAAAAAACACACAAGGAGCAAAAACACGAGGTACGAGCGAGCGGCGGAGCGGGGCGGGGGGCGCTGCGCCGAGAGATCGTCACGACGCGCAATTTCTTTCCTTGTCAGTCATTTTCAGATGCGCGCGGGGATAGGCGCACGCAAGGGGTCTGTTTCCAGACCGTACTCATAGAGAGACCTTACCCAGCGGTAAACAAAGAAGCAACAAAAAACGGCTTTCGCGTCTCAAGGTGGCCGGCGCCTGCCTCGCCAGAAAATAAACACACTCGCGTTACTCGAGCGTCGGCGTCGACGACCACAGACGACGACGAAACGCCCACTGCTCTTGCCCATACTTTCATTTCTCTGGGCGCCCTTTCTGTCGTCCGGCCAAAGCACATCAACTCCAACTCCAACATGATCGCACGCGGAAGCGCGATCGCTGGCGCGCCGCCGTCGTCGCGTGCGCGTCTCGGACGGAAGCCTGAGCCGGAAGCCTTTCCTCCTCCGCCTCCTCCCGCTGGGCGCCCCCTCTTCACGCGCCCGCAGCTCGCAAACCACATCAGCACGCCACATGAATGCGCCAGCGCCGCATCGACACCAGCCCCGGCAGCGAGGATAAACATCGCGAGCGCAGTCGCGGCCGTCCTGGTCGGCGCGCTGAGCCTCATCGCCGCCCAGCCGCCGCCGCCGGCGACGGCCGCCGCCGCCGACGCCCCGTCGATCGCCTCGATTTTCACGGGCAAGTGCGCCGGCTGCCACGCGGGCGGCGGCAACATCCTCCTGGCCAGCGCGACCCTGCGCACCGAGGACCTCGAGCGCAACGGCTACGCCAGCCCCGAGGCGCTGTACGCGCTCATCTACGGCGGCAAGGGCAGGATGCCGGGCTACGGCGCCGACTGCGCGCCGAGGGGCGCGTGCACGTTTGGCGCTAGGCTGGCGGACGACGAAGTCAAGGGCGTGGCCGACTACGTGCTGCGGCGGGCGGGCGAGGGGTGGGCAGCCGAGGCGGCGCCGTAGAATTTTTCGTTTGCCCCCCCCTCGGACGCCTGCCCGTTGGACAACTAATTATAGCGGGGTCAAAAGCTATGGATCCACGGGAGCGCCGTGCGGGTGGCGCAGCGTCAGAATGGTGATGGCCGAGTCGAGCGCTTCCATTTGCGCGAGGGCGTCTACGCGGCGAAAGAGGCGCCCGTGGTGGTTGATGCTCAGAAACAGCGCCGTCACGTCGACTACGCCGCCGGCCGCCGGCCGCCGGCCGCCGGCCGCCTCGATGATGTCGACCGTTTTTGAGCATCAACCACGACAGGCGCCTCTTTCGCCGCGAAGACGCCCTCGCGCAGATGGAAGCGCTCGACGGCGTCATGGTCTACGCCTTCAGCACGGCCCACCTGAACAGTGTGCTGCGGCGCGTCGACGGGCCGTCCGCGTACGCGAGGGGCATGTTCGACGACGGCAGCTATAGATCGCGACGAGAAAGAAAAAATTTCCTGTGAAAATTCAAAGATGGCCGCCGACGAGGCGGGGAGGAGAACGAGCCATGCGCACGCGCCCCCTAGACCGCGCCCGCCTCGCGCAGCCGCCAGATCTCGTCGTCGCCCATGCCCAGGACGCCGCGCAGCACCTCGTCCGTGTGCCGTCCGAGCGAGGGCCCCGCCCAGCGCGTGCCGCCGGGCGTGGCGCTCATGCCGGGAGGCCAGGCGTGGAGGAGGTACTCCTCTTCTTCCCCTTGTTCTTCATCCTCCCCCTCCTCCTCCTGCTTGCGCTCGCCCTCGCCCGCTGCCGCCCGGCCCGCCGCCGCCGCCGGTTTTGCGGCGTTTGGCGGCGCCCGCGCGCGCGCTCGAGAAATCCCCCGCGCCTCAAACTGCGGGCACGCCAGCAGGTCCGCCGGCGTTGCCAGCGGCCCGGCCGGCACGCGCGCCGCCTTCAAGGCCGCGACCGCCTCGTCCAGGGTGCGCCCGGAGGTCCAGCCGGCGACGGCGCCGTTGATCTCCGGCTCGGCGAGCACGCGGGCGGCGTTCCCCCGGTACCGCGGGTTTGCGGCGCCGTCCATGTCGGGCCGCCCGATCGCGCGCATCAGCCGCCCGTAAACGCCCTCGCCGTTGCCGCCGACGGCCACGTGCCGCCCGTCGAGCGTGGGATACGTGCCGGTGGGCACCACGCCCGAGATGGTCGAGCCCGAGGGGCCGCGCACGCTGCCGCGGCGCCCGCCCGTCGCCGCGTGCGCCGCCGCCTCGGTCACCGCGGCGTCAAGCACCGAGGCCACGCACTCGTGGATCGAGGCGTCGACCGTCTGCCCCCTTCCTCCCTTTCCGCGGTGCAGCAAGGCCATGACGACGCCCAGCGCGGCGTAGATGCCCGTCAGCGTGTCGCCGAGCGAGGCGTTCAGGCGGACGGGCGTCTCCCCGGGGACGCCGTTCAAATGCCTCAGCCCTGCCCCCGCCTCGCAGACAGAGGCGTAACCTGGTTCGGCGCTGCGCGGGCCCGTCTGCCCGTAGCCCGAGATCCGGGCAAAGACCACCGAGGGCGGCAGGTCCGCAGGGCCCAGGCCGTGCGCCTCGAGGACGCCAGGGCGAAAGTTCTCGACCACCACGTCGGCCGGCCACTCCAAAGCGAGGCGGCGCGCGACGGCCCTCCCTGGTTTTGTTCGGAGGTCGGCGGTCGCGCATCGGCGGTTGCGGCCGAGAGAGCGGAACCAGTAGGAGGTTCCGCGGCCGTCAAGGTCGCGCAGGCCGCGCAGCGGGTCGCCGCCGGCGCCGGGCGCCTCGAGTTTGATGACGTCGGCGCCAAAGTGGGCGAGGATCGAGGCGCACACGTTGCCGGCCACGACTTGGCCGAGGTCTAGGACGCGGACGCCGGCGAGCGGGGGGGGGGGCGTTTGGTGCGGGAGGCGGGGGCGTTTGCAATGCTGCGCCTCCGTCGCTGGGCGCCGTCGACAGCGCGGCCGCCGACCTGCTGCCGCCGCCGCTTGCGGATCCTCCGAGGGCCCCCCGGAAGAAGAAGAGCGGGAGGCGGTGGCCGCGCGCGAGCGATGGCGCGCTCATGGTCGGTTTGGTCGGAGGTCTCTCGTGGAGAGAGCGGAGGGAGAGGCCGGTTGATGACGCGGACCGGGCGTCTCTTCGCGCGCGCGTTGACGGTCGCGTCGATGCCAAGAATTGGATCCGTTGAACGTCTGTGATGATCCAAGAGGTGTTACAACTCCGACAATGAAACAAAAATCGAAAGGGAACTTCAGAAATGGCCGTTCGACGCGCCAAAAAAAACACGACAGCGCGCGCGCGCGCTCTCCTCGCCTCGTTCCCCTTAGAGCGCCGGCCGCGCCACCAGCGCCCGGCGCCTCCCCGCCTCCCTCGCCCCCGCCGGCACCGCCGACCGCGCGCGCTTGCCGTCGCCCCCCGCGCCGCCGCCGCCGTCGCGCCGCCCCGATTCGCGCGCGCCGCCCCCGCCGCCGCCGCCGCCGCCGCCGCCGTCGGACGACGGCGACGTCACCGGCGCCGCCGCCGCCGCCGCCCTGCCGTCGTCGCACCACCCTAGGTCCACGTAGTCCTTGCGGTAGAGTGCCAGCCACCCCTCGCTGGGCCCCGCGTCGCGCGGCAGCACCCCCACGCTCGCCTCGGGCCCCAGCAACCCGCCGGCGGTGGCGCTCTGCCAGAGGCCGTAGCGCACAGGGACTTCGCTGTAGCTGTAGCCGCTGCCCGTTCCCAATCGGTGCGTCCGCGGGTCGACGTGGAAGTAGCCGCAGAACTTGGAGTAGGGGCCGCGGGCGGCGGGGTCCTCGAGGTCGCGCAGGGGGGCCGCGGCCTGCACGAGGCCGAAGCCGCTGTTGCGGGCGGCGCCGCCGGCGGGGCTTGCGTTGCCGCTGCCGTAGCCGCCGCCGCCGCCGCCCGCGCTGCCGCCGCCGCCTGCGTTGCCGCCGCCGCCGAGCACCGTGGGCGGGCCGGTTCCGGGAAAGACCGTGTGGCGCACAAACGTGTCGCCGGCCTTGTAGGACCAGGCGAGGCTCGAGTCCATGCGCCAGAAGTGAAAGTCGCCGCCGGTCTGTTTTTTCGTTTTTCGGGTTGGTTTGGGAGGGCGTGGGGGAAAGAAAGAGGAAGAGGGCGAGTGAGCGGCGGGCGGGGCTTTGGCGGACAAAGTTGAGAGTGGAAAGGCAGACGGAGCTTTTGCGCGAACAAAATGCACCCAACGCAAAAAAGAACGACTCACGTTGTACTTGTCCTCCCAGCTCGGCATCACCGCCAGCGCGATGTAGTGCCCCTTGGCCGGCGGCCGCCGCGTCCCGGCCTGCACCGCTCGGATCTCCTCCGAGGGCACGGGCCGCCCGCCGTCGGCGGCGACGCCCTTGGCCACGGGGGCGCACTCGTCGATGGGAAATTCGACGCCCTCACCGGCGCCGGCCAGGCCCGGGTCGCAGTAGCTGCCGACCGAGCGGCCCACGCTGTAGCAGTAGCAGTTGGACGTCAGCACGGGCAGGCACGCCTGCTCCTCCTCAAAGTCGACCAGGGCGTCCGGGTCGGCGGCGTTGCGGCGGTTGTTGTTGGCCTCCTCCTCGGCCTCGCTCTCGCTCGCGCCGCCGTTGCCGTTGCCGTTGCCGTTGCCGTTGCCGTTGCCGTTGCCGTTGCCGTTGCCGCTCTTGCGGTTGGCCGCCGCCGTGCGCGGAGACCACCGCCACCGGCAGTTGTGCTTGTCGCCCGCCGCCACCAGCGCCGGGTCGTACGCCTCGCCCGGGCCGAAGCAGGCGGCCGCCGCCGTCGCGCTCACGTTGCGCGCGAACGCGGGCGAGCCCGGGTCGAGCGGGAACAGGCGCGACGCGTCGCCGACGCCGCGCGAGCTCGACTCGGAGCTCGAGGCGGTGGCGGCGGACGCGGCGGCGCCCTTCGGGTCGGCGTCGACCAGGTCGCGCACCTGGCCCGCCGTGGGCCCGCCGCCGAAGAAGACCGAAGCCCGGACGCCGCGGGCGGTGTAGGTGCAGGTGCGGTTCTGGGCCAGGGGGTCGTAGTCGGGGGGCACGGCCGAGGCCGGGTGGGGGAGGAGCAGCAGCAGCAGCAGCAGCGGCGGCGCGGCGAGGAGGAGGGGGAGGGGCGCCCTTTGTTGCCGCTGCTGCGGCTGTCTTCTCCGTGGTGCTACGTGACTGCTGCTGCTGCTGATGGTGGTGTTGCTGCTGCTGCTGGTCTTGGCGGCGGTGCTGGTGCCCAGGGGGTCAGCGCCGCGGCGGGCGCTGAACGCACGCTGAGCCTCGTCGTGGGTCGTCGTCGGCCGACGGCGGCGGACGGCCTGGGCGGCGGCGGCGTCGGCGCCGCCGCCGAGTGACCTGGCGGCGCGGACGGCCTCGGCGGACGCGCCCGCGGCGGCGCCCGCGGCGACGGTGCCGCGCGCCATGATAAGCGGGTGAGCTGTACGCGCGTGCTGGGTCGGCGGATCTGGATGTGCGGCGCGCGGGGAGAGGGGCGGGGAGACAGGCACTACGAGTTTTTGAACGGGAGCTCCGTGGCGAGAGAGAGAGAGCGTTTCCAGGGTAGGAGGGAAAAGGAGCGCTTCGGGGCGGTGGTTGGTATGGTTCTGTCTTGTCTGTTGCGCGCGATACGCGGGATTGATACAATGAGGGGAGGGCGACGGACGGCCGCCACCACCCGGAAAGAAGAAGGAGGAGGGGAGAGAGAGAGCGAAGAGCTCCTGGGCTCTCCGGAAACGGCAGGCTGGACGAGGCCTCGACAGTTTTACTCGAGACGACCCAAACTGTTCGCCGAAAGACCAACATTCCTCCCCCCCAACCGCCCCTTGCGCTAAACTCAACACACCAAGTACTAGAGTCCTACCGCCCCCCCCTCTCGTTCCTCCGGCCGGGGAGAGCCTCTTATCGCCGCCGCCGCCGCAAGACGCGCGCTGGCGTCGTCTCCCTTGTCCGACGCCGCCGCCGGCGAGCGAGGACGAAGACCCAGTCAAACATTCCTGTGCTGTGGGCCCCCTCCACGTTTCTGTCTCCCGTCCGAACTCAATCCACCGCCCTTGTTGCATCGACTTGCTCGCCACCACCGCGTTCCCACCGTCCGCGCGCGCGCGCGCGAGACCACCTAGAATAAGACACATGGCACGACGGCGCCTGACTGCGACCGCGACGGCGGGCGGCAGGCGGCGCGAGCGTCGGCGGCGGGCGCTGGCGATCGGCGTCCTCGCCTGCCCCGTCCCCAGTTTGCTGCTGCTGTTTCCGCTAGTAGGGGGGCCTTTCGCAGCGGCTACGACCCTCCCGGCCTTTTCATCGCCGCCAGAACTGATCCCGGCGCAGCCTCCGCCGAAGCAGCAGCAAGGGTCGTTTGTCAACGGGCTCGCAGTGGCGGCATTGTCGTCGGCGTCGCCGTCGCCGGCGTCCGAGGAGGACGGGGGGCAAAGAAGGCGACGACACCCAGCCGACGGCGGCGACAACGATGCCAGCAGCCTGCTAGATCCCCAGCTGCGCGTCTTGGACGGCGCGCGCGAGCGCTTGGAGCGCGCGGCGGCCGAGGCGGCGTCCCGGCCCGGGACGGCGCGCGCGGCGGCCCCGCTCTCCGCGCTCGCGGGGCAGCTCGGCAAGCTGCGACGGCAGCTGGCCCGGCTTCCGGCGGCATGGGGCCTCGGCGACAACGTTTACGAGAACGGTGATGCTCGCACGGATGACGACGACATTACCACCGTCGACTTTGGGGCGCTCCTGCCGCCGCCAAACGTGACGGCGGCGTCGCTCTCCGCGTCCTCTTGGCTTGGGGCAAAAGGCGGCTTTGGCGCCTTTGACGGGGGAGGGAAAGCGGCCGGCCATTTTCTCTCCTCGTTCCAGGACGCCGCGTGGCTCTGCTACGCCGACCCGTTCGAGTGCTGGAAGCGCTACGGCCCCGTCGAGTCCGGGGCGCTCCGGGCCGCGCTGCAGGCCGAGGCCGTGCGGGGCGTCGAGGCGGCCGCGGCCAGGCGCTCGCGGCAGCTCAAGGGGGCGCTCGACTGGGCGGCGCTGGCGGCGGGGGCGGCGGGGGCGCCGTCGTCGTCGGTGGGCGGGCAGGCGGCGTCAGGCGGCAACGCGTCGTCTCTGGCGTCCTCTGGACGAAACGGCCGCCTGAACAAAAAGAACAAGGCGAACAAGAGGGCGCGCGTCGCTCTGGACGCTCTTCTTGGTGAGGGCGGCGACGCCGTGCTGGACGCGGCCGTGGGCGCCCTGGCGGCCCTGGCCGCCGCGGACGCCGTCGTCGCCTTTGGCGAAGCGCGCGTGGCCGCCGCCCTGCGCGTCGCGTCCCTGCTCCTGCCCGTGCGCGTCGCGCTCAACCCACGCGCCGTGGTCGGCCAGACGCTGCAGCTCGTGCTGGACGCCGCGCGCACGGGCGCCCGCCCCGCCTCGCTCTTCCCCTTTCAGACGGACGGGCGCGTCAACAACTTCCAGGAGCTCGCGGTCTTCAGCGCCGAGGCGGCCGTCGACAGCGTCACCTCGGGCCTCAACGCGGTCCTGGCCGGGTTTGACGCGGCGGCGCGACGGTGGTGGCGGGCGCCGGGCATCAGCAGGGGGCCGGGGGGGGACGCGGGCGACGAGGCGCTCGTGGCGCTGGCGACGGGCCCCGGGGGTTTCTTCCTGCGGGCGCTGTTCGGGGACGCCGGCGGTGGTGCCGAGACCGGCGGCGTCCCAAAGGCGCTGCTGCCGGTGCTCGAGGAGGCGAGGCGAGCGGTCGCGGGGGTCGAGGCGGCCGCGGCGGCGGCGCAAACGGACGACGAGGAGGAGGAGCGGGCGGCGGCGGGGAGGCAGGACGACGCCTCTGGCCCGGCCGCTGCTGCTGCTGCTTCTGCTGCTGCTGCCTCGGACCGCGGCGACTCTGCCGAGGACGAGGCGGACCAGGAAGAAGAGCAGCGGCAGCCCCCTTCTCTCCCCGCCGGCCTGAGCGCCCTGATGCTGCGCGCCGCGTCTTCCCCCTCCTCCTCCTCCCCGTCGGCGGCGACGACGGCAACAACGGCAACAATGGCGGCGGCGGCGGCGCGCCGCCCGCTGACCGACGAGCTGCGCCTCACGCTCGGCGTCGCCGGCGACCTGTTCGTCGAGTGGGCGCGCGCGTCCGCCCGCGACCTGCAGCGCGCGGCCGCGGCCTTCGACGCGGCCGTGCCCGGCCCCTCGCCCGCCGAGGCCGTGCGCCTGGCGCGGCGGGCGCTCGCCGAGCGCGGCGAGACCGCCCGGCGCGCGCTGGAGCGCGCCTTCCCGTCGGCCGACGTGCTCGAGGCTGCCGACGTCCTGCGCGTGGCCGCGGACGAGATCCTGGCCGCGGCGGAGGAGGCCGCCTCCCTGACCGCGGCGCCCGACAATCCCGCGGTGCTGGCCGCGCGCGACGCCCTCACCGGCCTGGCGCGCGGCATGCGCTTCGTGGCGGGCCCGCTCGGCACGGCGGCCGACGCGCTGTTCCGGGCGCCGCCGCCGCTGGCCAACGCCACGCTCGCCGCCGTGCGCGCGCTCGCGCAGGACGGGGCGGACGAGGTCGACGCGGCCGCCGCGCGCGTGCGCGCCGACTACGCGCCAGGGGACCTGGCGCACCTGGCGCCCGAGGCTCTGCTGGGCGCGGCGAGGCGGGCGGCCGACCGGGCGCTCGGGGGCGCGGCCGACGCGGCAAGCGGAATGGTCGCGCTGCTGCTCGAGCGGGCGGCGGCGGTGGCGGCGGGCGGCGCTGGCGGCAGGGGCGACGGCAGCGCGGAGGACGGCGCGGAGCAGGCGCGGGCGCTGGCCGACGGCCTGCCCGGGGCCATGCGGCCGCTCGTGCGGGCGTTCGAGGACGCTTTGGCGGTCGGGGGAGGGGGAGGAGGACGGGCCGATGCCTCAGAGGGGGCGCCCCCTAGGGGCGAGCGGGATACGCGGCGGAGCGGATTTGAGCGCGAGCAGCGCGCGTGGGCGGGCGCTGCGGCCGCGTTGGACGGTCGGGCGGGCGCCGAGCTGCGGGCCCTCGCCCGGCGCATCGAGTCGCTGGCCGAGGCCGTGCCCGTGGCGCAGGAAGCCGCCGACGCGGGCGAGGGGCAGCGGCTGCTCCGGCAACAGCAACAACTCGAGGGGGCGCTTTTGCAGCCGGCGCAGGACGGGGCGCCGACGTCCGCGCAACCGCAGCAGCCGCCGCCGCCGCTGGGCGCGGGCGTCGCCGCCGCCGCAGCCCTGCTCGAGGCCGCAGCCGCGGGGCGGGTGTCTAGCGCCCGCGCGGCCCTGCAAGGCGCGCTCATGCGCCTAAACGCCAAGAACGTCGAGGCCGAGGCCGAGGACGAGGCCGCAGCAGCCGCGGCAGCAGCAGCAGCGGCTGAAAAGGCAGCATCAGCAGCGCGCGCGCCGTCGCTCTCGCCGCAGTTTCTCGCCGCAGCCGCCGCCAACGGCACCGCCGCGGCCGCGCTGCGGCAACCCTCGTTCGCAGCCCGCCTCAACGTCGTCCTCGCCAGCTCGGCCGACCGCGCGGTCCGCCTCTCTCGCTCGACGCTCGGGCGCGGGGCCGAGGCGCTGCTCGTCGCCCAGGAGCGCGGGGCGGCGGCGCTCCGGGGGGCGGCGGCCCAGGCAACGCGCGAGGCGGCGGCGCTGGCGGCGGGCCTCAACGGGACCGTCGCGCCGGCGTTGGCGGCCATCTCGCGGCGCCGACGCGCCGCGGCCGACGAGGCCTCGCTCGGCATCCGGGAGAACCTGTCCCCTCTGGTCAAGGAGGGCGTGCGGGCGGGCGAGCGCGCCGCGCGGGGGTGGCTGGATGCGGCGCTGGCGGCGGTGGGGGTCGTCGGCGGCGTCGGCGGCGGCGGGCGGTGACCGCTCGGCGTCGACGTTCGACGCCCGCTCAGTTTTGTTTAATTGATCGCCCATCTCTCTCCTCATTGAAGTACCATTGCAAATTTCACGCATAAGTACATACTAGCTCTCTTGAACAACGACACATCACGACGTACACACGCACACACACCATCACGCGCCGCGGGCGGATGAGGGAGAGGAGAGGGCAGCCAGTGGGAGGAGGGCTCCTGCTCTTGCTGCTCTCCCTCGCTGCGCGCACCTCTGCCGCCGCGGGCAGCAAGCAGTGCGGCGCGTCTGATGCCGAGCCCACGTACCAGTACGGGGACGTGTTCAACCCGGCGCGCGACCAAGGGATCGCATTCTCGAGTGAGTGGGTTTTTCGTTTTGAAGGCGTCGGCGGCGGCGTCTGCGTCTGCTGCGCGCGCCTCGCTCATTCGCTCGCTCGCCCCCTCTTCTCTTTCGATCAAAAAACCAAACCAAACCAAAAGACCTGCCCGGTTTCACGCGCAGTTTCTACGACCGCGACCACGCCCTCATCTCGCACGAGTCGCGCGTGTGGCTGCCCGGACTCAGATGGTGAGAGGACGGATGGGGACAGGGGCATTGTTTTTTTTCTGTCGCTTGTCGCGCCGCTCGCGTCTGACGTCTCTCCCTCGTCGTCGAAGAAACAAAAATCGCCGCCAAAAATCGCCGCCACAAACCGTTCGCAGGAAAAACGCCGACACGTGCCACCTGATCTCGCCCGTGCGAAACGCCCACTTCACCATGTACCTCGCGCGCATGCGCAACGACTCGGAGGCCTCGCCCCAGATCCCCATCACGGAGCGGTGAGTTTTTAACGGCGTCCTGGGTTGGCGCCCGTTGTTTAGCCGCGCGCGC
>Ga0105055_10001864_pt1 | contig 33696 bp, 47 predicted proteins | sample BON03_FD_78090 | JGI IMG/M metagenome (GOLD analysis project Ga0105055, IMG submission 78090) | Freshwater microbial communities from Lake Bonney liftoff mats and glacier meltwater in Antarctica - BON-03 | ecosystem: Environmental > Aquatic > Freshwater > Ice > Glacier meltwater | place: Lake... | reverse complement strand
CTTGGTCTTGGTCTTGGTCTTGGTCTTGGTCTTGGCCTTGGCCTTGGCCTGGGCCTTGGCCTTGGCCGCGCCTGACTTCTTCTTCTTCGCGGGTCCAGACTTGCGACCAACCTTGTTCTTGCCTTGGCCGTCAAATGAGGCCATCTCGGCCACAAACGTGTCTAGGAAGACCGTCAACGGGTCTTGGGTGGCGGGCATAATTGGCGGGGTTTGCCCATTCGCGCCCCCTAAAAATCAGCGACGGTTCGTCCGGCCGCCGATATTTTGACCCGGCGCGAAAAACAATTCCTCGAGTTGTTATCAAAAAAATCATGGCGATGCGGCTGAGACGCCGGAGCACTACTTGGTATCCGACAGAAACACCATCCATAGCAGCGGTCCTTCCGTGTCTCCAAACCGGGGGCGTCCTCGGCGACCGGTACGTCGTCGTCAATTACATCACCCGAGGCGGGTACGGCCGGATCTACCGGGCGTACGACACGGTTGACCGCGTCTTGGTCGCGGTCAAGGTGTGGGTAAGCAACACGGACGGCGCCAACGAACGGACGATCGAGCTCGAGACGCTGGCGTCGCTTCGGGGGGCCAACGGGTGCTCGCAGCTCCGCGACCAGGTCGACCTCCCCGAACCGTACCGAGTAGCCGCGATCATGCCCCTCGGCGGAAAAACCGTTGCGCACATCGAGGACCCCACCGACCAGTACAACGCTTTCTGCTCCGCGTGTCGGGCGCTCTACAACTGTCACATGGCCGGGGTGGTCCACCGCGATATCAAACCCGAGCAGATTCTGTTCCCGACCAAGTTCCAGCTCTCGAAAGTGGTGGAGAAATGGTTCTCGGAGCACGTTGACCCTCTCGAGGGCGGAGTCGAAGCCAAAGCAATCTACGTCCGCAAACACTTTTCCGAGATCCCGACCCCGCCGGACAACGACCCGGTGGTGTACAGCGACGCCATGCTCATCGACGCCCGGGGGTGGCGACACCCCGCCATGCCCAACATCGGGTTCAAGGCCCCCGAGGCGCTGATCGCTGAGCTGTACATGCCCGAATCGGACTGGTGGGCGCTCGGGTCAACCATGCTCGCGTGGCTCAACCCCGACGGCGAAAGCCCGTTCGAGACGAAGGAGGAGTCGGGCGTGGTCCAGATGCAAATCATCCTGTACGCGATGCGCCGGGAAAACACCGGGATCGAGGCGATGCGCGGGGTCTTCATGGACATTCACGAGATGCAGCCCCTACCCAATCTGACCCCGCTTGACCGGTTCCGGGGGTTCAACATGATCTTGAGGACCGCTGACCCGCTCGAGCCAGGAATGGCCCAGCGCATCCAGTATCACAAAATCGCGCCCAGCCTCCGAAAGATGCTCAAGCACACCCTCGCTATTAATCCGCTTCGGAGGCGGGCGTTTAACGTGGTCCCGTCAGACTGAGCGATTGCACTTGTTCACAACGGTGGTGGAAAAAGATGCGGTGCTCAGCGTGCGAGCGCACAGTGGTCCCCGGGTACGACGGGGCGGCGATGGGAGGGGAGGAGTGCCACCACATCATGTGTCGAGAGTGTCGGGACTACTACCCCAACTGCCCCGAGTGTGGCCACAAGCTCATGCCCGAGGTCCCGCTTGACAAGGACGCCTACCTCGACTCGGTGGTGGCCACCTACGTGGTGCGCAACAAGCTCCAGACGTTCGAGGCGGCGTCAGAGGCAATCAAAAAAGAGTGGGCGCACACTGACGAAGACTGCCTCCCCGACACCCCGCTCTTCCAGCTGCTCACATCGGTCACCTGGCCCCAGTTTATCGATCGCTGCCAAAAAATGATCATGGAGCGGGAGGCGGCGATGGCCAAAGCTAAATCGGCGCTGCAAAACCACCTGGCGGACCTCGGAGACGACCATGAGCGAAAGCGCCCCAGGGTCAACGGCGCGGTGGTGGAGGTGGCCGGACCGGCCCCTGGGAATGCGCAGGCAGCGTTTCTCGTAATGGCGACGGGCAAGACCAAGATCATGGTCGGGAACATCTCGGTTCAGGTTGCCAACTACCCATCGCCGTGCAAAAAGTGCAGTTCCCGCCCAATCGCGCAGGTCAACTCGGTCTGCAAGTCCACCGAGGGGTGGGTCTGCTTCAAGTGCGCGTTTGGGGTCTCCGAGACAGTGGAGAACCTCAAGAAGGTTGCGTCAGGTGCCTTGTTCAAGGGGGCCGTCCAACAGCGCAAGGCCGCTTCCACGGTCATCACCACCCGGAAACAGGTCCCGGTCCCGAAAGGGCTTGAGATTGAGTTTTGAACGCGCCGCGGCTGGGCTCGAAGTACCGCGTAGCCAGGTAGAGCCCGCAGTTTTCTCGCTTTTTGACAGCGTACCGTTCGTCCTCGGAAGCGCATCCGTGGTATACGCCCGGGGTCAATAAAACGTCGCTATCAATCATGGTTTGGTCGCTTGAGGAGCCTCCGGTGGGTGGGGGCATTAGCCGTATCGAGTTGTCGTGAGCGGTCGCCGCCCCGGCGTGCGGTTTGGACGGCGGGATCAGCTCCTTCCGTTGCATCAGCCGCACCGACACCTGTTTCCGCTTAAGCTCCCCCAAAAGCGTCACCGGGACCCCGGTGTGCACGTCGTCGGTCAGCCCGTACACCTTTTCGGGCCTGGGCCACGGGCTTTTCGAGCTGTGGTGAAAGTGCACCTTCCCGATCAGGGCCCTGGCGCCATAGTTGTGGCGAGCGAGCAGCCTCAACTCGAGGTCAGCGTCGATGTTTAGGTCCTTGGGCGCGTGAAACATCTCGTCCACTTCCTCGGGCAGCGGACCTCCGCTCGAGGTACACATAATCAGCCGGTATGTCTTGCCCACAGAAGCGCCCTGACGGTCAGTCACGATGCTCCCTGAGCGTTCGCTGATCAACACCCCGTGCGCCAGCGCCCCGTAGAACTGAGCGTCAATTGTCTTGCACTCGACGTTTTTACGGATCGCAAACACGGTGGGGCGGTTCCGAGCGTCGGATCCCAGATCCGGGGTAACAACTACCCCGGGGATAACCCGGGTTCCGTACTCGGCGATGTACTGGCGGCCCATGATCGACCGGGCTACTCCAGCGACCGGAACCCGCTCGAGTTTCGGAAACGAGCGCGCGAGCATCATTCTTGCTCACTTTTCTGAATTTATACAGGAAAAAAAAAACCCGCAATGGACTCAACCATTAGATGGATCGATCAAACGATCAACGCAATGTCATCGTGGATTATTTTAACGGGAGAAGACTATCTGGGGGTCGAGATTTACAACAACATGGATGCGCATAGCCATGTGCGATTCGAAAGCGGCGCTGGTGATGTGTTTTACTCTCTGATGGTCCCCGGACGCGAAAAGATGGAACTGGCACACTCCGATTGGTATGGGGATTGTCCGCTGTCGCTGACAATCAAGGGGACCACCGAAATTCACGCCCGGGCGTACTACCGGGGGGCCGACGCCGATGGCCCTTTGCCCTCAGATGGCGCGTAAGGTGGGGGTTTGTCGGTGGGGCCAAAGGTGTTGGCACACTGTTGGATGCAGTTGGCCAACGCCATGGCCTCGGCGCGACCATCGTCGCTCATCTTGTTCCTGATTACCACAGCCAAGAAACGAGTAAAACCCGCAGGCGTACTTGCAAATCGTCTCGATCGTCATCTAACCGCCTTGGCTCGCCATGGCGATTCTCACGAACAGGGCGCAGCGTTAATGAATAAGGGGTTCAAACACACCCATGGATTAATAAAGGTTGCGACAAACAAAACATATTAATCAAGAAAGGGTTTCAACCACAACCACGCAGTCATGGCCGCCGCGTACCTTTACCGGATGAGCGGGGGATACGGCCACACGACAATCGACATTACGATCGATCACACGGCCAACACGTTTGTTCTTGCGTTTTCCGACGGATGGATGGGGCGGGACGCGTTGGAAAAGATCCGGATCGTGGGGAACGTTTGCGAAAAGACGGCCACGCACATGAGACTTGTTTCGATCAACGCCGGCGAGGGCGACGCCGAGATTTTGCACCTACCCGAGTTGCTCGATTTTGAGATTGGTGACGAGGAGTACGAGTGCATGGTCATGGCCAACGGGGGTCAGGTGAACAAGGATGGCCGGTACGACACCATCATTGTCCTCGACTTTGCGCGCGACGTTGAGGGCGCGGGCAAGGCGTGGAGGCGGATGGTCGAGAGGTCGATCGTAAAAGGGACTCGGACGTAGTGACCCCGCGACCCAAAATTCTCTCAACATCCAGTAAAATAATCGCGCCATGGTCAAGGTCGACGACGTTGTTGCAGTGATTCGCAAGCTCCAAGCCCCAGGCTCAACCAAGGGCGTGAGTCGGGTTGCCATCAAGGCCGCCCTCTCTATCACGTCGGTCACTCCCGCTCAGATCAACCTCGCGCTACGGCGTGGGGTGGCAAACGGCAAGCTTACGCAGATCAAGGACTCATTCAAGGTGCCCACCCCCAAGTCCAAGCCCGCTCCAAGGAAAAAGGCTCCGGCCAAGAAGAAGGCCGCTCCGAAGAAGAAGAAGAGCGAGATCAAGTGATCCAAACAACAGCTGAGAAAAGTTAACACTGTTTCATATTGGATTCCCAATAAACCTGATCCAAAATGTTTGGTAGTAGTGATCATCAAAAAAGGTAGTCAAATGGGCAACCAGAAGAGCAAGCTCGAGGAAGATGTGCGTTCGGGCGTCATGACGATGGATGAAGCGTTCGGAAGCGTCGCCGGCGACATCTCGCGCGACATGCAAGTCGACGACCACAACCAGGCGCTCGCGATCCAATGCGCGGACTGGATGAAGGGCGGGAACATGGACCGGGGGCAGCTCGCGCTCTGTTGCAACCAGGGGTGCGCCGGGGCCAACTCGTGGCAACAACCCTCCGGGGACGGCTGCGGGCACGACGGGCACCAGTACACCGGGCAGATCCTGAAGCGGTACCCCGAATCCGGGTACAATGGCCAGCCGCACCAAATCAGCGCGTGCGATTGCCAGAAGATGTGCGCAGGCAACTCCCAATGCGCCGGCTGGCAGGTGACCGCTGACCGCCATACATGCCAGCTCAAGAAGGCCGGGGGCAACCTGTCGCCGCTTAACGGGTGGCGGGCCGGGATGATGACCATGGAAAAGGACCACGCCATCGCGATGGAGACGATGAAAAAGTTTTGCGCCGCCAACCAGAATGGCCAGTGCAAGACCGTCCTCGACGACGTCAATAAGGAGCGGGTCAAGCGGTCGCAGGTGTGCGTCGACAGCCTCGCCGCGTACCAAAATGTTCAAAAGAACGCCGCGGATCTCAAGGCGATGCTCGACAAGCTCAACGCGCGTCAGGCCAAATCAGACGCTACGATCGCCGACCTCCAGACGCGGGTTGCCTCGGATCAACATTCGCTTGTTAGCGTCCAGACCCAGCGGGCGTGGGTCCAAAGCGTGGTGGCCAAGGCCAAGACGCTTTCACCGTCGGACGGCTTCGTCGCCGCCGCTCCAGAAGAGCAGGTCGCGATGATCAACACCACGATCGACGGGTTCAACAGCTTTGGGGTGGACCCCACCAACAGCGTGGCCGCGACACTCAACATGTCGCCGGCGCAGCGCAAGACAATGACCGACAACTGCAAGAACGTGATAACCAACCTTGAGAACCTCCGGGACTCGGTGTACTGGTGGCGGACGGCGATGCCCATGCAATCGACGGCGATCCGCGAGGCGGTCGATTCGGTCGTGAGCAAGGCGGTTCCAACCTTTGTCGAACCGCTCGCCAAGTCGGTCGACATGGGGTACGCCGCACAAGAGTCCAACATTAAGGATAGGATCACCAAGTTCCAGGCGACCGTGAGCCAGGCCAATGCATCCAAAGCCCGGGCGCAGACTGACATTGACAAGATCACGTCGCACTCGGTCAACATGACGCAGTCGACGGCCAAGGCGATGGCTAGCGTCAAGACACACTGTAAAGCTGACATGGCGGACCCCCAGGGTTGTTGGAATGACCTAGGAGGGAAGGACCATGCGTCGCCTCGGGCGATGACCATGATTGGGGACGGCGCGATGTACGCGCCGGCCTGCTTCGCAAAGGGCGCCACCGCCGGGTACACCTACGTAGGCCTTCAGGCCTACCACGCCAACACGGGTCAGGCCTGGTGTTTTGGCGCGCAATCACCCTCTGATTTTCAGCGTTACGGCGCGGCCAGTGGTGACTGCTCCGGCGGAGGGGCGGGGTGGGTCAACTCCGTTTACAAGATCAAGTAACATAAGACACTTGCCCTCCTTCAAAATTCACCGTCTTGACCACCTTCTTGTCTTGGATCGTTGGCATGTAGTGTGTGGTGCAAAAGTAAGCCTTGTCGAACCGCGTGATCACCCATGTGTCGACAATGTCCCTGAATGCCTCGTAGGTCGATGGTCCCCCAATCACCCACAGCTCGCCGTCGGCGCCCACCGCGTCGAGTGCCTCGGCGGTCGTGTGCACCACGCTGGCCCCCTCAGCCTGGTAGTCTGGGTTCCGGGTGAGCACCAGGTTAGACCGGCCCGGGAGCGGTTTTTCAAGCGTCTCCCAGGTGGCCCGCCCCATCACGACCGTGCAACCCCGGGTGGTCTCGACAAAATGGCGCATGTCCCACCTGCCCTCCAGGGTCTTCGACCACGGGAGCTTGCCATCGCGCGCCACCCCGCCAAGCGCGTCAATCGCAAGGATCGCCGACACTTTTAGTGGGGGCATTTTATTCGTAATCAGCTTTACAGAAATTATGGCGTCGTGGACATTGCCCTCGGCCCAACAAGCCTATGCGATGGAAATCATTAAGGGAAGGGTTCCAAGCCACTCGTTCCCGCGAACCGCCGAACAGGCCGCATCGTTTCAGCGGGACATGGATCTCCAGAGGCGCGATTTCCAGGCTAAAATCGAGGACGGGGCTCAGCGGCTGGTGGACAACGTCAAGGCGATGATCGCTCGGGGAGTCGAGCTGTCACCAATGGCCGCCCGAAACCTTGTCAAACTCCACGCCGACAGGTTCACTCCGCAAGAGATGGCTGTGATCGAGCTCGTCGCCCAACAGCCCGTCGACGTTAACGCCGAGATGCTCGCAATGGCCCCCAAGTTTAGCGTGGACGACCGGATCTGGGGCGAAGGGGTGTGGGAGAAAAAAGAGACCCATTTGCACGGTATCGTCGTCAAGAAGCGGGCCAACCAGAGCTACACGATCAAGGTGTGCGACACCGACGGTGACGGCGCGATCTTGTGGGACGGCCCGTACGTCGAGACGGTGGTGATGACCCCGTTTGGCTATTCGCACAACAAGACGTTTAAGTGGGAATCGATTTCTTAACCCTCTAAAAGTTAAAAGCAACGCGTTTAACCCGCCACATCCGAGGATGAGTGTTTTTGATTGGTTTGCTTTTTCCGATGGCGTCGTGGTGGCCACGGTCTCGTTTGGGTATTACCACGGAACAGTACGAGATGCGGCCGCGCTGATCTTGGCCCACGTTGCCGCGCGGAACATGAATCACCTAACCGGCGACCGCTCGTTGTTGCACTCGGTCATGACGTTTTTCCCGGGGGTCGTCGGGGTGTCGGCCTGCTTTAGCATGCAGAAAGCTCTGACACTAAAGACTGATTGGCAGTTCACCATGACAAACTGCATGTTTTGGGGAGCGTCGTACGTTTTGGTCAACCACATGCAAGCGTTTGCATTCAACTCAATCTTCGATTTCGTGGTCCGGTGCGTCACCGAGGAGCGCATCGATGGTCTGGTGGGTGCCGTTCAAAACGGGATTGAGAATCGCGAGCGTAAGATACGCGAACTTGCCCGGGACTTGCGCGTGGCCGATTTTGACAAGGTCCACCCGGCGTACTGCGCCTCGCTGCCTTACCCGGAGACGGAGGAGAACGCGCTGCGCAACTTTGATTGCAGCGTGTGTCTGAGCTCAATTGACCCCAAGCATTTGTATCGGGTCCTTCCGCGGTGCAGGCACGCGTTTCACCAGGAGTGCATCGACGCGTGGATCGCGCACCGCCGGGTTTGCCCTTTTTGCACAACTCCGATGTACGACTCTTCAGAGGACGACCCTTTTATAGACCAGGATGAAGAGCGGGACATGGGTCAGGAGCTGGCGTAGAATAAATATTGCTGCAACACCTTTTGCAAAATCCATGGCGCTGGTTGTCGGGGTAGACGTAGGTACGAGCAACTCGTGTTGCGTCGCGGCGTATGGTGACAGAGGGGTCGAGGTAATCCCGTCGGCGGTGTGCATGAACAATTCGACCCCGTCGTACGTCGCTGAGCTCGAGGGGAACAAGGTGTTGATTGGCGACGCGGCGCAGGCAATCGCGGGGTCCCAGCCCGACTGCGCGATCTACGGGTTCAAGCGGGCCTTTTGTCGCAGGTACACCGACACCGAATTGTGGCGCTCAGCGATGACCGATTGGCCGTTTGTGTCGATCGAGCGACCTGACGGCGGGATCGTGTTTGAGCTTGGAAACAAGGTTCGCAAGACCCCTGAACAGTGCTACCGCCTGATGTTGTTGCACCTGGTCGAGCGGGCCCGCGAGGTGACTGGGGCCGCCCGCTCCGCCAAGACGCGGCTCGCTATTACCGTTCCGGCCGACTTTACCCCTGCGCAGCGCGAGCAGGTGATGGCGCTGTCCAGCAACGTCGCCGACACCGTGTTGTTGGTTAACGAGCCCGTAGCCGCCGCCACCGCGTACATCACCGACGGGTCGGCCCAAAAGTGCGATCGTGTCTTGGTGTTTGACATGGGCGCGGGGACCACCGACGTGGCGATCCTGGCGCGGTCCGACGGGTCGGACCAGTTTGAGGTCCGGGCGGTCCGGGGGAACAACGCGCTGGGCGGGGCGCTTTTTGACAACGAATTGCGGAAGATGGTGATCAAGGAAGCCAAGATCCAGGGGCGCGACAAGCTTCGGATGGAGAAGTTGCTTCGGCGGTGCGAAACGGGGAAACAGCTGCTCACCACCATGACGTCGGTGAAGATCGATGCGCTCGGGGCCGACGTGACTGTTTCGCGGGCTCGGTTTAACCAGGCGGTGCGAAAGCACGTGTTGGCCGGGAGCAAGCTAGTGAACGAGGCGCTCGACGCCGCCTCGATGTTGGTGGACGACATTGACCGTGTTTTTGTGGTCGGCGGGGGGAGCCGCCCGCCCGTGGTGGCCAACATGTTGGGAGAAATGTTTGGTCCCGACCGTGTGCACACCGCGGGCAACCCCGTCACGTGCGTGGCGATGGGTGCGTATTTGGTTGCGCAAACGTACGAGAAAGAACCCGATTCATCAACAAAAGACGAAAAAGCCGCTTCCCCGTTGCCAAAACTTTCCGACAAAAGAGAGGCCAGACGGCCGATGGTTGTCCCCACTGCTCCGGCGACCATTGGGGTTCAGACCCTGGGGGGGAAAATGACGCCAGTGATTCGGCGGGGAGCTCGGCTCCCAGCCACCAAAACCATCACGCTGTTCCCCAAGACCAACCACCAAAAAACGGTCGCGATCCAGTTGTATTCGGGCGAAAACGAAATATGTTTAGAAAACACCCACCTGGCCGACATTGTGATGCGCGGCCTCCCGGTTGGGCGCCCCCAAATCCATGTAACCATCGCGGTGGACGCAATGGAAATGATGCGGGCCACCACTTTGGTGGCGGGGCAAAAACGGTCAATCGAGACAAAATTATCCTGGCGGCTTTGAGGAAACAAAGGATCAACACAATGGGAACCGGGCCATCCACTTTGTCCGGGCCATCGTGCCCATCGTGCCCATCGTGCCCAACGTGCCCAACGTGCCCAACGTTTTTGATTGGTGACGTTCGGAACAAAAATACGCTCATTGCGATTGCCCAGCCGCTGGTCAGGGTGATGTGGCGGGGCAAGGACGCCGCCGACCTGTCGCTCTTTGACATCATCAAGGCGGTCGGGCTCCGAATGCTTTCACCGATCCCCCCGGTCGGGGTGCCCGACCTCGACGTCGCTGGGATCATCCAGGCCATCAACGCGCTGCCCGCCGATATGACCGTGGGGACGCTGATCATGTTTGTCCCGTTCAAGTTTAGCGCGAACATCAAAATGAGCCACGAGGTGACCCTCCCGACCGCGGGCACCAGTGCCATCCTCGAAATTCGCAGGCAGCTTGCCCAGCTTTCGGTGTTCCAGGCGCACGATCCCCAGGGGGCCCCCAAGCCCATGACGACGGCGGGGTCCGCCGCGGCGACAATGGCCGCGCCGCCGCAGGCCATGAGTCGTTTGATTCCGTCAGGGACGGGCAAGAACATGGGCTGCTACTGGGACGGCGGGGGCAAGGGCCAGCCCGATTTCCGGGCGCTCCCTACTCTTACGCAGGGAAACGTCAATTCGGCGTCCGAGTGCGCCGACCGGGCCCGCGGGGCCGGAAAGCCGTATTACGGCCTCCAAGCTGGGGGACAATGTTTTGTCGGCGACGACCTCTCTCGGGCCATCAGGTTTGGCAAGGCTCCCGGAGCGTGCGCGGCTCTTGGGGCGGGGTGGGTCAACAATGTGTACGACCTTACCAACTCGTCCCCGGCCCCGGCCTCGGTTCCGGCCCCAACCTCGGTTCCGACCCCGACCCCAAAGCCAACCCCGGCCCCGGTTCCGACCCTGACCTCAGCCCCGACCCCAAAGCCAACCCCGGCCCTGGCCCTGACCCCGACCCCGACCCCGACCCCGGCCAACGCGCGCCACCAGCCGGGAAAACTTTTGGGCTGCTACGGCGACGCGAGCACCCGCGCCATGACCGCGGTTCCCGGTCAGGGATACGTGCACCCGTCTGACTGTGCGATCAAGGTCCGGGCGGCCGGTAGGCGGTACATGGGGCTCCAGAACGCGCAACCTGATGGAACATCGCAGTGCTTTTACTCCAACGACTTGCATCAAGCGACGACCATGTACGGGTCACACCAGGGCTCGTGCAACCCGGGCGGCGCCGGTTATGTCAACGCTATCTACGACCTTCAACAGTAAAAAAAAATATACATTACCATGCGTCATGAGATTTCAGGAAGAGTAATAACTAAAAAACATGCCTAAAATCGGTGAGACGGTGGGGGCATCGGACAGTGGGATTCCCATGCTGTGCGCGGGCTCAAACGGAAACTACGCGGCCCCAACGCTGGGGGCAAGCGGGGGGTTTTCGGTCGAGCAGTCGTTCACCAACACTGTCAACGCCAGCCTGTCGAGCTCCACCGAGCTCCACCGAGCTAAATAGCGGAGTGAGCTTTACTTCGTCGTACGTCGATACCCAAGGGTACCGCGACGTTGTTATCGCGGTCTCCGCCAGCCACGACGGAAATTATTCGGTCACGTTTAGTCCCGACGGGATCTACGCGGACAGTACGCTCACCCGGTACTACCGCACAAGTTTACCCTCACGCGGCGTTATATCAAGGTAACGTTCACCAACTTTACGCGACCATCAACTCGGACAATGCTTCAACCATAGCCGCCGTCCGGTTTAATGTGATTGAGGTCATTGACGCCAATTACGACCCCAACTCGTAATAAAAACAGTTATTCATCATGAACCGCGTAATCGAAGAAGGGCAGCTCTACTTTCTGGCAGCGCAAAAGTTGGTCAATGAGCACGACCAGGCGTGCGTGACCGCTGCCAAGAACGTGTTAGACCGGCTGTGCTCGCTCCGCCACGCCAAGGCCGGGGCGACCGACGAGTACGTTGTGCAAGAGATATTGGCGGCGCACCCCGGCGCCAAGAAAATCAAGCGCACATTGCACCTGTGTGAGGCCCCCGGCGGGTTCGTCAATGGGTGCCTCGCGCTGCTCGGCGACAAGCTTGACTGGCACGCCATCAGCCTGGCTGGGGACCAGAGCGCGTGCCCCAGGTTCTACCCAGCGCTCAAGTCGCAGACCCGCCCCAACGGCCGATTCCGGGTGCACCGCGGCGACGACGGGACCGGGGACATTACGGCGGCCGACAACCGCAAGCGGCTGTTCTACGACATTGGGGTGCAATCGATCGACCTGGTGACGGGCGACGCCGAGTGCGACCGCGACCGCGACCCGCCGAAGCTGTTTGCGGCGCAGATGGTGATCGCGGCGATGTTGTTGTGCGAGGGCGGGATGTTGGCACTCCGGCTCCCAGAGAAGTACGCGATTCCCAACGTGGAGACGTTTCGGTGGATTTACTCGTTGTTGGGCCGGTGGTTTGGCCTGGTGAAGGTGGTGGCGCCCGAGATATCGGCTGTCGAGGCCCCACTCCGACTCTACGTGGTGGGCACAGAATTCAAAGGGGTAGCGGCTGAGGACCTGGCGCAGCTAATGGCCTACGCGTACGAAGGGGGGGCCGCGGGGAGGGTGGAGCCCGAATGCGCAAACATTGCGTGGGTCAAACAGATTGGGGCCGCCATTGAGGACGCCCGGGGTTTGTTGTCGCGCCTGTCGGCGTTATCGTTTTACCTCGGGCAGATTGGAGTATCAACCCACGAGCGGGCGGGGGAGCTGTACAGCGAGAACGTAATCCACAACCCGGGCCACGTCCAGACGGTGGAGGGGTACAAGAAAAAGCTCCGGCTCACTTCGCCGCCGCAAGCCCGCCGATAGCCGCGATCAGCCCGATCCCTGGAAGCGGCCACATCGATCCGGCGGCGACGGCGGCCCCGTTGTCGGTCCCGCGCGCGGCGATCCCGACCGACATGCACAGCTGAAGCACTATGATAGTTCCGACGATCAGCGCGTAGATTTCCGTATTGCTCAGGGACAGTGCCATGTTTGGCTCGTTTTTACTTGTGTACACCCCGCGGATTTTTTGGCTCTATCGCCGCGCGTACACAATAACCGAAATCAACACCACCACCGCTACCGCCATAAACACGATCTCGAACCGGTTTCCCTGTGACAAAAAATCCTTGCACGTGGCTGGCAGCGTCGTCATTTCGGCCCGAGCCCGATTGAGCCACTTGGTCACTTCAGTCATCAATGGTGACCCTGGTTGGCCCCCAAGGGGCAAAGGGGACGCCACCACGGGAGCAGGAGTTGTCGCGGCCTGCGACGTCGTCTCCGCCTCAACCATCGATCGGATGGCGCCAAACGCCGAAGTCCCAGTCTTGCCATCCTGGAATTTCTCGGACTCGGCGTGAGTTTGGAGCAGAGCGTCAAACGGAGCCCGGATTCCGGCGGACACGCTGTGAATTCCGTTCAGTCGGTGGTCGGGGGCGGTGTAGCCGGTACATATGGCAGTGTTTTTGCCCTGGCCTCGGGTGGCGAAGGTGTATGGGTCGACAAGACGCCCGTCAGAGTCATTACGTCGTGAAACCGCCCCGGCGGCTGTTGACTGTCCTGGGTGAGCGAGCATGGTTTGTTAGTCCCGATCAGGGATTTTTCGATTTCACGCGCTTGGACCCTCATTCTTGGATCGATACCGTCTTGCCCCCGGTCGATCGAAAAGACATACTTGATTCGGTTGAGAACAATCTCGTTGGTAAACAGCGCTGCCATCTGCGCACACTTTTTTTAATAGTAAAGGGCATGATTTTGTTAGTCGTCGGCCTCCATCTGGGCCCCACCCGCAAACATCCCGAGTAGCGGCGCGAGCTGACCCAACAGCGACCCACCACCATCCTGCGAAATCCCGCTGAGCATTGCATGGACGTCGCCTTCGTTCAGCCTGGCCACGACCGACTCAAACACCTGGTTGACGTTGAAACCGGGCACATTGCCATCGGCGTCGGGCTTGAGTCCCAGCCCGTCGATGAACTTGTTGGCGTGTTCGCCGAGCGCCTGGAGCACCGGCGGTATCGTGGTGCAGTGGAGCGTCGCCAACTGGTTCATAGACTGGATGTACTCCCACAGGAACGCCCGCTCGTCCGAGTCAAGCGCGGCGTACTTGTCGGCCACACCGAACGGCCGAAGTGCGGGGATGTCAGCGTGAACGATCGCGTCGATGTCTTTGTCGATGCAATGTTGGGCGATCGGTGCCGACACTTCGTGCCACACCCGGATCACGCTCTCGACGCTTTCGGGAATCCCGATCGCATCCACCTTCACAGAGGCCTCAGTGAGTGCCTCGCACTGATCAAAAGTCTCGGACAGCGTTCGAATCAGCTGGCGAAGCTTCTCGAGGAACTGCGATCGAGCGTTGGCCATGGCAGTTTTGTGTGGGTGTTTGCGCGGAAAAAAAAAGACAACGGTTCACGGGGGTGTTACGAACACTTTACTTAGAGAGTTGGCTGGCGATGTGCGAGTAGTATGTCGCCACCTCGGCGTAGTAGGCTTGGATCCGGCTGACGTCGGCCTCACGCCTGGCGGCCATGTTGGCGGCGTACTTGCTCGACTGCGTGCCCTTCTTGTACCCGGTGATCACCTGGGCTGGGACGCCCACGACGGGCATGTTTCCGAGAAAGGGGGTTGGGCGGACCTCGGCGTCGACCTGGGAATCCACAAAGGCCCCCGCACTCCGCCTGGAGTTGCGCTTTCCGGTGCGGCGTCGAACTGGCATGACTGCTTGTTTACACAGAAAGCGGCCAGAAAAAATGCGGAGCCATTGGGTAAATGATCCTCTCCGCGATTCCGGCCACGGTGAAGGACGACGAGTTTGGTCGAGTCGCCGTTTTCCGCGAATGTCGACCGACTGTCCCTCTCGGGTCAACTGATGACCTTAGCCTCCCGCAGGGCCTCAAGACAATCCCGGCCCCTGGGACCTGCGGCGAAAACGGCGGGGTCTCCAAGACGTCGGGCAAGCCGTGCAAGAACAAAGTGTTAGAACGGAACCCCCGATGTCGCTTGCACCCGCACACGCACGTCGAGATTGACGCGGATGAGCTCTGCCACGAATTGCGAGTCACGTTAATCGATCACAACCCGAAAGACCCCGCCAAGATCCAGCCCAAAGACATCATGTGGATAGACTGCCCCGACAAACAATGTTTTTACTTGTACCCAATCGTGGAAGACAAGGAGGCTTAGCCGCCAAACCCATAGAGGGTGCGGCCCTGGCGCTTGAGCGCGTATATAACATCGAGCCCCGTCACCGTCTTGCGCTTGGCGTGCTCGGTGTACGTCACGGCGTCACGAATAACGTTTTCGAGAAACACCTTGAGGACACCACGCGTCTCATCGTAAATCAATCCAGAGATGCGTTTGACGCCTCCCCGTCGACACAAACGGCGGATCGCGGGCTTAGTGATGCCCTGGATGTTGTCCCGAAGGATTTTGCGGTGGCGCAGGCCCTGGCCCAACCCCTTTCCGAGTCCCTTTCCCCCCTTGCCCTTGCCTCGCCCAGACATGACTTGATTGGTTCTGATTTGATGTGTATGATTCAAGAATTTTTTACTTGGTGGTTCAACGTTGCGAATGGCGGGCTCAACCGCTCTTACTCGACGGGCTTAAAATCACGCAAATCCAGTACTGATGCGGCGGGCAAGCTGGATGTCCTTGGGCTGGATCGTCACGCGCTTGGCGTGGATCGCGCACAGGTTGATGTCCTCGAAGAGGCTGGTCAGGTACGCCTCGCATGCCTCCTGGAGCGCCTCGACAGCCTTTGATTGAAACCGAAGGTCTGTCTTGAATTCTTGGGCAATCTCACGAACCAGGCGCTGAAACGGGAGTTTGCGGATGAGCAACGTGACCGACTTCTGGTACCTGCGAATTTCGCGGAGCGCAACCGTGCCTGGGCGGTAGCGGTGCGGCTTCTTGACGCCGCCGGTGGCCGGAGCCGAGGTGCGGGCGGCCTTGGTGGCAAGCTGCTTCCTTGGGGCCTTGCCTCCGGTTGACTTTCGGGCGGTCTGCTTGGTGCGCGCCATGGTTGGTTTTACCACACTTGCGATCCAGAAAAAATGGATGACCAATCGCACCAACTGGCCGTTTCACGAACGTACACGCACTCAGAAATTTTAGAATCGTGACAAGGAAAACAGACCACCCCCTCGCAAAAGACGATGCCCGCCTATCAACAGCTGACCAAAGACGTGATGGCCCAGATGGATGACGACGGAATGTATCTGTTGCTCTGGTGGAACCCAGGAATGACGTGTTGGACCGTCTCGGTGCTCCAGGTGAGTACCACCGACCTTTCGATCAGCGGAGAGCCCCTCGAGTCTGGCCCCCAGGGCGAGCTCCTCCTCCACCGAAACCCGGTGTTTTGGTTGCACGAGGCCCAGAACGCCGTGGTCGACGTTGGCAGCCAAACAGTGTCCGAGCTGGCCGAGTCGGTGAGCACCGCCATCGTCGGGATGACCAGCCGCGTGCGGCTGACCCGGGAGCACATGGTCAAGCTCCCAGCGACCCACCCTTATTTCGTCATGATCGGGCGGCGCGGGCCGGAGGAGTGTGTGGTCGGGAGCACGGGTAAGATTGACGGCCGCAAGGTGCATTGGATCAACGTCAACGGTGAAAAGTGCGAGGTTGTGTATGGCGCGGATGACGCCGCGTTTGTGTTGCGTGACGGCCGGCTCGCCGACGTGCACATCATGGCGTAACATCCCTTTATTAAAACAACACCACCTTCAGCAACTTGTTGGCCTTGCGGGCATTGGCGATCGTGTCGCGCGTTCCCCGCGACGCACCGTCCCAAAACGCAATCACTTTGTCAGCCTCTTTCACAATGTCCGAGTTTCGGATGACCCCGGCGGCCCGGCCGTGCCTGTCCCAGTCCGGGAGCAACTTTCGAATAGGGATGTCGTGCGCCCGCGCCCACGCCTCACCCAGCGTGTCGGCGCCCTCTGCTCCGCCGCTAATCAACCCGGTCACCGCGGTTTCGGCGTGCACGTGGTCGGCCTCATCGGCCACCAGCCGAGCGTCGATTAGGGTGCGCGACCCGACGATCGCGAGCTTCATTTTGGGGGGTCGATCGGCTTGGTCGACACAACTCGACGGCGCTTGCTTGAGCGGTCAAATTCGGCCAGCTTATCAATCTCGACCGAAGGCTGGCTGATGTACATGCGGCGACAACACCGCCGCACCGCCCCGACCTTCTCGAGCGCTTCGGGCGGCGACAACAGCTGGGCGCGGTACTCGAGGTACCTTTCGCCCCGCACCACCTTGCCACAGGTGAAACACCGCACCGGGTACATGTGCGTGTGTGTGCTCGTTGGATTCGGTTGCGCCCAAATAAAAGGTAACCATTGGACAACTCCTGTTTAATAGAGCCCGACCCCGTCGATGTACAGCCGAAACCCCCCGACCTCGACCACCCCGCTGCGCGGCGGCTTAAGCTGGACCACGTCTCCCGAGATCAGGTGGACCGTTCCGCTCTGGGCGGGGTCGTCGATCTTGGGCAACAGCGCGTTGTTCATGGCGCAAAACCCATACCCGGTCGGAATCCCCACCTCTTTGTCCCACGCGACCACGGGCGCCTTGATCTGCCCAGACTGCGTCAGAAGACGGTTGTAGTCTTCTTTGGTCCGATACAGCGGAAACGTCTTGGCGTCGCCGCAAAAGAAGAATCGCACTCGCGTCGTCTCGGTCATTCTGATATTTAACCTAAGACGATTTGCTCGGCCTGACTTCCGAGCCGAGACCCCAGAGCCACTCGTTGTGACGAGCAATTAAATGGCTGACCGTGTCTTGCCCGACAGGCTTCCAATCGACGTGGGGCGGTGGGACGGCGTCGATCTGGTTGTGCTTCTCGATCGTGTTGAAGTACAACAGATCAATCAGCGGAAGGTGGGGCCGGCTGAGCCTTGGACAGCGGGTGGCTTTCGATGTGGTAGTAGAATGTGCGGCGGAGGTACCCCCGGTAGAAACAGGTCAGTCGGGCGACCTGGTTCAGGTCCATGTAGACCCGGCCCTCGTGGCGAAACACCAGAAAACCGTCGCCCACCACGGCGTGCTCCACCTCAAGCATGGTTTGCGGTGGTTCAGAGAGCTCCTTTATCAAACAAACAAAACCTCGATTCTAGTGATGATGACGTGACGACAAAAAGCGGTGCTATTTTTTTTTGCAAATCGAATTGAATTTTATTAATTTGACGAAACAATGGGTTGACCAGCGGCTCGAAATGCGCGCTATGGCGCTTAGTTGGCGTACGCGAGGCCACCAACGCCGCCGTCGTACGTGAACACGTTCCAGTACGGGGCAAAGATCACAACCTCAGCGGGGACAGACGTCATCACGTCGCTGTACTTGAGCGTAAGCGTGGCGGTGTCCAGGCGCGAGAAGTTGAGCGAGCTCGACGGCTGCGCGTCCTCCGGGTACTGCGCAAACGAGTACGCGTAGATGTACTCGGTCGGGATGTTCGTGTGATGCGTCCTGCACTGGACGTTTCGGAAGTACTCCGCCTCACGAACCCCAAATCGGGTCATATTGTTGATCTTGAGCTCGGCGCTCACAATCGGGTCGGCGTTGCACACAACCATCTCACCGAGCATGTAGAGTCGGGCGATTGCGTCATCGCCGAGGTCGGTGATTTTGTCGTCGTCGCCCGATTGGCCAGCGATCAGGCCCGCAAGCGAGCCGTATGCCATCGTGCGCCCAGTGGTGCTGCTCTCGAGAAACTTGGCGCCAATGTCCTCCTGGAGCTCCATGAAAGCAATCTCGCTGTTCGGGCGCACCGCCGGGCACAGAGCCGCCAGGAGGCGGTTGGCGTCGCCAGACACGCCGTTGGCGCCCGAAACGGCCGTGTTGACAGCGGCCGTCAGCGTGGTGCCCGATGCGACGTTACCGTGCGCAACGGTGCCAAAGTCGCCGTTCTGTGAAGAGAAGTCATAGTGCTTGTTCTGCGCAGTGTTGTCATCTCGACGCACAAACCACACCAGCTCGGTGACCGGGTGGTTGAAGGTGAGCGTGTGTGTGGTCGAGGTCGTGCCCGATGCCTTGGTAAACGAGTCGTACTGGAGCAGCGTGACCAGCTGGTCGAACGCGCCCTCGGCGAACCGATCGCGCTCCTCCGAGTCCAGGAACACAAAGTTTGACTCGACGTAGCACGTGATTGCCTGGCCCGCCGTAAACGTCGACTGTCCGGAAATGGCATCCGCAGCGTAGGAGTTCCCCTCAAGCGCAATCTGCATGGCCCGGCGGTTCGACGCATCAATGTGGTTGGATGAGCCAGAGCCCGGGTGTGTTACGCACTTAACCTCAACAGCGTTAGTGGATCGAATCACGAGGTTCTTGAGCTGCTCAAAGTCCACAACAAGCTCGATCGAGTGGTACTGGAGCGAGATCGCTGAGAGGGCGTTCCCAGCCGCCTTGGTGTACCAGAAAGGAAGGGGGACAAAAAGCGTCTGTGGGCAGCGGGAGAACGCAATGAGGCCCTCACGAGTTGGGTGCTTGCCCACCGCATCGAGACACCGCTTGCCAGGCTTGCCCGCGAGCTCTTCCCAAACAAAAAGCCAGTCGGACGTCAGCGTGTCGACCTGTTGGTTGCCAATGCGAAGCTCGACTTTCTTGAGAAGACGCATGCCCACGGCCTGCACCCAATGAGCGTACTCACCACCAATGTTGCGAAACCCCGACGAGTAACCAGTGTCGTAACCCATCTGTTGCACTTTTTCCACACCGTCGGCCCCAACGCCGGCGAACGCGCCAGCCGACCGCGCGGTCGACATAATACTCCCGCCTATGAGGGAAACGTACGGGAACGTGAGGCTCACAGAGTCGGTGGCCGCCGTACGCACAGTGTCAATGTGCGCGATAAGGCCTGGGAGCTCAATCTTGACGTACTGGTCAGAGATCAGGTCACCACTGCGCGAGATCTGGGTGCGACAACCCGACTTCCCGAACGCGGCATTGGTGATCTGCTCCTGAACGCACTCAAGAGCAAAGTTGGAGCACGTTTGGACCCGCATGCGCCAGTACGTGACCTCGGCGAGGCCTGTAAGGACGATGTCAGCGATGCCCTTGGCGACGATTTGCGCGACTGCACCCGGTGATCCGAGAGACATGGTGTTGGTGTGTTTGATGACATGAATTCCAAAGTCTTGATCTGGCTGGGCGACTTGGGTGGGTCGGTGGCCGAGGGGTCTTTGGGACCACACGCGAAGGTATTGGCCGGGGGCGAGCGACAATCGTGCTCACCCATCTTGCCCCCATGCAATTTGGCGCACCAAATCCAATCCGAACCCATAATGTTTGGTGACACACAGAGGTTCGGACAACCACTGAACCCAAAAAAGCAATCAAATAAATTCACCCCCAAGTTTTCGGAAACGAAATGCCCGGAACCCGATCAAAAAAACCCGCCGCGAAAAAGAAGCGGTCTCAGACACCCCAATATGACACGGTGCTCGCCGGAGAAGAGGCAGTGGCCTCCATGTCGGTCCAGGACAAGCGGCTGGTTCTGAGCGACATCCGGCGGAGGTACAAGGACACGGGGCTGATCTACATTTCGGACGAGATACGGCCCGGGCTAACCATTGGTGAATTTTCTTTTTATCACACGCTCGCCAGCGCCAAAAAGAGGTACGAAAAACATCAAGGGCAGAAAAAGAAATCTCCGGAAGAAGAGGATTGACCCCCCCCCCTTCTTCTAACAGCAAAGCGCCTTGCACCGGCGAATCGCGGGGAAGATCACATTCTGCCCCACCCCCCACAACGTGTCCACCGCTGCGTCGAGCGACCCCTCAACAATGTCGAGCTCTTCCCCTGACAGGTGCACGGAAAGGACCTCAACAATCACATCCTTAAGAAGCTCCTTCTTCTCCGTCCCGTCCAATCCACGCACCTTGTGGAGTTCTTGCATGAGAGCAATTACGCACACGAGCAACGCGGAGTACCCCGGCCGCCCCTTGTCCAGTCCCTCCTGGATGGAGGTTACAAGGGCGCCAAGCTGTTCGCGACAAGAGTCAATGAGATGTTCGCGGATTTGTCTGTTAGCCGACATGACGATTTTTTCTTGGTGGCAATGATTTATTTTTTGCGTGGCCCGTTTTACCAAACGCCGTAAAACAACAGCTCGGATCGCAGCGTTCCCGGGAGCCGACCGAGATCTAGCTTCCCCTCAGCCACCCGAGACAGCGCCTCGGCGGCGAGGCAAGCTTCTGGGTGATCCGGGATGCCCAGGTACCGCAAAGCCAGACCCCGAGCAGCGGCGGTCAGGACGTCCGCGTCGCGGCTCAGCTCGCCGTACAGCGAGTCGTCCAGCGGCCCAAACGGCGGGTCGTACTCTATTTTTGGAATCATTCCCCGCTGCAACGCAGTGGTGTACCCCCCACCGTAGTCGACTGTGATGGCCTGTGTGTTCCGAACGGGGCGCTTGGCAACAAGCGCTAGACATCCGCTTTCAAGCTCAACAAACTCGGTGTTGGGATCAGGGCCGGTGTTGCAAAACATAATCACGTCCCGCAGGAACAGCCCATCGTAGATAGTCTTCCCGTCGCAGTACGTCAACCCGTACGGCGAGACAATGTTGGGGTTGGCCCCGTACCGCCGGTTGATCTCAGCCCGGGACACCGGCTCTCCCGGGAGATCCGTATAATACACCACGTCCCCCGCCTCAAACATGATTCGTCGCCCTGTCTTGTCGTCGGGGTCGTAAGCGTACAAACCCAGGTTCCCATCAATCTGTTGGTCGATCATGATCCGGTGCATCGCGTGCACGTGAACCGGGCATAGCGGTCGCACCATCGTAGTACGCTCGCACCGGACACCTCCCGGGCCAATGTGCGCGCACCGATGCATCGCGACGGGCCCGCTGATCCCTGAGGAGGTTATTGTCACTTGGCGACGCGTCTCAAATGTTGACGCCGCGCCGCCCCCGCTGAACATGGCTTTTCTTTTTAACTAACCCTCTCTTTTTTCCTTGGTGTATATGCTCTCGGTGGGTCTTGGCCGCCACCTTTTGCGTAAAGGTCTTGGGGCACAACCCGCACTTAAATGGGCGGTCACCCGTATGCGTAACAAGATGGCGCTCGTGCTTCCACAGCGTCTCGTCCCTCTTTCCGCAGTGAAGGCACGTGTACGTCTTGCCCGGGGGTTGTTTTCCTAACAACGTCAGCCAGTACCACTCCTTCAAACTCTCGAAGTCTTCCGCCGTCACCTCTGGCAGCTGACCCTCGACAGTGATTGTGGCTCGGAGGCTGGGCATGCAATAGGGGTTGTGATGTGTCATCCGCTTTCCCTTGAAAACGGTTAACCCCTCACGAAATTATGGGGTTAACAAGTCACAAACCAAAGCTATGCCCTGCCTGAAGAAGCGGGTGGCCGCGGCCGTTGCGTATTACCCTTTTAAGGGGGTTGATCGTTTCTACGATGTTGGGGCGCTGCTCAACACCCCCGCGGCGTACCACTCTTGCATAACGATCATGCAAACGAAGCTCCAATTGCTACCAAGTCACACCAAGCTCGGGGCGATTGACGCGCGGGGGTTTCTGTTTGCCGCGCCGCTCGGCTATTTGTTGAACCACCCGGTTGTCATGGTGCGCAAGCTGGGCAAGATGCCCAACACCGTCTCGTCTAAGGCTTACGAGATCGAGTACGGCCATCGTGATGGGATGGCTGTGCAACGCCACGCGGTGGGGCCAGGGGACAAGATCGTGTTAGTCGACGACCTCGTGGCGACGGGTGGAACCCTGAGCGCCGCGATAGAGGCTGTCCGGGCAGCGGGCGGCGAGGTGGTTGGATGTCTCTCGCTGGTCGAGCTTGAAGCATTTGCGGCCCGCCGCGCCGAGACGATTCCGCCGGATATCCAGAGAGTCGCCGTCTTTGACACGGAGCGGGAGCTGCTCGACCTCGGTGCGGCGGCGGGGGCACTTCCCGAAGGCTACGGCGACGACGGCGCGGTTTTTGAGACCAATCGGTAGATATTGTATGAATAAACCGCTTCGTTTTCCCAAGGGTCCAACCAAGCTCTTCTCGGATTGGGTCCCCCCTTGTAAAATTGTGGTGGGTGTGGCACAAAGATTTGTGATGGTGACCCACAGCCAGGTGGACATGTTTACACGAATCGCCGACCCAGACGTTACCGACCCGTCAGCGCTCCGCGAGTTTCGGGTCGACAGGCAGCCGCCGATCAAACCGAGTATGCTCGCGTTCGTTGAGCACTTTGATTCCCCCAAATCGGCGTCCCCTACAACGCGTTCACCCCCGACCATGTTTTCGCCGTACGTGGCCTCGCCAGCGCCGTCGGCTCGGTCCCCCCCTCAAACGCCGACCGCTTTTGCGCCGTCGCCGTCGCCAGCGCCGTCGTCGGCGAGAGCAAGCCCGCCTTACAGGAGCTCTCAGTACCGCCCACCGCAATCACACAGCGATTTCGACCGCGTCGCGTCGTCGTACCTCGCGCCGTCCCCGGCCAGATCGATGCGGTCAACCGCAGGAAAGACGTTCGCCGACATGGTCGATGAGATTCATGTCGAGGCGCAACAGCTCCAGAACCGCCCCGCCCACATGCCCTTGCCCGGTCGGATCCCTTCGTTGGCGCTCGCCCCACCCAACATGGCGATGAAAGATTACGCCGAGCGCCGCGAGCTGTTTATTCGGATCGACGACATGAAGCGGATGGGGTTCACGTTCCCGGACATCCCGCCCAACTGCGCCACCGAGGACCTGCGACAGGAGATTGATCGTCGAGAGATCTCGATGAGCACGGTGGACAAGGTCGACACGTCGATCTCTCGGATCCTTAAGGTGTCGCAGGGTCTTCACGCCATCAACAAGAAGACCGGGTGGCTCCAGCTCCCCGATGATTACCACAGCGAGATGAAGGCGCAGGTAGACCGGCCGCAGTTTCGGTACAACGTCTACAAGATTGTGCTCAAGCGCGCGCGCAAATCCAACACCTCGCCGATGGCGTACGTGGCGTGGGTGTTGGCAATGCCCATCCTGGAGGGGCTCATAATCAAACTCATCAGCGTCGTCACCGGATGGAATTCACCGCTGATCAACGGGATTCTCCGCGGGCTGTTTCGGTCCGGAAACAAACAAAACCCAAAGAATTTGCCCAAGGTCGAGGGCGTCACCACCGGGCTCGGAGGTGACACGGTGATTCCGAGCGACGGGTTCTCGACCGAAGCTGTCGCCGCTTTCAACGGCCGCACCGCATCGGCGGCGCGCGGCCGAAAGAAGCTTCGCCCAATGACGACCCCAGCCCCTCCACCCGACGCGGCGCAATCACAGGAGGCTGAGGGCACCGAGGTGGTGACCGCCGATGAGCTCGACTCGCTCTCGGCTTAAGTCGTCTCTGGGCCTGTGGGTAGGATGTAGACGCGATGGACGCGGGCCCTGGCGGGGTCGGTGTCGTCACCGCAGCTCATCACGTACATCGGGGGCGGCCGTTTTTGCTCCGCGCAGGCGGCGTTGGTCACAACGACTTGATACAGCTCATTGTCGGCGATTTGCAACAAGTACCCTGAAATGTTCCGGAGCTCCTTGATGCTTGGGATCGGGGCGCTCTCCTGGATCAAATAAGGCTGGACTGACCGGGGTCTCGGCGGGGGGCCCGGGATGCACGGGCACCACCGCGGTGGGTACAGGTAGAGTCGATACAGCGAGTTCCGCGACACTATCGCCAACAGCGCCGGACTAGCGTGGTCAAACCCCGCGATGGTCCGCGGGGCCACCTCGGTCATCAGGTTACTCCGACACATCGGGCAGGTGGCGCTCCGCTTTCCCCAATCCCGGATACACTGCGAGCAGAATTCGTGCCCGCAAAAGAGCGGGATCATCACGCGGTCTTCGTAACAAACGTCGCATCGTCGTTTCGTGAAGTCCATTCGCAGCTTTGTCTATGCGACTCTCCTCAAAATAAAAGCTTCAACCATACCTGAAAATAATGCCCACCTTGTACAAGCGCGTCGTCACACCGCACAACCCAGAGCAGGGTGACCCGCAGATCTGGTCGTACATCCCGTACGCCGAGTACGACACGGAGGCGGAGGTGCTTCACATGGCCTGCGTACTCAACGCCAAGCTTCCCGAGGCCCGTGCGGCGTGGAACAACGCCAAGCAACACTACGATGACTTTGCGTACGTCTTTACCACCAACAACCGCCACCTTCTGACACGCGTCTACTTTGCGGGTGTGCCCCCAATCGACAAGATTCGGTGCATGCTCAACAACGAGACTGGCGTCCGTGTGTCGGTGGCGTTCTGATTTATTGCACGTCCCCCCCCATCTCAGATGTCAATTAAATTCAAGGGGCGCAATTCAACAAACAATGTGCTTCAGCAAGCGCGAGTCGCTCCTAGCCCTAATCGTGGGCACCGCCCTCAACGTGTTGACCGTCGGTGTGTTGCTCTCCGAGAAGCGGTACGCGGTGGACTGGCAAATGCGGATCGCCACTGTATTGCTATGGCAGTACGCCCTGTTGATGCAAATCCCCGAAGCCGCGCAATGGCATTACATTGACAACAACAAGCCCACCCCCAAATGGATCAAGCCCACCGCTTACGTGTTCAACAACACGCAGCCCATTGTCCCATGGATCATTATCGCGCTCACCGCGTTCTACACCGGACGCCGGGTCCCGTGGTGGTCTTCGATCGCACCGATCGTGTTTACGGTAGTGGCGGCCGCGCTCTTCAAGAGCGAGGTGGTGAACACGAGTCACAAGGGCATCACCCCGGTGACAAACTGCCCGCACCTCAGCTTGCATTGGTGGCAGGGCAAGCTCAAGTGTTGGCTCCCGCTCTACTTCTTGGGGGTATTGTCGGTGTTGGCGGTGCTCGATAACAAGGTGCAAAAGGGGGTCCAGGTCACCATTTTCGTCGCGTCGTTCCTGGCGTCGTACTTTTTCTACAAGTGTGGGAGCGGAAGCGTGTGGTGTTGGCTGATTGCCCCCGCCGGGCTGGCCGCGCTCATCTGAGAAATCCCGGTCGCCCCTCTGAACAAAAAAGATGAGCGCATGTGGGTGGACGCACGAAACCGTTTTCTTGAACCCGCAATGCGTGACCAAGTTGTGCACTCGGATGTGTCGGAGCGACATGGAGTTTGGGGTGGTAGCGACCCACGACGTCCGCCCCGAGAAGACAACCGTGTGCGATGGCGACGTGTGCACCAAGACGCAGGTGTGCACCGCCGGATGCAACGTCGAAATCATCGAGGGGACGAAACTCCTGGCCAACCACGAGGACGCCAAGCTGTACGGCGACGTCCAGATCGCGGTGACTCCGATCGACGAAAACGACGTGACCCAAAAGAACAAGAGCTGCGGGTGGCCAGTCAACATTGTAGCGCACACGCACCCCGAGTTTATCCAAGGGGCCAGCCAGTCGTACGCGTTGTTGTCACCGCCAAGCCTTGGCGACCTGTTTGCGCACGCGATCTTGGCTAACTACCGCAACTACAAGGAGAACGGGTGCATCAACACCTTCCTGGTCTTCGCGGCCGAGGGGGTGTACATGTACGGCGTCACCCCGACGCGGTTCCGCGAAGTCGCGCACCAGTTTGAGGCCGAAGCCGAGGCCGACATGGTGGGACTCCCGGCGAATCACCCGGTCTGTCGGGATTTCGCCGTCGGGAATCTGCCCGACGCGACGTACGAGCGGCGGCGAGCGGCCTTTTTCGAGGAGCACCGCAAGCTCAACGACGCCTTTTTTGGCGCCATGATAAAAACGTGCCAGATAAGCCCGATGTTCCGGCTGAGCCGGCCTAAGATGCTCGCCACTGCCAAACACTGGGAGGACGGCGCTCATTGGGTCGGACCGGACCCCAACAACGGCGACGGGTTTGACGCTATGGTCCGAAACCCGACTCCGGAGTTTCAAAACGTGGTCGAGGGTCTGGTCGGGCCCAGATCCAGGTACGCTAAGGATTTGATCGAAAAAGGACTTTTCTGTGTCTTCTATTCGCTGGCCGAGTTTGTCAGCCGCCCGCTACCGGTGGTGATTTCTGTTCCGCCCCCGAACGGCGATGTAAAATTCTGACAAACGTACTCAGTAAACGACAGAGGCCATGTCCGACAAACCTGAGTGGGTCATCGTGTCTTACGACAAGCCGGCTGAGATCAGCGTCGCGGATCACCAGGCATTTATTCGCGCTCTTGCGTACCACACCAAGACATACGAGCAGCGGTACACCCGGATTGACCAAGGGTCATGCAGCCTGATCGAATTTGTGTCGCACGCTGACCCGCGCAACCCGAAGAACGACCGCGTGGTGGTCAGTATCGGCCAGTATGACCAGAATTGCACGGAGCGCCCGTCGTACAAAAAGCGCGTCAACAGCGACGAGTTCAAGAACAGAAAAATCATCAAACGGCTCTGTTTTTACCGGATCCCGCGATGCGACCGAGAGTACCTCGTCGAGACCAAGAAGCTTGAGCTAGAGGTCAAGAACATCGACCGTCAGCTTGAGACACTCCGAGACGAGCCGGCTAAGGGCGGACACAAGGAGATGCTCGAGAAGGAGCGCGCCAAGCTGATGAAGAAGCTTCGCGAGCGGGTCGCCGTGGTCATGAAGCTGAGCTGCCAGAGCGACAGCGACGACCAGCCTCTTTCCCAGCCCTCGCTGGACGCCATGCTCATGGTGCTCGCGCTGTACGCCGGGTACGCCTCGAAGCAGAACGCCTTTTCGTTCCGGACCGACAAGACAAAGCGCGAGTTCGAGTACAACAAGGCCACCGACACGTGCGTCCAGCGCGACGTCGACGTCTCCCTCGAAAAGGCCATCGCCTTGATCGAGTTTGAGCGGTCGACCGCCGCCCAGCTGGTTAAGCTCGATCGGTACACCATCGGGGTCGTCGAAATGGCGCAACAGCTCGGTCTCGATCACTACGAGACCGACGCCATCACGGTGCAGAACATCACCACGCCCAAACCCCTGCGACTCGAGGTCCGCAAGGCCTACGAGATTCTGTACGAGAAGAACCAGCCCAATGGCCTGCGCCCGTTCAACCGGTCGGAGCAGACCCGGTGCATGGTCCAGGCGGTAGCCGACTCCCCCGATGACCCGGGTGAGCTTCTGTGCGTGGTCGGCGGCCCGAACGACGGCGCCATGGTTCAGGTGCTCCACGGGTGGGCCGAGCCGCTGTCCGCCGATCAAAAGAACACCCTCATTCGCTTTTTGAAGCAGCGGGATGCCCTCCGGAGGTAGGCTGACTATCTAGGAAAACCAACGACCCAGTAAAATCATCGCCGTACAACATATTGTCTGCGCTTTCCGTGCAAAGCTCTTGCAACTCGGCCTCGAGCCTCTCCACCGTCGCCATCAGCTCGATCCGCCTCTGCGTCGCCGCCTCCAGCCGCTTCTTCTGAGTCGTCTTTTCCTCGTGTTTCCTCCGCCGCCAGTCGCGCGCGGACTGCGTGTTTTTCTTGCGGAAGTTGCAGTAATGAGTGGTTTCCTTTGTTGTAGGCGACGCCACCTTCTTCTTGGCGCGCCGCTTGATGGGCGTCCACTCGGGCCATTTCGTCTCGACGTCCATGGCTCTGGTTCTAACAATGGGTGGTTATGCTAACGCGTTGACCTTCACCATTGGATGACTCACCATTATGACTCACAATTATGACTCATTCTGAGAGGGAGTGTTGCCCGGTTAACCAATCCGCCTGTTAGGCGAATCAGAACCAAGACCATGGCGGCGCAGGCGAAACCGGTGCAGCCTGCGCTCATCAACGTGTACCCTAAAGGCATGAAGATGCGTCCGAAACACGGATCACCGCTATGTGAACTGTTCGACACCATCATCGTTCCATCGGGTCCCCATAAGGGGGAGCAACTCATCATCACTGCGGCGGACAACATTCCGGACGCCGACATTAAGCTGATCGAGTCAACGGTAGGCAAGAAGCAAGATTCGGCCCGCTGGCGCAACGATCTGGCGCGCAACAACCTGTGCAACGCCATCTGCAACAAGTGCTTGGACAAGAGCGACCTGCTCAAGCTTGGGCTGTGCGACCACTGTTGTTTGACGTGGTACTGCTCGGAGGATTGCCGTGCGGCCGACCAAGAGAATCACCGGTTGCGGTGCGGGCGGCGGAACGGGCCGCTGGACAAAGGGCCAATGCAGCTTGTTTTTGCGAGACTGAAGTAGTTTTGTTTACTGATTAAAATTGGTTGTTTCAGACTGCGTTCATGCGCGCCACCATCTGTTGCGCGATGCTCGCGACGTCGTGTATGACAGTCTCGTAGAACTTGCGGTAGTCCTTGGCGTCCGCGTCGTCGTCGACCCACTCATCTTGCTCCAACGCGGACACAACCGGCCGCTCGCGCCGGACCTGAATCTTCTGGTTGGGGCGGTTGAGTTCACTCTTGGCGAACTCGTACTCGACCGTGATCGAGTTGGTGCCGCTCTTGAGGATGGGAACCTTGAAATACAGGATTCGCGTTGCGTCCTTCTCGCCAAGGAGCGACCGCTGGGTGCACCGCATGACCGTCTTCACCTTGGTAAGCGCCACCGTCCCGGCGCTCATAATGTTGATGGTGTTGGCGGCGGCGGCGGTCATGGCCTGGTCCGTCATAAGCGCGGGCTTCTTGATCTGGTTGACAATGACGTAACCGTTGGGATCGACCTCGCGCTCCTTGGCGTCGCACTCAGCGAGCGTCTTTATAAGATCGTCGCTAGGCTTGCCATTGACGAGCGTCACGTGCATAATCTCCTGCCCACCGACGGCCTCGCGCCCCCCAAACTTGACCCAGCTCCCCTTTTGGAGCGACGTGAGCTGGTCGAGGTCAAACAGGTACGTCTCGACGTCCTGAAGCGACACCCACCCACCGTTGCTCATGAGGAACGCTGCAAAGTACCGCTCGGGGTCGGAGATGTAGTTGCTCTGGAGCATGAACTGCGCTAGCTTCCGGCGGTCTTCCGCAACCTTTGAGGACCCCTTGATCGAATCATCAATGACTTTCATGATTCCATCCATCGCGTCCGAAAGGTCCTTGTTGTCCTGCGGGACCGTCTTCCGGATCACGCGGGTGCCCTCGCACTTGTGGAGCGTCTTGGTGAACTCTCCGCCCCGGCTGCTCGAAGCGGGTGGGATGGCGTTGAAAGCGTCATCAATGTTCTTTTCCTCGAGAGCCCCGGCCGACACAATCGCCGTCGCGAGCGCCATGATGTACTCGACCTTGAACATCTTCATCCGACCGTAGTTTTGTGGATGCGATTTTTGGGCCAGCTTCAGCCGCCGCGAAAACTGGCGCCAAAAAACCTCGCGGCTCTGCTCGACGGTAATACCGCCTCGGCGCTGCGAACCCGTTCGGGCCGACCCGCCGGTCACCATGGAGCCAGCGGGCTGAGCCATCGTGTGGATGACGGTCGTGTCGAACTTGGTCGCTTTGCTCATCGTTGCCCCTTTTACTATACGCACGCCTCCGAAAAAATTCGTGCTACCTGGAGAACTTGCCATCCACGGCGGAACACAGCTCGGTAATTCCCTTATCGCGGCTGCTCACTACCAGGTTGCCCTTCTTGGGTCCGTAGAAATAGAACAAAACCCTCAAAAACATTCGGGTAACGACGTTGGAGGCGACGACCACGCTGCACTCGAGTTTGTCCAAAATCAGTTGCTGGACGCCCTTCTCCTTCAACCGGTCCGATAGCCCCCTAACGTCGCTCCGGTTCTCGAGGCCGGCCCCGTTGAAATCGAAAAGGATTTTGACGGGGCCGTCCGACTCGCGAAGCACGTCGCAAAACTTGGCGAGCGAATCGTCGACGACCTCCCGGGTGACAACGGTGTTGGAGGCCAACACAAATTGAACAATGTTGATCCCGCCCAGGCTCCGGTCCACGTTCATCATTTAATCTCCGGGTTGGTAAGAATATTTCCCGCGACGCTCGCCCATTTTTAAGACACACCCACCCCGTTCAAAGAAGAAGAAAAGGGGGGGTAGGCATGGCGGCCACCCGCAGCTCTGCGGCCAAGCGTAAGATGATGGGGGCGGTGGGGCTGGAGGCCCAGCCCGAGACGCAGTTGGGGTATGACCCCGAAAACCCCGGGTACAGCGAGACCAAGTACGAACCGCCGTACCAGCCCACGTCACCGCCGTACCAGCCCACGTCACCGACTTGCAACCCGTCGGCGTCGTCGTACCAGCCCACATCGCCGCCTTACAACCCGTCGGCGTCGTCGTACCAGCCCGAAGCCGCCACGTACCAGCCCCGATCGCCTGCCAACCCACCGTACGATACCGGGTCGTCGTACCAGCCCCGATCGCCTGCCAACCCACCGTACGATACCGGGTCGTCGTACCAGCCGACGCACTACGAGCAGGGGAGTTACTACCAGCCCCATCAGCCCGCGTACGCGCCGCGCTCGCCGTCGTACAGGCCGCCGACGGATTACTACAGCGGAGGTGGAGGTGGAGGTGGAGGTGGAGGTGGAGGTGGAGGTGGAGGCGGAGGCGGGTGGCACCAGCCTTCGAGACCGCCGCCCAGACCGCCGCAAAATGACCGCCGGCCCCGCGGGTACGGCCCCAACATCAACTTTTTTTGCGGTATTCCGAAGCGGGATTGGGAGCGGGCCGGGTTTCACCCTCCGCTCCGGCGCGGGGAGGACACCCGTGCGTATTTCGGCCACAACCAGATGTAACACAATTTTTCTGTCATGGTAGATCAAAGGAAAATGGACTTGGACGCTCTCAGGGGCGCCATTGCCCAACTTACCCCGGATTCAGATCTAGAACAGTGCCTCCAGGTGGAGGCTGCGATCGAGCATGTGATCGACCCAAAGGTCAAGGAGGAACTCCTGGCCCTGTACGAGGAGAAAAACGCAATCAACGAAGGGGCCGCCGAGGATGAGGACGAGGACGAGGACGAGGACGAGGACGAGGGTGACAATGATATTGATCTTGACGAAGATGAGGAAGAAGGGGGGTTCAACCATGACCAATACGCCTCGGTAACAGAAAGGGTCATTGCGTTCCAGGCGTGGTGCGCACCGCGACGCGATGATCGGAACAGGCGCCTGAACGCGATGATGGCGATAGCGGCCGCGCCCAACCTTCCCGACGAAGAGGAATTCATGAAGACCCGAGCAAGGCTGGACGCGGAGCGCGCGGCGAGAAAGAAGGTGCGGGAATCTGAAGGGGCTGGGGCCGCCGCCGCCGCCGAGTAAAAAAAAAACATTATAATCGCCATGATCCGTCCTCGGCGAGTGTGAGCTGTGTGATAAAAATGCGGAGCAGGGGAGCAAACGAAGGGCGGAGCGGATGATCGGCGGCCGACGTCGTCTTGCGAATAGCCATCAGAAGCGTGACCACCTCTTGCATCGTCACCCCGGCGAGCCGGTCTTTTTCCATGTAGTGGTCATGTACTTTGGGCAGGTACGGGTCAGACCAGTCGAGCGACGCTTCACACAGCGAATGCGGAAGCGCGTCAGTCGATGTCATGATAAGCGTTTGCATGGTGTGCACATCAGAGTAGCGATTGACCATCTCACGGCTTTCCACCTGTTTGCGGAGTGACCCCCCGCCATCGAGCTCGAACGTCACCCACCCATGCGACACGTCCATAATCTTGTTGACAGTCACACCGCCGTCGGGCAGCGCCGCCCCAGGAGCGAGCTCGCCCTTGACCTGGATCCCAAATAGCCGAGCCCGCGCGGTGGTGGTCATTACTTGCACTCCGAGTAGCAGGTGGCGCCGCCGCAGAAACTCGGCCGAGTAGTCGACGTCGTGTGGAACCTCGAGGCAGTACAACACCCGGAACCGCGTGTAGCGGTTGTATTTAGCGGTCGTGATTTTCATCGTGTACTGCTTGGTCTGAAGGCGTTCGATGAGCTTTTCGAGTGTCCCAAACACCCCCAGGCTCTCCTCGTACGCCTCGCGGGCCGCCGTGATCTCGTGCTTGTCGTCGTCCTCGCGCTCGGCCCGCCCGCCAAAGTCAGCCCATGTCAGCGCCGTCTTCCAGGGGCACACACGCTCCCTCCCCAAATAAAACCGCGTGTCGCCCTCTGGGTCGACACTGTAAAACATAATGCCCGCAGAGTAAGATCGCATGAAGTTGCTTTATTACGGCCCTACAATTTCCGCCCCGCCCCACCAAACGTGTTCTCGCCCATGATGTCGAGCTCGAGAACCCCCTTCGTGTTCTTGTAATCAGCGTGCACGGTTCCGATGGTTTCGGCCGTGGAGCACAACGCCAGCGGCTTTTTGGTGTCGCCGGTGTGAACCATCATGAAAACGGCGGTCTCATCCCCCAGTGGTTTCGCCAAGCACTTACGGCGAATCATCAGCTGAAACCGCCCCAGCGTAAAATCCTCTGCCACCATGAACGTGCGGTGTTTGAGCGGGAAGTCGGACTTGGCGATGAACACCGGAACCTTGGGAGCCATGTTTTTATTGACGTCATCCACCTTCATTTTTTCGAGCGCTTTATTATTCCCACACGAAGATCCGACAATCCATGTTGAGCCTCAGCCGGCCGCGATCGTCGACCCGGGCGTACCCCTCCCAAGCGTGGGCGTGGCCGTACAGGTGGACGCGACATTCCTGCTCCTGTTGGAGCGGGGTGTGCGTGAGCAACACGTCGGGGCGCTTGGCCATCACCAACCCCAGCCACCTCTGGTACATGTCATTGTCATAAATGTGCGCGTCTGGGTTAGGCCCCTTGGGGCCGGCTATAATACCGCTCACCCCGCCGATTGTACCAAGCCCCAACGTGGTCTGCACCACCCGGCGGTGGACGTAGCACGGGATGTTGTCGGGGTTGCGCCATATCGATGCATGTCCGTCTTGTCACAGTCGTGGTTGCCCTGGACAAAATAAAACGCCGCGCACGCTTCTTGGAGCGCCGGGTAATCCCGCTGGGGCCCACGACAATCCGGGTCCCATTGCTCCCACCATCCTTCGTCACCCCCTTCTTCATCACGACGCTGCTCATGGCTCAACACTGAGTGTGCCTGCGGATCCGGAT
>Ga0105055_10001858_pt1 | contig 33745 bp, 20 predicted proteins | sample BON03_FD_78090 | JGI IMG/M metagenome (GOLD analysis project Ga0105055, IMG submission 78090) | Freshwater microbial communities from Lake Bonney liftoff mats and glacier meltwater in Antarctica - BON-03 | ecosystem: Environmental > Aquatic > Freshwater > Ice > Glacier meltwater | place: Lake... | reverse complement strand
TGGTGCAGGCTGGCGATGACGACGCGGCCGCGGCCGGGCGGCGGAGGGGGCGGTGGCGAGAGCGAATACCGCGCGCCGTCGGCGGCGGGCAAGGCGGCCGCGCGCTCGGCGGGGGCGGGGGCGGCGGCGCTGCGCTTCTTCCCCCCCTCCTCCCCCTCCTCGCCGCCGCGCGCCACCTTGTCGAGCAGCACCATCAGCGACCACGCGGCGTGCGAGTCCAGCCCCGACGTCGGCTCGTCCATGATGACCAGGCGCGGCCGCGTCACCAGCGCCGACGCGATCGTCACGCGCCGCCGCTCTCCGCCGGACAGGCCGCGCGGGCCCGAGCCCGACCCCCCGGCCGCCGCGCCGCCGCCCGCGCCGACGAGCGCGCCGGCCAGGGGCGCCAGGCCCAGCTCGCCGAGCACCGTGTGCACCCGCGCGCGCAGGTCGGCGGCCGCGGCGGCGCGGCGGGCGGCGGCGCCGCCGCCGCGGCCCGCGGAGACGATCCCTGCCGCCGCCGCCGCCGACGGCGGCAGGCGCAGCCGGAGCACGGCGGCCACCCGCACCGTCTCCTCCACCGTGACGTGCGGCAGCAGGCAGTCGTCCTGCGCCACGAACGCCGACATGCGCCTCAAGGCGCCCGTGCGGCGCTCGCCGCCCATGCTCAAGCGGCCGCAGGAGCGGCTGCCGGCGCCCAGCCCCTCCATGGCGCCGCACGACAGCGCGGCCAGCGCGGTGGTCTTGCCGGCGCTAGAGGGGCCGAGCACGGTGAGCACCTCGCCCGCGCGGCAGGCCAGGCGCCCGTGAGGCCGGAGAGGAGCGGGCGGAAGCCGCTGGGGGCGAGCGTTGGTTGCGCCGGGCCCGCCGCCGCCCTGCCGCCGCCGGCCGCGGCGGTCGCGGTCGCGGGCGCGGGCGGGGCAAGCGTCGGGATGGCGGCGGCGCGGCGCTGGCGGAGGGCGGCCAGGGGGCCGGAGCGCCAGAGGGCCGAGGCAAAAAAGGCCTCCTCGTGCTGCTGCTGCTGCGCCTTGCCGCCGCCGCCGCCGCGCGCGGGCACAAAGACGCACACGTCCTCGAAGACGAAGCGCGCCTCGCGCTCGTCCGGCAGCAGGCGGGCCGGCGCCTGGGCCTCGGCGGCGGCCGCTGCTGCTGCTGCTGCCGCCAGGAGAGCGGCGGCGGCGGCGGCGGCGGCGGCGGTGGCGGCGGCGGCGGCGGCAGACGCAGACGCGGCGGTGGCTTCGACGGCCCAGGGCTCGCCGCCGCCATGCACTGCAGGGATCGTGGCCCCCCCGCCGCTGGAGCCGCCCGCCCCGCCTCCGGAGCCGCCCGCCTCGGCAGCGGAGAGGGCGGCGTTCGCGGCCTCGCGGTTCGAGGCAGCGGCGGCGGCGGCGGCGGCGGCGGCGGCGGCGGCGGCGGCGGCGGCGGCGGCGGCGGCAGGTCCCGATCCCTCCTGCTCCGGAGGGGCGAGCAAGGAAAACAGGAAACCGCGCTTGCCGCCGCCGCCGCCGCCGCCGTCGCCGCCCGAGTCGGCCGAGGGCGAGGAGAGCCCGCGCGCCCAGCTCGTCTTGGCGCCCAGGCGGTCGACCAGAGGTCGGCGCGCGGGGGAGCTGGTGGCGGCGGCGCCGGCGGCCGCGTCGTTGTCATCTTTGTTGTCGCCGGCGGCAGCAGCGGCCGCAAGAGCAACCCCCGGCGGCGCCCCCCCTGGGCGAGCAAAAAGGGCCGCAGCGCCAGCGTCTGCGCGCAACCGACGAGCGCCGCCAGCAGTAGCAGGCCGAGCGGCGCAGCCGAGACGGCCGGCACGAGCGCGGGAGGGGGCAGGGCGACGGGCCCCGTCTGCTGTCCGCCCGTGGGGCCGGCGCCAAAGCCGCCGCAAATCCCGCCGCCGCCCGAGAGGGTCTGTCTGTGTGCTGCCGCCGTTGCCGCCGCCACCGCCGGAAGGAGCGACAGCAGCACCAGCACCGGCACCGGCACCGACGCCCGCTGCCGCCGCCGACACCCCCAGCGCCTCGCCCCCGGCCGGCGACGCGCACGCGGCCGCCCGACGCTTTGCGGTGAGCGGGCGGCTTTGTGCCCGTAAGCGTGCACCTGCCGGTCCCGCCGTCGCACTCGAGCGCCAGCGCGCGGCCCTGGATGCCAGAGACCACGCCGCGCGCGATGCCCGGGCAGTAGTCGAACATGGCGGGCACCGCGCCCGCGGCGGCGCTCCTCTGCGGGTTTAGCGAGGGGCAGGAGCAGGCGGCGTAGGCGCAGGAGAAGGCGGACGACCCCTCGGCGATGGTGCAGTCGACGCCCGCGCACGTGAGGGGGACGGCGAGCATGGGCGGGGGAGCAGAGGAGGAGGAGGAGGCGGGAGTGAGGGGGACGCCGGCGGCGGCCAGCTCGGCGGCGGCCATCGCCGGCGGGATGAGGGCGTCGACCCGAAGCGTGCACCACGAGGGGGCGGCCGCCGCGGCGCCGCCGCCGCCGACGCGAGGGGGGTCGCTTCCGGCGGGCGGCGAGATTCTGTTTGAGGCGCGGGGGGAGGAGGCGTTGATGAGCTCGCCGACCGGGGGGATGGTGGCGCCGGGCCCCATGCCGAGCGGGGCCGAGGCGGCGGCCGCGGCGGACGGCGAGGCGCCGGGCGACGGCGGCGGAGCGGCGCCGTCGGCCGGGAAGAGGGGGCGAGAGCGGGCGGCGGCCGCCGCCGCCCCCTCTGCAGAGCGCCTTTTTGACGCCCCCTCCCGCCAGGGGCCGCCAGGGGGCCCTCGAGCTCGCACGCGTAGGCCTTGTGGGCCGCGCCGCGCCGGGAGAACTTGAACGACGGCTGGCAGACCGAGGCGGGGTCGCCGGTGAAGGCGGCGCACGACGACGGCGACGGGGGAAGCGGGGGACGAGGCGGCAGGATCGGGCGCCGCAGGCGGGCACACGACGCAGCCGGCGCCCGTCCATCCCGCCGCGCAGCGCTCGGCCGTCTAATTGGCGGCGGGGGCGGGGGCGGCGGCTAGCAGCTCGCGGCCGAAGGCGACGTGCCGGGCCCGGATCTCGGCGCGGCGGCGCCTCTTGCGCTCGTGGGCGCGGGCGCGGGCGTGGGCGTGCGGGCGCCGCCGCCGCGCGGACGGGGCGGCAAGCGGCGGCGGCGGCGGCGGCGGCGGCGGGGCCAGCGCGGCGTCCAGCGCGCGCCAAGGCGGGGGTTGCTGCGGCTGCGGGTGTTGTTGTTCTTCGTCCCGCGCCTGGACGGGGAGGCCCGCGGCGTCCGGCGCGCGCTCAGGGGAGGCCGCCGCCGCTGCTGCCGCCGCCGCCGCGGGCGGGAAGTAGCGCGCGACCTGGCGCCAGGGCACCACGACGGCGCCGGCGAGGCCGAGGGCGGCGGCGGGCGGGCGCCGGGACGGCGGCGCTGGGGCGCCGCCGCCACCCCCGCCCCCTCCTCCACGCGCCAGCAGCGCGCCCGTGATGTCCAGGTGCGCGCCGACGAGGCCCGTGTCCACGTCGGCCTGCATCTCGAGCGCGTCGCACCGCACGACCAGCTCGGGCGGCGGAGGCGGCGGCGGCGGCGGCGCGGGAGGGGAGGGGGGCGGGCCGCCGTCGTCGCTCTTCCGCGTCGGATTCTCCTTCTCCTTCCGCGTCGGATTCTTCTTCTCCGTCGTCGCCGAGGAGGGCCCTCCCCCGCCCGCCGCCGCCCCCGTCTCCGCCCCCGATGCCTCCAGCTCCAGCACGCAGCCCGTGCCGCTGAACGCCTGGCCGGCCAAGTCCAGCTCCGAGTCCCCCAGCACCCGCGACGCCACGCGCGCCACCCCGCGCGTCGCGACCGCCTCGAACGCGAACGGCAGGCCGCCTGCGACGGGCCCTGGGGTCGACGTGACGCGGCCGCCGAAGTCGTCGAGCGCCACGCTGGCGACGGTTCCGACGCCCCAGAGCACTACGTCTGCGAGCACCGGCAGCGAGGTGTCGATGCCGTCGGCGCCGGGCGTGGGGGGTGGCACGAGGGCGGCGCCGGAGGCGGCGAGGACGGCGGGGAGCTGGTCGGCGGTCGGGCAAGAGGGGGGGGGAGGCGGGGGCGGGGGCGGGGGGTCTGCGCTCGCGCGGCCGTCGGCGGCGAGAGGGGGCGCGGGCGGCGGCGGCGGCGGCGGCGGCGGCGGCGGCAGGCGCAGCGCCACCCAGGCGATGCCGCCGACGGCCGCCGGTTGGCGCGCGCGGATGGTCGCGCGGATCGGCTTGGTCACGCGCCCGCCCAGGCTGATGGGGCTGGCCGACGGGTCGACGGCCAGCGGGATGACGCACGCAAAGCCGTCTTGTTCTTGTTCTTCTTGTTCTTCGGCGTTGGCGTCGTCTGCGCCGGTGGCGTCGGCGGCCGTCGTGCGCACGGCGGAGACGGGGGCGACGCCGCTGCGGTTTTCGTCGTTTTTAATGATGCGGGCGGGCGCGATCGGTCCCGCGGCGGAGGACGCCGCCGCCGCCGGCCCCGCCGCCGCGGCCCCCGCCCCCAGCGCGCCCGCGGCCGTCAGCAGCAGCGCCAGCGCCAAAAGCGGCGAGGGGCGGGCGGCGGCCGCGGTGACGTGGCGGCGGGCGGCCGCGGCGGCGGCGGCGTTGCGGCGCGGCGCCGAGCGGTCGAGGGGCGCCGTCTCGGCAGCGGGGCCTTTGCTCGCGGCGGCGGCCAGGGAGAGGGCGCTGCCCGCTGCCGCGGCCATGGCTTGGGCTTCGACGCCGATTGAATCAGCGTGTTTTCATGCGTGGGGCAGGCGGGGAGAGGGGAGAGGGGGGCTTCCCCTCAAACCACCTCAGGGATCGGCAACCTTGTCTTCTTCGTGCGTCGATTGTGTTATTCGTGAAAGGTCTTCAGAAGGCGGCGTGCGCGTCGCGAGGATTGCTTGTAGATTCCAGAGGCGTGCGTGCGTCGCGAGGCGCGAGGGTTGATGGCGTTGTTGGGTCAGCGCGCTTCTCCTCGTCCGTTTTGGCCGCCGCCGATCATCGCGCGGGCCGCCGACAGATGCTGGCGGCGACCATATGTCCGACCGTCGGACTCCGACGACAACTTCCACCCCGCCTCCCCTCACACCCAACCTCCCGCGTCGACCCTCGACCAGTCGTGCGCGCACATGCGAATCAACCCGAGCTGTCACGCAAGAGGGCCGGGGGCGCGCGGAACAAGAAACGAAAGACGATGAGGACGCTCCTCGTGCTGGCGCTGCTCGCGTCGGCAGCATCCGCGGCGCGCGTACAGGTGAGGGCATGAGCCAGCCGACAGAGAGGGCGATCGCCGTGTGTGAATAGCGCCGCTGCGCGACGACCTGACCGAAAACCGAAATCCAAACTCAAAAAAAAACAGGCCAAGGGCGCCGGCGGCGAGACGCCCCAACGCAACGACGGCGGCGGCGAGGAGGAGGAGGACGACGACATGTCTGGCGGACGCAACCGCCCGGCCCTGCGGAGCCGGAGCAGCAGCAGCGGCTGGAGCTTCAGCGACCACGGCGCCGACGCCACCGCGGCCGCGGCCGCGCACGCCGCGGCCGCCACGGCCGCCGCAGTGTCGTCGGCCCTCGAGGCCCGCCTGGCCGCGCGCCTGGACCGCCTAGAGAGTATGATGGTGGCAGACAAGGCGTCGTTTGCGCCGGCGGCGTCTGCCGCCGCGCCGCCGGCGAGCGGCAGCGGCGCGAGCCTGCTCAACGCCGCGCTCGCGGCCGCCAAGCGGGAGGACGGCGACGACGACGACGGCGACGAGGGCGACGGGGGCGACGGCCTCTTCCGCGGCCTATTTGGCTCGTCGTCCTCCCCCTCCTCCTCCGCCGCCGCCAACGCGTCGGCCCAGAAGAAGCGGCAGCAGCAGCAGGCCGACGCGCTCGCGGCCGCCGCCGCCAAGCACAGGCAGCAGCAGGTGGCCCTCGAAAAGGCGCACAAGCGGGCGCTCGAGGCCGCGGAAGAGCGCGCGCGCGAGCGCCAGCGGCGCGCGGTGCGCGAGGCCCTCGAGGCGGCCGAGCGCGGGCGCGCGGCGGCCGAGCGGCAAGCACGCGAGGCGGCCGAGGCGCGCGCGCGCGAGCGGCTGTCGGCCAAGGAGGCCGAGCTGGCGGCGGCCATGGCGGCGCGCGAGCGGACCGAGGCGGGCGCCGGCGCGGCCGTCGCCGAGAAGGAGCGCGAGCTGGCGGCCGCCCTGTCCGAGCGCGAGCGCGCGCACGGGGCCGCGGTCGAGGCCAAGGAGGAAGAGCTAAGCGAGGCACGGCGCGAGCTCGAGGCCGCGCGGGTCGAGCTGCGGGAGCTCGAGAACGAGGCGCGCGAGGCGCTGGCGGCGCTCCGGGAGGCGCGCGAGGGCGGGTCGCGCGCGGCCGCGGCCGCCGACCTGGCGGCGGCCGAGGCGCGGGCGCGGGCAGAGTTCGATGCCCGCGCGGCGCTGGAGGCGGCGGCGGCCGCCGCCGCGGCCGCGAGGGAAGAGGCGGCGGCCGCCGTCGCGGCCGCCGAGGAAGCGGCGGCCGCGGCCGTCGCCGCCGCGCGGGCGGAGGCCGAGGCGGTCGCGGCCTCGGCGCGCCTGGCGTCCGAGCAGAGCGCCGACGCCGCGCGGCGCGAGGCGGAAGGGCTCGTGCTCCAGGCGCGCCGGGAGGCCGCGCGCGCCGCTGACGAGGCGCGCGACGCGCTGGCGGCGGCCGGGCGCGAGGCGCGCGAGCGCGAGGCGGCACGCTCGGCCGCCGCCAGCTGCGGGCGCGAGCTCGCGGCCGCCGACGAGGCCTGGCTGCCGCCCTGGGCGCAGCGGGTCGCGGCGCGGGCGGCCGAGGCGGCGCGGCGCGCGACCCGGAGCGTCGAGCTCCCGCCCGCGGCGCGCGAGGCCCTGTCGAGGAAGTTCGTCCGGGCGGCGGCGGCGCTCGCGCCAGCGCGCGCGGCGGCCGGCGACGCCCTGTCGGCCGCGGCGGCGCACGTGCGGGCGCGGCTGAGGCCCGACTCGTTCTTGCTGACGCTTCCCGCCGCCGGGACCTTCTCTCTCGAGCGCGCGCGCGCGTCGCTGGCCTCGCTGCCGTCCTTCTCGGCTCCGTCCCTGTCGTCGTTTGGCTTCGACGCCGCCGCCTCCTGGCCGACGTGGGAGGGCATGTCTGAGCGCGTGTCGCGCGCGCACGAGGCGCTCTCGGCGGCGTCCCTGTCGTCTTTTGGCTTGGACGCCGCCTCCCTGCTCTCGGCGAGGGAGAGCCTAACTGCGCACCTGTTCCGCGCACGCGAGGCGGTCTCGGCGGCTCTCGACGGCGCCGCCGCGCCGCAAAAGGCGCGCGCGCTGCTGGCGGCCGCGGCCGAGGCGGTGGGGCAGGCGTGGGAGCGGGCGCCGGGCGAGTTCGAGGCGCGGCGGGCGGCGCTGGTCGCGCTCTTGCGCCAACACGTGTTCTCGCGGCACGAGCGGCTCGCGAGCTTGGCGGAGGAGCGGCCCGAGGTGCTCGAGGCGGCGGCGTGGGCGCTGATGGGCGCGGCCGGCGCAGCCTTGGTGTGGTGCCTGCTGGCGCCGCTGCTGGCGCTTGTTTCGGGCGGGAGGCGGCGGCGACCGGTTGCGGCGGCGGCGGCAGGGGCAGTGGCGGTGGGGATGGCGACGGCGGAAGGGAGCGCAGGCAAGCGGCAGCATAAGCAGCAGCAGCAGCACCAGCACCAGCAGCAGCAGCAGCAGCGGGAGCGGGCGGACGCGAGCAGCAAAAAGGACTAGGATTCGGATCTCTCGTGACGTGCAAACAAAAGAGACGGCGAGCGGCGAGCGGCGAGCGGCGGTGGCGCCGCTTTTGCCGCCACATCGGGCGGCCATTCTCGGCTCTCTCTCTTTCTCCTAGAAGACGAGCCGCATCATCTCACTAGACACACACACATTCACGTCTTACACCCGCGCTACATCAACGCGCTCGCTCTCGCACCCGTCAAAGCATTTGCGTGCGAGAGTCGATACAAGACACAAGAACCGAGAAAAAAAAGCGAGAGCGGAAGGGTCTTTTGTTTTTGCCCACGCGCGCCCATTCTCTCTCATCCACCTCAATTCACATCCCAGAAACGACCGATCGAGCCCACACCTTGCGCGCGCATTACTCGCGGCGCGCCTTGCGTCGCCGCAAGCGCAAGGGCAGAGTTGAAGCGGCGAGCGTCGTCGCCGCCGCCGACGAAAAAAAGAGGAGCGAGGCGCGCGCTCGCCGTCGTGCTCTCTCTCCCTCTCGCTTTTGTGCAAAACAAACAAGATGGACGAGGGCCGCCCCCGGCGCGAGCGCAAGCCCTCGCAGGCGGTCCGCGACGCCGAGCTCGACCTCGAGCACGCCGAGCCGGAGGAGGCGCCCAAGAAGCGCCGCGGCCGCAAGCCCGCAGCGCAACAGCAGCAGCAGCAGCAGCAGCAGCAGCAGCAGCAGCAGCAGCAGCAGCAGCAGCAGGCACCGCCGCCGCAACACGCACCGCCGCCGCACCAGCACCAGCGGCAGCAGCAGCAGCAAGCGCCGCCCCCGTCCCAGCACATGATGTTCGCCGCGCCGCACCTCCACCACGGCCTCGCCCCGCCCGTGCCCACATACTACACCCCCGCCATGATGCAGGCTTTGCTGGCCTCGGCCTCTGGCGGCGGCGGCGGCGGCGGCAGCGGCGACGCGGGCGCTGGCGGCCCCGGCGCGGGCGGCAGCGCGGGCGGCGGCGGGGACATGGCGGCGGCCATGAGGGCGGCGATGGCGGCGGCCGCGCCCCACTTCTTCCCGCCGCCGGGGACCCTGCCGTACGCGCCGCCCGTTTTGCCACCCGGCGGGGAGGGAGCGGCGCCGGGGGCGCCGCCGCTGTTCGGAGAGCCCCTCTTACCGGCACAGGCGCCGGCGTGGCCGGCGGCGGCGGGCGGCGGGGCGCCGATGGCGCCCATTTTCCACCTGCAGCAGCAGCAGCAGCAGCACCAGCAGCACCAGCAGCACCAGCAGCAGCAGCACCAGCAGCACCAGCAGCCGCAGCAGCTGCAACACCCGCGCCAGCACCATGACGTCGACATGGAGCAGTCGGGCGCCGCACCCCCCGCCGCCGCCAAGAGCAAGCCGACGGCGCGCAAGCCCAAGGCGCCCGCCGCACAGCAGCAGCGGCAGCAGCAGCGAGCCGACGCCGCCGACCCCCCCTCTTTCGACCAGGCCCGCCGCGACTTCCTCGAGGCCTTGATCCCCGAGACCTGGTGGGCGCAGAGCCTCCCCGCCGCCCTGCCCCGCGCCGAGGGCAGCCCAGGCACGCGCCTGCTCGACCTGCCCGACAGACCGCTCCGCCGGATCTTTGAGATTGCCTTTTCCGACGGGGCGCCGAACCCCGCCCGCTGGCAATACGAGTCGCACGCAGCGCGCGAGGTCGCGTGCCTGGTGCTGGCGTCGCGGCGCCTGCGCGCCCTGCTGGGGCCGATGATGCGCTTCGAGGGCGACAGCGGCGGCGGGGCCAAGGAGCAGGAAGACGACGACGACGACGACGAGGACGAGGGCGGCGACGAGGAGGGCGGAGGCGGCATCGACTGGGGCAGTGGCGGCGGCGCGCCGCCGCCGCCTGCCGCCGCTGCCGCCGCCGCCGCCGGCCGCAAGCCCCTCCGCCCGCGCGCCGGCGACGCCCCGCCCGCCGGCTCGCCGATCCCGCCTGAGACCTGGCGCCTCGTGCGCGCGCGGCAGCGGGACCGCGTCAGCGCGGGCGCGGCAAAGAGGGACTACGCCCTGACAGACGGGTGGCTTGCCCCCCTGCCGAGCGAGGCGCGGCGCGGTCCCGCGCGCCGGCGGCAGGGGCAGGGGCAGGGGCAGGGGCAGGGGCAGGCGGCGGGGCAGGGGCAGGGCCAGGGACGCGCGACCGCGGGGCAGCGGATGTACCGGTGCGACCACGTGGCGACGGCGGCGCGGCTGCGGTGGGAGGGCCTGAGCGAGGGGGACAAGGGGCGGCGGCGGCCCAAGGCGGCAACGGCGGCCGACAGGGCGGCGGCGGCGGCACGCACGGCGGGGCCGGCGGCCGCCGCCGCCGCCGCTGCTGCCGCTGCTGCCGCTGTTCCTTCTGGGCATGGGGCTGGCGATGGCGGCGCGGGCGGTGCCGGCGGCCAGCAGCAGGCAAGGGAGGAGGGGGAGGCGGGAGGAGCGCAGGGCGCGGCCGCGGCGGGGGGCGGCGGCGGCGGTGGCGGCCAGGCCAAGGTGGAGGGGGGTCAAGACGACGCCGCGCCCAAGAAGCGCGGGCGCGGGCGCCCCAAGGGCAGCGGCGTCAAAAAGTCGGGCGCCAAGCGCAGCAAGGCTGAGCGGCGGGAGGGGGAGGACGAGGGCGGGGCGGCGGCGGACGCCGCGGTGGGCGGCGGCGCGCCCCTAATGGCCGGCGCGGGCGGCGGCAGCGGCGGCGGCGGCGGCGGCGGCGGCGGCGGCGGCGTGTGGGAGGCGCTCGACGCCGTCGTCGCCCCCCCTGCCGGCGCCGCCGCCGTCCCGGCCGCGGCCGCCACGCCTGTCGCCGCCGCCGCCCGCCCTCACGCCGCCGCCGGCAGCCTGTTTGCGTTTGGCGCCTTCGCGGCCCCCGGGGCGGCGGCGGCGGCGGCCGTCGCGGCCCTGCCCGCGGACGCCAGCGTGCTGCAGCAGGTCGCCGCGCACCACGGTCAGCTGCTCCCGGGCGCGACGCCCTGGCCTGCGGCGGCCGCGGCGGCCGGGGGCGCGCCCGCTGGCGCGGCGGCCGGCGCCGGAGGCGCGCCCTCCCCGCTGCTCCCGCCCCAGGCCGCCCTGCTGCCGCCGCAGCAGCCGCCGCCGCCGCATTTGCCGCCGCCGCTCGCCTCTGACCCCGCCCGCGCGTCCCGCCTCGACGAGTTGCGCGCTCTCTTCGACGCCAACGCCTTCGGCACGCCCGAGCAGCGCGCCTCGATCGAGTCGGCGGTGTCCTGGGCGGGCGGGGAGGTGCGGCGCGGCCAAGGCGACGCTTTTGCCGCCCTCAGAGCGTATTTGCTGCTGGGGCCATACGCGGAGGAGGGAGGAGGCGCGGCGGGATTGGGGGTGGCCTCGTCGGCCGAGGAGGCGTACGCGTGCTTCCTGTCGGACGTCGCGGAGCTGCGGTAGGACGGGTTAGCAGGGGGAGGGAGGGCGGTGTGCGCGCAGAGAGAGAGAGGCAGAGGAAGCGCGCACGCCCGTGCTTCCGCCGATTTTCTTTTTTTTCCGCTGTCCGACGGCGGGCGCTCTTCTCACCGAACAAATCGCATCGCCGTGCCACGAAAAGAAGGAGCACACACACACGAGCAACAAAGGCTTGTGGCGCGCGCGCTCCACCCCAATCACACAAACACACACACTCACGTAACATTCCAAGCAAATCTGCAAAACAATTGAAAGAGCAGCAAAAAAAGCAAACCAACGACAGCTGCCACAAAAGTGTTTTGCTCTCTCTCTCTCTCTCTCCTTCGCTCTGCCCGCGCCTCCCGCGCCGCTGCCCTCCCTCGATCTTCCACGACCATCGCCGACATGGCCGCTCTCGAGGCTCAGGTCGCGCTGGAAAAGTGAGTTATTCGAGGGGGCTGGAAAGTGAGAGGAAGAGGCTCATCACTGTTTCTCCATCTGTCGTTTGCTCACGCCGCCGCCGCCGCCAAAAAAACCCACCAAAAAACCCACCAAAGCCCACCAACGAGAACAAACGACAGCGATGCCCCGGCCGAGGAGGCCGTCGCGGCCGCCGAAGAAGAGGACGTCGTCGAGGACTTTGAGCCCATCGAGCGCCTGCAGGAGGTCGGCATCGCCGCGCGTGAGTTTTCTTTTTTAGCGGGTCGGCGCGTTTTTTGAAGCGGCGTTTTGAGAGCGCCCTTGCGTTATTTTTTCCCTTTTTCGTCGTCACGTCGCATGCCATTGCTCACGACGCCCGACTCTCGTCGACTGGAACCCACTACGGCCGTCTTCTCTCACCCCCAAGACTCACAAAAAAACCTCCGAGAATACCCACAAAAAAAACCGAAAACATGCCAAACCCACCACCCCCGAAAACAAACGCTCCACGGAGAAAAAAAAACGATCGAAAATGACAAGTCGACATCAAGCGCTGCAAGGAGGCCGGCTACCACACGGTCCAGTCGGTGCTCATGGCCACGCGCAAGAAGCTCGCCGACGTGAAGGGGCTGTCGGAGGCCAAGACGGAGAAGATCCAGGCCGAGGCGCGCAAGGTGAGGGCGCGAGGAGAGAGAGAGCGTCGTTTGTTTTTTTCCCGTCGAGAGCGCTGTTTTGCGCAGTCCCTTTTCGCGTGTTTCTCCCGCCCTCCACAAACCGAAAAACCCACCACGGCAAACTCACCAACAAGCACAACCCACCACAACCTCTCAACCACCAAGCCCCGCCGCACAACACGATTACAAAAAACGCCAACCAACCAACCGCCTGTTAGCTCGCCCCCGTGGGCTGCTGGCAGACGGGCAGCGCGGCGCTCGAGGCGCGGCAGCGCGGCGTCCTGAAAATCACGAGCGGCAGCGCGGCGCTCGACGCGCTCCTGGGCGGCGGGTTCGAGACGCGCAGCCTCACCGAGCTGTACGGGGAGTTCCGGACGGGCAAGACGCAGCTGTGCCAGACGCTCTGCGTGACGTGCCAGGTGAGAAAAGGGCGCGGGTGTTTTGTTGCGGCCAAAAGAGCGAGCGAGCGAGCGCGAGAAAGACGGGGTTTGGCGGCGGCGCCCCCCCGTTCTTTCGTCGCTCTTCCGCCCGCCCAGTGCCTGCCAGACAAACACCCACCAAACTCGTAAAACACAAGCGTGCACTCACGTCCAATTCCCACCTCAAACGAGTCAACCCCTCGAAAAAACAAACTCGAAAAAACACGCCCTTCAAACAAACAAACAAAAAAACACGCCCTTCAAAACAAAAAACAAAAAAACACGACACGTCAAAAAGCTCCCCGTCCCGGACGGCGGCGGCGCGGGCAAGGCGGCCTACATCGACACCGAGGGCGCGTTCCGGCCCGAGCGCGTGGCGGCGATCGCGCGGCGGTACGGCATGGACCCGGGCGCGGTGCTGGACAACGTGGGTCGTCTTGGTTTCGGGTCGTGTTTATGATGTTTCGCGTATGTTCGGCGCTTTTTTTTCTTCTTCCCCCTGCCCGCCCTCAACGCTCCCCGCGCCCCCCCAACAAACAAACCCCAACAAACAAAACAAGACAAAAACAGATCGTCGTCGCGCGCGCCTTCTCGCACGAGCACCAGTCCGACCTCCTCGTGAGCCTCGCGGCCAAGATGGTCGAGGAGCCGTTCCGCCTCCTGATCGTCGACTCGGTCTGGTGAGTGAAGAGGAGGATGAAAAAAAACGAGAGAGAGAGAGAAAAAGGCCGCCGCCGCCGCCGCCGCCGCCGCCGCCGCCGCCTGTGTCCGCCCCTCGTTGTTTCTTTCTCTCGAGACGGCGCCCCGCTCCCCCTCCCCCGCCTTTGTTCGCCCCTCCCCGGCTCGCTGCCCGCCCTCGCCCCCGAAAACGGCACCCGCCGACCAATCCATGAACGCGGCCCGCCAATCCGTCGACGATCACTAATCCAAAATCAACAAAACAAAACAAAACGCAAAAACAAAAACAAAACACCAAAAAAGCGCCCTCTTCCGCACCGACTTTGTCGGCCGCGGGGAGCTGGCCGAGCGCCAGCAGAAGCTGGGGCAGTTCCTGGCCGCGCTCAAGCGCCTGTCGGAGACGTACGGCGTGGCGGTGGTGATGACCAACCAGGTGATGTCGACGCCCGAGGGCGGGATGACGTGTGAGTTTTTTATTTGCGTATGTTTTTTAAAACTTTTTTTTCATCCGCGACGACAGAAAAACGCGCCGCCGCGCTTGTTCCTGCCTTATTCGCAAATCAAACCCCTCACGTGGTACACAATCCAAACACAAGCGAACAAGGACCACACTGAACCAAACCACCAATCCCCCAAACAAATCCAGTCGTCACCGACCCGCGCAAGCCCATCGGCGGGCACGTGCTGGCGCACGCGTCCACCGCGCGCGTCTACCTGCGCAAGGGCAAGGGCGAGCAGCGGCTGGCAAAGGTGGTGCAGCACGCGAGCGTGGGGGAGGGGGAGGCGTCGTTCGCGCTGTCGGAGGAGGGCGTGGTGGAGTACAACGACTGAGGGAGGGGGGGGAGCACCCAGGTTTCTTTTTTTATTCTCTTGTCTGAGCGGGCGGGCGAGAGAGAGAGAGAGAAACGACGACGACGACGACTGCAGGCTTTTTGTTTCTCTGTTTTTTTCACACAAAGATCCGTACCCCTGTTGGTGCTCAGCCACTTTCCTACACACGACATTACTGCTCGGCCGCGCACGAGCTACCAAAACACACCACCGCTACCCCTTCCCCTCGCATTGTTTAACGCGCCGCCGCGCCCCTCTGGTGGCGCAACCCAAAGGACGAATGAAAACAAACCGAGGCGTCTCTCGCCTCCTACTCGATAATCTCGACTTCGTCGTTCTCCTCCCCCTCGTCCACCTCCTCGCCGGTCTCGGTGAGCGTGCGCTCGGTCGTGACGGTCGCAGCGGCACCGGCGCCGGAACCACCGCCGCCGCCGCCGCCGCCGCCAGCCCCGCCGCGGCGCGCGGCCGCCGCCCGCTCTTCCTCGTCCGCGAGCGAGGCGCGCCGCGCCGCCTCGAGCTCGGCCGCCTCCATGGCGGCGATCTGGCGCTTGGACAGGCCCCCGCCGCGGTCGCCCCACTCCATCTGCACGGCGCAGTGCTCGAGGTTGAGGCGCGCGACGAGGGCGGCGGTGCGTCGGGGGCGGCGCCCAGCGGCAGCGGCGGCGGCGGCGGCGGCGGCAGCGGCGGCGGCGGCCGAGGACGACCAGGGGCCGGCCGCCGCCTCGTCATCATCGCCGACGCCGTCGCCGTCCCCGTCCTCGGATGCGGACGCAAGCAAACCGCCAGCAGAAGACGGACGCGCGCGCTTGCCCCCTACCGGCCGCCGAGAGGGGGCCGCCGGCGACAGGCGGCCGCTGCCGGCGTCGCGCGAGCGGGCGGCGGCGGCGGCGGCGGCCTCGGTGGCGGCGGCGTTGGCGTCCTCCTCGAACTTGCTCATGTAGTGGAGCATGGCCGCGGGGGGCTGCGGGCGGCGGCGCTTGGCGGGGGGAGGGGGGGCGGCGGCGGGGGGAGGGGGAGGGGGGGGAGGAGGGGGAGGAGGGGGGGGGGCGCGGGCCGGCGCGGGCGGCCGGGCGGCAGAGGCGGCGGCGGAGGCAGAGGCGGCGGCGGCGGCGGCGGCGCGGGCGCCCGGCAAGGTGCGGTTGCTGCCGCCGCCGCCGCCGCCGCCGCCGCCGCCGCCAAACACGGCCTCAAAGGTGACCTGCTGCTGCCGACGCGGCCGGCCCCTCTTGCGCGGGGCCGTCAGGTCGCTCGACACCCCAACACCGCCGCCAGCCCGGGCGTCCGTCGGCAGCACGGGCAGCAGGCCCGCCTCGTGTCGGCCGCCGCCACCGCCGCCGCCGCCGCCGTTGCTGTTGCCGTTGCCGTTGCCGGTCGCGGCCGCCGTCGCCCGCCGCGTCGCCGCTGCCTCGGCCACGTCTGCCGCGGCCTCGGCGCGCGCGCACCGGGCCGCCTCGGCCGTCTCGTCCGCCTCGGCCTCGGCCGCCGCAGCCGCGGCCTCGGCGGCCGCCCCGGCGGCACGAGCGGCCACGGCGGCGGCCGCCGCGATGCCGCCCGCGGGCGTCGGCGGCGGGGCGGGGCCCGCCGCGGCGGGGGGAGCAGCGGCAGCAGCGCCCCCGTCAGCCGAGCCGGGCGGCGCCCCCCCCCCGGCGACGGCCGCGGCGGCCGCCGCCGCCACGGCCGCCGCGCGCGCCGCCTGCCCCTGCAGCCTGCGCCGCCGCTCGGCGAGCTGCTCCATGCGCGCGCCCGCCAGCGCGCGCGCCTTGCGGCGCTCCTCGGCCGTCTGCGCCACCTCCACGGGCACGGTGCCGGCAGCGGCGGCGGCCGCGGCCACAGCGGTCGGGCAGGCGGCGGCGGCGGCGCTCGACTGCTTTTGTGTGTGTGGGGGGTTGCGTGGCGGCGGCGGGTTGAGGGGATGGGTTGGTTGTTGTTTGAGGCGGCGAGCTTTGTTTGCGAGGCGCAAACGACGGCGTCGGCAGCGGGAGAGAGAGGGCGCGGAGCGAGCGAGGCGTCCCGAACGTTGCTTTTTCTGCAGCCCGCTCCCCAACACCCCCCCCCCTTTTCCCCTTTGCGCAGCCACGAATGACGGCCGCCCTCGTCGGACCAGACTCACCCCAGGAGGCGGCGCCCCGCCCGAGTCCCCGGCGCCCAGCCCCTGCAGCCGCGCGTCGGCCGCCACGCGCCGCCGCCGCGCCTCTGCGCGCGCGCGCTCGGCGCCCCACTCGCGGCGCGGCGTGAGGCAGCGCGCGACCTGCTGGGGCGCCCACAGCGGGACGATCTCGACGTCGCCGTCGTCGTAGGCGACGGTGTGGCGCACGCGCAGCGGGTCGTAGGCGACCAGCTGCGTCGTTGTTCGGTTCGTTTTGGGGGTTTCGTTTTTGTGGCGGCGTTTTTGTTTTTTTCCGAGGGTGAGAGCGAGACGAGATGACAATGGCGCGGGGAGAAAAAAATAAAGGCAGCAGCAGCAAACGAGGAGAAGCAATACGCGCGTGAACAAGAGAGAGAGAGAGAGAATGAGAGGGGGCGGGAAAACACACCTACGCGGTGCGATACAGCAGCGGCAGCGCAGAGCGAAGGGAAGAATGCGGAGCGTAAGCGTAAAACGAAAACAAGGGCGGGTGAAGAGAGAAGGAAAAAGCTCAGGCGGCGTCGTGGTCCGCGTCGTCCTCGTCGTTGTCGTCGTCGTCGCCCTCGCCCTCGCCAAACGCGAGCGCCTCGGCCACCTCGGCGTCGTCCAGGAACGCGCCGTCGGCGTCGTCGTCGTCGAAGCCGTCGGCGCGAGGCGCCCGGGGCTGGGGCGCAGAGACCGCGGCGCGGCGCGGCGCGCCCGCCCGCCCGCCCGCCGCAGCCGCCGCCGCCGCCGCCGCCTTGGCGCCCAGCGGCGCGTTCTTGTCGTCCTCGGGCGTCTCGAGCGCAAAGTTGCCCAGCCGCCCGTTACGGAAGTCGTTGAGCAGGCGCGCCCCGGCGTTCTCCACGTCGCCGCCGAAGCTCTCGGCCGCCACGCGCGCCACGAACGCCTCGCCCGTCATCAGGCGCGCGTCGAGGCGGTAGCGCCGCTCGAGCTGTTTAAGCGCGGCCGAGCGCCCGCGGCCAGGCAAGCGCTTGATCCGAGCGATCAGCGCCGCCGCCACCAGCGAGTTGAGGTAGGCGGCCTCGCCGATGTCGTCGCACATGGCCAGGCGCTGCGCGGCCACCTGGTCGCCGAACGCGGCCGGGATGACGCCGGGCGCGTCGAGCAGGTCGAGCGGGCTGGCCGCAAAGGGGCTGGCGGAGGGGTCGGCGCCGCGGTCCGCGGCCTCGGCGCCGCCCGTGCCGGGCGCCGGCGGCGGCGCCGCGCCCGCCGCGCCGGCGGCCGCGCCGCCGGCCCCTGCCGCCGCCGCCTGCCCGAGCCGCACCCACCGCAGCACGCGCGTGACGCCCGGGCGGGCGGCCGACTCGACCACCCGCCTGCCCAGCAGGCGGTTGATGAGCGCCGACTTGCCGATGTTGGGGAAGCCAATCACGCACGCGCGCACGGGGCGCGGGCGCAGGCCGCGCGCCGCCCGCTTTGCGTTGACGCGCTCGCCCACGCGCAGCGCCGCCTTGCGCACGGCCGCCACGCCCTTTCCGCGCTGGCCGTCGGTCCAGAACACGCGCTCCCCGATAGTGCTGCTGCGGAAGTGGGCGTCCCAGGCGAGGCGGTCGGACCGGGAGACGCCGTCGGAGCGGTTGATCAGAACTAAGCGCGGTTTTCCGCGGCACCACTCGGGGACTTGGGGGTGCCGCGTGGCCGCGGGGATGCGGGCGTCGCGCACCTCTAGGACGACGTCGACCATGCGCAGCTGCTCGCGCAGCTGCCGCTCGGCGCGGGCGATGTGGCCCGGGTACCACTGGACCATGTGGGTGGCGAGCGCGGCGTCGGACGAGGCGGCGGCGCCGCGCGACATCGGCGGCGACGAGGGGTTGGCGCCGGGCGCGGCGCGGCGGCCGGCGCCGGCGCCGGCGGATGCGCGGCCGCTGGCGGTCGGGTTGCCGCCGGGCGCGGTGGCGGCGCGGGCGCGGGGCGTGCGGCTCGGGCGCGCGACGGCGGCAGGCGCCTCGTCGCCGTCGTCGTCGCAGCCGGGGACGGGCAGCACCATGACGCGCGGCGCGCGCGGGGGGGCGGGCGCCGCGCGCGCGCTCCACGCGCCGCCGGACGACGCCCCGCCGCCGAGGCCGCCCGACGGCCGGCCGTCGTCTCCCGTCTCTCGCACCGCGGCGGCCGCCGCCGCCGCCGCGGCCGGCATCTTTGCGACCTGCTTGGCGAGGCCCGTGGCGAGGCCGATGTCGTCGACCGAGTTGATGCGGCTGGCGTAGTAGGACGGGTCGCTGTCGAGGCCGCCGTCCTCGAGGGCGCCGTCCTCGCTGTCGAGGTCGTCGGCGGGCGCAGCAAGGGGAGGGGGGGCCTTGCGGGCGAGGCGCCTGCCCGCTCCCCTTCCGCCGGCCTCCGCGACGACCCGAGGGGCGCGCGCCGAGGGGTGCCGCAATGCCCAGGGGCTGTGCAGGGTCCCAGTGGCCCCGACCATCCGCCCGCGCCCGAGCATAAACATCGCAGGGGCGCGCGGGCAAAAAGGAAAAAAGAGGGGCGGCGCGTCAAACGGTGTCGGGAAGCAGAAGAAGGGGGCGATTGGGTGCCCGCTTTTGGGGGTGTGCAGGGCAAATGGCGCTGACGTGAGACAGCGGGAAATGTGGACGGAAAGAGGCGTGGACAGGCGGACGCAGGACGGGGAAAAAAGGGGGCGGCGGCGGCGGCGCGCGGCGCGAGCGACGGCCGCCGCCGCCGCCCGGTCAGAGCGCCGCCGCCCATCGCCGCCGACGAGAAGCAAAGGAAACAAAGGAGAAAAAAAAGAAAGAAACTCACCGTGCCGTCGAACCAAGCGTCCTCCAGCGGCCACCACAGCCGCACGCGCGCCCCCACGGCCGCCTCCCCCAGCGCCGCGAGCTGCCCGCCCACGTGCCCCGCCGCCGCGCCCGCCGCCGCGCGCGACACCAGGCACCGCCGCGCCGCGCTGCGGCCCGTGGTGGCGGCGCAGGTCTCGCAGGCGCCGCACCGCGGGGCGCGCTGGTGCGGGTGCGCGGAGGAGAGGAACGGCGGCGCGAGGCTGCGGCGCAGCGGGCCGCGCATCGGCGGCGCGCCTGCCTCCGGCCCCGCGCCCTGGCCGCCGCCGTCGCGCCCGTCGGCCGCGGCCAGGGCGCGCTCGAGGGCGCCGCTGGCGGTGCCGGCGCCGCCGCCGCCGCCGGGCACGTCGTCGGCGGCGGCCAGGGCGGCGAGCGCGGCGCCGAGGCCGCCGCCGAGGCCGCCGCCGCCGTATCCTCCCCCTCCGCCAAACTTGAGGCGCAGGTCCGCCTCGGCCTGCAGGGCGGCGCGCCGCCAGTTGTCGGGCAGAGCGCCCGCAGCGTCGAGCGCCTCGGCCAGGCGCGCCTGGAGGCGGCCGACGGCGGCGCCGCGGCCGCCGTACGGGTCGCCGTCGGCGCTTGCGCCGCCGCCCGCCGCGGCCGCCGCCGCCGCCGCTGCCCCCGCCGCCGGCCGCCGCTCGAGCGGCAGCAGGGAGCTCCTCCACGCCCAGCAAAAGGGCGGCGGGTAGGACCCGCCCGTCCCGCCCGCCCGCCCGCCCGCCTCCTCCTCGAGCGTCTGGACGTGGTGGTAGGCCGCGCCGTAGGGCTTGAGCAGCACCTTGCGGTCGGCGGACGGGGCCGGGCGGCGGGCCGGCGGCGAAAGGCGGGGCGGCGGCGTCGTTGGCGCCGTTGTCGTCGGCCCGGCGCCGCCGGCCGGCGGCGCGTTGCGGCGGTCGCGGCGGCGGTCGCGGCGGCGCTGGCGCATCGGCGCGCCGTCCGGGCCGATCACGATGGGCTGCCACTCGGCCTGGTCGGCCTCGAGCACGGACTCGGCGCGCGCCAGGAGGTCCGGCGGCAGGTGGGGCACGCGCGGGGCCGGCGGCACCCTCGCCAAGCGGCCGCCGCCGCCGCCGCCGCCGGCGTCTGCCCACCGTCCGCCGCCGTCGCTTGCCCCCTTCCCGTCCTCCTCCTCCTCCTCCTCCTCTTCTCCCCGCTCCTCGTCCCCGCCCGCCAGGAACGCGGCCGCCGCCGCCAAGTCGTCCTCGTCCAAGGCGCGCAGGTGCGCGTCCGTGAACACAAAGCCGGCGGGCGGGCGCCACGGGTCGATCGCCTCCGCCGGCCAGCAGAAGGGCAGCGGGCCGGGCAGCGGCGGCGGCGGCGGCGAGGGCAGCGCGCGCGCCAAGGCGATGCGCGCGCGCGCCGCGGCGGGGAGGGGCGCGGAGGCGCCCGCGGCGGCGTCCAGCGCGCCGTTGACGGCGGTCGCTGCGGGGGCGGGGCTGGGGCCGGCGGCAGCAGAAGGAGCGGGCGCCGCCGCCGCTGCCGGCGCCGCCGCGCCCGCCTCGGCGCCGCCCTCGCCGCCGCCGCCGCCGCTCTCGCCCCCCTCCTCCTCCTCCTCCTCCTCCCCGTCCTCTGTGTATGGGTCCGCGGCCGCCTGCGCCAGGCGCTCGAGCGCAGCGAGCGACAGGGGCGGGCGCGCGCCGCCGCCGCCGCCGCCGTCATCCGCTGCCGGGGCGGGCGAGGCCCCCCGCGGCGGTTGCTGCTGCGGCGGCGTGGGCGGCGGCGGCGCCTCCGCGTTGCTGTCGGCAGCGGCCGTCGTCCTTGTCGTCTCCGCCACCGCCGCCACGTCGTCGGGCTGGCTGTTGCTGGGCGAGCGAGCCCCGTTACCGGTCTCAGTCGCGTCCTTGCCCTGGTCCGTGACCGCAGGAGCGGCGGCGGCCGAGCCATCGTTGTCGGAGGCGGCCGCAGCGGGCGACGCTGCAACAGCGACAGCGACAGCGGCGCCGCCGCCGCCGCCCGCTGCCGCCGCCCCCGCCGCCGCCGCCGGCGTCGTCGTCGCGGAAGCGGCCAGGTCCGCCGCAAACTCGACCGCGAGCGCCCGCCCGACGCGGCGCGCGACGTCTGCGGCGGGACCGCGCAGGTGCACATCCGGCATCCACACCAGCTCGCCCAGCCACTCGGCCGCCTGCGCCTGCTGCTGCTGCAGCAGCAGGTCTTGCTGCTGCTGGTGCTGCTGCGCCGCCGCCGGGCCGCCCCCGCCCGCTCCCCCCGCCACTGCCGCCGCGCCCCCCGCGCGCCCGCCGAGTGCCGCCGCCGCCCCGCCGCCCACGCCGCCCGCGCCGCACCGCAGCAGCCGCCGCGCCGTGCGGTCCACCACCCACCCGTTGGCCCGCAGCCGGTGCAGGTACGTCTGCAGCGACAGGCCCGCGGGAGGCGCCCCGACCTCGTCGATAAAGTCGCCGAGGGGGACGTAGGCTATTTTTAGCGGGCACTCGCTCATGGCGCGGACGCCGTGCCTTCCCGTGCCGTCGAGGCACCAGCCGCCGGGGGGCCAGCCGAAGGCGCGGCGCCGGCTCGGGTTGGGCGGGGCGGTGGGCCGGGGCGCCGCGACGGCGGGGGTGGACGCGGCCGGGGCGGCAGCCGGGGCGGGCGGACGCGCGGCGGCAACGGCGGCGGCGGCGGCCGGCGCGGGCGTGCCCTCGCCGTCTGCCTCGGGCAGGAGCAGCTCGCGCGCGCGGGGCCTGGGGGCTCGGCGGGCGCGGCGACGGCGGCGCTCGGCGTCGGCGTCGTCAAACCCACCGCCAAAGAGGGCAGACGGCGCGGCGGCGGCGGCCACGGGAGGGCGCGGCGCCCCCTCGGCCCGGCTGCTGACGCCGCCGCCGTCGCCGCCCTCGTCGTCTCCGCCGGCGGCCTCGCGCTCGCGCTCCTGCCGCCGCTGCTCGAGGTAGCCCGTGTCGGCGTCGCTCGACACCTCGACGAGCGCGAGGTTGTCCTCCGCCTCGCCGTCGTCGACGGGGGCCGGCGGGGCGGCCCTGCCGCCGGCCCCTTGCGGCGTCGGCGGCCCCGTTGCGAGGGGCGACGCCGGGGCGCCCCCTCGGCCTCGGTTGTCCGCAGCCGGCGCCTCTGCCGCATCCTCCCTCTCCTCCTCCTCCGAGGCAAACCCGCCCCCATATATGGCGGCCGCCGCCGCCTCCGCGGCGCGCGCCGGGCCGCCGCCCCCCGTCCGCCCCCCCCCGCCGCCGCCTCCGCAGCCGGCCATCGCCGCCGCCGCCCCCCGCGGCATCAGGAGCGCCACGCCCGACGCCGCGCCCTCTCCCAGCCTCGCCTCTTCCGCGCGCTCGCGCAGCGCCGCCCTCGCCGCGCGCGGCAAAGCCCCCGGCTGGAAGCGCGGCGGCAGGGGCAGGTCGCCGTCCCCCGGACTCGGCACGTATTTCAGGCTGTAGGGCGCGGCCAGACGCTCGCCGAGCCACTGCGCCACCTGGACGGTCACGCTGTTCCCGACGAGCGCAAAGCGCCGGCGGTCGCGCGCCTGGGCGTCGCGGTCGCGCGCGGGGCCCCTGCGGCTGCGCGGCCGCCCCTCGCCGCCCCCCGCCCCGCCGCCGTCCGCGTTTTGGATCGAGAAGCATGCTGACTCCACGCCCGCACCGCCCCCGCCCCCGCCGACCGCCGCCTCGTGCGCGATCGGATAACACGCCTCTGTGTGGCCCGGCGGCAAGCCTTGGACTCGCTCGGCGTCCGTGGTGCGCAGAAGGCCCATGCGCCCGTCGCCGAGCAGGAGGCAGATGCGCCGGTTGCCCGTGGTCAGGGTGGGCAGGGCGTCGACGCACCCGGCCGTGCGCGCGTTGCCCAGGTCGAGCGCGAAGCTGGCGCGCAGGCGGCGCGCGTCCTCGTCGCCGAGGCCGTCGTCGTCGTCGCGGCGGCCGCGGGGGTCGAAGCACTCGAAGCACCTGCCCAGGGGGTTGGCCGTGCGCGGGTCCGGAGCCGCGCCGCGCACCAGCTCGGCCGCCTCGGACGCCAGGCGCGCGGCCTGTTCAGCGTCCCCACGGGCGGCGGCGGCCGCCGCCGCCGCCGCGCAGTCCGCCGAGCGCGCCGCGCAAGCCGCGCGCGCCCGCGCGGCCGCGGCGACGCAGCCGCCGAGGCACCGCGCCGCGCCCTGCGACAGCAGGACGTCCCGCGCGTCCCCGTCGCGCGACGCCAGGACGAACACGCGGCGGCGGCGGGCGGGCACCCCGAACCCGCCGCTGCACACCACGCGGTAGGCCCAAGAGCGGTAGCCCAGGGCCTCGAGCGTCGCCACGATCGGCGCGATGGGCGGCGGCCCGCCGTCCGGAAGGTGCTCCAGCAGCGCCCTCACGTTCTCCAGCAGCACCCACTGCACGGGCCGGCGGTCCTCGTTGGCGCGGCGCAGCAGCCGAAACACGTGGCGCACGAGGCCCGTGGCCGCGCCGCGCTCGGCGCCCGCGCGCAGGCCCGCGCGCGACACGTCGATGCAGGGGAAGCCGGCGGCGACGAGCTCGGTCTCGGGAGGGAGGCGCTCGAGGGCGCAGACGTCGGCGCACAGGTGGGTTCCGGGAAACTGGCGGCGCAGGACCTGCTGGGCGCCCGGGTCGATCTCGCACTGGAGGATGATCTCGTGGCCGGCCTGCTCGGTTTTAGGTTTCGGATCGGTTGGGGGGCGTTTGCGAGGGGGAAAGAAAAGGGGTTTTGTGTGTTTTGGCATCGTGTTTCGTTTTCGGACGCGACGGGTGGCGGGACGCCCCGCCGCGCCCCTCCTTGCCGCCGCCAACGCCGCGCGCTCGGCCGCCGGAGGCCGCGCCGGCCTTCACCCCCCTCGCGGCCGTCGCGCCCTCCTCCGCCTCACCTGCTCCAGGCCCAGGTCCAGCCCTCCGCACCCGCTGAACAGCGACGCGACCTTCATCCCGCCTTGCGCGTCTTGATCTTTTTTTTTTCCGATACACTAGAGAGAGAGAGTGATCCGCGCCCGCCCGCCCAACAGGGGACCCGAGCAATGCGATCGAATGGCGCGGTGCGTGAAGTACTGCCGGAGGATCACCCGACCGAGGTCTTTGAGACGCGCCGCGCCGCGCTTGGTTCACAAGAGTCGGCGCAACTCTAGTGACTGGGAGAGTGAGAGGGAGAGGGAAAGAGATGCAATGGGGGGTAAAGGTCCGAGGGCGTCAAGCGTTCAATTAATGGATGCGATGGGAAAGCGGCGGTCACAGAGAGGGCAGTGCAAGGGTGCGGCCGAGGACTGGCGGCAGGCGGGACCGCCGGACGTGTTTGAACGCCGCCGCCGCCGCCGCCGCCGGAGGCGACACACCCGCTCGCTCGCTCGCCGGCTCGCTCGCTCTTGTTTGGTGCTCGTCCTGTTTGCGGTGGGACGCGCACGACTCAACTCGCTTGCCGCCGGGCGCGGCCGCCCGACTGCGTGACCTCCTGGATGTCGATGCCCCTGTCGCAGTCGCTGTCGCTCCCGCTCTCGCTCTTGCTTTTTCTCTCGCGGCCGCCGCTGCTGTCCGTCCCGCTCTCGCTGCCGCTGCTGCCGTCCGTCCCGCCGCCCAGCTCCCGCTCGAGCGCCTCCAGGCGCGCGCGCAGCTCCTGCACCGCCCGCTCGGCCTCGCGCAGCTCGCGCGCGTCCAGCGACAGGCCGACAAAGGCCTCGTGCGCGCGCCAGTCGTGGGCCAGCGGGGGAAGCACGGCCAGCTCCGCTTCGCGCCGCGCGGCGCGCGCGGCCGCGATCGGCACCGCGCGGGCCACGTTGTACGCCGCAGCACGGAGGCGCCAGCCGCCAGCAGCTCGCCGACCATTTGTAATTGCCATGTCTCCGGATCACCCTGATACGCGATGATGAAGTCCACCGCGCCGTCGCTGTGCTCTTCTACGGCCCGCCGCGTCTCGGCGGATGAGCGGCGAAAGATCTCAAAGCGTCAGGTCGCTGCGGTCGGCCGCGAAGCGTGATTGCTTGCAAGCTTGCATAAAGGCGTAAAACCGTACTCGTCAGCCATGTTGACCGAGACGCCGCGCTCGACCAGCCGCCGTCGCCCCGCGAGGTCGTTCCTATCCACGCACCAAAAGACGGCCTCAAACCAATCGCCGTCTTCAGCCTCGGCGCCGTTCTCGAGCAAAAGGCAGAGCAGGTCGTTGCGCCGCAGCCGGCGCGCTGCCCGCAGCGGCGTCTCCCCATTGCGTCCCGTCTGATTGACGGCCGCTGACGACCGGCTGCGCTCGATCGCGCGCCGCACCTCGTCGACGCTCTCGCGGGCCGCGACCGCGCGGTAGACGCGGTCGTTGGCGCTGGAAGGGGCGCCGCCGGCCGATGTCAATGACATTGCGCCGCCTTGTGGTTGCTTTGCTTTGCTTGTGCGATCCGAGAACGAGCAGGTGCAGTCGGACGCCCGAACTGACGGCGCAGAAGCAAAAGCGCGCGCGCAGGAATTTAAGCGGGCCCGCGCGGACACAAGACGGCGACAAGAGCTTGCGTTTTGTGTTTCGGCGGCGGCCGCGGAGCAGGATAAAACGGCTTTGAAAAGGACAGACTCTTGTTCCTGTGGAGGGGTGAGCGACGTCGCAGGATGAGGGACGCGACTTCTGGAGGGCGGCACCGCGATCGGAGGGAAGAGTGCTGGACTGTCGTGTGTGTGCGCGAGTGAGAGGCCGATTGCCGAACGATATAGAGGGCGCGCCGCGCCGGAACGCCAGACGCGAAGCGGCCACCCGGCGGCTTCGCTGTTTCCCGGCTTTCCCGCGTTGCGTTTCAACTTCTTCTATATATAGAGAGACGCACCAACCACCACTCTTACATCTCCTTGATCACCCGCTTGACAAAGATGCGGTCCAGCGTCATGCTCTCCGCGACGTACCCCTCGCGCAGCACCGGCCCGCGCGCGCCCTCAAAAGCGCCGCCCCCGCTCCCACTCCCGCCGGCCGCCGCCGCCGCTCCCTCCTGCGCCCCCTCCTCCTCCTTCCCGGCGCCGGCGCTCAGCTCCGACAGCAGCTCCAGCCCCTGCCTCGAGATGACGGCCAGCTTGAACGTAAAGAACCCGGCCAGCATCGGCAGCAGCTCGAGCGCCAGGCCGACTTCCCCCGCGTACAGGGTGTTCCAGCGGTTGTAGGCCAGCGCCATGGCCACAGGCACAAGAAGGCGCGGCTGCCCGAGCGTGGCGCTGCCGGCGCCGGCGCTCCCGCCGCCGAGCGAGTCGACCGACCGGCCGAGCAGCCGCAGATATGCCAGCCCGCTGGCCGCCCCGATCGCGTAGCTCGCGGCCGTCTGCGGGCTGTAGCCGCAGTAGCAGCACACCGTGCCCGCGCACCCCATCCCAAGCGTCCACGCCTGGAAGCCGACCTTTAGGCGCTCGTAACGGTCGTTGGCCTCGGCCGCCTCGCGCGTGCGCGCCTCGCGCTCCTCGGGCGGCACGGCCATTTGCGCGGCGGCCGAGACGGCGGTGGCGCTGGCGGCGGCGTTGGCCGAGCGGGTGGCGCGGGCAAAGCGCCGCAGCTCGCCGCGCGAGGGGAGGTCCTTGAGGCGGTAGGAGGGGGACGCGGCGGCGGGGGCATTGGGATCGTTGGGGTCGCCGGCAGGCAGGGCGCGCGGCCGGCGGCGCGGCGCGCTCGCGCTGGCCGTGGCGACGGCGACGCGCTCGCCGCGCTCGAACGCGGCTGCCGCCTCAGCCGCGGCGCGCTCGGCGCCCTCCCGCGCGGCCCGCTTGCGCGCGTCCTCCGCCCGCCGCCGCACCGCCGCCTCGGCCAGGTCCGCGCTCAGGTCGGCGCCGAGGTCGTCCAGCACGGCCAGGCGGCTGAGAGCCACCCGCCCGGCCCCCCTCTGCGCCGCGCGCCGCTCGGCCAGCGCCGCCGCCACGCCGGGCGACGCCGCGCCACCGCCGAGCGCGGGCAGCGCCGCCGACACCGACAGCGCGCCGCCCGCGACCATCGGCGCGGGCGCGACCGCTCCCCCGCCCCCGCCCGCGCGCGTGGCCTCGGCGTACTCGCGCGTCTGCCGCTCGAGGTCCTCCTGCCGCCTGAGGGTCCCGCGCCAGTCCGTGTTCCACAGGAACTCGGGCGCGTAGCGGCCCTTGGGTTTCACTGTGGGGTCGAAGGGCTCGGCGCCGGCCTTGCCGTAGACCTCGGCGGTGGGATCGGCCAGCGCAAAGAGGCCGCGCTTGGGGAACTCGAGCGGCAGCTCCTTGGCGCGGGGCGCGGCGGGGCGGGCGGGCGGCGGCGTCGGCGCGGCGGCCGCGGGCGCGGCGTCGGCGTCGGGCGCGGCGGCCGGCGCGCGGCGGCGGCGGCGGCGGCTGAGGGATGCCGCGGGCAGCGACGGGGCCGGCACCGCCGGCGCTGCCGTGCCCAGGCGGCAGAGGCTCGCTGGCGGCATTGAGGGCTGGTCTTTTTCCGAGAGGGGGTTCGGGTGGGCGGGTGCGCGAGCAAAAGTTTGTTTCGTTGCGCTTTTTCTTTCGCCTTTTAAGGGGGAGCAAGACAGAGGTGTCGCGCGCGCGATGGATGCCCGGAATCGACGCAGGGCTAGGAGAGGTCGAGCAGGACTTTTGATGTCTGGGCTTTGTAGAGAGAGGGAGGAGGTTTTCTTGGGCGGAGAGCTCCCAACTTTTCTTCCCAGAGAGGAGGGGGTCCAAGAGATGACTGCGTCCCCTCGCGCCATCCGGCAAGACGCACACAACATCACACTCATATCACTCCGACGCTCCAATCATCGCACACATCCTCAAGAGAAGCGGGGCGCCCAAAGATCCAAACGAGAGAGAGGGGCGTTTGATCAAACCCCTCCATCCTTTCTTCTCTCTCTCAATCGCAGCAAAAGGGAGAGAGGCACACGGCCCCTTCGAGAGCGAGAGCGATGTTCGGGCGGCTCCCCCTGGCGGCGCTGCGGTCTCTGCGGCCGCGCGGCGGCCATGGGTGGCCCGGGGGCAGCTTCTGGAGCGAGGGGACGCAGGAGGGCAAGAACGGCCTGCTGTTTGGCGAGACGCACCGCAAGGTGGAGAGCTGGGAGCTGATCACGTGAGTCACGGAGGGTTGGTGCGACGACCCCGATCCGGCTCGCGCGGGGGGCGCAGGAGAGGGCAGCCCGAGCGTTGGCCGCCGCCGCCGCCGGAGCGCCGCTCGTCGCCGCCGTCGTCGGCGCGCTTGTCGGCGCCCCCGTCCGTCGGCGCCTCCTTCTCACCAAAAAAACCAGCACCCAAAACACAAGAAAAAAACAATCAACAGCTACTCCGGCTTCGGTGCCGCCTTCCTCATCGCCCTCGTGGTCGCCAACGGCCCCGACCGCACCCTCCAGGCCTGGGCCAAGCCCGTGGCCGAGCGCGAGCTGGCCGAGGAGGACGACGCCTTTCAAAAATACGCAAAGGACGAGGCCTACCGCCGCGACATGGACGCGCGCCTGGCCGCGCACGGGCGGCACCCCGACCGCTTCTTCGACGCGGTGATGATGCGGCGCGAGTACGCGGTGCTGAAGGCGCGGCACGAGGCGGAGAAGTGAAGATTGGGGGGAAAATGGGGGCCGCGCCGGGAAACTCTTGCGGAAAACTCTTGGGGAAAAAATGGGCGCCGCGCCGGGCTCTCTCGAGCGCGACGACGACGTGCCCCCCCCCCTCTGCGGGAAAAAAACGAAACACTCGAAAAACGAAACATATAGAAAAGAGACACGCGCCCGGGATCTAGAGGCCCGATGGGGCTGCACAACTAAACACACACACACACACGCACACCTCTTGTGACTGTTATCGAATAAACACCCTAGATCGGATGCAACCGTCGCCGCTGCCGCCACCCGTGCCCTCCCTGCCTCGTCGGCGAAAACGACGACGGACTCGGGAAGAAAAAAAGACGCGCCGAGAAGAAGCAAGACGAATGTTTACAAAACGCCGAGCGCTTCGGATACGTGTGTGCCATGTGATTCGTCCTCTATCGACTCGCGCTTTCTCGTGTGCCTGTGTTGTTCGGGCAAGGGCGCGGGGGCGGGAGGCAGGGGTGCGCGCTCTTTGTTTTTGTTTTTGTTTTTGTTTCAAGTGTCAGGCCGGGGGGGCGGGGGGGCGGAACAAATTGAAAAGGCGGCTCTTCCTCAGACGCGCGCGCGAATCGTGCGCTCCGACTCGCGAATGAGACGCGCCCTTGTAGTCGTCGTGTGCGGTGGGCGGGGCGCGAGGGCCTGAAAGAACGGGAGGGGGGGGGGGGGGGGGGGGGGGGGCGGGGGGGGGGGGGGGGGCCGGAGGAGGGGCGCGACAAAAAGCCCGGCGCCGGGCCGCCCCGCCGCCGCGCGAAAAGAGAGAGGGAAACGAGAGAGAAAACGGAGGCGAAAAAGGCGAGAGGAGGGGAACGCGCGCCCTTGCGACCCTGACACCCTCCCCGCCGTCTGGCCGCCGGCCGGGGCGCACACACACGCCGACGCGATCACAGGCGGCTGCGCGCGCCCGGGCCCGGCGGCGTTCCCTCGCGCATCACGCCCGCCCGCCAAGCCGCCTCGGACGCGGCGGCGTCGGCGTCGGCGGCGTCGGCGTCGGCGGCGGCGGCGGCGGCGCGAGCGCGCGACGCCGCCCTCTCCTCCAGTACCTCCTCGGGCGATGGCTCTCCCTCGTCGGCGCACCCCCCCCCTCCCGCCTCGCCGCCCGCGCGCCGTCACGCGTCCGCCAGCCGGGACGCGTCCCACATCTGCGACGCCACGTAGGCCTCCCACTCGGCGTCCCCGGCGCCCGCCGACACGCCCGCGGGCAGCGCGCCGAGCCCCTCCTCGACCATTTTTTTCGCCACGCGCGCCGCCAGCGCGGCCGAAACCGCGCGGATGCCCGAGAAGGCCGGGAACAGCCGCCCCGTCTCGAGCTCCTCGCGCGTCGTCATGACGGAGAGCGCCTCGGCCGTGTCGACGAACGACTCGTCCGTGATGGCGCGCGCGCGCGTCAGCACGGCCGCGAACCCCACCGCGGGGAAGACGTAGGCGTTGTTGGCCTGCGCCGGGTGGTGGGTCTTGCCGTCGGCGGCGCTCTCGAGCGGCGGGAAGGGCGACCCGCTCGCAAAAAGCACCCGCCCGTCGGACCAACCAAACGCCTCCTCGAACGTGCACTCGGCCTTGCTCGTGGGATTGGACAAGGGAAACAGGATGGGCCGGTCGTTGATCTCGGACATGGCGCGCACGACCTCCTCGGAAAACGCCTTGGCAATCGTCGAGACGCCGATCAGCGCCGTCGGCCGGAGCTGCTTGACGGCCGATACCAAGTCGGCGCAAAACGGCACGCCGGCGTGCGCAAACGCGCGCTTGTGGTGCTGCAGCTCGCCAATGGGCCCGCGCTCCGCGCACACCAGGCCCTTCGAGTCGACGAAGAAGCAGCGCTTGCGCCCCTCCTCCATGGTGCACCCCGTGCGAAGTTTCATGTAGGTCGCGATCAGCTCTCCGATGCCGGTGCCCGCCTCGCCCGCGCCTAAAAATAGAAACGTGTGCTGCTCGAGCGTTTTGCCCGTGGCGCGCGCGGCCGACAGCAAGCCCGCGAGCGTGATGCACGCCGTGCCCTGGATGTCGTCGTTGAAGGCGCAGGCGGCCTTGCGGTGCTTGTCGAGCAGCTCGAAGGCGTGGTGGTTGGCAAAGTCCTCGAACTGCAGGAGGACGTGGGGCTGCCAGGCTTTCAGGCCAGAGACCACCTCGTCCAGAAAGGCGGTGTAGCGCTCGCCGGTGACGCGCTTGGCCCGGATGCCGGTGTACTGGGCGTCGTCGAGCAGGGCCTGGTTGTTGGTGCCGACGTCGATGCACACGGGCAGGCAGCGCGCGGGGTCGACGCCCGCGGCCGCCGTGTAGAGCGTGATCTTTGATTTTTATTTTTTATTTTTGTTGTTGTTTTGTTGTTCTTTTGTTGTTGTGGGAGAGCAGGGTGGGAGTGAGCAAGGGGACAGGCGGTCGGTCTGTGCGCGGTTTTGTCCCGCGCCGAGAAAAAGCGCGAGCAAAAAGGAGGGGGCGAGGCAGCGAGAGAGAACGCGCCAAAGGAGAGAAAAGGGAGGGAACGGGCGACGGCGCCGCCGCCGCCCGCCCCCCCCCAAAAAAACAAACAAACAGCCAAAACCCCCTCCTCTCACCTTGCCCTCGCTGATGCCCATGCCGTTGGCCCCCAGGTCCCCCAGGCCCAGGATGCGCTCCCCGTCCGTCATGACCACCACCTCGACCCGCTGCTGCGGCCACGCGCGCAGCACCTCGGCCACCTTGCCCGCGTCCCGGTCGATGCGGAGGGAAAGGCCCCGCGTCTTGAGCGGCAGCGCGTGGTAGCGCTGGCACGCCTCGCCGACGGTGGGCGTGTAGATGTAGGCTGTTTTTTTTGTGCGGTTTGCGTTTCGGGTGCGGTTTTGTTGTGGTTGTTGTTGTTTTGTTGTTGTCGTGTTGCATTTTGGGTGGTGGGTTTTTCGATTGGGGTGGTGGGTTTTTGTTTTTCGTGAGCGGGAAAAGACGAAAAGGGAAACGACCAGAGAGCAACAAAAACGCACACACAAAAAGAGAGACTCACGCAGGATCTCCTCCGTGTGCTTGAGCAGGAGGGAGTAGTAGACGCGCGGGCTCAGGCGGCACAGGTCGCGCAGCAAGAGGTATCGGTCGATGGGGTTGGCCACCTCGCGGAACTTGGTGAGCAGGTTGGCGTAGTTGATCTCGTCCTCGGAGACGCCTGTTGGGATTCGGTTTTTTTAACGAAGGAGGCCGAATAGGTTTTTTGTCGTGGTCGTTTCGATCCGGTTTTGGTGTTTGATGGCGTTGTGGGAGGGTGATTTTTTTTCGACGTGAGTTCCCGGAGCGGGTTGAAAGAAGCGGCGGCAACGCGAGCGCCTGCGTGCGCGTGCAGACGGAGCTCTCGCGCGCGCGGAGGGACGGCAAGAGGGAGAGCAGCGGCGGCGGTTGGGAGCGCGCGGCGCGGGCCCGTCGGCACCCGCGCGCCCCGCCCGCCACGAGCGCCGCCGCCGCCGCGCGCTGGCACCCAACTTCCAAACGACCTCTGCATCGTGCTCGCTCCCTCTCTCTCTGTAGACCCTGAGACCTGCAGCGCGCGGACGCGAGGCGCCGACGCCGCGCGCGGTCTCCTCGATTTGCCGCGCGCGTAGAAAGACAGAGAGGAAAGGGACGGCGTTCGAAAAAAAGGTTTGGGCGTTTGGAAGAGGGGGAAGAGAGCTTAAAAGCACAAAATGGCGTGGAATCCCGCGTTCTGCGCGCAGAGCGCCACTGATTCGATCGGGGCGACGCACCGACGTCCTTGAAGCGCGTCTCGGCCAGCTCCAGCGACGTGCGGCCGCGGGTGGCCCTGAGGGTGGCGGCGGGAGGGGGCGGAGCCATGGTGCAAAACTTGGAGGAGGAGGGTTTGCTGCTGTTGGGTTCCGCGGGCAGCAGCGACAGCGACGGGGGCGCGTGCTGGGCAGTCGGCTGGAGGAGGAGGGCTGAGGACGCTTGCAGGGACAGGCAGAACGCGCGACGAAAGGGACGCAAAAGCATCGCAATTGGAGAAGGGGAGGGGGGAAAATTAGCGCGCGCGGCGGCGCTAAATGCAGTCGCGGCGGCGAACGCGCGCTTGCGCGGGGCCAAGCGCGCGTTCGATGTGTTTTCGCGGCCGTGGGCGCTCGGTGCGCATCTCGTCCGAGAGGGTGATCCTGATGCCACGCGTCGACACGGCGTGCTTGTCCGATCGGCGCCGATACGTTTCGACGCGCGCTCGCACTCGGCGCTTGGCGGTCAGACCGCCGTCGCGTGTCTAGCCGGACCGCGCTCCCTGTTGCCGCCGGCGCGAGCGCGCGGCGCGCGCCCCCCCCCCCCGCGCTCTTCGGAATTTTGGGTCTGGTTTTTCGGCAACTGTGCGTGTTTCGGCAACTGTGCGTGTTTCGGCAACTGTGTGTGTTTCGCTCACTAGGGAAGAAAGAAAGGAGCGCACCTCGGGGCACGCGCCAGGTTGCGCGCAAGACGCCTGAGCAACGAAAACGGAAGGGGGAGGAGACACGCCCGCCGCACAGCGAAAAACGATCAAGGCCGCCGCCGCCGCCGCCCCTCCGTCCCGCCAACGGGCGCGCGCCGCCGCCCGCGGTCGTCGCACCCAAACGCCTCCGCTGCCCCCGCTCCAAGTATTTAGTAGCCGTAGTCCCCGGCACCGCCGCCCCCGGCCCCCGCGCCCATGGCCCCCGCCGGCTCGGGCGCGTTGACCACCACCACGTCGGCCAGCAAAAAGGTCTTGGCCACCGAGACGGCGTTCTCCAGGCAGCAACGGATCACCTTTGTCGGGTCGACCACCCCTTCGGCCAGCAGGTCGTCGCTGTACTTGTCCGTCGCCGCGTTCCACCCAAACTGGGGCTTGGTGGCCGACTCCTCGATCACGCGCTGCATGACGACCGAGCCGATGGCGCCGGCGTTGCTGGCGACGAGCTTGAGCGGGTAGGCGAGGGCCTTGCGCACGATCTCGGCGCCGACGCGCTGTTTTTTTGTTTGTTGGGTTGTATTTGTTGTTGGGTTGTTTTGGGTTGGGTGTCGGCGGGTTAGTTGGTGGGTTGGTGTCGGGGGGGCGAGTGGGTAGTGGGTCCCTCCGCTGAGCTCGAGGCCCCGCCGAACAACGGAAACATCAGGAGCGCGCGCGGCGGCGGGCAAAAGGAGCGCCGATCGAATAAGAAGCAAAACGACACCCGCCCCGCCCGCCCGCCCCTCTTCCCTCATCCCTCGCTCCCCTCACCTGCTCGTCGTTCTCGAGCGTCGCCTTGATCGCCTCGACCTTGGCCGCCAGCTTGAGCAGCGTGCACCCGCCGCCGATGACAATGCCCTCCTCGACCGCGGCTTTGGTGGCGTTGAGCGCGTCCTCCACGCGCAGCTTCTTCTCCTTGAGCTCGGTCTCGGTCTGGGCGCCGACCTAGGTTTTTTTTTTTTTTTTTTCGGCGGGTGGCGGTCGTTGTTTTTTTTTGTGGGGGTGGGGGG
>Ga0105055_10001852_pt1 | contig 33791 bp, 32 predicted proteins | sample BON03_FD_78090 | JGI IMG/M metagenome (GOLD analysis project Ga0105055, IMG submission 78090) | Freshwater microbial communities from Lake Bonney liftoff mats and glacier meltwater in Antarctica - BON-03 | ecosystem: Environmental > Aquatic > Freshwater > Ice > Glacier meltwater | place: Lake... | reverse complement strand
TGCCGTGGCTTATGGATCCTGGAACGCCTAGAGCGCATATCATGATTAGCCCTCCTCAGAAAAACTAATCTTTTTTTTGTGAAAATAGTTAATGACTTGGGCTTAAAGGCTCATCTTCATGTTTAGTCTTTCTATTAAGGAATGCCTCTTTTTTCATGCTTTTTGCAGCAATTACGGCACTGATCAGCATTAATATTGCACCTGCAAAGAATGGAGCACCTGCAAATTTAACATCCCCTTCGGGCCTAGTAAACCATGCAAATAAATTGGTCATGAGTAAAGGTCCGACAATAGAAGTAGCGCTCATTAAACTGGTTAGTGCACCCTGCAACTCACCCTGTTCATTTTTGGGAACATTGCCTGAAATAATTGATTGTAACGCCGGGCCTGCGATTCCTCCAAGACAGTAGGGAATTAAAAAGACAAACATCATCCATCCTTCTGTAGCGAAAGAAAACAGGAACAAACCAATAGAATACAAGCCTAATCCTACATAAATGCTTTTCTCATCACCTAGTTTCGGATTAATATAGCGGATCAAGCCACCTTGTACTATGGCGATAAGCAAACCAATAACTGCTAATGATATCCCCATTAAGGTATTACTCCATTGAAATTTTTCTATGTTGAAATATGTCCAGGTACTTTGAACTGCATGGCTTGCGATATAAACAAAAATCAAGGACACAATTAAGCCTCCAACTCCTTTGTATTTCTTAAGCTGAATCAGCGAGCCCAAAGGGTTGGCACGCTTCCATTCAAAAGATCTTCTATGCTCTTTTGCGAGTGATTCTGGAAGTACAAAATAGCCATAAATCAAATTTAGAAAAGTCAAAATAGCAGCTGCCATAAAAGGAACCCTAGGGCCAAACTCGCCTAACAGTCCGCCTATACCCGGGCCAATAATAAATCCCAAGCCAAATGCCGCACCAATCATCCCAAAATTTTTGGATCGGTTTTCAGGAGTACTAATATCTGCGATATAAGCAGTAGCTGTAGTAAAGCTTGCACCAAACATTCCGGCGATAAGCCTACCGATAAAAAGCCACCAGATCGTTGGGGCCAAAGAAAGAAAAATATAATCGATCCCAAAACCAAATAAGGATAAAAGTAAAACCGGCCTTCGTCCATATTTGTCACTCAGATTGCCGATGATCGGGGCACAAACAAACTGCATAATTGCATAGGCAAAAGTTAATAGACCACCCCATTGTGAGGCCTCGCTAATGTTTCCCTGAATAAGTTCCTCTATTAGTTGCGGGAAAACAGGAATGATTAAACCTAAGCCGATGACATCGAGCAAGAGGGTAATAAAAATAAAACTGACAGCCGCTTTGCGTGATATAGGCATGATTTCCTGTTCAGATTGTTAGGCGACGAACATAGTCAATATTCAGGTAATTTATTAAACGTTTCAGCAAAAACGAATTACTCAATAAAATGGTACAGCAATACTACATCACCTTTAAAAGCAGATTTATTCTGTCCCAGGATCTCAAGGTCAACGCCAAGAACAGCCTTTGTTACACCTCTAAGGTTAGCAATGGATACTAATTTTGCTTTTAGTCTAACTTCGCTATTTACAAGCACCGGTTGTGCAAATTTGAGGTTCTCAATACCATAGTTGATTTCCATTTTCAGGTTTCTGATATCGGTAATCTGTTTCCATAAATATGGAATCAGCGATAATGTGAGATAACCATGCGCAATCGTTGCCTTAAATGGTCCCTCAGTGGCCGCCCGTTCAGTATCAATGTGTATCCATTGATGATCTAAAGTGGCGTCAGCAAATTTCCCGATCTGATCCTGAGTAATTTTATGCCAGGCAGAAACACCCAGTTCCATGCCAAGAAAAAATTCAAATTCAGTATAATTATTAATAACAAGCATATCAAAAAGGAATGTATGAGCAAACTGGCCCCTATTTAATTAATTAATGGGCTAAGGTAATATTTCTTTAATGATAACTCCCTGCTCCAAACATAGAATTTGCTTCGCGATATAAATTGCATATTTACAGCATGATTCAGAAAAATTCAGGAAGGATTCCGAAGCTAAAATTAGTTAGCTGCTTTTTTCTTCTTTTCCTGATTATTCTCATTTTCCGGCAAAAATCTCAACCAGAGCTTGTAGAAAAATACTATTCCACTACGATCTATCCATGGATTCGCAGCGGACTTCAATCCATATTCAACATCATTCCTTTCAGTTTGGGCGATATTCTTTATTTGCTACTGAGTTTGGCGATATTAATTTCTGTTTTTATACTGGTTAAAATACTTTTCTTCCAGAAAAGAGGCTACTATGGAGCCAAGCTTTTTCTCAATATAATTATTTACCTGGAAACTTTAATCCTCTTGTTCTATCTCTTATGGGGATTGAATTATTTTCGGCAACCGGCAGCAGAGAGATTGAAACTGAATGACATCGAATATTCAAAAGCCGAACTATATAAAATAACCGGAATTCTGATCGATTCTGCCAATTCAATTCGTTCGAAAATCAATCCTGAATTATGGCCACAAACAGATAAGGAACTATATTCAGAATCAGCCAGGGCAATCAAAAATCTTAACCCTCCTTATAATGCTGCTATATATCCAATTCCAAGAATAAAGAATTCCTTGATTAGTCCGCTTTTGAATTATTTCGGGACCGCAGGATATTTTAATCCATTTACCGGTGAAGCTCAGATCAATTCCGGAATGCCACGCTATCTTAAGCCTTTTGTGGCCTGCCATGAAACAGCACATTCCATGGGTTATGGTGCTGAGGATGAAGCTAACTTTATTGGTTTTATAAGTGCCAGTGAATCTGATAATTCAATGCTCAGATATTCTGCCTATTATCTTGCTGCCCAAGAATTTCTGTTTGAAACCGGAAGATTAGATACCGCGATATTTCAAACACTGAAAAGCCGGATTTCAGAACCATTTATGTCTGATCTGAAAAATGAAAGAGCTTACTGGGAAGAATACAGGGGTGTTACTAGAAGTTTTAGCAGCATCTTTTACGATAATTACCTGAAGGCAAATAAGCAACCTGATGGACTGAAAAGCTATAACCGCATGATCACACTAACCACGGCCTATTATAAAAAAAGGGGCCTTTTAAAGCCCCATCACTAATTATTTTCCTAATGCCACTTCCCGAGCTTTAGTTGTCGTATAATATTTTGCAATCATATTCGGCACTTCCCATGCTGGTAACTTTCCCTCTTTAAGATATTGAAAGTATTTTTTTGCAACCTGTGCAAAATGATCTTCGTGCCCAACTTTATAATTTTCAGGAATTATAACTTCCCAGCCTGTTGAATTTTTCTTAAGTTCAACTCCCGGATATTTGTCGTTGATCTTTTTCAGATCATCCATGATTGCATTTTCAAATACTTCCATGTCAGTACCGGCGGCAGGTTCTATGTACAATACAGGCTTAAAATTCTGCTCCTTCCCCTGCTTAATTATAACACTTGCCTTTGTACCACGCATTAAAGAAAAATGGGTATCTCCGGTTCCTTCAGGTGCCTGAAAATCCCATGTTACAGAAACCTTTGCATGAATTCCTTTCAATCGGTAGTTTATTTCTCCATTTGAATATGGATTCAAGAAGCCATCCTTAACATCAGATTTCAGATATTCCGGAAATTCCTTCTTCTTAGTAACCTTTTCAAACTGGGAAGCGGATAATTTGGTGCTCCATCTTTTAGCCGAAACAATCTCAATATCCTTTTTATAGTCTAGTACCTGATCAGGAAAACATTCCCATTGCACTAGATCAACCAAGTGAGTTGTGATATCGGTGATTCCTTCTCCCTGCTGCTTAACGTCAAAAAACCAAGCTGGCCTCACAAGCGGTTTGCCTGAAACATTCTTGAAGAAATAATGAACACTTATTTTGGTAACTGAAGGATTTTCAGGACTTCCCTTTTCCAACTCACCAAATGCCGGAAGATGCGCAAACTCCTTTTGAAGTATGCTATTGATCTCATATCGCTCGGTCATGATATCATAGAGCAATACCTTATTTTTTTCTGCCGTTTCAAATGCCTTAACTAAAGTATTAAAGCCTTCTGTATCGATTGCCATTGGCTTATCTGCTAGTACATTTAAACCCGAATCAACCGAAGCCTTGATATAATTTGTCTTAAACTTATTGTTCCCGGCAATTACAACCACATTCCCTGCCTTTTCCTGAAACATCCTTTCCAGGTAATCATCACCTGTATATACCTTTTGATTCCACTTTGTCGGCTCCTCTTTTCTTTTGTTATAAGAGCTGACCAGATTAAGATGAGCCTTTACTTCATCCCCGTAAGGGGCATAAACATGTACCACAGAATCAATTTCGGGGTACATCGACTTCTGTAAAAGGGCAGAATGAAAGTGTCCGGGATCTAGGGTAATAAGACGAATTTCAGGTTGCTGCATTTTTTCAGGTTTGTTTACACAAGCTGTTCCAAACAGGATCACACAATTAATTAACAGCAGGTGTTTAAAGTTATTGAAAGTAGATTTTATCATTTGAATAGCTTGAAATTAAATTTATTATAATTTTTTGATTCACATACCGAAGAGCAAAAATATTCTATTAAATATTAAATAATTTTCTCTAAGGTTATAGATTTTAATTTTGGAGATAACAGCTGTATTCCAGTAAAAGCGATCAGGTAGGCACATCCTGCAAAAATGAACAATGAAACATAGCTTCCTGTGGACTGTAACAGAAAGCCACCAATAGTTGCACCGAACATACCGCCAACTGCACCCAACATACTCCCAATACCAACAACAGAACCTACTACCTGTCTTGGAAACATATCGGTAGTGAGTGTAAACAGGTTAGCCGACCATGCTGAGTGTGCAGCCAAAGCAAGTCCAATGAGGCCTACAGCAAGCCATAATTCTGTTGTCTGCGCTGCAAAATAAACCGGAACAACACATAAAGCCGAAGCAAACATGGTGGTTTTGCGACTTTTGTTTACAGACCATCCGCGCTTAATTAAGGCAGAAGAAACCCACCCGCCAACAATACTTCCAAAATCAGACATCAGGTAAATTATGATCAGGATTGGGCCGATTTTAGCAATACCAATCCCATAATTACTGAAAAAAAACTTAGGCAAAAAGAAAAGGAAAAATGAAAATATGGGATGCGTCATGAATGCCCCAAATGCAAAGGCCCAGGTTTGTCTAAACTTTAACAACTGAAGCCAAGGAATTTTGATCTGAGGTTCTAAGGGATCACTGTTAATATAATCTAGTTCTTCCTTTCCAAGTTTTGGATGATCCTGAGGCAATCGGTACATCATCATCCAGAATATAATCCAGATAAAACCTATTGCACCTGTAATGACAAAGGTCATCTGCCATCCATAATTGATAGCAATAAAAGGAACAACAAGGGGGGCAACGATTGCACCAACACTTGCGCCGGAAACAAAAATACCGGTAGCCAAAGCCCGCTCCTTTCTTGGAAACCATTCAGAAACAGCTTTTAATGCAGAAGGAAAGTTACCGGCCTCACCTAACCCGAGGAGAAAACGAACTGCGGCAAATCCAAAAAGAGAAGCAACTAGAGCATGCATCATAGTGGCAATACTCCAGAATCCGATAGCAATTGCAGCTCCCTTACGGGTTCCAATCTTATCCAGAAGATGACCCATAAACAGGAAGCCCATGGCATAGGCAGCCTGAAAGGATGAGACAATAAATCCATATTCTGAATCAGACCAGCCGAATTCCTTTTGAAGTTGCGGCGCCAGAATACCAAGAACCTGCCGGTCAACAAAATTAATTGTAGTAGCTAGGAACAGCATTGCACAAATCTTCCAACGGTACATACCGACTCCTGCTTTTGGACCTAAAATCATTATTTCCTCATTTCATTTAAAAAATCATTGCATTTCCAGGCAATAGGAGCGGATTTACAAAATCATGATTCACCACAATTAAACATTGAGGAATAAAGCCCATTATTTTATAATGGCTACAATATTTCAGCTTAAACTTTAGGTTCCCAGCCCTTTTGATACTCTCTTTTCCAGAGTTTCATCGCAGCCGGATCATTTAAAATATGACCATTTTTAGGATCAATATTCAAGGTTCTTCCACTACGCTGGGCAATATTTCCAAGCTGGCATAACAACGTACTCTGATGACCACCATGAATATCTGCTGCCAGAGGCGTTCCGTTTTTTATACCCCCAAAGAAGTTTTGAATATGAAAAGCATCCAATTGCTGTGAAGGACTGGTAAGACTGGCAGTATCCACTGTAATCTCATTTTTAGCTTCCTTAATCAGATTATTCTTAAGGTCAAAAGCTTTATAGGCATTGCTGCCGCCAATCACTAAGGTGCCGTTCTCACCATAAAATATCACACCTACAGTGTGTCCTTCAATAGGAAATGGATTACAACTTCTGCCTTCCCAGGTTATGGTTGATTTATTACCAAACTCTATATTAATATTTTGGGTATCAGGAGTTTCCCAATCATCCTGATAACGGTACCTTCCTCCGGCAGAGCTTACTTTTGTTGGGAATTCAACCTGAAGGCCCCAGCGTGCAAGATCGATCATGTGTGTACCATTATTCAGAGCCTCGCCGGTACCCCAGTGCCAGAACCAATGCCAGTTATAATGAATCAAGTTATCTTTATACTCTCTCCGAGGGGCAGGCCCTTGCCAGAGATCATAATCCAACCATTCGGGAACCGGTGCGACTTTACCTACTCCAATAGATGGCCTGTTATTAGTATACCAAGTTTTTGCAAAATATGGACGACCAATTATTCCTCCGTGTAATTCAGCAATACCTGCAGCCACATTTGGCCACGAACGGCGCTGATTACCCATTTGAATGACATTTTTATATTTTTTAGCTGCTTCCACAAGAAGTTCTCCTTCATGAGGATTATGGCTGCATGGCTTTTCAAGGTAAACGTGTTTTCCGGCTGCTGATGCGAGTAAAGCTGCCGGCGCGTGCCAGTGGTCAGGAGCAGCGATTACAAGGGCGTCCAAATCTTTCACCTCCAATGCCTTTCTGAAATCAGGCTGAGCCATTGGCCCCTTATTCTGGATTTTGCTCACCGTACTGATACATTTATCTGCAGCTCTTTTATCCACATCACAGATATAGCGGACCTCACAATTCTTCTGCGCAGCAAAATTAGATGCAAGTGCAAGTCCGCGGCTATTTACACCCATCATTGCAACCTGAACACGTTCGTTGGCTCCGAGAATCCGGCCATAACTGCTTGCACTAAATCCCGGCAGAACACCTCCAAATGAAAGTGCGGCAGCACCGGTGACTGTCTTTTTAATGAAATCCCGGCGGGAATCTGAATTTTTCATGTATTTATTAATTTATGGAGTTTAAGCCTATGTTAAATTTTATCCTAATTCTGCTGAAAATTTAAATGTCATATTCACTTTTCCAGTACTGGGTTGTTTCGGTTTCAGCAGCTTTATTTCCCATGTGTACTGCAATAGCTACATCCTTACCGGTTCTGACACTTGAAGCAGGTTTCTTTCCTGTTAAGATACATTCAGCAAAATCACGCAGAGCATAAACTGTTGGATCAAGCTCCGGACTATCCTTATGAAATATAATAGGCTCTCCGGTACCTCCAGGTGAAACTTCTACAGTCGCACCGGTAACCCCATCTACAGTTCCGGTGGTTTTAGTTTTTGCTTCCGGATAAATAAATGCCTTGTCTCTTAATATTTCAATGGTGCCCTTGGTTCCAAGAATACGAATTAAATAACCCTTATACTCATTTGTAAGAATAGAGGTAACACTGGATTTTACACCACCAGGGTATTCATAAACCAGTCGGATATTATCAAAATTATCTCTCCCGTCTTTCCAGTAATCAATTCCACCGAAACCAGCAACTTTAATAGGATGGCTGTCCTGTATCATATTCACCATGTCAATTTCATGCGCGCTGAGTTCAGAAAGAAGTCCCCCGCAGTATTCCTTATATATCTTCCAGTTTATGGCACGTTCCATCTTAGGATCACTTACTGGTTGACGCCAGTCAGAATTCCGATTATACTGGCACTCATAATGAAATACTTTTCCTATCCATCCTTTATTAATGATCTCTTTAACTTTATGATACATGGAATAATACCTGTATTGATGGCCAACCTGAAATACAAGATTTGAACTATCAACTAGTTTTACCAGAAAAAGAGTCTGAGGTATGTCATAAGCCATTGTTTTCTCAACATAAACATGCTTACCGGCATTAAGAGCAGCTACTGCCATTGGAAAATGCAAATGAAGAGGCGTAGCAATGATTACTGCACGAACATTTGAATCATCAATCAATTTCTGATAATCATAATATCCTTTGGCATCTTTATCAGCGACTCTCAAACCTGCCTTCAAATGATCTTCTATGATATCACAGCATGCTACAAGTTCTATATTTCGAACATTCGCAAGAGTCTGGGCAAGACCCAAACCGCGGCTGCCGGATCCAATCAGTCCAACACGAACCTTTTCATTCTGAGCAGGATTTATGAGATCGAGCCCTTGATAACCAAATGCGGTAAGGCCTGTCAAGGCCAGAGCACCTGTGGTGATAAACTTTCTTCTTGAATGATCCCTAATTTCCATTTTCCTGAGGGCTGAACCTACTTGCTTTTCTTCGCCACTCTGGCATAAATATCAGCCACGCTAACCTGAGCACCACCCTTGCGTTTACTTTCATCGGCAGCTTCCATAAATGCATATATATCAAGAGTTTCTTCAGAACTTACAGGAACTATTCCTGTTTTAAAGAAATCAGTTATATGCTTCAATAGCGGATTATAACCTCCATATTCACCAATCTGAACAGTAGCTTTTTCTGCGAACACAGTACCTCCGTATCCAAGTTTTCCGGTTCGAACTCCACGGAAGGTACCCACTCTGCCATCATTCCATGTTCCAACAACAACATCAACATCAGGAGTACTGATCCTAACCACCTGTTTGCATCCGGGCCCCATTACAGTGAATAAAGATTCTACACCATGTATACCATACCAAAAAAGATCAGGATGAGTACTCTCAAGGTGACATGGGCTATAGGTTTCGGCACCAAGCACTTTACCGTACTTTCCACCTGCAATCTCCTGTGCACCAGTAGAATATCTAAGAGAGGAAGCAGAGAACACTCCAACATTTGCCTTTTTTGCAGCAGCAAATATTGCGCTGGCATCTACAAAAGAAGCTGCGATTGGTTTATCAATAAAGAATGGTTTACCTGCTTTAATCACCTGCAAGGCCTGTTCAAGGTGTAATCGCCCATCATTGGTTTCCAGAAGAACAAAATCAACTTTATCTAGAAGACTGCCTATTGAGTCGGTAATTTCAACGCCCAGCTTTTTTACATCCTCTATATAAGCAGGTATACGTTCATAACTGCTTTTAATATCCTTGCTTCCATAGGGATAGGCAGCTACAACTTTAAATCCGCTGTACTCCGGACCAGGATTGGGACCATTAAGGGCCTTTGTGAAAGCAATTACGTGGGAAGTATCTAAGCCGATGATCCCTATTCTGTTACCTGCCATCATGCCATTATTTGATGAACGGTACAAACTTTCAGCAAAGCTGTTTGCGCCAATTCCAATACCTGCAGCAGCAAGAGCTGTTGTTCTGATGAATGTTCTACGATTCTGTTCTGTTTTCATATTAATGATAAATGTACTTAATGATTTATACCATTCATTCGCCTGGTTATTTTACCGAAATGCGTATCGAAATGTAAAATAAATAGCTCAATAATGCAAATAATGTGATTCTGGGAAGTATATTGTTACTCTATTTTCTTCATTTGAGGTAAAATAGGAGTCATATTTGGTGCCAGAACCTTGAACATTAAAAACCAGGCGATCAGATATGCGGTTCCGCAGAAAAGAAACAACATATAATAACCGGTTTGAATATGCCCGGCTGCCTTATAGTAATCAAGTAAATATCCAGCACTCTTTGCAACTATAATATTTCCAAAACCACCGAACATTCCACCAATTCCAATAACTGCACCAATTGAAGTTTTAGGAAACATATCTGAAACCGTGGTCATAATATTAGCCGACCAAGCCTGATGTGCTGACATTCCAATACCAATTACAACTACCGCATACCACATATTAAATGATCCTGCCCATTGAGAAAACATGACCATTAATGGTATGAAAGCATAGATAAGCATAGAGGTTTTACGTGATCTGACCATCGTCCATCCTTTGTTTTTACTGAACCACATCGGCAACCAACCACCGGCAATACTTCCAATTCCGGCAATCAAATAGACCACCGCTACCGGGACACTCACCTCAAGGCCGACCAGTTTGTATTCTGAAATTAAAAATGCCGGCAGCCAGAATAGGAAAAACCACCAAACACCATCTGTTAGAAATTTGCCTACCGCATAAGCCCAGGTTTGTTTATAGGTCAATAATTGCCTCCAAGGGATTACGGCATCGGTTTCACCTTCATTTGGCTTTGTAGTTTCCTCATCACTATTTATATGTGCAAGCTCTGATGCTGAGATACCTCTATGCCGTTCCGGAGTTTCATAAAGCAGGAACCAGAAGATCAGCCATAGAAAACCCACAGCTCCTGTAAGTATGAAAGCCATCTGCCAGCTGTAGGTTATTGCCAACCAAGGAACGATTAGGGGAGCAATAATAGCCCCAATATTGGTTCCGCTATTAAAAATACCGGTTGCAAAAGCTCTTTCGCGTTTTGGGAACCATTCTGCTACTACCTTAATAGCTGCCGGAAAGTTACCTGCTTCGGTCACACCTAAAAATGCTCGCACCACCCCAAATCCGAAAGTGGTCTTTACAAATGCATGCATAATTGCGGCTATACTCCATAATATTAGAGATACCGCATAACCCATTTTACTCCCAACCTTGTCTATAATACTACCAACGCCCAACATTCCAAGCGCATAGGCCAATTGAAATGCGGCAACAACGTTAGAATAATCGGTTTCAGACCACTCAAATTCCTTTTCAAGATAAGGTTTCAATAAGCTGATTACCTGTCGGTCAAGATAATTGATGGTTGTGGCGAAGAACACCAGAGAGCATATCGTCCAGCGATAATTAGTCATTTTTTGCATGCAGATCAATAATTAAACTCTTCCTATTCAGAGTGTTCAATAAACCTTCACGATTTGAAGTATTTCTTAGCGTTAAAGTAACAAATATTCTGAACCATTTGTCCTAGCCATTGAATATCGTTAGGTAATTCTCCATTCTCAACATCAATACCTATCAGATTACATAATATTCTTCTGAAATATTCATGTCTCGGATAGGACATAAAGCTTCTGGAATCGGTGATCATCCCAACAAATCTGCTTAGCAAACCCATGCTTGAAAGGGCATTGATCTGATTGGTCATCCCAGATTTCTGATCCAGAAACCACCATGCCGATCCAAACTGGATTTTTCCTGCAAAGCTTCCGTCATTAAAATTGCCCGCCATGGTAGCAAACATCTCATTATCAGCAGCATTAAGATTGTAAATTATAGTTTTCGCAAGACTATTGGTAGAATCCAGCTTATCTAAAAATTTAGACAATCCGCGTGACTGTGAAAAATCCCCCATAGAATCAAAACCGGTGTCGGGGCCAAGCTCAGTTAGCAGTCTTGAATTATTATTCCTAATAGCCCCAAGATGATATTGCTGTACCCAGCCCTTTTCATGATCCCAATAAGCCAGATTGAGAAGCATACAAGACTTAAACTTGAGAATTTCAATTGAATTCAGAGATTCCATTTTAAGTATCTTGACAAAGATTTGATCTATTTCAGCATCCGTGTATTCCTCATAACAAAGTTGCTCCAGTCCATGATCTGAAACCACGCAATCGTTCTCCGCAAAATGATCATGTCTTCCCTTTAATGCTAGCAAATACTGGCTGAAAGTATTGATATCCATTCCGGATATTGCTGCAAGTTTTTGAATATAAGTATGAAGCTCCGGTATATTATCTGCATTCATAGCTTTATCAGGTCTGAATGAAGGCCGAACCTTCACAGAGAAACAATCTGCTTTAATCTTCTGATGAAAGGCAAGATTATCCAAGGGATCATCTGTTGTCCCGATGCTCTCAACATTCATTCTTTCAATCATCCGGCGAATGGAATATTCAGGAGTTTGAAGCTTTGCGCTGCATTCATCATAAATCTTTCTTGCAGTTGCTGGAGAAAGAATATCGTAAATATCAAAATAACGCTGTAACTCTAGATGTGTCCAGTGATAAAGGGGGTTCCGGAAGGTAAAAGGCACTGTGTCAGCCCATTTTTCAAATTTTTCCCAGTCGCTGGCATTACCTGTAATATACTTTTCAGGAATACCATTGGCTCTCATGGCTCGCCATTTATAATGATCACCATATAGCCATATTTGGGTAAGATTTTCGAAATTCGAATCAGCTGCAATCTGTTCGGGAGGTAGATGACAATGGTAATCTATGATGGGTAATCCTGCAGCATATTCATGAAATAATGTTTGTGCAGTTTTGGTCTCCAACAAAAAATTTTGATCTAAAAAATCTTTCATTTATCCTGATTCGTAATTAATTTTAAAATTTTGATTGTGAATAGCAATATCAGAAATAAAATTCTGAAAGCATAGGCTTAACAAATAGATTATCATAATTTGCTAACAATTCATAAATAAGCGTATTTATTAAACCTATTTCAATTGAATCCAGTTATACTGACACTAGGTGGCTTTATTTCCTGCGCCATTTTAATTGTTTTTTCAGGGATAAGACTGTCAAAGTATGGGGGCATAATTGCAGATCTAAGCGGACTTGGAAAAGCCTGGATCGGATTAATTCTGATGGCCGCAGTTACTTCACTGCCTGAATTATTTTCAGGATTCAGCGCCATTCTGATACTAAATAAGCCGGACATCGCTGTTGGAGCTGTATTTGGCAGTTGCGCATTTAACCTTGCTATTCTTGCCCTTTTGGATTATTTTGTTCCAGGAAAACCTATATCCTCAGTGGTTACTAAAAGCCAGATTCTTGCGGGATTTCTGGGTATGATTCTGCTTACTTTATCAGTTATTGAAATCCATTTCGGTAAACTATTTCCTGAGAAAGGGTGGTTTGGCCTTTTTCCTGCTCTTATTATCCTTATTTACCTGATTTCAATACGGATCATCTTTGAAAATGACAAGCAGGCACAAAATGCAATTGATAAATTGGCTAGCCAAGCACATAAAAAAGAGGTAAAAATTTCATTAAAAAATGCAATAATCCAATTTACACTTTACGCGATTCTGATTGTTGCTGCGGCTCTGGCTCTCCCTTATTTTGCTGAAAAATTAGCACAGGAAACAGGAATCAGCGAGTCGCTTGTCGGAACATTGTTAGTTGCTGCATCTACATCATTGCCAGAAATGGTCGTTTCTATTGCAGCAGTCAGAATGGGAAGTATTGATCTTGCTGTAGGAAATCTATTAGGAAGTAATATATTCAATATGTTCATTCTGGCAATTGACGACCTCATCTACATTGATGGCCCTATTTTGCTTGCAACAAACCCAAATCATGCCCTGAGTGCATTGGTAACGTTACTGATGACAAGTGTTATTAGCATTAGCATTTTATTTGGATCACCCAAAAAACGATTTGCTTTAGGCGTAGATGCAATCATTTTGATACTCCTCTATGCTGCCTTGTTGGGTGCACTTTACTATTTGGGATAATTATCAACTGAAAGAGGCCAACAATTTGATTTCGTTCCTGTAAAGAATAACTTTCTTATCGTTTTCAAGTTGCTTTAAAAGACGCGAAATTACTACGCGACTAGTCGCCAGTTCATCAGCAATTAGTCCATGGGATGCCTTAATTACACTTGAACCGCTCAAACGCTGTTTCTCTTTCAAATAGCCAATCAGGCGTTCGTCAAGCTTGTGAAAGGCAATACTCTCAATCGATTTTAAAAGTTCTATAAAGCGCTCATTAAAACTACGCATGATATAATTTTTCCAGCTTGGATAGGCACAAAGCCAATCATCAAGCTTAACATGAGGGATTGCTATCAATTCAACATTATCTTCGGCAACAGCTTTGACCTCGCTTTTTTTTGCTTCCAAGCAACAGCTGTATGCCATGGAACAGCTCTCATTACTTGACAAATAATAGAGCAGGATCTCATTTTCTTTCTCATCCAGACGATAAACCTTCACAGTCCCTTTCAGGATTATAGGCATCATCCTTACATATTTACCATAATCCATTATCAGATCACCTTCTTTAAAGGTTTGAAAGATCCCGAACTGCTGAATTTCCTTTATTAGCTGTGGTTCGAAAATACTTTTGAGCTTATCCAGATTTGCTATCATTAAAAATGAAAGTTTAGAACAAAATTAGATTGTACCATATTTACCTTATTGATAATAAGTTTGCTGTTACCATAGGTTTCGCCATTATTGAGCTTTGCAACCAGCAGAAGCTGAGCTTCGAGACCTTTTAAAGACTTTGTAAAGGTATATCTAATATCTGTATTTATCTGAGTATATGAAGGCAAGCCATACTTATTTAATGCATAATTTTTCACATCGGGCAAATGATAGTAGCCGGCTGCAACAGATGTTCTGAAGCCCGATTTTGGGATATTATAATTTACTTTAGCCATGATAGCATCAAGATCCCCGAATCCTTCATTTCTTTCGCGCGGAAGAAAAGTAAAGAATGGATCCCTGCCCCATTCACGTGGAACGAGATATCTACCCTGAGCTGTGATACGGTTATAGTTAATTGAAGTCTCCCAGTCTTTGTTTTTCCAGGCTAACTTTGCCCCGAAGCTTAAGGAATTTGTTCCTTTCTGAAAATATGTTTTTGACTGATTTGGATTACCGCCATCATTAACGGCATCTTGTTTAATTAGCTGTGCAGAAGCCATTAAAGTTGAATGATTTTTTAAAGGAAAGGCTAGGTCAGTCTGTAACATAGCCGTATTAAAGACATTTTCTGTCAGCATATTCCAGCCTAACAATTTTATTCTTTTATTAAGTGCCGTTGACACACCAATTAATGCCACCCCATTGCTATGTATCTGTCCGCTGTAAAGTGAAGGACTGCCATCAGGATTCAAACCAGCAGAATAAATACCAATTGTTTCTCCGACGCTAAACCATTTGGTAGTACTTCTTGGAGAAATACCATATAACCATCCTGCCTCAATTTTGGTTCCTTTTATTTCATTAATCTCTGCCCACAAGCCCTCAACCCCCGTTGGGCGCATCCTGCCATCCTGAAGGTTAATAAACGGTGTGTTCAGTAACTGGCGGCCAAAAACCAAGGAAGATTTTTTGTAATTATATTTAAGATAGAACTCTTCAAGACGATCTATATCCTTTTTATTGGAGCTGTTTTCAATATCAAATAACCCAATCTCGTACCTGTTGAGTTGCCCGCTTTGTGGATCAGGCTTTGTAAAATCTGATGAGCCAATATTAAATATGTAAAAACCACTGATTCCGAACTGAAAATTATGAAATTTTGCTGTTTCAAAACGCAAACCCCCTCCTGCTGCATTGGCATAATAGTCGCTTAATTCTTTCTCATTTACGGTAACCATATTGAAATATCTGAAATGACCCTGCACACGTCCGCCTTTAAAAGCACCTAATATAGATTTACTGTCGGCAGAGTCCATACCCGTTCCTTTATACATTTCTGGACGATCAGAAACTTCCTGATGCTGAGCTAAAACTGTACCTGGAATCTGGGAAAATAAGAGCAAAAGAAGCCCGTATATGAATTTTTTCATATTAAAAATTTAAAAGAAGATTGACTAAAGGAATTAGAGCTTGATGTAGCTCCAGCCTTCCTGCTGTTTTTTGGCTATTTCAAGAACTCCTGAAATTACAGTTCCGGCACCGGCTACTAACTGGTCTGCTGTAATTTTTCTTTTTTTCATTGCAAACTCACAGGCAACAAAGCTCACGCCCTTGTCGGCATAAGCCTTAATCTCTTGCTGCACCACGGATGTACTTTTTACCAGCATCCCTAATCCACCTCCATGACAAACTACTTCTACTTGCATATCAGGTGCCACACTAAAGTAATTCTTCAATTGACTCATGAGTGTTTGATGAATGACTGTATCGGCTGAAGTTAGTTGAAAAACTATCTTAAGCCCTTTATAAGCAGCTGCCCGGGGATCCTGAGAAATGCTCTGAGCATTGATACTGCTAGAGATTGTAAATAGGGCAAGGATTAAAAGGAGTTTCTTCATTATTTCTGAAATTATTTTTTTTGTAAGCCTATAAAATTGATTAAATATTAAATTTATTAACGAAACTGATAATCAACACCTGTCACCTGAGTCAGAAGTGTTTGAGGAGCATCTAAAACCTTTGCAGACGTTGGTGGACTCGGACTTACCGGCGAATTTACACTTAAATATTCTTTTAAAACAGAGTGCAATGTAAAAGGGGTATTGCTCGGATTAAGCACACCGCGCATACGGCAGAGCATGTCTACAGGATCTCCTTCACGTTCACAAGCGCAGATACGGTAGGTTTTAGTTTGATCCAGAGGTTGGCCGTTAACCTCCACATCCTTAACTCTTTTGCCATTTTCTTCAAAAGCCATAAAACTAATTTTCATCCCTTTAAACTTAATCACCCATCCACCCAGACGCTGGGAAGCATCTTTGGCGAACACATTATTCAGTTCTTTTTCAAGCCAATCTAATATTTGCTTACCATTAACTGAACCGGTTCTGACCACACTATCCACAGGAAGCATATCAAAAATATATCCGTTTGTAATTGGGATATTACCCGTTTCATCAGGGCTGGCATTCGGCGGACAAAATCTAAATCCATTAGACAAAACAATATCAGCTTCTTTAATTTTCCATTTTAAGGCATCCAGTACCAGGGTGTCAATCGTGTTTTCAATAACAAAATAGCGGTAAAGGGGCAAAGTGCTGTAGCCTGCAACATGATTGATATCGCTTTCAAAAGGTTGCTCATGAATCTCAATTAATTTTGAAATTTCCTTATCAGCCTTAAATTTTTTAGTATCAATTTCAACCAGCGAATAGGTATCATTGATCACCTTCCCGTCTTTTATTTTCAGCTCAAGTTTTCCGACAAATGAGCCAAAAGCACCCGGTTCAACTACTTTTGAATAAGTACACTGAATAGGTTTTCTTACTCTTTCATGAGTATCACCACCCAGGATATAATCTACACCCTCACATTCTGGGAGATTAGCCAAATGAATCTGTTGTGATAGTCCCAAGTGGGAAAGTAACAGAACATAGGCACATTGTTCCTGATTTCTAAGAACATCTACATAATGAGCCAGATTTTCTTCAGGCTTTGTATAAATAATTCCTTTGCTGTAACTAGGCGACTGACGAACTGGAACCAATGGGTCAGTATATCCAAGAAATCCAATTTTTACACCTCCAACATTCCAGATATAGTATGGCTGAAAAATTAATTCACCCTTTTTGCCATTACCCAGATCATGATACATATTAGCACAAACCTTCGGCGCATTTAAAGCACCCAATAAAGTCTGCATAGCCTTTTTGTAATATATCACCTCCCAATTACCCGGCAAATAAAGATCGTAACCTAGTTCATTCAAAACCGGAACCATTGCTTTACCAGATGTTTTAACAGAAAGCTCACTTCCCTGAAACATATCTCCGGTATCAATTATAAATGTATTCGGGTTCACTTTCTTCTCTTTTCTCAGGTACGTTGCCAGGTGAGCATATCCTCCTGTCTTACGAAAAACAGCCTGATCATTTTCCCAGAAAAGTTCATCATGCGGGTGAATCTGACAATGTACATCAGTGGTTTGCAATATTGAAAGGGTGAATTCCCTATCATTCACCGCAGCTGTACTGCTGTCTGAAGTCTCATTTGCAATCGCCAAAAGTGGGTTTGTAGAAACCAAAGCAGCACTTGCGCCAATAGCACTCATTTTCATCAAAAAACCCCTTCTGTTATTTTCCATATTGATTAGTTCGGAAATTCTATTTTTAGATCTTATCTGGTGTATTCTCTTTTACAGCTTCAGCAATTTTTTTTGTTCTTCTGCAATAGGTTTATATGGACCGTATTTATGTTGTTTTTCAGTGAATTTATCTGAATAAGGTCCGAAAGGATGATCGATCGGCTTTTTTGATTTATCGGGCCAGTCCTTTAGAACATTAATGTGCGGGCGTGTTTGTGAATTAATATAAGCGGCAACATCCCAAGCCTCTTCATCACTCAGTATCGGATTTTCATAAGTAGCACCTTGTGGCATATTATCCTTTACATATTTGGCAAAGTTTGATATGCGGTACAAACCGGCTCCATCATTATAACTATTCTTACCCCAAAGCGGAGGGAAAATGTATTCTGTTTTATCAGGATTCAAAACTCCTGAGCCATCAGACTGGTGGCAGCTCTGACATTTTGAGGTATAAACTGCCATTCCTTTCTCCTGATCAACGGCTCTGTCAAGATAAGCCAGATCCTTGAAACCAGAACCTGCGGCCTTTTCACCTTTTTTTACATTGCTACCAAGAAAATTGATATAGGCTACAATAGCCTTCATTTCTTTACTTTCTGTATCTAAAGCCGATCCGTTCAAACTACGCTCAAAGCAATCATTTACCCGCTTTTCAACACCTTCCTGCATTCCACTTCTTGCTCTGAACTTAGGATATAATGAAGCTACAGAACCATAGTTATTAGCAAATACCGCTGTTCCGGCCTTCAAATGACAGTTCTGGCAATTCATCCCGTTGCTGATTTGCCTAACGGATCCATTGGGTCCCAGATATTTAGCTGTGTGAGCAATAAGCTCCATTCCATACTCCACCTCTGATTTTAGCTCAGCATCAGAAATAGTACTGACATCAGGCGCAAGCCAAAATTCCTGAACAACTGTTTTAACTTCAGCTATCAGTGCTGGTGTATCCGCCAGCTTAACTTTAGGCCTTTTAGGCAGATTGAATAAATAATACCCCAGAGGGAGTGCAATTATAATAACAATCAAAACCAACATCAAGTTAATCAGCCTTCTTATAATTGAAAGCAAATCTTTAGATACATCGACATCATCCTGCTTCTGTGACATAGAATTAAATTTTAGTGAGGTAATTTATCCTTTATCAATCCATATAAATACGTTCCAACTATTGCAAAGAAAAATACAATGGCCATTGCCCAGTAGCCATATCCGATATTCACAACCATTGGCCCTGGACAAGCACCGCTTAAAGCCCAGCCTAATCCGAAAATCGAACCACCGATAAGGTAACGTGCAACAGACTTTTCTTTAGGATTAAATACAATCGGATTACCATGATAATCTCTGATATGAAACTTTTTGATCAAAGCAACGCCCGCCACTCCCAAGGTAACAGCCGTGCCTATGATTCCGTACATATGAAAAGCCTGAAAGCGAAACATCTCCTGAATCCTGAACCAGGAGATCGCTTCAGATTTAGCCATTACAATTCCGAAGAATATACCCAGCAATAAAAATTTTATAAACTTCATATCTTAAAATATTAAAGGAAAAATCAAATAGGTCATTAGCAACCCTCCGATAAAAAAGCCCATTACGGCTATCAATGATGGAATCTGTAGATCAGACAAACCGCTGATGGCGTGTCCGGAAGTACATCCTCCGGCATAACGAGATCCGAAGCCAACCATTAATCCTCCGAAAGCCAACAGGGCAAAACCTTTTAAGGATAAAACTGCATCCAAACCGAAAAGTTCATCAGGCTGCAATGAATTTGGTGCAGAAATACCAAATTTTGAAAGGTCACTTATTGTGGCTTCAGAAATTTGTACCGGCGCATCTGTTGAAAAATATTGCCTTGCGATAAAACCGCCTAAAATAGCCCCAATCAGAAACACCATATTCCACATCTGTGATTTCCAGTTGAAATCAAAAAATTTAGCTGATTTTCCTAATCCTGCGGCTGCACAAATTGTCCTCAAGTTCGAAGAAAACCCGAATGATTGTCCAAAATACAGAAGGAAGAACATGATAGCTGCTATCATTAGTCCTGAGAACCACCAGGACCATGGTTGTAAAATAAATTCCATTAGCGTTTAGTTATTTAATTGAAAAGAAATAATTGGCTTAAAAAGGTGATTGATAAGCTTTTCAGTAGCACTCTTATGGAACAAGCTACCCTTGCCATGAGTACCAATACAAACGATATCCATATTAATCATCTGATTAAAATGTACCACCCCATTCTCCACGTCTTTGTCATTAATCAGATGACACTGGTAATTTGCAATACCGTTTAATTCAGCAAACTGAACCATTTCAGCTTCAACTTTTGCCTTCTCGGCATCTACATTTCCTGAAGTGATCTGCAACAGGTGCATTTTAGGATCAAATGCCTTTATGAGTTTATGCATTAAGACCAGATTTTCTTTTACCGCTTGGCTAAAGTTATGAACCAGCAGAATATTTCGGATTTGAAGATCAGAGCGATCACACATCAAAGAAAGCAATGGCGTTTTAGATTTGCGGGCTATGATCTGTGCTTCCGAACCCGAAAGTTTTTCCTTCAAGCCACTTGCGCCTTTCGTTCCCATCACAATCAGATCGAAATGATTAGATTCTGTAAACTTTAAAATCGCATCAGTAGTTTTACCAAGTACCAAATGGGTATGGATATGATCGCCGTATAATACTTTCAGATTTGCAAGTTTTCTTTCAGCAATATCCTTCTGTGTTGTAACATAATTCACATCAATTTCACCACAGGTTTGAATCTTTCCGGCTGAATCCAATGTTACTGTATCAGGCACATTCAGTACGTGCAAAAAATGAACCTCTATTGCGGTTTTTTCTTCAAGCCTTTGTACCATCAGATAAGCAAACTCTGCCTGCACAGAAAAATCTGTCGGAATTATGATTTTTAGTGTTTCCATTATGATTTTATATCAAGTTAATTCATTGAAACATTCTGCCATGCGCCCTGGTTTTCAATATTAGAGATACCCGATTGTAAAAGTATACTTCTGGCAATATTGGCTCTGTTACCACTTCTGCATACCAAAATGATCTTATCATATTCACGTAAACTATCAATGTGGCTTTCTATTTTATCAAGAGGATAATTTACACTACTTTCTGCATGTCCTTCCAGATTGAATTCATCTGCTGTTCGAACATCTACTACTATTGTTTTCATTTTTATTCTTTTAATTGTCCTAAATTAATTCCTTTCAGAGTATAAAACATTTGAGCTAATTCAGTATTAGCTCACATATTGATTTACAATTTCTACAGTACCACCATTCACAACATTGGTAAATCCATTTTGTTCCAGGAATGATTTTGCCTGTGAACTTCTATTCCCGCTTCTGCAAAAAACAATAATGTGCTTCTTGTTTTTAAATTTTGATAATTGTGAAGGTATGCTGTCAATTGGAATATTTACGGAACCTTTTACTTGATTCTGAGAAAATTCACGGGCTGATCTGACATCAACCAAAAATGCTCCTTCGCTTATTATTCCGGTCAGATCCTGCTTTGCAGAACCTCCGAATAGCCAACTCAATATGCCCATTGTTATATTTTTAAACTGTAAATTTTTTAATTACCCCAATTAAGCCATTCTTCTGCACGACACCACTTTGTCGCCACAATACTTTGCCTTGCTTAAATAAAATCAAAGTTGGAACTCCCTGTACCTGATATGCGGCTGCGGCCTGAGGATTTTTATCAACGTCTACCTTAAGGATACTCGCAGCATCCCCAATTTCCTTCTTTACATCTTTTAAGATTGGTGCCATGACCTTGCATGGGCCGCACCATTCTGCAAAAAAATCAACAAGCACCGGCTTGTCTGATTGTATTAATTCGTTAAACGTCATAGCTGTTAATTTTAATGTATTTCTTCATAGCTAATTTCTTTCGATCCGGTATCTTTTTTAACAGGTGGAGCTGCACAGGTTCCTGCACCGCAACAAGAGGCATTAAAAACAGCCATTCCTGTAAAAAGTATGCCAATAAGACCAAATACTATATCTGCAGCAATTACTGCCTGAACAAGGATTACGAGACCCATTCCCAAACGAAGAAATCTGATAAAGTTCCAGTTATTAAAAATCATGTCTTTCATCTGAATATGGTGTTATGCTAAATTATATAACAAAAGTAAGGACTGCTTCCCGCTATCTCAGTAACAAAGGTTACAGATGAAAATTTCAGCCTCTTCAATTGACATCCGGAATATAATTCCCAATGTGCTTTCGGTTATTTTTGAGTTTCCGTTTTTGATGATAAAACCTGTAAAGACCGATTGAAAAAATTAGCAAGGCAATCATCCAGAATGCGATCTCTAGGTACAAGCCGTAGCTTAGATTTAACACACTGTTTAGGGTCATACCGGCGATGGCAAAATATAAGGAGGTTCTAACAAAGGCAAGCAGAGTCCTGTCAATGGCCATGTCTGTTCTTTCAATCGCCAGATTTTCACGAAGGATCAGATCTTTATTTAAAGCTTCATTCATTTTTATCAATGGTTCTGTTAATATGCAGGTATACAATATTCGCTTTTCCAGAAAATTTTATTGGAGCAGCACATCCTTCTATTAGCGATCATTCCGGCGGCGGCTGTTATAAAAGCAACAATAAACAGGGCATTGCTAATTCCGAAGGCATCTGCCAAAAATCCGCTTAAAATTGCTCCGAAAACGTAGCCACTATCCCTCCATAGTCTGAAAATACTAAGACTTTCGGCGCGTTGTACAGGATGTGTCCATTCGGCTATAACAGATAAAAAATTTGGATAAACCAATGCCGTACCCAATCCAAGTAATACCGATGCTAAAATTAAAAAGGGCAAAGAAGTAGCAAGAGCCATAATGATGATTGCCAGAGCTTGCAGGAGCATGCCTGATGTGATAAGTTGTTTTTTACAATATGTGTCTCCCAGTTTACCTGTAAATAATTGTGAAATTCCCCAAACAGCAGGATAAATTCCGGCTATAATTCCAATCTGAGCTATTCCAAATCCTTTTTGCATAAGCAGTACCGGTAATAAACCCCATACTACTCCATCATTCAGATTATTCACCAAGCCATTTAATGTTACTGAACCCAAATTTTGATGTTTCCAGCTTGTTTCTCTCCACACATTTTCCAGCATAGGGACTTTGCTTATAAGACTTTCTGCATGTACGAACTTCGTTGTGTCTTTAATGAGGAATACTGTGGTTAATAAGCCCGCAATTGAAAATATGACACCAGGAATGAAAGGGAAAAATGCATAGCCATAATCCAAAGCAATTGAACTTGCCAGCCAAGCTGCAAGACCCACTGAAAGGTAACCTGCAAATTCATTGATACCCATGGCAAGACCACGGTTCTTTGAGCCTACTAGGTCGATTTTCATAATTACCGTAGTGCTCCAGGCAAGGCCCTGGTTTACACCTAATAAAATATTTGCAGCAATAACCCAGTTCCAATTCTGTGCATACATCAGCAAAAATGGCACCGGAAGTGCGGCAATCCAGCCAATGATTAGAATGGTTTTACGGTTAAACTTTTTTGAAAGCTGGGCAACAGCATAATTACTCAAAGACTTACTGATACCAAAAGCAATAATGAAAGACATTAATGCAGTGTTGGCACTAATACCGAATTCCAGTTTCCCGAAATTAGGCATGATTGATCGTTCCAAACCAACCATTGCGCCAACGAAAGCATTCACCAAAACCAGTAATGCAAATTGATGCCTATTTTTATGTAAACCCTGCATAATTCAATTTAAGTATAAAATAAAAAACTCTGAGCTATTATTATTACAAAGGGAGGCATTTAAATAAATGCCTCCCTTTGTAAAATCAGAAACATGGCATATTAAATCAGGCAGGCATCACCTTACTCTGACAAACGAAATCTGTTTTTGGCACATTGGTACTACATATGGCTCCAAACCCACCGGCAATTTCAGTGAAGTTTCTATAACCTCTTGCCTGAAGAATAGATGCAGCCATCATGCTGCGGTACCCCCCTGCACAATGTAAGAAGAAATGCTGTTTAGGATCTACATCCTTGATCCATTCATTTATAAAAGCCAATGGCCTGTTAAATGCATCTTCGACATGCTCAGCAGTATATTCGCTCTCTCTGCGTACATCAATTACCATATCCTTTTCCAATCTGAATTCATTTGCAAACTGTTCAGCTGTAATACGGTCAACCACATCAGCTTCCTTACCTGAATCTAACCAGGCTTTGAATCCACCTTTCAGATGTCCCATAATATTATCAAAACCTACACGGCTCAAACGGGTAACTGCTTCTTCCTCATTTCCTTCATCGGTAACCAACAATATGGCCTGTTTAACATCCACGATCAGGGCTCCAACCCATGGCGCAAAATCACCGTTAAGTCCGATATTTACTGATTGAGGAATGAAACCTCTAAAGAATATTGTATTATCTCTTGTATCTAGGATCAGAGCATCTGTATTTTCGGCGGCAACTTCAAATTCATCCGGACTTAAAGCTCTCATGCCATTATTTAAAACAGTTTCGAAATTTTCATATCCTTTTTTGTTCATTGCTACATTGTGGCCGAAATAAGCAGGAGGAGGAAGGAGGCCATCGGTAACCGCTTTTACAAAGGATTCTTTATCAGGCTGATTCAAGGCATAGTTTGTTCTTTTTTGATTTCCCAGGGTATCTACAGTTTCTTTCATCATATTTTTACCACAGGCACTGCCGGCACCATGAGCAGGGTATACAATCACATCATCTGCCAAAGGCATAATTTTGTCATTAAGGCTATCATAAAGCAACCCTGCAAGTTCATCCTGTGTCATATGTGCTGCTTTCTGGGCAAGGTCAGGCCGACCTACATCGCCTAGAAAAAGGGTATCGCCACTGAATATACAATGATCTTTTCCTGTCGCATCTTTCAACAGGAAAGTTGTGCTTTCCATGGTATGTCCAGGAGTATGTAAAACCTTAATCGTAATATCACCTATTTTAAATTCCTGTCCGTCAGTTGCAGAAATACATTCAAATTCACAGGATGCATTCGGACCATAAACAATCGGTGCTCCGGTTTTCTTACTCAAATCGACATGGCCGCTGACAAAATCAGCATGAAAATGTGTTTCAAAAATGTATTTTAGTTTAACCCCATCCTTGCTTAGTCTGCTAAGATAAGGCTCCACTTCACGAAGTGGATCTATAATGGCAGCTTCGCCATTGCTGGTGATGTAATACGCACCTTGTGCCAAACATCCGGTGTAAATTTGCTCTACATTCATTTTTTTAAAATTGATAGTACAAAAATCGGGAATATTAATAATCAGAACGGTAACATTTGTTGCAAAAAAAAATTCGCCGGAATTTAATCCGGCGAATTCAAACACTGACCTTAAGGAACCCTCTATTATGAAACTAATGGTTCCCCTCTATTCACCCACTCATTAATACCACCCGAATAATTTGCGATATTAGTAAAGCCATTTTTCGCGAGAATTGAGTAGCCAATTGCGGCTCTGTCTCCACTCTGACAGTGAATCAATACCTTTTTATCCTTACTTATTTTATCTAAGTTTTGAGGCAAGGTGCCCACAAATACATTGTCGGCATTAGCTATATGCCCTGAATTGTATTCAGAGACACCTCTAAGATCCACAATTTGTACTTCATCCTTCATCATATTTTTGGCTTCTCCAATAGTAATTACATTCGCTACTTCAAGTTTCCCGCCAGCCTCTGTCCACACAGAAGTTGAAGGAACATAGCCGTATATATTATCTAAACCTATACGCATCAACTTTCTGGTTAGATCATCTAGCTTTGATTCATCGGCGAGGATGATAAACTTCTCTTCGTAATTCAAAAACCATCCTGCCCATGTGGCAAAAGAGCTATTACCCTGTATGTTCAAGCTACCCGGTATAAATCCTGCTGCAAAGTCGGCCTTATCTCTTGCGTCAAGTACCTTCACACCCTTTTCCATTGCATCTTTCAATTCTGCAGCTGATAATAGCTTCAAGGTTGGTACCTCCGTTAACAATGGGCGATCCACTTTGTTAAGCTTTTTCATCATGGCAAAATACTTCGGCGGTTCAGGCTGATCGGCAAGTAGATATTGAATGAATCCGGGTTCGTCATTATTGTAGTGGAATGCCCAGTTTCTAACTTTCTCGTAACCAACTGTTGTACTTGGAACTGAACCCAAAGCTTTTCCGCAAGCTGATCCTGCACCATGCCCCGGCCAAACCTGTATATAATCAGGAAGCGCAGAGAATTTATTGATTGACTTATACATTTGCTTAGCACCGGCATCCATTGTACCTATCATACCTGCAGCCTTTTCCAGCAAATCAGGACGACCAATATCCCCAACGAAGACAAAGTCACCTGTAAATAACATTACCGGCTCTTTAGATGCAGGAGTATCGGTTAAAAGGAAACTGATACTTTCGGGAGTGTGACCCGGGGTATGCATCACATCAAAAACCAGATTACCCATTTTTATTTTATCCCCATCCTTTAAGCCATTATGAGCAAATTCGTACTCCCAACCAGGCCCGCCTTCATCTGAAAGATACATTTGGGCTCCCGTTAATTTCGCAAGCTCACGAGATCCTGCAAGGAAATCTGCATGAATATGAGTTTCGAAAATATGAGTAATCTCCATATTATTAGCCTTTGCAATTTCAAGGTAAGTATCTACGTCGCGTTTAGGGTCAATTACTGCGGCCACTCCGGCCTTTTGACAACCAATGAAATAACTTGCTTGAGCAAGACTCTTATCATAAATGTGTTGGAAAAACATATTTTTTAAATTTAAGATTTGAATTAATTAGTTCTATAACAATTCGGTTTATCCCCTTTGTATTTCTTTATACAAAGATCAGGACTAATTTTCCGGTAGATGGTAACATTGGTTACATTGAAATGGTCTCAAAACCTCATTTTTTAACCAGAATAACAAATAGTTCTGAATCTGCCCGCTTAGGAAATGAATTATAACAAGGTTCCAATATTTTGTGTTCAATTTCACTTTCAAACAAAGCCCGATACTCTGCTGCCGAGCCACCAAAAGGCGGACCTTCTCTTTCAAAATGTATATTAAATAATACCCCTGCAATTTTCCCTCCAGTTCTCAAAAGAGATTTCATCGCTTCGACATAATCTTTACGCATTTCAGGATCTAGTGCACAGAAAAAGGTTTGTTCAAGAATTAGATCATACTCCCCCTTGAGAGTAAAGAAATCACCCAAAATGATTCTGATGTTGGGGTTCAAACGAAATTTAGATTTCAACCTTTCTACAAGTTCTGGGGCAATATCAATTACAGTTACATTTTTGAAACCTTTTTCCATTAAATACTCAGCCTCATAAGAATTACCGCAACCGGGAATCAGGATCCTAAGATCTTTATCAGATAGCTGATCAATATAGGCCTTTAATGGTGGAGAGACTTGACCCAGATCCCAAGCTGTAGTATTGGCCTTATACTGTTCATTCCAGAAGTTTTCACCCAAATCAAGGGATTGGCTCGACTCTGCAGATTGTTTTACCGGATTACTTTTCATACTAATGTCCACCGCCGGCAGAAGGGAAGAATAATTCTTTAATGAATATGTAAATACCCATAATCAAAACAAACCAGCCAAAAGATTTTTTCAATTTATCACCACTGATTCTTTTTGAAAGATAAATTCCAATAAAAATACCTATGCCTGCAAGGCCTGTAAAGGTCCCTAAAATCTTCCAGTCAATAACCTGTGAACCCTGCAAATCGCCTATGAAACCAATCAATGATTTTGCTGCTATAATAAATAATGAAGTGCCAACGGCAAGTTTCATCGGCATACGTGCCAGAATAACCAAGGCAGGAATGATCAGGAAGCCACCCCCTGCACCTACTAAACCTGTAAGTAAGCCAACCACCGATCCTTCAAGGAGAATCATTGGATAATTATATTTCAAAGGCGCATCTTCTGTATTTTCATCACAATCCTTACAAGGCCTAATCATACTTACCGATGCTAGAACCATCACGATGGCAAACAGAACCATGATCCCGATGGATTTAGTAATAACTAGAGATCCGATAGTAAAAAGCTCAGACGGAATTTGTGGAACCAGCCACATCCTGGTCAGATATACTGCTGTTATGGATGGTATTCCAAAGATCAGAACAGTTTTAAAATCAACTCTTTTCTGAAGCGCACTTTGAACACCTCCAACCAAAGCAGTTGAACCCACAATGAACAATGAATATGCTGTTGCCAGGATGGGATTAACACCCATTACATATACCAGAATGGGTACCGTAAGGATAGAACCACCGCTTCCAATCAAGCCCAATGAAACACCTACGAGTATTGCAAGAATATAACCTAATATTTCCATAATGTCTTTTTATTTGCATCAAAGGTCTCAATAGCAATCATGAGATATGGTTACAAAAGTTACAATTCAATTCAGTTGATCAAAAATAAGCTATCTAACATGTGAATAATATAAGCTTCCATCAACAATAATAGGAATGACTGCATTATTAAGCACCCATAGAAACTCCTATCAAACTACCAATTCCATAAGTTACTGCTGCAGCTGCCAACCCGAAAAATACTTGCCTAAACCCCGAAAACCAGATACTTTTGCCTGTAAACAAAGTAATAGCCGAGCCAATTAAAAATAAACCCAATGCGCTGGAAGCTGCACTCAATAATATGGCATTCAAACCGCTTAAGAAGAAAAATGGAATCACAGGTATGATTGCACCTATTGCAAACAGAAGAAAAGAAGTAATCGCAGCCTCCATAGCAGAACCTTTTAGATCTTCAGGATTTATTCCTAATTCTTCCTTGATCAACATTTCATGAGCCCGGCTCTTATCAGAAATGAGCTCCTTTGCCATTGCCCTTGCCTGCTCTTCTGGTATTCCTTTTGAAATATAGATTAAGGCCAGCTCTTTTTCTTCTCCTTCGGGATTGGTTTCGATTTCATCCATTTCCAACTGCATCTGATTTTCATACAGTTCTTGTGAACTTTTCACAGAGATCCATTCTCCAAGAGCCATAGAAAGTGCGCCGGCCATCAGTCCGGCAAGACCAGTTAGCAATACTTCACTTTGTCCGCTTGTTGCTCCGGCTATTCCCATCACTAGACTAAAATTCGATACAAGCCCATCATTACCTCCCAAAACAGCTGCTCTAAGCGCATTACCACCCACAGACCGATGCCTCTTTTCAAATCTGGCCAGATTCGAACCTGAAATATCTTGATGGTTATTTAATATATTTTTTAAGATCGCTACATGCGAGGTGTCGGATACGGAAGGGCTTGAATTACTCTTCTTTTTTGCGCTGAGGATAGAAGAAGATATGCTCTTTTCGGTATCCAGTAGTACGCCAAGTATATAATCATATCCGAATACTTTGCCAATAAACTTCAAAACCCTTGCCCGTCCTGATGGTAGAGGTAAATGAGCTATATCCAAATTATTTTTCTTTAGAAAAGCTAAGGCATGGCTATGCTCAATTTCACTCATTTCAGTGAAAACTCTGGCTACAATGAGATCTTTCTCGTTCTCTGCAAGAACCTGATACAAAAAGCCGGTATCGACTTCTGTTTGAATGTTTTTCAATGATATCATTTGGCTTTAGAGTGTTATATTAACCGTTGGATGTAATTCAATTTTTATTTTTTTTAACCACATACCTGCCTGCCGCAGGCAGGGAAACATAGTTTTTATTAATTGCACCCAGAGGATTTTATATTCTTTAAATCATAGCGATAAATTCAAAAATTATAAGGAACGATCAGACATTTGGCAAATACTTCTTAGGAACCTCTGCGCCAGCTACATAATTAAGCTTGCCAATCTTACACATTTGATACACATTAATCCTGAAATCAGGGCAGGTGCTTACAAGGCAGTAGGCCTCAACCTGTGTAAAACCATAAGTGCTCACCAGCCAGTCCATCATATAAACCGTTGCCTGATGAACCGCATCTTCAAGTGGTCTGAAGGCGTGTATCGCAATGATTGAATCTGGTGTTTCGATTCGGATTCCTGGAGATCTTTTACCCTTAATTACTTCAAATGAAAGTCGGACTGTTGCCTGAGTTTCTGCAGCAGTTCCGGTGAATTCTGTATCCCCCTGACTTGCGTGTACATCGCCCAAATAAAAGAGTCCGCCGGTATGATAAACCGGAAGAAAAATCTTATTCCCGGGCTTGAAATCGCGAACGTCCAGATTTCCACCCCAATCTCCCTGCCCATCTAGGCTGTTTGCAACATCCCGATCGGGAGCAACTCCCAAAGTACCTACAAATGGGGTAATTGGCCATGAAATCTTATCATTAAAATGTAGTGTCCCATCAACTGTTGTACCACTAGGTCCCGGACTATGATTAAAAACCATGGTACTGTATTCTCCTGATAGTTCATTCCAGCGCGAGGATTCGCCCAATGGCCCTCGGTTTGGCCCTATGGCAATCCAGGAAGTCTTTTCAACCTCAATTTCATGAATATTAACCACCAAAGTATCACCTCGATCGATCCCCTCAACGAATATCGGCCCGGCAATAGGGTTTACCAATGGCGGCGTACGGTCAAAACCGGGACGATTGGCAGGGATAGCTTTATCTGCCGAACTTTTAAAAAACCCAATTCCCGCGTCCCAAGTTTCAATTTCAAATTCTTCACCTGGTTTAATGTGAATTAAGGGGGTATCTGAATAATTGAAAGCAAACTTTTTTGCCTGTTCACGGAGAATCTTCTTCATGGCTTTTGATATAATTTTCCTTTAAATTAAGGGAAATATCTTTGAATATGTTTAGTGTATTTATTCTCTATCACTTAGTCCACATTTCAAATACACCTGTCCAGTTTTCAGGAGTGCCGGTCTGCATAAAATGCTTTGCATTCAACAGAAAGAATTCAGCGGTTCTATCTTCCGGATGGACTTCGACTACTGAATTAAAGGCCTGAACAGAAGCCGCGAATGAACAGTTTAAATAATTATAGATTCCTTTGTTGAAGGTAGAAAGGGTCCTTTGTTTTTTAAATATATCTTCTTCGGAATTTCCGTTAAAACACTCATGAATATTAATGCTTCGATGTTTACCCTTTAATTGAACAAGACCGATGTTTCTTAAATGAAACTTTTCCTTCTGAGCAATTTGTTCTGCACACGCATCGCTTAAAATAATATCTGCTTTATACTTTTTGGTAAGGCTCTCTAGCCTTGAAGCAGTATTTACTGTATCAGAAATTGTAGTTGCATCCAAACGGTCTGCATCTCCAGTTATTCCCATAATCAGGGGGCCTGTATGCATTCCTACCCCAATCTGTATAGGTTTCTGTCCATTTGCAATCCTCTCCTTGTTGAGTATGCCAACTTGTTTTTGCATTTCAATTGCCGCACACAGTGCATCCGAAGGATTCCCAGGAAAAATAGCCATGATCGCATCACCAAGATATTGATTGATGAATCCCTTGTTTTTACAAATCGCAGGACCCATAAGTTCATTAAAGGAACAAACGAATTTAAAATTATCTTCAGGAGACATTTCTTCTGATAGGGTCGTATAATCTCTGATATCTGAGAACAATACCGTTACAACTTTCTTTACCTGATCGCCAAGCTTAACATCAGTAAGTGAAGTATGCCCCAGAGCACCAATAAATTCATATGGAACAAATTTTCCGGATATTTCATTTATCAACCGCATTGCATCTTCTCTCTCTTTGGCTTCCCTGATATTTTTATCATATAATAAAGCACTTTCAATAGCAGAAGAAGATTGCAGTGCCAACGTTGTTAGTAATTTCAGATCAGCTGCGGTATGAAGAATATCTTGATTACTACCAAGGACAATAACTCCCATTACCCGATGGTTAACTTTCAATGCGGAATAAATAAGTGAGTTTACTTCGGGCATCACAATACCTACGTCTATTAGAAAGGCTGTATCTGAAATAATCTCTGATTGTACTCCCCATATAATCTTAAGGAGAAGATCCGTCTGCTTATTAATTGTTTCCTGATTAAAGAACTGATTATCTGAAGAGGCGATTACCTGTAGTTTCTTGGTTTTCTCATCCCATAAGATAATCACTCCATTATCCGATCTGATTTCACGCCTAGCTTCATTAAGGGTAACAGCACAGATAGCAGGGGCATCGATGGTTTGAGCAAGCTTCTCTGAAAAATTATAGATCATGTTTATTTCGAGGTATAAATTCAATACCTCAGAACCGAGTTTCTTTTTCTCAGCTTCTTTCTGTGCTAAATGAGTAAGAAGACCGGCGACAAGCGCTGCATTTTCATCCCCTTTAACAAAGCCTATAACCTGATCCTGCAATGAAACCGGATAAGAAAATTTGCTATCAGGCCCCTTATTACCAAATAACAGATTACCCAATTCGTCCTCAATCCACGACTCCGTTTTTAAACCATGCGCTAAAGAGAGGATCAATGCTCCTGTCTCATTTTTTTTTATAATAGCTTTTAAGCTTACTTTTGACATTGCAATTGCTTTAGAACAAGGTTAATTTTACAAATCCAAAACTTCCCTTGCCTTTGCTAAAATTACTTCTGGGTCAAAAGGTTTGGTCATATACACATCAGCACCAACTTCCTGACCCTTAAGACGGTCAAGTTCCTGGCCCTTCGCTGTCAGTAAAACAATAAATACTTTATCCATACCAAGTTCTTTTTTTACCCTGCGACACACTTCCATACCATTCATTTTGGGCATCATCACATCAAGATAAACGAGCTGTGGTTTTTCCTCCTGAATAATTTCCAAAGCCTGCTCTCCGTTTTCAGCAGAAAGGAAATCCACACCCTCATCTTCTAATTCTTCCAATGTTTGTTCAATAAGCATTCTGATGTGTGCTTCATCATCAACGATCAAAATTTTTTTTACCATAATTTTCTTTTTAATAAACTGATATAATCCATGCTAATTATTGAATATAATCCTAATATTTCTACTGATAGACAAGAAAAAATACATTTTCAAGACCTTTTTCAAATCGCAAGGTTTGTACTATATCCTGTTTTTCTGATTGTACCGAATTAAGTATAATTATATCTGGCTGGGCAGCAATTGCATTCTTTAACAATTGGTCACCATCGGATTCTACCACATGATATCCTTTAGCTTCAAGTACTTCTGTTAATGAACGGACTGCTGCAGAATCTTCATCAACAACCATCACCTTTTTCTTCGACTTACCTTGCTCCAATAAAGCCCCTACTTCAGTAAATAACTGCGTGGTATCTATAGGTTTAGTTAAATATCTGTCTACGCCAATTCGGTAACCTCTGATTTTATCCTGGACTATGGAAAGAATAATTATTGGGATATCCATCGTCTGAGGATCATTTTTTAGAATAGCTGCTGCATCAAAACCATTCATTTCGGGCATCATCACATCTAAAATAATAAGGTCAGGTTTATTTTTGCGTACTGCTTCAAGTGCTTCCTTCCCATTACGTGCCTGTTCTATCAAATAACCTGCATCACTCAGCTCCTGATCCAATAATGACCGAATTGAATCATCATCATCTACAACTAAAATAGAAGCATTCTTTGAAATTCCATTAAAAGGTGATTTTGAAATCTGATCTTTTAATTGCATGACCAATTGATCGAGATAAAGCGGCTTAACTTTAGTTTCAGAACTAATTGTTGGTAATGCAAATGAAAAGGTACTTCCTTTTCCGGGCTTGCTTTCCAGCCAAATTCTACCGC
>Ga0105055_10001839_pt1 | contig 33864 bp, 20 predicted proteins | sample BON03_FD_78090 | JGI IMG/M metagenome (GOLD analysis project Ga0105055, IMG submission 78090) | Freshwater microbial communities from Lake Bonney liftoff mats and glacier meltwater in Antarctica - BON-03 | ecosystem: Environmental > Aquatic > Freshwater > Ice > Glacier meltwater | place: Lake... | reverse complement strand
GAGAACTCCTCTTCATCACAGTCATCTCCCAATATGGTCTTCACTTTGCCCCTAATAGAGTCAATATACGCAGCATCGTAGTCAAAAAAAAAAAAAGAAAAACTAGTGCTTTAAAAAAATCATTTTTAAAATATAATGAGAATTCAGTGATTCCACATAATGTTCTTGCCTCTGATTACCTCACGGATTGCCATCAGCCTCTTTTCTTTCAACAAGATACTCTTGTTTATTAAGAAATTAGCATTTGATGGCTTTATCCACTACTAGTAGTGCTCTAAAAAAATCGATTTTTGTTGCGTTTAAAAAAATTCGAACGACACATTTTAAATGAAATGTAGACAGGACATTTTGTAACTCACGTAGTTATATTTCAAATTTGATTTATTACTGTATTTCTATTTAAGTTTTTGGTTGTTGGCTTTCCATGTTTGTCCAACAAAAAGCGACTTGGCTTTGATCATTTTAGTCGTAGTGGATCCGAAAGTACCGAATGGAAGAACAGTAACTCCATCATTGGATCCTATAGGTACAATCATTATAACTGTGTCACTGGGCTTGAACACCTTAAGAGACTTGTTCCCTTTAGAAGACAACAAAACATTCTTCGAAACTATACCGGCATGTAACTGTGCTGTGTATCCCATCTTCAAGTTCTTGGAGTTACAAACATCACCAACAGCAAATACATTTGGGTGTCCTGCCAGTTGAAAAGTTTCAGATACTTTGATTCGCTTATTCCCATCAAGCCATTCTTCTGGATAGAAACTACTGTTAACTCTTGTTCCGGTACAGCAGTATACGATATCAGCGTCGACAGTTGCATCCCCGGTTGTCTTGATCACTCTATCACCAACCAAAAACCCAGTGGAGCTGAATTCCTGAAAGTCCAAATCCGCCTTCACATTCAAAACACATTGAATATTCTTTTTCGCAAGTTTTTCATGAATTTTCTTTTGGGCTTTCTCTGGAAGTTCAACCATTACGGTCTTACCTGAGTGAATTAGTGTGATACTCTTGTTCGGGTACTTGTGCCTGATTTCACCAGCAAGTTCTACTGCCACCGAGCCCCCACCAATGATGGCCACTTTATTTGCCTTCTGTAAAGCGGCGACAGAATTCTTGAATGATTGAATCATTTCTGACTTGGTTTTTAAATCCAAGTTTGTTTCTCCAACAGAAATACTAAATGCTCCTGTTGCGCATACAAGGTAGTCGAAGGTTAATTCCGTTCCGTCTGCCAGTGTCACTTTGTCTACTGTGACACTTTGAATTTCACCCTGGATGAACTTTCCTCTTTTCAATAGTTGGGATCTTGGTACTACAACTTTTTCTGCCCAAGATGAATCGACTGCTGCACGCAAGCCTCCGAATTTGTGAATTTGTGAATCACGTGAATCAATAAGCGTGACGTCACACGTCTTATCAAGGCTGTAGCAACGGAAGTACCAGCGAAACCTCCTCCAAGTATAAGCACTTTAGTTTCCTCCATATTGTCGATGAAAGACAATGAAAGTTGGAGTTTTGGTCGAAAGTTGGGGTTTTGGTCGAAAGTTGGGGTTTTGATCGAAAGTTTCACATAGCGCGTTTTTCTACTACTAGTGTTAACTATAACTGGCTCTGAAAATGCCGCGAAAACATGGAAATGATCCGAAACGGGAAGCCCCCCTTAAGAAGTTTCTCGGCTTTACTGGTATTTTCGCCGGGCATCATCATGTTTTGCTCTCTTATAATCGAGCCTAAATCTAGGAACCGCAGGCCTAGGGAAGTTTCGCAGGTCAGTTTTAAATTGCGACATCATTCGCCTTCGACATGCTGATACGGCCTCTTTCCTTGTTTGATGTAATAAACTGGATGAAAAGGAGATGAATGGTCAGGTCAGTGAAACAATTCCGGGACAGCAACGATTTATTGATGAAGAACTGTATTTATCCTGGAATGTGGCGAAATCAATACTAACCCAAACCTTCCGACGTCAATTTTCATTTGTCAATTTTTGAATCTTTATTAAATAGAAAAAGATGAATCTCACTTCGAGCATACTATTTGAGACTCCGTTGCTTGGTTTGTTCGTGTGAAAAAAAATCACCTTAACCGACGGTGTATTCTATCGCGGACCTATCCGCATCATTTGAATGGCGACTGAGACAGTGGGTTTCGTGTGTACCTTCCGAGACGAATGTCCATTGTGCAAGAAAGACATGGTCCCTTCTAAGGATAGAGTATTGCCCATACATCATGGCGATGGTAAATGGGGTCACGTACACTGTGCCAAAATTCACATCGAACCGAAATCGGAACGGGCGGTGTGTCGCCATTGGCGAAGACGCGGGGAGTGTGTTTACGGAGAGGACTGTTTTTTCAAACACCCCGAAAATCAACGAGGAGAGATGAAAGATCAGGTTAGAGAGAGACGCAAATGGGGAGGCCGCAGGGTAGAAGTTAGAAATCGAAATCGGGTTTCAACATTTCGACGATTTCTTGTAGATACATTGGATATAGGAGACGAAACAAAAGTGCTGGATGTTGCTGGTGGTAAGTTTTTCTTTCAAGCTTGCCAATCAATGTAATGTTTTGAAAAAGGGAAAGGTGAACTAGGTTTTGAATTACTGAACTTGCGAGGAATTCAAACTACTGTTGTCGAACCTCGTGCACTTTCTACTATTCGATTTGCTAAGCGGTTTCTTAAGGGATGTTATCACAGAAATTCTAAATTCTCTGCGAGTAAGTATGTGACCAGAACTCCAGAAGATGATTGCATACCAGTTGATCATATTCGTATTTTTCTGGATCATGATTTATTGAGAAAACTTGGCATGTTGCCCGAAAGTGAATTTGACATGACGGAATCTGAATTGAATGAGCGAATTGAGGACGCGAAAACCGTAGCCATGACTCGAAGAGGACTATGTACTCATGAGTGTGAAAAAGAATGTGATGAAAATGATGATGATGCAACAACAGATGGGGGAGATGATTTCTCTGGCGAGCTTTCAAATTCAATCACAGATTTTGAAATGGTTATTGAGCGTTTGACAGGTTTTGACTTGGTATGTGGTATGCATCCTGATCAAGCAACCGAACCACTAGTTGATTTGGCGTTGGCAATGAACAAACCTTTCGCCGTTGTGCCATGTTGTATTTATTCTGCTCAATTTCCATCTCGCAGACTTGTCGATGGTTCACAAGTTACTACATATGAACAATTTCTGCAGTATCTAGTCGAAAAAGACCCTGAAAATATAAAGATCCAGGAACTAGACTTCGAGGGTAAGAACAAAGTAGTATTTCGAAAAACAGTTCGTGTCAATTAATTGATTAAATATTATAAATTTTAAGAAAGACTATCGCCAAATCCGTCTAGTAGGTCGTCTAGTTCGGTTTCCATTGCCTTCTGATGTGTCACGTATTCCTGGGACATCAAAAAGTCATCGAATCTTTCTTCGAGTAGATTTTGAGCAGCTTCACGCGCGGCTGCAAATACATTTTTCGATACACTCTGAGAAGATATATTCTCATCTATTGTAGGCAGTAAACTTGAAAAATGGCTCGCAAATGATTTCCTGTATTTGCGAGATAGCCCCGCGGCACGACTAGATCGTAGTTCAGTGGAGGAGATGCAGGAAAATTCTACTTCAGCAAGCATGAAACGAAAAAGAGTACCAATCTCACCATCTTGATTCTCAAGAAATTTTGAAAATTGAATCCCCATTCCAGGATTCTCTTTACTTAAGCAATGTGCAAATGAAGGACTGGAAAGTTCCTGCTCCAATAAATTCTTTCGAAGCCCTGCCAGACGAATAGTTTCTGGATTGTGCATCACACTTGGAAAAGGGACCAAAATAGTTTGGATACTTTCAACTATTGTTTCAGCCTCTTCATGTACCTCCGGTTTATTGAACAAATTGTGCAAAAATGTCGGGTCTGCATAGTAATTGAACAACAGGGTGATTTTATCCACATTCTTCTCTTGTGCTAGTGGTTCCAGTAGCTTCTCGAGCAATACCCCAATATTTTTAAGACCTTGGGATAACCCTGAAACAGATCGTTTACCTTGGGGGTTCTTTTCATATGCAGCTACCAAACGCTCTGCCCACATTTGAAGTGGCTCACGTAGATGTTGCGTGTTTTCTTTGTTCAAGTCTTTGTTGTTTATAAGAACAGAGGCTTTTAACAGCCATTTAAAGAAAACTTTCTTCAGTTCCTTTGCTTGTGCATGGCTATCAAGCTTGGTAACTGCGCTTTTGAGTGCTGATACAACATTGTCTGCATCTTCTCCTAGCAACTTGATCAGAGTGGCTCTTCCTACTTTAGATTCTCCTGTCATCGAGGCCACTTTCTTCTTTGCATTCAGCATAGAGAATCTTTTTTTGCCCTTTGACTTTGTCTCATCTGACATATTGACGAGTATAGATGTTTCTCTCCAAATGCACACCCGTAATTTTAGAGTGAAACGCTTTTGACGCAGTTCTCAAATTGAGCCGTTGCTGACTTGAAGATGAGGAAGCTTTCTCTCAAGGAGCCCACAAGAGAGGAGCTTCACACTGGACCAACTAAAGACATGCTTCCTGATCGTGTGAAGGAGATGCACAAGCACGAGACAGTTTGCAAGTAAGTTTTCTACTATACATTGAAACAAAACCACTTATTCGGAGCCAAGGTATTGCGGAGTGTCCTATTTGGTATTTAGCGAAATAAGGTCTTTAGAACAACAATTAGAAGAAACTAAAAACAAATTGCTCCAAAGTAGTTCAGAAAATAACAACAGTGAAATGAAAACGCCTGCTGAAGTTCAACGGCTTTTGCATCTATCACGCCAAGTATCAATCGAAGAAACCACCAACAAACTTAAGAAAGACTATGAGAATAAAATGAATAAGCTGAGAAAGGAATTGAATACTAGGATTTTAGAAAAGCAGCAGTCAAATAAAGAAAATGAGCAAGAGCAATTATTGTCTAGTTTGCGGAAGGACATTTCAAATTTGAAATTGGAAAACAAAAAGTTGAGGAATTTCACAGAGAATAATTTGAGAGATTTGAATCAGCATCTAATCACGGATTTTGGTCAGATTGTTCAAAAAAGAATACACGAAACGCTTAAGGCGGTTCATGAAATCAATATAGAACTCGTAAACGAAAACGACAGTGTAAAGAAAGAATTGCATTCCTTTCAGAACGAAGTAGTGCATTTGAAAAAGGAAATGAGAGAAAGTAAAGAAAAATATGCAAAGGAAGGCGACGCGATGCAAAAGAATTTGGAGTCTATTCAAAACAAATTCATCGATTTAGAAAATAAAGTACAAACCAAAGAAGAAAAGTGGCGATCTGTTGGGAAATACAACGAGATGACAAAAACCGAACTAAAATCGTTCCAGAATAAAGTAGATGAACTGGAAAGTCTCGTTAGCCACCAAGAAGAAACCTACAAACAGCTGGTCGCGGAGAAAGAAAGAGTCAAAAGTCAACTACATATTTTTCAAACAAAAGCGATACACTTTGAAGGAGAAATAAACCAGATATCCCAGAAATCCGCCGAATCTTTGAAACTGCATAATGCTGAAATTGAAAAACTGAAGATTCACTATTCTAATGCGATATCCAATCGCGAAGCCACGCTGGGAACTCTTTCTCAAAACAGAGATGAACTTGAATCCAAATTCACCATGATAGCAAAATCAAACCAAAGATTGGAATCAGAAATTCAAATCTTACGCAAGATTAACAACGACGAGAAAGCAAAGGCGGAACAAGCATTTGTAAAATTGAATCTAGAGCATTCCTCGCAATTGAAGCAAAACGCGGCGGAATTAATAGCGGACAAAGAAACTTGTATTAGTGGATTGATACTGAAGAAAGAAGCTTGTATTAGTGCATTGGTTCAAGAGATGAATTTTTTCAAGCAAACGAATACAGAAAGAGTTGAAGGCCTTTGTCTTCAGTTGAAAGAATATGATATCAAGCTTCGGGGAAAAAACACGACAATTTTACAACTACAAAGTGCAATGGATGCATTGAATGCTAGCTTTCATTCCTCCGAGGAACAAAAGACCATTCTGATGTCAGAATTGAATACAGTAAGAGGAAATTCAGAAACTAAAATTCGAGAATTGGATGAGTGCTTGATAATTGAGAAACAATCACTTCTAGTGCTGCAGTGTCAAAATAAAAATCAACAAGAGCAACTAGAAAAGGTTGAAATGGAACTTGAGGCTACTCAGAAATCAACCAGTCGTATTCAAAGTGAGTTGGATTCAAAATTGATTGAGCTACAATCTAGAGATGCCCAAATAAAAACACTCCTGAGTAGTGAGAACGACCAAGTAGACCATGGAGGCTTGGAGGCTTTGGAGCACCATGTGATTAAACTTTCAACACTGGTAAGACAGAAAGATTCTGAGATTCGGATTTTGCAAGCAACTGTTCATCGGCAATGTGAAGAACGAACCAAGTTGCTGCAGCACCTTCAATAACCTTTTCCTCTATTATTATTATTGTTAAAAGTTAGCTCATAAGGCCAAGTGTTTCTAAACTTTCCCGCAATAGCGAATCCTTACACGCGTCGAAAACAACTTGAACGTTATAGGTATCTGTGGCGCATGTTATATGGGCAAATATATGTTTGCCTGGGACACGGTTTCTCGAAAGAAATTGTGTTTTCATCCAGTCAACACCCTCTTTGTATTCAAAAGAAGTAGGAGCATCAGGAAACAGACCAGACTTGTTAATGGGCACTTTTCGTTCACAATACTTGTATCTAAATATATCACTTTTGTTCAAAAACAGGACCAAATTCGTTTTGGTGAACCACTCAGAATTACAAATGTTATCGAATAACTCTACGGCTTCTTCCAACCGATTCTTTCCTCGGGCTTCAAAGAGTACTTGATCATACTCAGATATAGCAGCTACAAAAATAACCGCAGATACCTCCTGGAAACAATGAATCCATTTACGACGTTCATTTCGCTGACCTCCTACATCTATCAAAGTGAACCGAAGTTGATCAATATAAAAGTCTTCTTCTAAAATGCCTGATGTACGAACTCTTGCCCTGATTGCATCTGGAATACTAGGAATCCAATTAGGACCGCCCCACTCTGGATATTTATGACACTGTTTGGCAAAATCTTCCCAGCCATCCAAAACCTGGAAGTTAGAACGTTCACTCCATGCGGATTGAAAATTATCATCATTCCAAAGAAAAGCAATGTCTGCTGCGATATCTGCGTTCATCTCATGGTTCTCTTCAAGTCTAAGGAGGCTATCGCCGCGTCTAAGGGCTTCGTCATTCAAAGGCTTTCCCGCTACACTGTCATTTGCTGCACGAATAACCGCCTGCGCTCCCAGAATTAAATTATTGTGAATGGCAAGCTTTAACGCAGCCCTTTTTTCATCGCTAAAACCTTCTCCGTAGAGAATTCTAATTTGTTTGAATACTGTTGTTTTGCCAGAGTCGCCAGTTCCTAACAGAAGCAATTTCAAAACACGATCTTGAACTCTTTTATCATTGAGAATCTTCTTTTGAATCGCGTCATTTTGCAACGATTCAGGAGATTTAGAACTGGCACAACCCATTCTGATGTGATATCAACAGGAGGTATGATGTTTCGAGGCTTGTCCAGAAACAAATTAAGAAATTGAATCAAGAGGCCTTGCTCTTTTAAATTGATATGTTGATTTTCTTGCCGACCTTTCGAAGTCCTGCTCGCTGGTTCCAGGGGGAGCAACGTCAAATGAATCACCAAATAACTAGCTAGCTATGCGATTTTGTACTAACAAAATCTCTTATCGAACTGGCTAGCTTCAACTCTAGCACGAGGGTCTTAACAATTTCATACATTTTACTATGGTGTTCTATTAATTCCGTATGCGGGGCACTTTCACTTCATCCTGGTATCATGGACCTTCCTTTCATCCACTTGTTTTGAATATCAAATAATTGTATTTTATCCATCACACATTTAGTTATTCGAAATACTCGGGAGACTAATACTTCACACTGAAAATGATCGTTCTCAAAGCTCTAACCAAAACGAGTTCAATCCATCGTCTCCATTTCTCTTTTTTCCCTTGTCGGTAATACATCAGACATTCTGTTATTCGGATCCTTCTGTTCCTAACAAGACCTCATCAGTGAGAAAGAAGGCAATTATTGCAAGAAAAAAGGACAACGACGGAATTCAAATAATAAATTTCGTAAATATTAACTTGATACAAAAAAAACGTTAATATCTTTGTTGTGCTTCTGGAACAATCAGTCCATTCTATCAAACCGTGAGATACAATGAGTGCAGGAATGCTTACCCTCGATGGATCCAGAGAAACTGGGCAAGATGTTAGAACGCAGAACATGCTGGCAGCAGTGTCTATTGCTAACATTGTTAAGAGCAGTCTCGGACCAGTTGGACTCGACAAAATGCTTGTAGACGGTGTTGGAGAAGTTACCATCACGAATGATGGCGCAACCATTTTGAAACTCCTTGAAGTGGAGCATCCTGCTGGTAAAGTATTGTGTGAACTTGCAGCACTGCAAGATCAAGAAGTCGGAGATGGAACGACATCAGTGGTTATTCTTGCTGCAGAGTTGCTCAAGAGAGCAAACGAATTGGTCAAACAACGAATTCATCCCACCTCCGTAATCACCGGTTACAAACTTGCTTTGAAAGAAGCAATCAAGTTCATCAAAGCTAACCTCACCATTCCTCTTGTTAAAATGGAACGCAGTAATTTGATTATGGCGGCCAGAACTTCGATGAATTCGAAGATCATTGGTCCGGAGAGTGAGATGTTTGCAGAGATGGCAGTGACTGCTATTCTTAACGTGAAAACTGAGCGCGGAGATGGTTCCTTCGTTTACCCTGTGAAAGCCGTGAATATTGTGAAAGCGCATGGTCGGAGCAGCAAGGAAAGTAAACTTGTTGATGGATACGCAATTAACTGTACTCGTGCTGCACAAGGTATGCCAACCTTTATCAAGGATGCCAAGATCGCTCTGTTAGATTTCCCACTATCGAGGCATAAAATGAAACTCGGTGTGCAGATTTTGGTCAAAGATCCAAACGAACTGGAGAAACTTCAACAACGCGAAGTAGAAATTACCAAGGAAAAAATTCAGAGTATCATTCGCACAGGTGCAAATGTTATTATGACCACCAAGGGTATTGATGACCTCTGTTTGAAGTATTTCGTTGAAGCTGGATGCATTGCAGTTCGCCGTTGTCCTAAAGATGATCTTCGTCGCATTGCGAAAGCCACTGGCGGGCAATTGGTTCTTACGCTTGCAGACGCAGAAGGTAGTGAAATTTACGACCCAGAATGGTTAGGCAGTGCTCGCGAAGTTAGCGAAGAGAGGCTAGGAGATGGAGAGCTCCTTTACATCAAGGGATGTGTTAAAACTGCAGCTCAAACTATTGTGATCAGAGGAGCCAATGAATACATGCTGGACGAAGTTGAGAGGTCTATTCATGATTCTCTTTGCGTCGTAAAGCGCACTTTGGAAAGTAACACTTTGGTTGCAGGTGGTGGAGCTGTTGAAGCTGCGTTGTCAGTACACCTTGAGGAATATGCAAACTCATTGGGATCTCGGGAGCAACTAGCTATCGTGGAGTTCGCACAAGCACTTCTAGTTATTCCGCGCACACTTGCTGTTAATGCCGCACTTGATGCCACTGAACTGATTGCTAACCTTAGAGCCCATCATGCCCGAGCTCAACTTCAAGGGGAAACCGCACTACAGTTTAGTGGATTGGACCTTGTCAACGGCATTGTAAGGGATAACTTCGCATACGGTGTTGTTGAGCCTGCAATTAGCAAGGTCAAGTCGCTCAGATTTGCTTGTGAAGCTGCAGTTACTATTCTCAGAATTGACGATCTCATCAGACTTAATCCTGCAGAAAGACCTCAATAGATTAATACTATGTTCTAAAATGGAACTTTAAAAAAAACAAATATAAGAAGGAACGTAGCATTTTATTATGGAAGAAACTGGGGCGTACCTGAAAAGAGGGGACCGTTCCGCGTAGTTCTTGCTGAATATTATTATAGTAATAGGTAGGTGAGTTCTAAGCGAATGCTTTTTTGAATAGTGCTGTGAACTCTATTTATTGTACGATGAGTGCGCTGGATAAAGAGTTCGAACTACCTCAAGCAAGTGTGGCTAGAATCCTCAAGGGCAAGCTTCCTGAGGGAATATCAGTGAGTAAGGAAGCGAAGCATGCCTTCGCCAGATCAGCTGGTGTGTTCATTCTCTACTTGACTTCGACGTAAGTATATACGTTGTGATCCTCCTTTAGTTAATTATCCAACAACAGCGCGAATGAGAACTGCAAGAACCAAAAGCGACAAACTCTATCCGCGAAGGACATTTTAATGGCTCTTCGGCTGACCCAGTTTGAAGACTTTGTGGAACCTTTGGAGGCTTCATTGGATCGTACGTGCTCAATTTGTTTCGATGTTGTCTAACTTTTTAAAAGAACTTCGAGGCGCTTCAGCTCGAAAAAAAATCAAAGTTTCTAATAAGGATTCTGAAGAAGTTGAAGAAATGGAAGATAAACAAAACGACGAGAAGCTACAAGTTGGGACTACAGAAGAAATGGGAAAACAACTTGCAGCGGCGTGCAGTGAAGGAACTGATAAACTAGACAAGAATGAGAAGAAAGGAGAAGAAATTGACCAACCAAATGAAGAGATGGTTGACACCAAGCAAGAAACTGTGGAGAAACCTGCCGAGAGTTCACATGTAGATGAGGAATTGGCTTCTTAGATGGAATAAACCTGTTTAATTGAGTAAATATATATTCAGAATAGTATGGAAATATTCCAAAGGAAGTCGTTCGTCCCAATCCCATACTAACGAATTAATAGATTTTAATTCGAAGCTGTCGACTTCTCTATCGAATTTGAAGATAAGATACATTTACGTCTCCCAATTACTAAATTTAATTACATTAAATAAATCACATAGACGATTGAGAATTGAACGTAGAACGTAAGTGGCTCCATATCTACAAAGGTTGATATGTCCATACAAAGACGAAGCAACAGATTCAAACGATTTTGAGATTTTGTACCTCCACCAAGAAGCGCATTTATGAAGCCGAAGTCTCCCAAGAAAATCCGCTAGTCGCTTTTGAGGACGAGCTTAGTCGAAGCAGTTGCACAATTTACGTTTTCGGGAGAGTGCTTAAGAATTCCTATATGTATCGATCTGGACCCGATTGGATCCTGGGACTGTCCTGTTTGGATGTTGCGATTAACGAACTATTGGTTGTAGATGCAGTGTTTATATGAATATAATGCAAAATGGAACCTTTTAAGAAGAGTCACAGTGATGGAAACAATGCAGGCATTGGATTTGCATGTAAGGATTGTGCACACTCTGTTGCATAGCATTTAAACAACAAAGGAGCAATCGGCAAACATAGACAAAGATATGCCGACGAAAGTGTCCATGAATTGTTTATCACTCCCAACGGTGATACTTAAATAGTTTAATTGAGGGGAGTTTTAGTAATGAGGATTCCTAAAGGAGTATTAACCATTATCGAGAAAGAAGTGAAATCCAAAAGCTAATAAGCGAAATGCTGAATTTTCATTTTGTAAAGTTATTTGTCATGCTGGGCGGCATTGCATCGTTGCGTTTATACTTTATATGCGTTGTTCAAACGAAGCAAAACTTGAATATACATCCCCGGTTTTTCTAGACATATTGCGTCTTTCCCCTATTCAATTTATTGATTATAACATAGAATAAGGAATAACAGAATCAGAAATTACAACTACATGTCCTCCTTTAATGGCTTTGCTTTGTCAAGATAAAATAATAGGATAAACTGCCATGAGGAAAAGGAAAGGAATTCATCAAAAAGAACGAACTTCATCACATAGAGGGCAGCAGTTCCGAGCAAGATAATAGCATGTTCAGGTGTTACTGAATTGATTAAAAAAATATTCGTTTTGACAAGAGAGCAGCTAATTATAGAGACCGATGTAAACTTTTAACTTTAGCCTGAGTTCTGGGGCTAATGAGCAATTACAGAAGTATATATGCTTCACTGGTGACACTCAAAACCCATACTGTTCATGACTTTGCCAGCCCTTCGACTTGGTTGTTCCGGTATTTAAAATTGTGCATGACGGAGATATTCGAATCTGAATTTTTCTCCGATTTGAACACGGAAAATTCGTTTTCTACACAAATCGAATCACCATAATTAAAAATAAATACTATAAAACCAAGAAGCTACAACCCTGATGGAATCACACTCAGCAGTTGCTCCTGTGCATAATCTGTATGTGACTGTGTGGTCGTTCAACCTGTTTACTATTACTGACGGTGCTATCCGCAGTATAATCCTTCTATACGCTAATAAACTGGGATTCAATGCCATACTTATTGCTGTGATGTTTTCAATGTATGAATTAGCCGGAGTGTTTACAAACTTATTTGGAGGAGTTATTGCAACTCGTTATGGTCTTAAATTTACCCTTCTTTGCTCCTTGGTATGTCAGGTTGTGGGTCTTGGGCTCTTATTGACCATTGAGCCCATTTTCGGTGATCTGGAAACCATGACTAACAAAGGAGGAGCTACTGCATTTATTACATTCTGCCAAGCTCTAAGTGGGATCGCAAAGGATCTCATGAAGCTAAGTTGCAAGAGCATGCCTAAACTGGTCTCAAAACCCGGTGATGATGATAAGTTATTTGTACTGGTCGCATGGGTAACAGGACTGAAGAACTCATTTAAAGGGTTTGGATCCATTGTTGGGGCGATACTTATAAATTTCACCTCTCTTGTTACATCTGTATGTGTTTTGCTTGGAATCATTGGTCTGATTGTGCCTGCGCCAATCCTGTATATGGACAAGTTTTTAGGCATGAACAAAAAGAACGCTGTGTTTAATTTGAAGGTTCTACAGAAAGGTAGAGATGTGAATGTATTATCTCTGGCTCGTTTTTTCTTGTTTGGTGCTCGTGATATATGGTATGAAATTGCCGCGCCTTTGTTTTTGAGTCAAGCCCTACTTTGGTCGGACTGGACGGTTGGGCTATTTCTCGGAGGATATACAATTGTCTACGGGTTTTTTCAAACATCTGTTTCAAAATTATTCAAAAAGAGCAGTAAAGAAAATTTGTCCTCGTTGGCAAAGGTATTCAATGGTTTGCCTCCGGTGAGTCAAGTGAAGAATTGGGCTTATGGAACAGCAGCCCAGTTGGTAGTGTGGAGCTGTATATTATATCCGTTATATCGTCATTTGATTAATACAGGTAATTCTGATGGTGCATTGTGGGGTATCAACATTGTATTTGTGTTTGGAGTTCTCTGTTTTGCCATTTTATTTGCAGTGAATAGTGCCGTTCATTCCTATTTTATCGTGAGATACGCTGGCAAAGATAAGTTGGCCATGGATATGGGGTTTTATTACATGGCGAATGCTGGTGGAAGATTAGTCGGGACTCTTTTATCAGGAGTCATTTACTATTACACTGAGAAACAGTTCGGGTTAAGTGTACCATTGTGGAGTGCAGGAGCTACCATGATAGCTGCTGGTTTTGTTGCTATTCGGTTAGAGGAGCCAGCAACCGAAATGTCTCCTCCAATTGAACCGCAAATTAAGCCTGTATTTGATGAATCAATGAATGAATCGATGGATTCAAGTACTCCTGACGAAATATCGGTTATTTAATTAATAATTTTTATACCAGTATTTCTACTAGCTTCTGTTTAAGAATAAAGTACTTTGGTTCAAATAGAGCATCGTCCATGGGAAGTACGTATACAAGTTCCCCAGAATTTTCAGTTTGTTTCTGAAAACCAGCATGGCACAGAATTTTGAGTGGAGTCCCGTTTGCGAATTGAACCAAACGAGCCTTTATCGTTTCATTCTCCACCCTGAGCTTCCGATATTTATCTTCAGTTGGATTATTGTGAATATTGTCTAGTATCTTCATAAGAACATTTACATTCTTAGTCCCGCTTTCGGTGTCTCGCATTTTTGCAGCATATAGTTCTTCAAACGAAGTGGAGAGAGATTCAAGAATATCTTGTGTCAACTGACCCGCAGAATCTAATATCGCGAGTTGCAACTGTATATCTACAGCCCTCTTCAAAGTATTGCTCAAGGAGGCATCAGCATTTTCCACGGCGTCTGCGCGTTGAATCAAATCCGAAATAGAATTGAGCTGACACTTGTGCATTGCACTCTCAAGCAACTCCACCAATATTTGATTCGGTGACTCATCGGATATAAAAACTGCGCGATGCGATGAGGAATTTACAGCCTCGTAAGGATTGAAGCCCGAGCGCTCGAGATTATTTCGATCAGAATTGAGTTGCTCTGCGCATTCCGAGTTCGTCATGTCCTTAAACATTTTATCTCGAGCAGCAGCTGCGGTTCCTTTGCTTTCAGCTCCGACTTCTGTATTCGCGTTCCGAACTTGCCTTTTCTTCTCTAGTCGGTTTTGCCATTCATTTCCTCGCTTTTCGGCAGCAATTCGTTGCCGCTCCCTTGCATCTACCTCGGTATTAGAAATATTATCAGCGTCAAGAGCATGTCCTTGCCCTTTAAACCCCCCTTTCTTTCCCCTTTTGGTACCAGGAACGTTTCCCTACCGAGGAAGAAACCAAAGCATTAATGAACTTCACTTTACGGAGAAGATGACTCAACTTACCATCAATTGAACATAAAAAATTGTAAAAATACTATCCGTTGAAACAACAACGCATATATAGCAAAGCAAGAATGATGCAATTGAAGATTTTGGTGATTGGAGCGCTGATAAGCAGCACTTCAGGTCATTGCTCGAATCAATGTCACGCTCATGGCGTGTGTGAGCTAACCCAGTGTAACTGCTTTGAAGGTTGGACGGGTGGGTCATGTGAACTCAAAATGTGTCCAAAAGGATATGCCTGGAATGACTATGCCCAAGGTACCGACGATGCTCATAACTTAATGGAGTGCGCTGGAAGAGGAAAGTGCGAGCGAACCACAGGCATCTGTCAGTGTGATCCGGGAATGAGTGGAAACGCATGTCAGTACAAGGAAGCGCCCAGTGCATGTTGGGGAAGAGGGAAACCATACGACATGAAATACAATGCGATTTACAAAGACCCAGGTCTTGGTACTGTTTACTCTTACACAAGTATATGGGATGCTGAGAAAATTTATGGGTGCGAGTGCGACCAAGGATTTACCGGATACGATTGTAGTCGTATGGAATGTCCCAAAGGAGATGATCCCATGACAGTAGGGCAAGTGGATGAGGTTCAACTCATTCATTGTGTTGCAGAAAATGGGTACTTTACGCTGCAATTCCAGGGTCACACTAGTGAACCTATTCCTGTGAATTCTGAAATCTTGGACTTTGAAGCCATCTTGGAAGCCATTCCAGGAGTAGGTGACGTCAGTATTACTTTTTCTGAAAGCGGGCTTTTTGTGTGTCTAGACGAATCTGCTAGAAAGCAAATTGTGTCCATTACATTTCTGGAGAACTTTGGGGACTTGTATAACTTGGTGAGTCCTTCCACTCACACTATAGATTGTGCAGCTACAGATGCAGCTGACTATAATTTATGCGGTGGCACAGGTGTATCCATCATAACTAAAGGAGGTTCTCTAGAGAATTCTGATGGGAACTCCATTCTATCAGTCGCTAGTACGAAAGAAAACATTTACTGTTCTGGTCGCGGATCCTGCGATCTTAACAGCGGTGTGTGTACCTGTTATTCAAATTACGAAACTAGTGATGGAAGAGGACTTCCTGGAACACGTGGTGACTGTGGATTCAGAGTAAACGAAGTAGCTTCGTGTCCCGGCGCAATTTCTTGCTCAGGCCATGGAGTGTGTTCCAATTCTCCAGAGTACAAGTGCGACTGCTCTGCAGGATGGGCAGGAGGAGACTGCTCTGAGCGATCTTGTTCTTCAGGCAAGTCTTGGTTTGACCATCCAATATCGAATGATCGAGCTCATCAAATCACTGAGTGTTCTGATATGGGCGTGTGTGATATTGTAACCGGCTTATGCTCCTGCTACAATGGATTCGACGGAGCTTCTTGCAATCAAATGCGTTGTCCAGGAGTTAGTGAAGAATGTTCAGGCCATGGCCAATGTCTTAGTCTGGCACAATTGGCAAACAAGGCCTCTAGGAATGGAGAATTGGAATACACTACCTATGGAGCTACTCCAAACAACCCACGCACATGGGATTACGATATGATCTACGGATGTCATTGTGATAATCGATTTGGTGGACATGATTGTTCATTGCTCTTGTGCCCCTTTGGAGACGATCCTGAAACTGGATATGCGGCTCCAAATATACAATACCATGAAGTTAAGCTGCTTCAATGTACTGCGGATGCTGGAAACCTTCGAGTGTATTTTAGACAGCAAACTACTGGACTCATTTCTTTTGGTTCAAGTGCAGCTGCCTTCCGAGATAGTCTCATTGCAATCGCTTCAATCACTGATGTAGAAATCACATACTCCAGTGGCGCTTCATTGTGTACAAGCGATGGAAGCAACGTAGTATCCATTAAGTTTACTCAAGACTTAGGTGATCTGCCCTTTATGATAGTCTATCATAACGATAATAGTGCCGATCTCACTCAAGGAGGAGGTGCAGCTACGATTACCACCGCTGAAGACGGAGTAATACTGAATAGTATATCGAGCATAAAAGGCAGTCATGAGAATATTGAGTGTTCTGGAAGAGGAACATGTGATCATGAGTTAGGGACTTGCTCCTGTTATGCTGGGTATGGTTCCAGCAATGGAAATATGGAAGCTGGCGATCGAGGCGACTGTGGATTCAAAATACCGTGGTACTACGATGACTCTGCCAGTTCTTCCTCAGGCTCGGCAAGTAACGAATTCTAATGGGAAATGAATCGATTTAAGAAATTTTTTATTTGGTTGCATTCGATCACAAAATTAGATACTTCGAAATATAGTAATGTATCTACTGTAAAAAATTAAAACTATCCCTCATTCGTTGTAGTTTTATGTTATCTAATTTATGTGTAACCTAAACAGGTATATCTAAGATGAATACCGCTTCATCCGGATGAAACAGAACTTTGATATCGCCATTTCTGGTTGGATCCCAATCAGAACATGACTAATTAGCGTTTTAACAAGTTCCACTCTTCCAAGCTGGCCCCAAGAATCTAAATACATTCGAAACAGGTTTAGTGAATTGTTTTGTTTCTAGCTAGCCAAGTGCTATGAATACGAATTGTTAAATATAAACAATAAATAGGAAAGCACTTTGAATGTGAATGCATCCTGGCGATATTCAATTCAGTCCGATAAACTTGAAATGAACTAGTATATCGTTTTATTTATTTCATGTTTTTGATTAAATAGTATATAAAGTTACAAATAACCAGTATCGTCTTCATGGATCAATTTGAATCCGCATGGTTCGCTTCAAACTAAATTGTCAACCAGAAAAATACTACGACGATACGAAAATGAATTCAAGTACTTGATGCCCGATTGGACTGGATGATAAATGAAGCAGTATCAGTTCCTCGAAAACAGCAAAGCAAGTAAGAAGCATGAATCAGTGAGTAACTTTGAATACATGATGCAAACCCCTTTTTATCATGAGTGAGTTTAAATGGCGTACATAGCTTCTTTGAATGGATATTTTTGTTTGCGTTTAACAATGCTGACTTTATCTACGGAGACATGATTGTTTCAAACTAATCATGTCCCGGCCATCAGTTACACTGTTGCACTAGCAAACCTGTGCTAAGTACTTGCAGACGATCCAAGCGCTGATTTCAATCGACGGAGCCATGATTTAAATAAATCACATGTTCGGCCATCAGTTCATTCGCAGCATCTCTAAGTTCTATTGCTGCATTTATTTATCACCTATATGATAAGCCACCATCATGTCAACTATATCCATTTAAGAGTGCATGGCTCCATGTTAAAATCTTCACTGATTCCAATGCTCCTCTTCATCTACTTCACGCCACTGGACAAGCCTGAATTCCTCGCATCTCAATCAACTTCTTGACTCACTGGGCAATCATCGCTGGATGATACATTGCAGTGCCTTAAACTATTTCTTAGTGCCTGACGTCCAATGATGTTCTCTAGTTGAACGTACTGCCGATTTTGTACGGAAATAACCGACCGCTCGAAGGTGGCATTTCTCGAATTCTTGACAGATCCCACAAATATCACTCAATTTGATCAGATCGCTGCGTTCGCTATTCACAGCATTATGATGGCTGACGTCCAATGATTCTTCAGATACATCATAGCACGGGGAGACATGTTCTTCAGTTGGATATACTGCCGATTTTCTATGGAAATAACTGACCGCTCGAAGGTGGCATTTCTCGAATTCTTGACAGATCTCACAAATATCACTCAATTTGATTCGATCACTGCCTTCACAATTTACAGCATTATGATGGCTGACGTCCAATGATTCTTCAGATACATCATCGCACGGGGAGACATGTTCTTCAGTCGGATATACTGCCGATTTTCTATGGAAATAACCGACCGCTCGAAGGTGGCATCTTTCGAATTCTTGACAGATCTCACAAATATCACTCAATTTGATCAGATTACTGCCTTCGCAATTCACAGCATTATGATGGCTGACGTTCAATGATTCTTCAGATACATCATCGCACGGGGAGACATGTTCTTCAGTCGGATATACTGCCGATTTTGTATGGAAATAACCGACCGCTCGAAGGTGACATTTCTCGAATTCTTGACAGATCCCACAAATATCACTCAATTTGATCAGATCGCTGCGTTCGCTATTCACAGCACTTTCTTCTGAAGCGCTATCCAAATCATCAACTTTGTTTGTTGACGGATTTTTATTTGAAACAAGTTCAACTTTTGCATCCACACATTTTGGGAATGCCACAAAACTGGATTGACAGCAATCCATTACATCTTGGGCTTCTTGGTTCACAATATCACCATTGGTGTCTCCAATTGGGATAAGACCCACAGATGCCTCGGTTTCTGGAGAAATATCCATAATATGTGCTTCGACATCTTCCATTTTATGATCAAATTGCGGCGTCTCACACTGAACACGGTGAAAATGGACTCGATTCATTGTCGCCATTGCTGAAAATCGTTCAAATCCATATATTTCAGATTCTTGCATTGGAGCAAGATCCTCTCCTTCGTCAACAAGTTCCATTTCCAGATCGTCATCATCTTTTAAAATGTCAGCGTCGCTATAGTCAGATTCATCATCGCTAAATAGATTTGAATCAGCGGGTGCAGCCTGAAAGTCACAAAATGAGTGTCGGGAGCGTCACTGGAGTCGGATACATAGACAGACCCTTGATACTCTGAGTCATCATCGTAGTCCGATTGTCTCTTTTTAATGTCACCTCCGGACAATTTGCATTCGGTTGAATCATCGCTTGATACAAAAAATTTATCATCGCATGGCACCCTTGACCGTTTTGAATTTTTTTTGGTAGACTCACTGACGATCAAAATTGGCGGATGTTGGAGCGCTACTTTGTCAACTGATGGACTCGCAATTTGATCAAAACGAATGCGTCGTTTAAGAATCTTTCCAAACTGATCTTCATCATCAGCTCGTCGCTTCAAGATATTTGCGGTAGATTTTTCAAGCTTAAATCGTGGTGAAACTGCTGGGGTCGAATCACCCGATGTCATATCATCGGTTGAATCATAAGAGCACGTGTCACTACACTCTGCTTCATAACCCACACTCTCATCATCTCCTTCTGCTGATTTGATCCGTTTTCTTTTATATGATATTAGCAAGAGTTCCCAAATTCCAGACATGCTGGAGCAAGTTTATATATACTTACAAAGACCCGGATTCACTGTCATTATGGCTATCCTCCGCCTGCCGCTTCTCATTTCTCCTCGTCGCAAACCCTTGCAGCATTGGTTCGTGCAAGTCAGCAGATGGTTCTCGCTCTTGCTGCGTGAGATACTATCTATGTATGCTAACTAGATTCGATTTTTGAAAATTTCCGATTACTCAAAAAGCAATGACCGACTCTTTTTCATTCCAGGAAGCTTACGTAGAACGAATACTAGCTTTTATGCAGCGAATAACCACCAATAAAGCAAATCTAGATGAAACTCTACTATGAAGAATATAAATGAAGCTATTTTGCGTATTGTGGCCAACTTGATCGAATCGATTCTTTTCAGGAAACTCTCAAAACAGGATGAAGTATTTCTCCACGCAGGAAACGCTGTGCATGCGATTCATTCATTCTCCTATGCAGCTTAACATAATATAAAAGCACAGCAGGTGAATACTAAGAGGTCTACGAGTAACACCTTCCCCATGCTTCTGAATCCATCCCATGGACACCTGCCAGGACACTAGATTCATATGTCTCAGTGGATTTTTCGAATTTATATCAGATTGCAGATCCGGTGACTTCAATTCGAATTACATCCATGCGCAGTCGTCAATAGAGATCTAGTCCATGAGCGCGATCAACTGTATTCAAAGAAACCTAGAAACAGAATTACATTTAATTAAACTTCAGTCGTCAGAGCTTCTCATACACACGCAAGTAGAGAACAGGAATATAAATCAAAGAGCTCGAAAGAAACTTGATCCGGATGCCTAAACATTTCCATCCATGCGCCGTCCTCCAATGAAACCCAGGACTCCGAATTTCAGCCTGAAGCAAAATGGACTCGAATCAACGGAATAACTTTTTAAATAATCTTGAAGCAAAATTGTGGCCAGTGATTGTCCTTAACAATTTCTATTTTAAAGGTTATTTATTTGGGATCAGGAGCCTAGATTCGTCAATACGATGCGAAGAACACCAAATATCAATTTGATCGATGTCCAATAAAAATTGGACTTGAAGACTGGCAATTACGAATTCACTCAGTCAACATTCAGATAAAGATTCACGGAATAATGATTAATCGTCCCAATAGAACACAACCGAAAGTTCAACACATGTGTGCATGTGTATGTTCACAACACCCATGTAATTTTTCATTAATTTGCGTGATAGCATCTGAGGATAGCCCCCCGAAGCTGGTCACTGGTTTAATCGATTGAAGTCTGTACCTGACTATCAGTTAAATTGAAAAGTAAACACTTCCCAAGAAAAATTTGCTCATATAAAACGCACGATATTCACTTTTTTAGTTGAACCCTAGGTAGCCCATGAAGCGCACTTGTCCAGTTTTTAAAAGTATTTAAAAATAGAACTAGATAATCGAACATAAGGTGGCAAGTCTCTAAAGCCAGTTCAGAAATTCATGTTCCGCCTTATGTTTGCATGCAATCCATGCATAATTCGACTCATCGAATCAGATCAATCCTGTTGTATGCTGTAAGAAATCATTTGATTAAACCTAGAGCTAAAGGAAGCGCGAGAACTGAGAACTTACAATTTTCGAGAAGAACCCGGGCGAAGTTATTCGATGTATCAGATTACACCAGACCCATGAATCCAAGGTATTAATTTTAATAGCAGATATTTAGAGATTGATCAACCGGTGGCAGGTGGCCTTCATAAATCAGTTTTAAATTATGTTTATGAATATTTGAAGTTGAAGTCACCGGTCGAGCTTATGTCCCCAATGTCAAGCTGGTGTCAAGGTACACCGTAAAAACTGTACAATTTTATTCAATTTCAATTTCAAGATGTATTCCGGTACATGTGCATGTCTGAAAAACTCAATAGTAAGTACCGATACGATTCAATTAGTACATAGCTACTTGTGACAAGATATAGACTATTCTTGCGAGCTTGCATCTATTCATTTACTTCAAATATTGTTTCACTTGGAAGCACTGGTCAGCTGAATTCTCGGGATAGATCTATAGATGCTCATTTGAACTTTGGCAGATCTATATTGATTGGTGCCAAGTTCCATTGAAATCAAAAGTTTTATTTTGCAATTCAGGAATTAATTAATTGATTAAGAGTAGATTTTCACACCGAATACTTATGCCCGAATTCAGCGAAAAGCTTATTCACTACATGCTATTTCTCTGAATTCACTACCAAAGAACTATCGTGATGCCGGAATCCGATAGTGCTAAGGACTTGCCCACTCACTTCGAACAAATATTAATTAAGAGTTTGAAAACTGAGAAAACTTGCACTTCCAAGGATCCTGTTTAAGCTTATAGCCCGGTTTATTCAACGTGTCTTCAGGACTCATAGCATTCTACTGGAAAACCACTGAACCAGATTCTGGATTATATAGCGGTAAAAAGGTCTTGTAAAACAGTCCTGGTTCATGAAGTGCGACATGTGTATGAATATTAAGATGTAAGTATCAGTTCACCACCGGTACGAGGAGCGCAGAAAAGAAATATCAGGAAGCCGAAATTGCAAAGGAGGCAGCAGCATTGAAATCAAGGAGGGACAGCAACCGAAAAGAAAAAGTTGGAAAGTTCAAAGCCAAAAGAGCAAAAGCGGTACTAGAAAAACAGAAGGAAATCCATAATGGACAAATGGACGCTAAAGCAAAGACTACCAGAGCTGAACGTGAATGAGCCGAAAAAATTCATATTAACCGAGTCCAAACATCAGAGTTGGAGTTTATCTGCAAACATTCAGCAAGGTGCAGATAAACTTGAAGCCGCAAAACTTGAAATGAAATTGAAGAAGAGAATAGAATGAAATGTTAAGGCATCTGCCACTCGCAATGAAGCTGAGCGTGCAGCTCTAGCACAGAAACAAAACCAAGCCGATGTAATCAACAAAATCCTCGCCCAAAAGGAAAAAGAATTATTGAAATTAAGAATTGAGCATAAAACCACCGAAAGGGCGAGAAAAATTGACGTTCACAGAGAGCAACAGAAGAGGCCGAGACAAAAGCGAAGGTAGCAAAACTCGCTGCGAAAAGGAAGTTGGGAAACGACAACGCACAGACTCAAAGTTCCACCGAATTCAAAAAAAGATAAAGATATTGGCTGCGACTAAAGTTCAAGTTGCCAACAAACTTGCTGAGAAAGAACTAGCTGCAAGAACAAAGAAGTTTGCACATTTGGGGAGTCGCCTTATGAGAAACACCGAATCTATTGAGATAAGATAGAACTTGAACCAACAGCTAGTTCTCCATGAAAATTATCTACTGACGAGCTTCAGCTCCAGCAACAAGCGTTTCATCAAGCTGAAGTTGAAGCTCGTCGAAGAGCCAGAAAAGCTGCTGCTCTAACATCTGATTCTCCTGCCAGCCAACCACAATCTTCAACCTCCAATGGAGTCGAAAGTGAGATTGCAGTTCCTGCTCGTAACCACCAACCATTAGTATTCACCAAGACACGACTCTTTATAAAACGAAGAGCTATGGTTACTTCTGCCTATAACCAAGGCGAGTCGCCCCTCATTATTGGGGGCAAGTGGAAACAATGGTGCTGTTTCGCTAGAGGTTCAACTTCTTTTATTATCTTCTTTCAACTGTACACACGTGTATGTGTCAGGGACATTTTGAAGTTGAGAATACGCCAGGCATTCTGTGCGTGTTGCGAGTGACTGATATCCTTTTTATCTTGAATGTTGACTTATGATCGACTAACTGACATCTGATCACTGGCTGTTCGAATTTATGTGTACAACGGTTTGGGTGAATTCGTTCTGCCATTTTAAATATATGGCAAGATTCGAGTAAATATTCTCCAATTTAAAAAAAGCTTACGGCCTGCTTCGCGGCATTCAAATGGACATCACCGTATCTCTCGACTTGAAAGCTGTTTCCGTTTAAATCGTTGTATGAAGATATATCACCGGGTTCCTGTTGAAAAGTACGGGCCTTCATCATTCTTTCTTTCCTTTATAGTTGCCATTCCGGCGCCAAAAACTAATAGATAACACTGCATATATATTTCTTTAATCTTTTAGCAAATCAACGCTCAATTTGAATTACTCAAACCTTTATTTTTGCCCAATAACTGCAATAAGACAAATACATGTCTGTCAGTTCTATAAAAGTAATTCCGTGGAGGGTTAAGGTCAGCAACTTAAGACTGTATACAACAAATAAAACATACATCTAATTTCAAGATCTTTTAACTAGTTCTACCAGCAACGGAAATTTTCCCTTTTGTCGCAACGTTAAGATTGGAAGTGCTTCTGCAATTCTAGAAAATAGTTCACTCGGAAATTTAATAATAATAAGAGGAGATACCAAAGGAGGAGAATTGAAACTTGGATTCATTCTCTTCCTTACGATGAAAACAAAAAAAGATCATCAAAATATAGAGGTCGAACAAGTGTTATGCAATCTGTCAGCTTCAGATTTCAGAGTACTATCGATATACACGAATTGAAAATGATGCCAATCTAATCACGCTAGACGGTACAGTAAAAAAAACAGAGTGCAAAGACTATTCCTCTCTCCGAAACATTGATAAGCACATTGAAATAGTAATAGACCTTCGTTGTAGTTTCTGCCAACTTCCCGATTTTGGTTGGGGACCTATCCTTCTTTTAACTTCTAATTCTAGTTTCTGGTTGTGGCATTCGGAGACGTTCCTTGGTTTAAACAGTTCAAAGGATTTGATAGCATGGAATCTGTTTCACCTTGTGATGTATTATGTATGGGATTCAATCAAGACGCATCTTGCGTGTCTGTTGGAACATCCAAAGGATATCGTATTTTCAATTGCAGTCCTTTTGGTAGGAATATTTTCTCCACTGAAGATGGCGGGGTAAGGATTGTGGAAATGCTGTTCTGTACAAGTCTTGTAGCTTTGGTTGGGCAGCAGGATAACTGTCGACTAAAACTATGGAACACAAAAACTGCCAGTTTAATATGTGAGTTGACGTTTCCATCCTGTATACAAGCGGTCAAACTGAATAGAAAACGGTTAATTGTGGTTCTCGATTCACAATTACATATATATGATTTGGACTCGATGGTTAATTTACAGACACTTGATATTCCTACATTCTGCAGTGAATCTACGTGTGGGCTTTTTACGCCTCCACTTTGCGAACTCTCTCCTGATAATAATTCATTGCTTGCACTGCCTCAGAATGGAGTGTCAGGAGACGTGTTTTTGTATGATGCTTTAAATTTAGTGGAGTTCCGCTCAATTAGTGCTCATAAAACTCGCCTTTCCTGCTTGAAGTTTAGCTCCGACGCAACGCTTTTGGCCAGCGCCTCCGACAAAGGTACTGTAATCAGAGTATTCAAAGTGCACACAAGCGAGAAACTTTTTTCTTTTCGTAGAGGTTCTTATTCGGCCTCCATCTTTTCGCTGGCGTTCAACGAGGTGCATTCCATGCTGGCGGCTAGTTGCGGTACGGGGTCTATCCACGTGTTCGCATTATCATCAAACGAGGAAGAACATGAAACCGTCAACGATGAAAGTCTATTATCATTAGCAGCTGCAAAAACGAAACAATTATTCGCCAAACGCCCATCTTTTGCTGGGTTGTTGCTTCCTAACTCAATAAATGAGATGGTAGAACCTTCTCGTAGTTTTGCCATAGCGAGGCTCAAGAATCACAGTATCGTTTCTTCATGCGCTTTTGTTAAAGGGTCTCTATGTGTGGTTAGTTCTGATGGCAAATTCTATCAGTATGCAGTGGCTGCAGGGGAATGTGAACTAGAATTTGAAATATCTCTTTTGGGAAAGGATGAAGAAAGTGGAGGATTTACGACGCGTTATTTCTCAGGGAAAACGTGAACGTTTTTATTTGAAATGCTAGTATTTCGTTTCTTTTTTCAAATTCTACCACCTGTGAATTATCAAGGAACGGATAGAAAAATTCGAAATCATTTTATTTATTATTAATTGAACTATCCAGGGATCGGTATAGAAATTCGAAACTCAAAGCCCACATTTTTGCTCGAGTGCTGTTGGTGGAAGCGCCTCCATGTCCACCTTCCATGTTCTCATAAAGGTAAATATTCTTAGCACCATAGTCCATCAATTTCTTCGCCATTCTACGTGCATGTGATGGATGAACGCTACACACATATCAGCACTATTTCAAAATAATTTTTCAAAAGAGAATGTTTAACTTACCGATCATCTCTTGTTGAAGTTGTAAACAAAACAGCCGGATATTCATGAATCTTATTTTTGTCAATGCTGTGGTATGGCGAATACTGCTTCAAAAATTCCCAATCCGCAGGAACATCAGGATTGCCGTATTCAGCCTGAATCACAGTTGATGGTTAGATTTCAAAAACATTGTTTAAAGAATCCAATACTTACCATCCAGCTTGCACCTGCAAGTAATTTGTTGTATCGTTGCATATCCAAAAGCGGCACCTGGCACACCACTGCCGAGAACAAATGAGGTGATCGTACTATCTCATTACCAACAAGAAGTCCACCATTTGACCCTCCCATGCAACCCAGTAATTCCTTACTGGTGATTCCATCGGATAAAAGTCGTTCGGCTACTGCTTCAAAATCCTCATATGCTTTGTTTCGATTTTCCCGTAGAGCTGCTTGGTGCCATTTAGGGCCATATTCCCCTCCTCCCCGTATGTTAGCAACCACGTAAACATATCCATGTTCTATCCAGGCAGCACCAAAGGTAGCAGAGTAACTTGGCGTTAGGGATATTTCAAATCCACCATACCCATACAGAAGCGTCTTCCTTGGAAAGGATTGTGAATCGTTCTTGTAGATCATAAAGAAAGGAATTTTTGTACCATCCTTGGAGATCGCAAACTCCTGCTTAACAACCACATCAGTGACATCGTACTTTGCGGGTGCTTGTTTAAGTACTCGAGAATCGGAAGGGTTGAGACCGTCTACAATACTCAGCGTGACTGGAATTGTGTACCCTTCCGTGCTCGTCCAAAACGATTCCGAGAACTTTGAATTCACAGCCCAGCATTCAATTTCACCAAACTCTGATCCTGGCACTGTCAATGATTCGCCCTCGGAAGCAAATCGACCGCCTATGAATCTCCATAGCACGGATTTGCTACAAACATCCTCTAAATAGATTATCACGATGCTTGAAACAGATTTGGAAAAACTTTTGAGAGCAGTGTTTGCTTTTGGTTGGAAGAGAATTTGAAAATCTGACGCTACGAAATCTCGATTGGCCAATACATTTGCAGTTGGTGTTGCCAAGAGACTCCCCGATGCGAATTGTAGCCAGTCACTTCTAAGTTCAACAATTATCTGATCTGCGAATATATCCATCTCGGCATCTTTGGGAATTCTCACTCGAAGTGGAGAATCCATCTTCAGTGGGCTCTTAAACTTGCCTGATACTTCATGAATAAAGTACTCGGAAGTATAAAAGGTCAAACTTTGGCAGGTGGTATGGTAGCAAAAGCCTTGATGCGAAGAAAAATGACTAGATACTGAAACATCTTGGGTATTACCTGTGAAAACCACGGTGGAATCTTCCAATCGAGTACCCCGAACCCACTTCCTTGGTTGCCGTGGATATCCGCTGTCAGTGAGAGATTCAGACGTTTTCAAATCAGTTCCTACTAATAAACAATCACGACTCATGTAAGACACGCTCGTCTTGCCCTCGGGGATGTTAAACGGATTCTCATTGGCAGCCAAGAAACATTTCCGTGTCAAACTGAATTCACGTATCACAACCGCATCTCCACCTCCCTTTGAGAGTTTCACAAGCACTAGATCTTCTCTATCAGCTTCATCATCGTCAAGCACTGTAGCTCCCTTCCATCTCCATTCGTTACCAGGCTCTTCTCTGTTCAGTTCGTCAATGTCAATGACGACTTCCCAGTTCGGGGAGTCAGATGGATAGTCTTTTTCACTCACTCTTCTCCATATTCCGAGCTCATGATCACTATCCTGCCAGAAATTGTAGAACCAACCTTTCTTCAAGCATGAGGCATAGGCAATCTTTTCTTTGGAATCGAGGATTGAAAGAATTCGATCGTACAAATGGCCGCTTTCTGGGACGGATTCGTTGTGAGATGTGACCCATGCAAGAGCACGCGGTGAATTCACTTCTTCCAACCATAAACTCGTCTCCTCACTGCGCTTCCACGCATATCCTAACAAAAAACACGCTCCAACCGCGAAACTGGCGACCTCCATTTTGGATTAATAGTCCCGAGTAGACCATCTTTTTCGAATAAATTCTTGCCATCAAATGCTAATTTCTTAATAAACAAGAGTTGCACGATTGAAGACTTGTTTTTTGGATTTATTCTTACAATTTAGATGCTAGATATTAATAAGATTCTATATTATTGAATTGGCCATCTTTTGTAGAGACTCGCAGGCCGTTATTCAATTCTTTTCTCGCAATTCAGACTGGGCCCTCAATAATTCTGTTATATCGGCCATCTTCTGACTTGCAGGATTGATGGTCGTTATGTTGGGTAGTGCTCTAATATCACTTGCAGGTCTAAATGTTCGCAATTTAGGTGTGTCTCCACTAAGCAATTGCTTAAGTTGAATGGCAGACATGACTTTCGCTTGCTCACGTAACGGCCGTTTTTGCTTGGCTGACTGTCGAGTAGGTTTTGCGGGAATGGGCAATTTTAGATTATTTTCTGGCGCTGTTCCTGTTTGTAAAAGTTCATCTTTAAGTCTTGCGTTTTCTTGTCGTAGCCTCAGTAGTTCTTTTGTGACAGAATTTTCATTGTCGCCGTCAATAGGATTCAATAGATGAAGTAAAACTTGTTCCCGATCTCGAACTGATTGATTTTCATTGAGCAAAGCGGCATTCGCTTCGGATAATTCTACAATGGAAGCTTCTGCTAATTCCATTCGCCGTCGAAGCTCACGTTCAGTAGCGTGCATCATTTTAGCTATCGTAATACTAGAGAGAAGTTGCTGTTTCAAGTGAGTATCGTCACTAGAATCTAATAGCTTGCTCTGTTTTTCTTCAATATTAATTGCAGATATCTCTTGGGCACTAACCAACTGTTTTCGAAGTAATTTGATCTCGTTTCTCAATTTTCGAATTAATTTGGACTTCTCATCTTCTTTTCGCGTCACTTGGGTTTGTATACAGTTAGCTTTTGCGGCATATGATAAGGTAGACATGTTCTCATCTAAATGCTTATCACAAGGGGAAATGCAAGCAATCATCAACGTATGGGAGTTGCCTCCGATACTGCTTTGTAATAAACTGGTTAGTTTTGAATCTCGGTACGGAACAAATGCGTCAGATTGGTTTTGTTGAGCAGCAGAAACTGCCACAATAACTTTCCGCAGCGCAAAAAGAGACTGATTAATAGAGGATGCTTCTTTAAGAGTCTTGCCGGACGCTCCAGTCACACTAACTCTTTCACTGCCAGCCAAGTCAATGAGACACAATCTGGATGACACATTCTGATTAGACTCTGACTTATGCACGTTTATGTTCAGCATGCAATGCGAACGGGAAGAAGCTGCATTTAATCGATGGGATCCCATAACTTTGGACCTCACCCCTTTTTCAAAAAAATGTAGTAGGTCCTCTTTCGTGCGACATACTACTTCAAACACATTTTCAACATAGAATTGATTCATTGAAGTGTCAAAACGTAGTTTTAGACCTGATAGTTCTTCTGTCATTCGAATCTTTTGGTTTCGATTTAAGTTAGATACTTTAGTTCCTGTGTCAAGATGTCCTGGATTCAGCAAATCAAATATCTTTTCGTTGTATATTTGCACAAACGAACATTCGACTCTGAACTGCGACGCGTCATTCCTTTTCTCCAATTCATCGAACAGATAAGAAATGGATTTTGGGACTAAACCCAATGAGTTGTTTTTTGTTCCTTTAATCATCGCTCTTGGGTCATCGTTGTTTCCTTCATACTTGTATCCCTCCATGGTGTACGTCTTTCCACTTCCAGTTTGACCATATGCAAAAATGGTTGCATCATATCCATCTATAACGCTTTGAATGAGTTCTCCGACGTTGCCTTTTTCAAAAACAGCATCCTGAGTGTCTTCTTTTCCAACAACACCATCGAATTGAAACACTCGTTGTTTTTGCTTTTCCAGTGCCACGCTGCCTTTGTCCGTAAAACATTTGAGTCTATCGGTAGATTCATCTTTTTCAAATTCAAGTGTCGGTCTAACCCGTACTAGTACTCGTATCTTACTCGTCATTACAATTTCTTCATCGTCAGTCTCGGGCTGCACATTCATCACAATTTTCAAAACAATAACGGCCATATTTTTTCCCGGTAACGTCGATGGAAGATGAAAGGAAAACCTTGTTGAGAGAGCGAGCTGTTGAGCGAGCGGAGGATCTCTTATCTAATAAAGTAGATGTAAGTTACTCATTTTAAATAAAAGTGGTGAGTCACCATTGGATACAGTTGGCTGTGGAGCAAAAATTAGCTGAACTGGATATCAATCCATCTCGCAGTAAGTTTAAAATGTCAGTACCTGTTGTTTGATTAACCTTTATCGATTGCTAAAGTCAACAAATCTTCAAAAATTTATAATAAATTAGTGGGTGAATATCCTACCACTATCGGCAAAGCGGTCTCCAAGAAAGAAAGGGATGACAACTCCTTAGAGGACCCCACATTAGTATATGGTGAGATTCAGTTTAAGACGTTTGCCCTTGCAATCGAGAAAATAAAGGAAACTTATAATGGATTAAATGAACCTGGTGGTGTATTTGTGGATTTAGGAAGTGGGCTTGGGAAGCCCATATTTGCGGCCCTTTTATGTCACGAGTTTGACAAAGTAATCGGAATTGAGCTTTTGCGCGGTTTGCATGATATCTCCTTGGAACTCTTGGACATCTGGTACGAATTGAAAGATACGTTAGAAGTCAGTCCGAAAACCCTTAAGACAAGTATCGAAATGATTCATGGTGATCTTTTAAAAATTGATTGGGCTAATGCGGATCTCGCGTTCTGCAATTCGACCTGTTTTGACCAGGAGCTCATAGACAAGGTTAGTGAAAAGGCTGAGCTGATGAAACCTGGTTCCTTTTTTATTTCTTTTACAAGGAGACTGAACAGCACAAAATGGCAAGTGCTCGAGTATGAAAGACATCTCATGAGTTGGGGCGACGCAACTGTTTTCATCAGTCAACGTAAACCTCATTCAGATAATAGTATATAATGGAAAAGAAATATTAGTTCATCGTTTTTGGCTTTTTGGAAACTATTGCTGGGGGTTCCACGACGTTGAATATAAACCCATCCCTCCTTTTAAGTCCCAATTCGTCTCGTTGACTATGTTTAGAGAGCAGTTCCAAACTGTACATGTTTTTATTGCACAGATTAGACAGGTCTTTGTTGTGCTTTGACAAGGCCTTTTGCAGGGATCTGAATGAAGCCATGAATAGGGGGGCCTGCGTCCGTAGTCTGTCATTGTGCCCGGTAAGAATTGCCAAAGCCCAGGTTAAATGTCTTTCAATATATTGACTTGATTCCAATTCCGAGGCGATTAAATCCAGCATTCGATGTACGTATATCACTGGTACCGATCGTGCTACTAATTGAATGAGGTCAGTGGGCACAGCGCGGTAAACTTCCGTAATCAACTTGTTCTCTCCCAAATGAAGCGAGAGTACCAAAGAACGCCCATATAATCCATTCAAAGATAATTCTCGTACTTTATCGGGGGTCACATGCTCCTCCAATTGAAATGGATCAAACAACAAATTGCGGTTCAATGAGAAGATGATCAACCCCTCTGTTGTTGCTGCTGCCCATTCTTGTCCATTGGGGGAAAATTTAATACACTTGCATTGAATTTCGGCCTTAGAACTGCGTTTTCCCAAGTCACCTCTAGTTGCACCTGGAAGTGCTTTAGCTCTAGCAGCACCATCATCATCAGATAAATCATCATCACTCAGATTAAACGTGTCTACCGCACCAGCCTCTGTCATTGACTTTGAATTCAATTCATCCAAAACCCCATCTAGAGATCGGTTGTGACTAAGCTGATACTTCTTCAACAGTATTTGCTGCGACACCTCATAGATACACACAAATTTACTCCTACCTCCTGCAATCACACATGATCCATCCGCGGTGTAGCAAACACTGCTAAAGTGCTTACTATGTTCCGAATTGACTGCTGCTGCTCTATCTTTGGCAAGACGGCCACCTGAAATATCTTTTCGTCCTTCGATTATAAATTGCTGCTTGCCAGATTCAACATCCCAGAAAACTAACTGTCCACTTAATGTACCAGTACAAATTTGTTCGCCGTCCGGTCTGAACGCAACACATAATACATCCGATCCATGTTCGAGAGTTTCAGAAGGAGCCGTGCTTTTGTACGGTTCCCACAATCTTAATGTTTTATCCCAAGACGTTGACGCTAGTGTGGGGGTCAACCCGGCGAAAGTTAACGACGCTAATGGTCCTTCATGTCCAGCCAAAATGTCGAGTAATTTTCCTGTTTGTAAGGCCCATACATAAATTTCCGGGGGGTCCATACCTCCCGCGCATACAATCTCTCCTTGCCCATCTACCGCCATGCAAGTCAATTGAGTAGGGGTAGGAGTCTGCATGGTGCGAAAGTTCTTGTAACGAACGAGGTCAAATGCACGTACAGTTCCATCTAAACTGGATGATAAAACAGCATTACCTTCACCTATGAAATGAAGAGCAGTTATTGGAGCTGTGTGCTCTGTGAACGTAACAAAACAGAATCCTGATGTAGTGCTCCACAGTTTCACCTTGCCATCATCACCTCCAGTAGCTACCAGTTGTCCATCAGGTGAATATGCGCAAACATTAAGGTCAAAAAAATGACCTTGCTGCTTCAACACATACGTTTCTGACTGCCATTCCCATACTAAAAGTTGACCCAACGTGCTAGAAGCAAGAGCTATCCACTCTCCGGTACAATTTATTGCTGCAGTTTTCAACTCGTGCTGAGAAACACTCAATGATTGAACATGAGTGGCTGTTGGCATTTCGAAAATTGAAAATACTCCATTGCTGAAGCCTACTACCATAAGATCAGTTCGATTGGGATGCATTGCCACACTGTGAATCTTCGCTTGGTCCTTTTGTAAAAAGTGTTTGGAATGACGAACCCATTGACCACAAGTAATACTTAATGGAGCATCTTCACTAACATCACCTTCCCATATCCATTTCCAAATAATTAGCACTCCATTTCGACATACTGTATAGATAGTGGCAGTTTCCTCCATTTGCATGAAACAACCTACCATTCGCTCTTTATGGCCTGTCAATGTAACAACTGTAAAATCCTCTTCAGGGTTTAATGAATATATTCTTGAGGTATTATCTTTCGAACCGGTCACAAAGTACCTTGAATCAGGAGACCAGTTGATGCAAACCACGTTATCATTGTGTCCAGTATAAGTTCTATGAAGAACGAACGGGGAAAACTCCTTACGCGTCGTAGGCGTTTGCCATACTTGAATATGTTTTCCATGAGAGATAGCAACGTATTGATCGCATGGACTAAACACCATGCTCTTCACTCGTTCCGTCATGTTAAATCTATGTATTACAGTTCTTTGCACAAAGTTAACTAATAAACCATAACCGTCAACATCTGTTACCAAAAGAAGCTTTGAATCGCAAGAAATAGCCATTCTGGAGATATTTTTTCGGGTTTCGAAGGGCATTGTGAAGGATGTGTGGTTGACTAGGTCAAAAACAGTCACGCGATTCCCCACAGGACTGAGCAAACAATTCCCATCCGGCGTAAATAGGATATTACCACACTTGTAAGACACCCCGCATAAGTTAGAAAACTGGTAATTGAATTTCATGCCACCACTGCGTTCTTGCAACCTTACTAAATCTCAATTTGAATGGACGTCCAATGGGTAAGGGGGGCTACCTAATTTATAACGGCAAAGAAACGCTTTAGTTTTTAATTGTATTTTCTACTTTCCTTACATTTTGGATCTCAAAGCGTCCTATATGGTAGATAGGTTCACAGAAATATCGCCAATCTCCGCAATGATCTGATTAGTTTTT
>Ga0105055_10001831_pt1 | contig 33918 bp, 31 predicted proteins | sample BON03_FD_78090 | JGI IMG/M metagenome (GOLD analysis project Ga0105055, IMG submission 78090) | Freshwater microbial communities from Lake Bonney liftoff mats and glacier meltwater in Antarctica - BON-03 | ecosystem: Environmental > Aquatic > Freshwater > Ice > Glacier meltwater | place: Lake... | reverse complement strand
TTTTTTTATATTAGAAATGCTGTTTTATATCTTTAAAAGAATAATATTCTGTTAATATTTAAAATTGAGTTTTCAGTATAATTTTTACAACATAAAAAACAAATAAAATATTGATTTGGAAAAATCATGTAAGTGATTTAAAAAAGAATAGCCGGACCCGAAAGAGTCCGGCTATTCAAATTGGAAGTTAAAATTTACCCGCTGATAAAGATCAAGAACTCCGCATTATCCCGGGTTCCTTTTATTCCGTTAAGCAGGAATTCCATCAATTCCTGAGAGTTCATATCGCTCATCAATTTTCTCAGAATCTGCGTTTCGGGATTTGTAATCCCGAAACCCTGACGCAGGATTTGCAATCCGAATAAAAAAAAAGTCCCTGACTCTCGCAAATCAATGGCTATTTATAGTTAAAAGCTTTTCCAAAGTTTCAAACTTTTGGAAAAGCTTTTTTGCTGGCGCAGCAAAGAAAAAAACCGACTTTCTCAAGCCGGTTTCTCGTTATATTATAGTTAGAAACGCTTAATTCCGTTTCTCAGCATCGGACATCCGACACCCAGCATCCTTACCCATTCATACTGATCAGGAACTCTGCATTATCGCGGGTTCCTTTCATTCTGTTCAAGAGGAATTCCATAGACTCCTGAGAGTTCATATCACTCATGAGCTTACGAAGGATCCACACGCGTTGCATCTCTTCCTTGTCCATAAGAAGATCCTCGCGACGCGTACCTGAGTTAAGTACATCGATGGAAGGATAGATTCTTCTGTTAGCAAGCTTACGGTCTAGGGCAAGTTCCATGTTGCCGGTTCCTTTGAATTCTTCAAAGATCACCTCATCCATTTTAGAACCTGTTTCTACCAAAGCTGTAGCGATAATGGTCAGAGAACCGCCATTTTCAACGTTACGTGCGGCACCGAAGAAACGCTTTGGCTTGTGAAGTGCATTCGCATCCACACCACCAGAAAGGATCTTTCCAGAACTTGGAACTACAGTATTGTGTGCTCTGGCAAGCCTGGTGATAGAATCTAGAAGGATTACTACATCATGACCTACTTCCACCATACGCTTGGCTTTTTCCAAAACGATATTCGACACTTTCACGTGTCTGTCGGCGGTCTCATCAAATGTGGAGGAAATTACCTCTGCATTTACTGAACGAGCCATATCTGTCACTTCCTCAGGGCGCTCGTCGATCAGCAAGATCATCAAGTGAACCTCAGGGTGATTTATAGTAATAGCATTTGCGATCTGCTGTAGCAATACCGTTTTACCGGTTTTTGGCTGAGCTACGATCATACCTCTTTGGCCTTTTCCGATAGGAGCAAACAGATCTACCACTCGTGTGGAAAACTTATCTCCAGTAGTAGACAAGTTAAGTCTTTCTTCAGGGAAAAGTGGAGTCAAGTATTCGAAAGGAACACGGTCTCTGATTTCGTCTGTAGTCTTACCGTTGACAGTGGCAATTTTCAAAAGAGCGAAGTACTTTTCACCTTCTTTAGGAGGGCGAATAGATCCTTTGATATGATCTCCGGTTTTCAAGCCGAAAAGTTTCACTTGGCTTGGAGATACATATATATCATCCGGAGAAGCGAGGTAGTTGTAGTCCAATGATCTAAGGAAGCCGTAGCCTTCTTGCATCATTTCCAACACGCCTTCGTTGTCTATCACTCCGTCAAATTCCCGTGGGTTTACCCCTGGACGTCTGCGATTTGTATGAGGAACGGTTTCAGCTGCTGGAGCCATCGCTTCATCGGGAGTCTTGAAGTTTCTTCTTTTAGGAAGCTCTACTTCCTGCTCTTGCTTAGGCTGTGCAGGTGTATGTGCAGGTTTTTCTTCTTTAGTTTCGGTAGGTGTCTCTACTTCTTCTATTGCTTTTCGTCTTGGTCTGAAAGTTTTTGGTACTTCAGCATTTACCTCAGGCTGTGGCTGTGGTTTACGTTCAGGACGTTCAGGCTGAGCTTCTTTTTTTGCTTTCCAGTCCGGCTTAGCTTCTTTAACTTTTGGTTCTGCTGCGTTTTTAGGCTCTTCGGCTGCAGTTTCTTCTGCTATAGGAATTGCCGTTACGTTTTGTCTTTTGAATTTAGGCTTGTATTCCGGCTCTTCGGTTACTTTGGCAGCTACAGGTTTTGGGGACTCTGCAGGTTTTTCAGTTGATTTTGCTGGCTCTGTGGTAGCTGAAATCTTCTTTTTTGGCAGGGCTTGCTCTGGGGTGATGGCTTGCTGGTCGAGGATAGCATAGACGAGTTCGTCTTTCTTTAGAGATTTGTGGTTTTTGACACTCAGCTCCTCAGCGATTTCCTTCAGTTCAGACAGTAACCTGACTCTGAGTTCTTCTATGTTGTACATATAGAGGGTATGAAATAAATAAAATGTAGTAAATGCGGAATTTGAGATCGTGGATGATTTTCTGAGCAAAAAAGATCTGCAGGAAATACTCAAGCCAAAGTGGGCTGACTTGCTCATTCACGGTGATGCCACAATATTAACCGATGAGTTTGTATTAACCAAATATTTATTGTCTATAGACTGTAATTTCAGTCATTTAGCTGGTATTAGCCATTTAATTGCCTCAGGATCACCAAAGATTTCCAGTTTCCAGGATTGTCCAGGTGCTGGCTATAGAAGTCAAGTAGGTGATCCAAAAGCTTTTGACGGAGCACCTTACCTATCTTGGTTTCATTTGCAAATGAGTTGGTCATCAGTGCCGACAGGTAATCTTCTGCTTGAATTAGTTCGGTAGGTGAAAATGGTTGTGATCGACTTTCTGATAAAAATCCAACTGCCTGCTCTGGCGCAAAGCCTAGAAAACTTGCTTTCTTGATCAGGAAAACCAGCGGAAATTGTCCGAGGTGTGCCTCTTTTCTGTCTAATTCAATGATGCACTCCTGAAGAAAATCAAACAACGATTCGTTTTGATAATTTTCATAGATAGACTTACTGATTACCTCTGTGATGAATAGCGCAATTCCTGTTCGGGTAAAATTAAATGGTATAAGTTGATTTGCTCTGTATAATTGAGCTTCGGAGATTCGCTGTAATCCACCATTGTCTTTGTCATATACTACAAGATCTAATAGCGTAATGGGTTGGTACAAAGCTATTTTTGATTTGTTTCCCTGACTTCGTACGCCATTTACCAAATAGGATTTAAGACCAAGTTCCCGAGTAAAGATCTTCACGATGATGCTCGTTTCTTTGTATCGAATGGCGTTAAGAACTATTCCTTGAGTCTTTTTGAGCATTTTTTAGAATAAAAGAATTGTGTTCCTACCTATCAAAAAAATATATCTGAAGTGCTGTATCCTGCAATCTCCTGTCTCCAACTTATATACACCCGACATCCAACTATTTCTTATCCTCATAAAAGCACTTTCTGCATCGGGCTTCATAACTTTCTTGTTCGCCAAGCATTACTTTTTCTCTGGCATCGGATAGCCTAAATGAGAATGCTGCCAACTCACCGCATTTCATGCAAATGGCATTTACTTTAGTGACATACTCTGCAACAGCCATCAGCTTCGGCATAGGTTCAAAAGGATTGCCTTCAAAATCCATATCTAGTCCAGCGAGGATTACACGTTTGCCTTGTCCGGCTAGCTTCTGGGCAACAGCAACGATTTGCTCATCGAAAAACTGTACTTCATCTATTCCTACTACGTCGCAATCTCCAGTTAATAACAAGATGTCATCCGCAAAGTTTACCGGAGTGGATCGGATAGAGTTCTCGTTATGAGAGACTACATCGTTTTCATCGTAGCGCTTGTCAAGTGATGGTTTGAATATCTCCACCTTTTGCTTCGCAATTCTGGCACGATTCAGACGACGAATCAATTCTTCAGTTTTTCCAGAAAACATGGAGCCACAAATCACTTCGATCTGACCTTTGTTTCCAGAGGACTTCAGCCTACCAATTGATGGTTCTATAAACATGGCTGATACTATTCGCTATACTTCATATGTGGAAACTTATTAAATTCACCTACTCGTACGACTATCTCGCCAGATGGAAGTTCCGCTTGGCACGCCAGCCTTTCTCCAGCTCTAAGCCTGCCATGCTTGAGAAAATCAAGTTCAGCCTTGGAAGGATGGGAGAGGTTTTCTTCACCGGACTTCAAGATGATTTTACACGTAGTACATCTTCCTTTTTTCCCACATGCATGCATCCAGTCGATACCATTTTCATGAATAATTTCGATAACTTTACGATGAACGCAACTAGAATTAATCCTCAGATTAAATAGATTTTCTATGACGATTTGAGACATTTGTTCGTTGACTTTTGTAAACACCACTCTTCAATGACAACTCAAATTAACAGCAATTATTTAGAAAAATACTCTGAAGACTATGCCGCAATTGTTTGTGGGCAGTTTTTCTCTTCGAAACAATACATGACGGGGCAGGATATTGTACAGCTGACCAATAGTGTACAGGTGAATTTCTTTATTATCAAAAGACTTTTCGAGTTGTGGCAGGAAGAGCTCGGTAAGCTTAAGAGCAATCCTTATTTTGATTATCGGGATATTACAGTCCACGAAGCCTTGACTGAGTTTATGAATGTGCTCTCTAGAAGAATCAAGATCGAGAAGGAGCAACTTCAGCCACTATTAGCGACCGCAGTTCAGCAGTCAGTCCAACTTGCTACAGATCCGGTTGCATTTTACCAAAATGAGATATCCAAAGCCCCGTCAGGTCAGATCAATGAATTCCTGAAGGAAAATAAGAAGTACTATAAGTGGCACGACCAAGCAATCACATTTTTAGTAGATAAAGCTGGGTTTGGGCACGATGAAAGTGCTTACCTACGCGCAATCGCGGCAAACTATCAGGCAATAAATGAATCTTTAGAGTCGGTGAATTTACTTTTGGCTACTCTCGGAGATATTAAACCTTTTGATTTGGATGCCTATATAGTTCAGGATTCTGCTGTAGCAGCTCCAACTTCAATGCCAGAGCCAGCCAGAGAGCAGGAATCTAAAAGCTCTTTCTTTGATGAGATGGATATGGAAGCTTCAACTAGTAAAAATTCGATTCGTGAGCCTGAGAAAGTAACATATCCTGAATCAATCAAAGAAGTACAGCCAAGCTACACTAATAGAGCTGTGGGTGGTTTGGATTCCCATAACTTGAAATCGAAGTTTGAAACGCTCTCTTATAAAGGTATGAAAGGGATAATGGGGGAACTTGCAGAAAGTCTTGCCATCAATCAACGGTTTATGTTTACCAAAGAGCTTTTTGATGGAAATGCAGATTTACTCAAGCACGCATTAAAATCTATAGATAAGTGCGATTCATTTGATGAGGCGATTAGCTTGGTCAATTCTCGATATGCAGGTGAATTAGGATGGGAGTCGGAAACCGAACCAGTACAGGAGTTTCTGTTGCTTGTCTATAGAAAATTCGAAGTTTAGTCACAAAGAATTTGAAAGATCATTAAGAGCTGGTTTTTAGCTATTTTTTCTTTTTATAAATCAAATCTCTTTAGATTAAAGAAATTGCTTAATTCACAGATTATCTTCTTTTTACATGTTGATATTTTTGAATAAGCTTTTTTCAATCAATGCGTAAGAAACTCCAAGACCTGAAAGACCTTCCCCCTTTAGATCCGGGCATAGATGCCGTGGATAATTATTGGTATCTAATCATGTACATGCGTGATTTAATCAAAGCTTCTGAGATCAAAGCTGGCTTAGTACTGTCTTTTTATGGCTTATTGATGAATGTTTTCTTCCAATTTTATGAGCATCTTATTGAGCTGGCATCCGCGGATCTTGCGACCTATGGATTCATGGGATTATGGTTTGTGTTCAGCGTAGTTTCTATTTACTATAGTTTTAGATGCTTTATGCCGCAGATTGAGACTAATTATGACAAGAGCGTATTTTTCTTTGGGAATATTATTTCGTCTTATGGTCCTATCAAAGACTACGTCAGAGAGTTGGAGAAAGTGAGCACTAATAGGCGCCCACTCTTCGATCAGCTTGGAGAGCAGGTTTTTATTAATGCCAAGATTACGGCTGGGAAATTTAAGAATGTCAACCTTTCCGTTCGATACTTATCATTTAACATTGGCTTAGTGTTTGTCTTTATATTGTATTATGCAATAAAGACGGCCTTTTAACCAACAGCCCTGATTCATCCCATGCAAGGATATCGTTCTCTTCGAAAACAAGTTTTGTCCAATCTTGCCACTAATTTACCCAAGAGGTTGACCTACCATGGGCTTGATCATACGCTGGACGTACTAAATGTCTGTAATCAGTACATAAAAAGAGAGAAACTTTCTGAAGAAGAGAGATACCTGCTCAGAGCTGGGGCAATTGTACACGACATGGGTTTTCTCAAAGGCTCCGCAAATCATGAAGAAGTAGGAGCGGGCATGGCTGAGATTATAATGAAGGATTTAGGAGTAAGCTCAAAAGATATTGACAAAGTAAAGGGGTTAGTGATGGCTACTAAAATCCCTCAAAACCCACAAAATCATCTTCAAAGAATCCTTTGTGATGCTGACTTAGATTACTTGGGAAGACAAGATTATCCGGAGATCAGCGAGAAATTATTCGATGAACTAAAGAATATGAATGTGATTTCTACGGTCCAGCAGTGGAGAGATCTTCAGATTAATTTTTTGAAAGCGCATCAGTATCATACGCCATTTGCAATTAAGAATAGAGAGCCGAAGAAGCAAATCTGGCTAAAAAAACTGCTTGATTCTTAGCCCATTCTGCCTAATTGAAGTGCTCTGCAACTATCCATTTTGATGAATATGAAAAGCAAAATGGTGAATGACCAAAGTGACGATCCGCCATAGCTAAAGAAAGGCAATGGAATCCCAACTACTGGAAATAGACCAATAGTCATTGCGATATTGATCATGAAGTGGAATGTCAAAATGGATATTACACAATACCCATAAACCCTGCTAAATCTATTCTTTTGGCGCTCAGCCAAAAGAACTAATCTGGTAAGAAGGGTCACAAATAGTGCGATGACTAAGAAGCTCCCAAGCCACCCAAACTCTTCGCCCAAAGTGCAAAAGATAAAGTCCGTATGTTGTTCTGGAACGAAGTCAAACTTGGTTTGAGTGCCCTGTAAATACCCTTTTCCCACAAGTCCACCTGATCCAATGGCGATTTTAGACTGAGTTACATTCCAGCCAGCTCCAAGGGGATCAAGGTCTGGATTGAAGAGAACCATGACCCTGTTTTGCTGATGCTCAGGAAGTTTTGAGACAACAAAATCAAGACTATATGTGAATGCAATTAATGCTATTCCAATCACGCTAAAGGCTATAATCTGCTGAGGTGTCTTTTTCCCCAAAAGAATTAGAATAACAACTATCACCACAATTGCACCCGCTAAATAAAGATTGTTTTCTATACCTAAAGCGAGCAAAACCACAGCAATTAAGCCAATGCCAAGCACATAATATTTTTGCGGAAGCCCCTCTCGATAGAACATGATCAGCATGGCGAAATATACCATCGCTGTACCTGTGTCCGGCTGGAGGATGATCAAAACTACAGGAAGTAAAAGCACAGCAAATGCACGTAGTTGATATTCAGGCTTGGAAAGATCAAAGGTGGGTCTTTCCATAAATTTGGCTAGTGCCAAAGCAGTAGCAAATTTGGCGAACTCTCCAGCTTGGATACGGAACGAACCAATTCCAATCGTAAGTACCTGCCCATTTACTTCTTTTCCTAGAATAGGAGTCAGTACCAATAATACTATGAAAACTAGATAAATAGGAATAGCCAGATTTTCAAATAATCTATAATCTGCAGCCATGATTATTATAATGATGGCTATGGCAGTTCCTATCCATACAAGCTGCTTTCCGGAATTGATAGAGAAATCAAAAATGCTTTTGTCTACCTGTCCGTCATAGACAGCGGCATAGATATTAAACCAGCCGACCATCACCAATGCGAAATAGATCATAACGGTGATCCAGTCCACCCGATTTATGTTGATATCCGTCTCGCGCATTAATCAATAAATGAAATTTCCAGCTATGACATATTTCTCCAGATCAGGTCTGGAGATACTGTCTTTGAGATATTTTTCTATCATCAGAGAAGCGGTACTTGCAGCTGCTCTTCCGCCCCAGCCAGCATTTTCCACATAGACTGCTATAGCGATCTGGGGATTGTCCTTTGGAGCAAATGCAATGAATACGGAGTGGTCTTCACCATGGGGATTCTGTGCAGTACCTGTTTTTCCAGCGATCTCAATGTCCTTCATAAGTGCTCGCTGGGCAGTGCCATAAAGGGCTTGAACCATCGCGTCCTGCACCATATCAAAATGGTGTGCTTCTACGCCCACTTCATGTTTGGTGAGATATTCTTGAGGAATTTTACTTTTGTCTCCATCAACAGCTCTGATCAAGTGCGGCGTGTAGTAATAGCCTTTGTTTGCGAAGATGGCTGCGAGATTTGCCATTTGAAGGGGCGTAACCAGTAATTCTCCTTGACCAATTGAAAGTGAGTAAATAGTGGAGTATTTCCATCTTCCGTTGCCGTAATAATGGTCATAATAGGCACTGTTTGGGACCAAGCCTTTCTTTTCATTTGGCATATCCACCCCTAAAGTGCCACCAAGACCAAATTTAAGCACATGTTCACGCCATGCATTCAGTCCTATCTCAGTATCCTTATAGGTATTGCTAGAAACTTCTTGATTGATGATCTGACGGAAAGCCTGATGATAATAAGGATTACAAGAATTTCTGATTGCTCCAAATAGGTTGACTGGGGAAGGGTGATTGTGACAAGCTACTAGAGACTTATTGCATGCAAAAGTAGTTTCGGGAGTCAAAACGCCTTCTTGTAAACCGATCAGACTTTGAACAATCTTGAAAATAGAGCCTGGAGGATAGGTCGCCATTATTGGGCGATTGAAGAGGGGCTTTGTGTCTAAAGCATTTAGCGCGGTGTAGCTTTTGCTAAAGTCAGAACCAGTCAGACTGTTTGGGTCATAGAAAGGAGCGGAGATCATGGAGAGGATTTCTCCTGTCTTTGGCTCAATAGCCACTACAGACCCGGTCTTACCCATCATCAGCATTTCGCCATACTTCTGTAGTTCCATATCTATGGACGAGTTGATGTTATGACCTGCAACAGATGCGGTGTCATACTCCCCATCTTTGAAGGGGCCTTTGTCTACTCCACGGACGTTGACCATTTTGTATTTCACACCTTTTTTGCCTCGCATCTCATCTTCATAGTAGCGTTCCATTCCACTAAGACCTACATAATCTCCTTGCACATAATAGCCTGAGCTGTCACGTTCCAGTTGTCTTCCGCTGATCTCACCTATGTAACCCAAGGCATGAGAAGCAACTGGCTCAGGATAAGAGCGAATTGAACGAGTCATAATAAATAACCCAGGATAATCGATCAGGAAGTCCTGAATTCTAGCAAATTCATTAGTCGATATCTGTTTGATGAAGGTGGATGGTTTTACGTAGGAGTATTTTCTCGCAGCCTGATAGGATTCGATCAAGTGCTCTTTTGTAATCCCAAAAAGATCTAAGAAACGGGTAGTGTCTCCCACCTGAAATTCCTTTGGGACGATCATTAAATCAAAAATCGGATTGTTATAAACCAACAATTTCCCCTTGCGGTCATAGACTAATCCGCGATAGGGGTGATCTACTACTCTTTGAATAGCGTTCCGCTCAGCTCTTTTTAGAAAACTGTCGTCCATCACTTGTATCATGAAAAGCTTGGTCAAAAGGACTACACCTATCAAGAAAACAAAGATAATTATTACTACGGGTCTTTGGTCGTTCATCAGATTCCTCTCCTACGTTTGAAGAACAGCAGTTGTGCAATTATAGCCAAAATGACTGTGAATATCGAGGAGAAAAGACTTTTGTTTAATACACCAAATAAACCTCCAGTACCCCACTGATCTGCAATGAAAAACATCAGTGAAAAGGCAAAAACCAGTGGCAACGAATAACTGATGTACCAGCCTATTCCCATTTCAGGGAGGGTAGGATTGTTGGCGTCATCATAGCCTCCATTTGGACTGATGGTTTTGAGCCAGTAGGCACGCAGGAACGCTAAGAGTGTTGCCGCCGCCGCATGAAGTCCAAGTGTATCGTAGAACACGTCGATGAGTAAGCCTAGCCCGAAGCTGATCAAGATCAAAGGAAAGCTTCGCATGTTGATAGGGAAACTCAGAATAGCCAATAGGTATATGAAGCAGAAAGCCACACCAAAAAGCGCAAGGTTTTTCAGCAGTAAAATCTGCACTAAACACAGACAAATCACTAGGAAGAAATAATTGATCAGATTTCTAAAATTCATTTTTTATTTCTGATTGCTTGTAAAGCGTGTCAAGCTCAGCCAATTGAGTGTTTTCTACCAAATAGACATAGTGAGCCTTGCTAAAATCTACGCTAAGATTTATTACTACGTTCAGGTAGTTTGGGTCTTCGCTTTGATTTACACTTTCGATTATTCCAACTAAGATCCCTTCTGGGAAGACAGCACTATATCCAGTAGTAACGACCGTATCTCCTGGACTCGTGGTCACGTGGCGGGGAACATACAGTAATTTAGTTTTCTTGGAGTCTTTTCCATCCCATTTTGCAGTACCAAAAGAATCATTGGTTTTGATCTTGGAAGAAAGACTTAATTCAGTATTTAGTAAAGATATTGCTACTGAAAAATTTTCAGAAACAGACTTTACTCTGCCGATGACTCCTTGCTCATTAAATACTCCCATTCCCGGCTTCACACCATCTTTAGACCCTTTGTTTAGGGTAATATGATTTTGTGCAAAACGCAGGGAGTTGCTAATGATTCGTGCACCTTTGAAATTAAACTGTGCTTCCAATGCAGAATCCAACTCGATAGTTGCGCTATCAGGAATTGCATTTATAGTTTTAAGGTGCTCAAGCAATCCGGTATTTTCGCTGAGGAGTGCTTCATTAGCCTCCGCGAGGGAAAAGAAATCCACGACGTCTGAGCGGGTCTTGAGGACAGATCCGGTTAATGCATTGGAACTATTGAAGAAAGCAGCACCCTGAGGTGAATTATTGGAGACAATTAATCCTATCGCCAATACTTCAAGCAAAACAAATAATAGAAACGACCTTAGGCTATAAAGGAATTGAAGGATGCGTAGCATTCGGGGTTTAAGTCATCAATACTGTTCGGAAATTATGTACGTTTTTCAAGGCAGTGCCCGTGCCTCTGACTACAGCTCTCAGTGGATCTTCTGCAATGTGAATTGGAAGTTTTGTCTTTTGATGTAGTCTTTTATCAAGACCTTTCAATAAAGCCCCACCGCCAGTAAGGTGGATTCCATTGTCATAGATATCCGCGGAAAGTTCTGGTGGAGAAATTTCCAACGCTTTCAAAACAGCCTCTTCAATTTTGGAAACTGATTTGTCTAAGGAGAAAGCAATTTCAGAATAAGGAACTTTGATCACTTTAGGAATACCAGTCATCAAGTCACGGCCTCTGATTTCGTAATCTTCAGGCGGATCATCGAGTTCCGTCAAGGCAGAACCAATTGCGATTTTTACTTTTTCAGCAGATCTCTCACCGATTAGCAAGTTGTGCTGGCGACGCATGTAGTCCAGAATATCTTTGGTAAATGTGTCACCTGCAACTCTGATCGACTGATCTGCTACGATACCAGAAAGAGCGATCAAAGCGATCTCTGTAGTACCTCCTCCGATATCCACAATCATGGATCCCATTGGCTTCTCGATGTCTATTCCGATACCGATAGCCGCAGCGATCGGTTCGAAAATCATATAAACTTCTTTTGCGCCAGCGTGCTCCGCGGAGTCACGAACCGCTCTTTTTTCCACCTCTGTAATTCCCGAAGGAATACAGATCACCATACGGTGAGACTGTGGGAATATGCTTTTCTTTTGACCTGGGATCATTTTGATCAAACCTCTGATCATTTGCTCTGCGGCGTAGAAATCGGCGATTACCCCATCTTTTAGTGGACGGATAGTTTTTATGTTTTCATGCGTTTTTTCATGCATGTTCATCGCCTCACGACCTACAGCCAATACACGATTGGTAGTTTTGTCGATTGCGATGATTGAAGGTTCGTCTACTACAATTTTATCTTTATGAATGATCAGGGTATTTGCTGTACCGAGGTCGATTGCAATATCACTAGAGAAAAAGTCAAATAATCCCATTTTTAGGTATTGATTGTAATTACTGGAGTTGAGAATTTAATATACCATGCTAGGCATTCATATTAAACGAGGGTAGGCAAAATTATTATCTTAATGGGACAAATTTGAGAGAATCGGGATATTTTTTGATAACAAAATTAAATGATTCTCAGACGGCTTTAGTTTATAGAAGTTTTTCTATTGAAAAAAAAGCTAATTATCTCTATCCGTTGATTTAGGAGGTGCATTGTTTTTACTTAAAAAATATTTTACCTTTGCGTCGTATTCGAAAGTTTCTGGAGGGGACACCATATGGTCCCCTCTTTCATTATGTATACTATGACTGAATTGAAACAAGCTATCGAAGAGATTGTAGAGAAGCATCTTCCAGATGAGAATCATTTCATTGTAGAGGTGAAAATGTCTGAGAAATCAGGCAAAAAGCTTCTCAATATCCTTCTGGACGCTGATGAAGGTGTGACTATCCGAGCTTGTGCTAAGCTAAGCAGGGCGGTTTCGGAAGAGCTTGAGGCAAAAGATATGATGCCTGAAGCTTATATTCTGGAGGTTTCTTCTCCAGGGCTAGATTTTCCTTTGAGTAGTAGAAGACAATTTCAGAAAAATATCAACAGGGAGCTAAAAATTTCTTTGACCTCAGGAGAAGAGATTCAAGGCACGCTACTGGAAGTATCAGAAACCAGTGTGAAAGTACTGGTGAAAAAGAAAAAGGAAAAGGGCAAGAAGGCCACAGAGGAGGAAATTTCTCTTCCTTTCGAAGAGATGAAGAAATCAATTGTACAAGTATCTTTTAAATAAATCAAATGGATGCCAAAGTCTTAATAGAATCCTTCGCTGAATTTGCGAGATCTAAAAATGTGGATCGACCTACGATGATCCGTATCTTGGAAGATGTGTTCAGAGCGATGATTCGCAAGAAGTTTGAAAATGATGAAAACTTCGATGTGACCATTAACGCTGATCAAGGTGACCTTGAGATATTCCGTATCCGCGAAATTGTTGACGACGATTCTGAGGATATTTGGGATTTAGACAAAATCAGCTTTGCGGAAGCCCGCAAAATCGAACCGGATTTTGAAATAGGAGAAGAGGTTTACGAGAAAATTGAATTGGAAGCTTTTGGAAGACGTGCTGTGCAGATGGCTCGTCAGACATTGATCCAGAGAATCAAAGACCTCGAAAAAGATATACTTTATACTAAGTATGAAGAGCTAGTAGGAGAGATAGTAAGTGCTGAAGTTTACCAAATTCTAGGAAGGGAGATTCTTCTGATGGATGGTGATGGCAACGAATTGATTTTGCCGAAAGCAGAGCAAATCTCCAAGGATCGCTTCAGAAAAGGAGATTCAGTAAAAGCTATTGTGCACAGAGTGGATATGTCTAATGGTAATCCAAAGATTATTCTTTCTAGAACTTCTCCGATTTTCTTAGAGCGCTTGTTCGAGAATGAAGTGCCTGAGGTATATGATGGATTGATTACAATTATTAAAATTGTAAGAGAGCCAGGAGAAAGAGCTAAAGTAGCGGTGGAATCTTACGATGATCGTATTGATCCAGTTGGAGCTTGTGTAGGAATGAAAGGATCAAGAATTCACGCTGTGGTAAGAGAATTGCAGAATGAAAACATTGATGTGATTAATTTCACGGAAAACTTGGACTTATATGTTACTCGTGCATTGAGTCCTGCTAAGGTTTCTTCAATCACTGCGAATGAAGAAACTAAGAGAATATCAGTCTTCCTTAAGCCAGACCAAGTTTCACTTGCTATCGGAAAAGGTGGATATAATATTAAACTTGCGAGTAGATTGATTGGTTATGAGATCGATGTATTCCGCGAGTTGAATGAGAGCGAAGAAGAAGATGTGGATTTGAGAGAGTTTGTTGATGAAATCGACAGCTGGATCATAGACGAATTAAAAAAGACAGGCTTAGATACCGCAAAAAGCGTATTGAGCTTGACCAAAGAGGATCTGACTCGTAGAACAGAACTTGAAGAAGAAACTGTTGACGAGATATTTAGGATTCTTGGACAAGAATTTGATCAATAAAACGGGAAATAACCCCCGTGTAATACCCTAATTATTTAAGATTTCGAAAGAAGTTTTTGCTTATGTCAGAAGAAAAAATGATGCGTTTAGGCCAAATAGCCAGAAAGCTCAACGTGGGTACGGCAACCATAGTTGAGTCCTTGGCTAAAAAGGGCTATGAGGTGGAGAATAATCCCAATTCAAAAATCAACATGAATCAAGTTGAGATGCTGAATAAGGAATTTAAATCTTCTGCCCTAGATAAAGAAGAGGCTTCACACCTCTCGATAGGGAAACGCCATGAGCCTATTTCTATAGAGCCAGAAGCTCCAAAAGAGGAGCCAAAGCCAAAGCCAGCGCCACCATCGCCTGCTCCAGCCCCAACTCCCGCGCCTGCCTCAAAAGCAGCCGATGAGCCAAAGCCAGCAGCCCCGGCCCCAACTCCTGTGCCTGCCTCAAAAGCAGTAGAGGAGCCAAAGCCAGCGGCGACTTCTACACCTACTCCGACTGCCGAGCCGGAGAAAGTTTCTCCTGAAGCCCCCAAATTAGAGGGGATTAAAGTTTTAGGGAAAATTGACCTAAGCAAAAATGTTGCTCCGGTGCCTAGGCACAAGCAACAGCAAGGACAAAACAAGTATGGTCAAAAGCATGGAGACCCTAGAAAGCCTCATCCTGCTCAGCAGCCTAAGCCACAGCCAAGACCAGTTCAGGAAGCAAAAAAACCGAATAATCCACCTGCACCTCAGGTGAAAAAGGAACAACCTAAGCCAGCTCCACAGCAGCCTACTCCTAATGCACCTGCAGCACCAGCTGCAACGAATCAGGTGATAGCTGCAAAAGCAGAAGCTCTCAAAGGACTTACCGTTCTAGGTAAAATAGAACTTCCTGTAGATCGACCTAAGAAAAAAGGTGGTCCAGTAGCATCTTCAGACGAAAGAGGGAGAGATAAAAAGCGACCACGTAAACGTATAGATAAGCCAGGAGGTCCTGGGCAAGGGAATCGTCCTGGAGGAGGTCCTGGAAATAGACCGCATCCTAGTGGAAACCGTCCTGGTGGAAACCAAAGAACTGGACCACCTGTTAGAGCTCAAAAGGCTGAACCTACTCAGAAGGAAATCCAAGATCAGATCAAGCAAACTTTAGCACGTCTTCAAGGTAAAAGTACTGGAGGAGGAAAAGGTAAGAGCCGTAGAGATAAGAAGGCTGAAAGAGTAAGAGATGTTGATTTTGAAACGGATGAGGTTAAAATCTTAAAAGTCACTGAATTTATTTCAGCAAATGACTTGGCAGCATTGATGGATTTATCTGTAAATCAAGTTATCTCTGCTTGTATGTCTTTGGGCATGTTCGTATCGATAAATCAGCGATTGGATGCTGAAGCAATTACAATTATTGCAGACGAATTCGGTTACGAGGTAGAATTTACCAAATCTATCGAAGATGAGATAGAGCCAGAAGAGGAAGACTTGCCAGAAGACTTGCTGGAGAGAGCTCCGATTGTGACCATCATGGGACACGTCGATCACGGTAAGACTTCTTTGCTTGATTATATACGTATGTCTAAAGTGACTGCTGATGAAGCAGGAGGAATCACCCAGCACATTGGTGCCTACGACGTAACTACTAAAAATGGTCATAAGATTGCCTTCCTTGATACACCAGGTCACGAAGCCTTTACGGCAATGCGTGCTCGTGGTGCAAAAATCACGGATGTTGCGATTATCGTAATTGCAGCTGATGATAGTATCATGCCACAGACGAAAGAAGCAATCAACCACGCACAAGTTGCTGGTGTACCAATGATTTTCGCTATCAACAAAATTGATAGACCAAGTGCTAACCCAGCCAAGATCAAAGAAGAGCTTGCAAACATGAATCTCTTAATAGAAGAGTGGGGTGGTAAATATCAGTCGCAGGATATTTCGGCTAAAACAGGTGAAGGTATTGATGAATTGTTGGAGAAAGTTCTTCTGGAATCCGAAGTATTGGAACTGAAAGCTAATCCTGACAAAAATGCAGCAGGTACTGTAATCGAAGCATCTCTTGATAAGGGACGTGGATATGTATCTACTATTATGGTGCAGGCAGGAACCTTGAGAATTGGAGATATTATTCTTGCAGGTCAGCATCATGGTCGTGTGAAAGCGATGTTTGATCATAAGGGCAAAAAACTTAAAGAAGCTGGGCCATCTACTCCTGTTCAGGTGCTAGGTCTTGGTGGAGCTCCACAAGCTGGGGATATCATCAAGGTTTATGGTACAGAGCGTGAGGCTAGAGATATCGCAAACTCAAGAGAGCAAATCCAGAGAGAGCAAAGCTTACGAACTAAGAAACATATTACTTTGGATGAGATCGGTCGTCGTTTGGCTATCGGTTCATTTAAGGAATTGAATATCATCATCAAAGGTGACGTGGATGGATCAGTAGAAGCACTTTCTGATTCACTATTGAAACTTTCTAAGGATGAAGTGAAAGTTAGCATCATCCACAAAGGCGTGGGTCAGATATCTGAATCTGATGTATTATTAGCTTCTGCCTCTGATGCGATTATTCTAGGCTTCCAAGTGAGACCTTCTTCTAATGCTAAGAAATTGGCGGAACAGGAAGAGATCGAAATCAGACATTACTCTATCATCTATGATGCGATCAACCAGATCAAAGATGCAATCGAGGGCATGCTAGAGCCTACGTTTGAAGAAATTATTACTGGTAATATCCAGGTAAGAGAAGTTTTCAAAATCACGAAGATCGGAACTGTTGCAGGTTCATATGTTACAGATGGTTTCATCACCAGAAAGAACAAGATCCGTGTAATCAGAGACGGTATCGTAATTCATGAAGGAGAGATCGATCAATTGAAGCGATTCAAAGACGATGTAGCTGAAGTGAAAGCAGGTTACGAATGTGGTATCTCGATCAAAGGTTTCAATAACATTGAGATTGAGGATACAATCGAAGGTTATGAGATGAAAGAGATCAAGCGTAAGAAGTAATTCTCGCTTAGATATATAAATGAAAAGGAACAGCGTTGCTGTTCCTTTTTTATTTTTGCCCCATGATGACTGCCATAGTTTATTTGATTTGGTTTCTGTTTTATTTTTCACTGGTTAGCCTTGTTGCAGGCCTGATCCAACCCGTATATGTGCTTTGGTTTATGGACAGGATGAACCGTCTTAAAGTCCTAAAGATTTATGGGATTACAACTATCATACTTCTGGTGATTATAGTTATTCTCAGAATTATTTTAGACTACTAAAACCTTTAAATACTGGTAATAACTTTATATCACGTTAGCCTTCAGCTAGGTGTATTTATTTTAACCGCGGTTCTGAATATGCCGATTGTCTGATTAATTCATACGTGTGTTGGAGATTCCTAAGAAAGCGGTAAAAGAATTCATTTCCATTTCGTAGTCAGTAACTCAAAGAGCCTCTACGGGTTTTTTGACTTCTTTTCTCAAGCTTTTGGTAGCCAAAACCATTAATGAGATCGCTAAAATAAATAGTAGCGAGGCAATGATAGAAAGGACATAAACTTCATCTTTGAAATTTTTCCATGCAAAAAGGCCTAATGAAGAAAGGGTCACCGTGAACATGAAAAACATAGGGATGGTCACAAAAAGGGCATTTATATTTTTCTTGATTAGCCAAACTGCGATGGTCAAAAGTGCAAGAGCTGCCAGTAGTTGATTTGCTGAACCGAAGATCGGCCAGAGGGTGGTGAATTCTCCGGAAAGTAAAAGAAGAATTGAAAAAACTACCACAATTCCTGTGGAAACGTAGCGGTTTTTAGCCAGAAATTGACCAGCTGCTTGAGGGACGTCTTCAAAATATTCCTGTAAGGTGAATCGTGCTAGTCGGGTACAGGTATCCAAGGTAGTAAGTGCGAACGCTGAGACAGTAAGAGCTACAAAGCCCACAGCAAACTCTTCGGAAATCCCAAGCGTAGCGATCATACCTCCCAATCCTGTGGAGAAAAGTGCAACAGGCCCTTCACCTGAAAGACGGGATATATATTCCGTACGGGATAAAATAACTACTGCTCCCACAGAAATTATTGCTAGAAATGATTCTATTAGCATTCCACCGAAGCCAACTAATTTGGCATCTGACTCTTTATCTAATTGTTTAGAAGTCGTTCCAGAAGCAACCAGCGAATGAAAGCCACTAATAGCTCCACAAGCAATAGTTACAAAGAGTACAGGAAAAATATAACCTAGATTTTCGTCCGAAACATGGATCTCATTGCTCATCTGAATTTCCGGATTGGCAATAAAAACACCAAGTACCGCTGCGATAATTAATCCATAAAGTAGAAAACTGTTGAGGTAATCTCGTGGCTGGAGCAACATGCCCACTGGAGTCACAGATGCGATGAATGCATAGCCCAAGAGACTTAACACCCAGATTTTATAGTCCAAAATTATAGGAAACTGCATTCCCAGATACACAAAAACGTACATCAAGATCACCCCGATTATCGTTATGACGATGAATGCTATTTTTTTATCACCAACCATTTTATTCACAATGCCGAATACAATCGCTAGTAATATAAATAGAATGGAGGCTGATGCTACACCTGGATTTGTAACAAATGTTTTGGCAATAATATCTGCGAATACACCAATAACAAGGATAAGCGTAGAGAAACTGAAGATGACAAAGAGTTGTTTACCTTTCATCCCGATTTGATTTCGGATGATCACCCCTATTGATTTACCATCTGTTTTCAATGAAGTGGCCATACTCCCCAAATCATGCACAGCTCCAAAGAATATTCCGCCGACCAAAATCCAAATAACAGCTGGAATCCAACCAAAAGTTAACGCGATGATCGGACCGACAATTGGCCCAGCCCCTGCGATTGACGCAAAGTGATGGCCTAAAACTACGATAGGCTTACTTGGCTCATAATCTATTCCATCTCGGTGCTTATGTGATGGCGCAGGGTTGTTGTCATTCAAATCAAATTTTCGATAAACATATTTACCGTAAACTTTGTAGGCTGTAAATAAAATGACTGCTGAAATGAGGAGTAGAACGGCTAAGTTCATGAGTGGGGATTTGGGGTTGATTAGATTCTTCAATGAAAAACCCATCCTAATTGTTTGAATTCAAAATAAGGTAAATATTAATCAATGAAAAAGCGATTTTCCATAATGTATCGTTTTCCTTTATATAACTGAATTCTCCACCTATTTATACAGAGGTTTTATTTAACGGATTTTACGACTAAATTTGTAACCTTTGACTCGTCAAAAAACAACCTAAAAACTCAATATGGCTTGGTTTAAAAGAACTGACAAAGGCATCAAAACATCTACAGCTGAAAAGAAAGATGCACCTGATGGCCTTTGGTTTAAGACCCCAAATGGAAATATCATCCATACAAGAGAGCTCAAGAATAACGCTTATGTATGCCCAGATGATGATTTTCATGTGAAAATTGGTTCGAAGGAATATTTCGAAATTCTTTTTGACAATAATAAATTCAAGGAGCTTGATGCCAATATGACATCGGGAGATCCTCTGAAATTCACGGATACGAAACCTTACGTTTCCCGAATAGAAGCTTCGATCAAGAAAACAGAGTTGAATGACGCTGTACGGTCGGCTGTGGGGAAAATCAACGGATTGGACATCGTGATAGCATGTATGGACTTTAATTTTATCGGTGGATCGATGGGTTCTGTAGTGGGCGAGAAAATCGCCAGAGCTATTGACCATTCTCTGAAAAATAAAATCCCTTTCTTGATGATTTCTAAATCCGGTGGTGCTCGTATGATGGAAGCTGGATTTTCATTAATGCAAATGGCTAAAACATCTGCCAAGCTTGCGTTGTTACATCAAGCAGGAGTACCTTACATTTCTATGCTCACAGATCCGACTACTGGTGGAGTAACTGCTTCCTACGCCATGTTGGGAGATTTCAATATTGCAGAGCCTGAAGCATTGATTGGTTTTGCAGGTCCGAGAGTAATTCGTGAGACAATAGGTAAGGATTTGCCTAAGGGGTTTCAAAGTTCTGAGTTTGTATTGGAGCATGGATTCCTCGATTTTATAGTAGATCGGCGTCAGCTGAAAGGCCGATTGACCACCCTGCTAAACCTTTTAAATAACTAATCGACTTACTATTAAAATGATTTGATTATTCAGTCCAAATTTGAATGGCGATTTGGTCTCTTTTAGTGATTTATAAATATATTTGTGTTCCCGTATTGGGCCAATCCATAAGAAAAATTAAACCGAAATTTCATGGGTTCAGTAATTATTACATCCATCGTAGCTTTTACAATAATTATATTGCTACTGGTATTTATTCTCCTTTTTGCCCAGTCTAAACTGGTCAACTCGGGTGACGTCAGCATCATTATCAATGGTGATGAGAGTTCTCCAATTGTAACTGCAGCGGGTACAACCCTGCTTTCTACTCTTGGAGGCCAAAAAATCTTCCTTCCATCCGCTTGCGGTGGTGGCGGAACTTGCGCAATGTGTAAATGCGTGGTCGAAGAAGGTGGAGGAGAAGTTCTTCCTACCGAAGTCGGACACTTGAGCAGAGCAGAGCAGCAAAGTAACGTTCGTCTTGCATGTCAGGTGAAAGTGAAAAACGACATGAAGATCCGAGTACCTGAAGAGATCTTTGGTATTAAGAAGTGGGAATGTGAGGTTGTATCTAATTACAACGTCTCTACTTTCATCAAAGAATTCAAAGTGAAACTTCCTGAAGGTGAAACGCTTGATTTCGAAGCTGGCGGATACATCCAGATCGATGTGCCAGTAATTACTGTGAACTTCAAAGGGATGGACATCACTCCTCATCCAGATTTGGGTCACCCTGCTGATGTATATCAAAGTGACTGGGATAAATTCGGTCTTTGGGATTTGACGATGAAGAATGATGAGGAGCTATTCAGAGCTTACTCCATGGCTAATCATCCTGCAGAAGGTAATATAGTAATGCTTACTATTCGTATTGCTACTCCACCGTGGGATAGAGCGAACAACAAATGGATGGATGTAAATTCTGGTGTTTGTTCCTCGTATGTGTTCTCTAGAGTTCCTGGCGATAAAGTAACTATTTCAGGCCCTTACGGTGAATTCCATATTAATCCTACCCAACGCGAGATGGTTTACATCGGTGGTGGTGCAGGCATGGCTCCATTGAGAGCGCATATTTTCCATCTTTTCCATACGGAGAAGACTAGCAGGAAAGTATCCTACTGGTACGGTGGTAGATCTAAGAAGGAGCTTTTCTATGTGCCTCAATTTAGAGATATCGAAAAAGATTTCCCGAACTTCCAGTTTAACATTGGTTTGTCTGAGCCTCTTCCAGAAGATAATTGGAAGATCCAGAAATCACCAGATGATAAAGAAGGCGACGGATACGTTGGATTCATTCACCAAGTGCTTTATGATAATTATTTGAAGAAGCATCCTGAGCCAGATGAGGTAGAATATTACCTATGTGGTCCTCCATTAATGAACTCAGCAGTATTGAAGCTCCTTGATGATCTTGGAATTCCTGAAGAAAATATCCGATTTGATGACTTCGGAGGTTAATATAAAAACAAAAAATCCCGCTCAGGCGGGATTTTTTATTTAGGATCCTTTTTTGATTATTTTTACCTAAGACAATCACCCCTTATGAATATTCAATCCTACTTTGATCCTGTCTCCGAGTACCTTTGGCAGAAAAAATACCCTGACAATTCATTCTTCAAGCAAATTCACTTTTTTGGAGAGGAATTTCCCGACCTGAAAGGAGTACAGATTGCTCTTGTGGGGATCAAAGAAAATCGAGGGCTAGCTAAAGCAGAAAGTGCCGATAGAGGAAGTAGCGAAATTCGTGAGAAGCTTTACGATCTGAAAAGGGGTATTGGAGCTTATAGAGTAGCAGATTTGGGTGATTTAATTTCTGGAGAGAAATTAAGTGATACCTATCAACGGATGCAGGAAGTAGGGGAATTTCTCATGAAGCAGCAGATTCTACCTATCTATTTTGGAGGATCACACGATTTGGATTATGGGCAATATTTGTCCTACCAGAAAATGAAAAAACTGGTTAGCCTCTTGACCGTGGATGCCAAATTGGATATGGAAGAGGTCGGGCCGCTTGCTGATCAGCACACGCAGGAAATAATTCTTCATCAGCCTAATTTTCTCTTTTCTTCAGCTCATTTAGCCTATCAGAGTTTCTTAGTGGATCCATCGTTGATCAACGTGGTGGAAAAGCTATACTTTGAGCATGTACGCTTGGGAGAATTGAGGAATGAATTCAAGGAAGTTGAGCCTTTGATCAGAAACGCAGATTTGTTGAGCTTTGACTTATGCGCAATACAATCTGCGGATGCTCCTGGAGCAGTGAATGCCGAGCCTTTTGGACTAACGGCAGAAGAAGCTTGCCAGATTTGCTGGTTTGCCGGAACCAATGAAAAATTAAGTTCTATCGGTATATATGGCTATGAGCCTTATTATGATGATACAGTGAATAAGACTGCGAAAGTAGTATCTGTGATGATTTGGTATTTCATGGAAGGCTTTTATTCCCGCAAGGACAGTCTTTCTTTCAAGAGCAGTGACTACACTAAATATACGGTTTCGCTAGACACCAAGCCAAATACCCTAGTTTTCTACAAAAGTAAAAGAAGTGGCAAATGGTGGATGGAAATTCCTCATAATGAAACGGAGAAATTTGATCGTGTCAGTACCGTGCCATGTAGTTATGCTGACTATCAGATGGCTCAAAAAGGAGAGATTCCTGAGCGTTGGATCAATGCTCAAATCAAACTACTTTGATGAAAATTTATACCAAGCAACAGCTTGCTTTGCGAAATGGTCAGGATAAGCCAGAGATATGGGTTGCTTACCAAGGGGTGATTTATGATGTGAGTAGTTCTAGGCTTTGGAAAAAAGGAATGCACTATGAACATTGGGCGGGGCAGGATCTCACAGAAGAGCTTCCAGACGCACCACACACAGAAAAAGTATTTGAGAAATTTCAAGCCATTGGGCAATTAGCATAGATGATATTAATCGCAGATAGTGGCTCCAGCAAAACGGACTGGAGAGTAATTCACTCGGATCGCAGAATTAGTCAGTACAGAGGTATTGGGTTTAATCCCTATTATCAAACCTCTGAAGAGATGGCTATTCAGATGCAGAGTGATTTTCTGGTGAATTTGGAGAGTGAAATAGAAGATATATTTTTCTATGGCGCAGGGTGCTCTAGTCCTGACCGAATGAATGAAGTTTCTTCAGCATTAAAAACCGTTTTTCCAAAAGCTAAAATCACAATAGATCACGACCTCACTGCGGCTGCAAAATCCACTTGCGGTCATCAACCTGGCATAGCATGTATTTTAGGGACTGGATCAAACAGCTGTGATTTCGATGGAAAGGAAATCGTGGATACTCGACCTGCTCCGGGTTATATTTTTGGTGATGAAGGCGGGGGAGGTTATGTGGGTAGAAAGCTCCTAAAAGACTTTATTAACGATGAAATGCCTTCTGAAATCAGAGGAGAGCTGATCGATAAGTTTCATTTGACAAATAAGATGATTCAGGAACATGTGTATCAGAAACCGTTTCCGAATCGATACATGGCTGCTTTTTGTAGATTTATCACAGAGCACAAATCCAATCCCTACTGCTACATGCTTTACTACAATTCCTTTCAGGAATTTTTTAAACAACATGTGATGAAATATAAAGAGTATAAGGAGAAACCAGTAAATTTTGTAGGTTCTATTGCCTATTATAATAGTGACATTCTTCGTAAAGCTGCATCAGATGTGCGGATTAACGTAAATCTAATAATTGAAAGCCCCATAGCAGGCTTAACACTTTATCACCAAGAGACCTTATGAAAGTAACTGAAAGCACCTCTCATTATGACAATTTAGAGCAAATGGATTTGTTAGATCTGTTGCATAACATCAATAAGGAGGACAAGAAAGTGCCATTGGCAGTGGAAAAAGTAATTTCTAACATTTGTGGATTGGTAGAACAGATCGTTCCCAGAATGCAAAATGGAGGCAGATTGATTTATATCGGAGCAGGTACGAGTGGCAGGCTTGGCGTATTGGATGCATCTGAATGTCCGCCTACCTATGGAGTTCCATTCGATATGGTATTGGGGCTTATTGCGGGAGGTGATATTGCGATCAGGAAATCAGTTGAAAATGCAGAGGATGATCCTGATCAGGCTTGGAATGATGTTTTAGAGTATGGATTTAATCCCAATGATACTGTTATAGGAATTGCTGCATCGGGGACAACGCCTTACGTCATTGGTGGTGTGAAAAAAGCACGAGCAAATGGGCTTTTGACAGGAAGCATTACCTGTAATCCAGATTCTCCCCTTTCTAAGGAAGTGGATCATCCAGTAGAAGCAGTAGTGGGCCCGGAATTCATCACGGGTAGCACGCGAATGAAATCTGGTACGGCGCAAAAACTTATTCTCAACATGATCTCTACGACCGTGATGATCAAACTTGGAAAGGTGAAAGGCAATAAGATGGTTGACATGCAACTTTCTAATGTTAAGTTGGTACAACGGGGGACTAAGATGATTATGGAAGCTACTGGACTTGATGAGCAAACAGCTAATCTTCTTTTACTTAGTGAAGGTTCTGTGCGTAATGCAACAGAGTATTATTATAAAAATTTGAACTAGCGTTTTGCATACCAAAACCTGCCAGGTTTCCAGCCTGGGGCTTTGATAAAATTTCCATTTACGCGATTCTTATATAAAATTTGGCAGGTTTTCTAGTATAGATTATTTTTGGATAAGATGATTAGAAATCTCCATATAGGCTGTACCTTTGCAGCCCGATTAAGGGGTTGAAAACCAATCTCTTAATCTTCACAATCAAACCAGCAGTGATGTTGCAATTCTATGAAAGATAACAATTCAAAAAAGCCGTTTTTCGGCGAAGGCAAGAGAGATTCCAACTCTTCAAATTCAGGACAAAGAGGTGGTTATAAAGGTAAAACAGAAGGATTCAGTAAATCCAAAGATTCAGGTTTTTCTAAGTCTGGCCCTTCAAAGAAGCCAGTAGGCAAAAGTGAAGACGATTTTTCCGACTTCAATAAAAAACCAAGACATAAAAAAGGAGGATTCAAAAACCTAGGAGAGAAAAAGTTTGGTTCTAAATCTGCTTTTGGAAGTAAAAAAGAGCAAGGTTCAGACTTTGCTGAAAAGAAGGATTTTGGTATAGCGAAGAAACAATTTTTTGCCAAAAAAGAAGAATCTGACGGACCTAAGCCATACAAAAGGGATTCAAAACCTGGTAAGCCAGCATCTTCTGAAAAGTCAGGCGGACTTATTTATAAAGGACGAGGCAAAGATCAGAAACCAGTCTTTGCTGAAGGAAGACCAACTTACAAGTCTGATAAGAAAGACACAAAAGGATTTGGTAAAAAGCGTTTTGTGGATCAGGATACGAACGTGGAAAGACCTGATTATAATTTCGACGCTCTTCCTCAGAAGAAGAAAAAAATGGAAAGTGAAGATAATCTTATTCGCTTGAATAAGTATATCGCCAATTCCGGGATCTGTAGTCGAAGAGAAGCAGATTCATTGATTAGCAATGGTTTGGTGACGTTGAATGGAGAGATTTGCACAGAGCTTGGACGTAAAGTAAAGAAGTCTGATCGAGTGGTATATCAGGGTAAAAAAATCAATCCTGAGAAACCTACGTATGTTTTGCTGAATAAGCCTAAGGATTTCATCACAACTACTGATGATCCAATGGATCGTAAAACGGTGATGCACCTAGTTGGGAATGCGTGTGAAGAGCGAATATTCCCTGTTGGACGACTGGATAGAAATACTACTGGACTGTTATTGTTCACTAACGATGGTGAATTGGCAGCTAAACTTTCTCATCCTTCCAACGAGATCAAAAAAATCTATCAAGTGTCCTTGGATAAGCCACTAACAAAGAAAGATGAAGAAGCAATTATCGAAGGTTTGACGTTGGAAGATGGAAAAGCCGATGTAGATGATTTGCAGGTGTTATCGTTGGATAGATCTATTCTCGGCTTGGAAATTCACATAGGTAGAAACAGAATCGTACGTAGACTCTTCGCTCATTTGGGTTATGATGTGACAGCGCTTGACCGAGTGGTATTTGCAGGACTTGACAAAAAGGATTTGAAAAGAGGGCATTATCGCTTCCTCACAGAGCAGGAAGTGATTCGGTTGAAGTTCTTTATTTAAGTATTAAAAGCTCCCGATTTGGGAGCTTTTTTTATTTAATGTCTATTATCGCTAGTGATTGCAGTAGTCGGACAAACAATACTTTCTGGAGAAGGATTCAATAACTAAGATTTTCTCGATAGTTGCAGTTTGTATGCTTCTTCACTATCTGGAGTTACTAATTTTTCATACAAAGCCTTTCAAGACATGATGCAAATCCCGTTTGGTAATCAAGCCACCTTTTCTCCAGAGGATTTTACCTTTTTTGAAAAGAATGTAATTGGGAATAGAGCGTACAGCAAATTGCTGAGCTAGCTGTGGACTTTTATCAATGTTAATTTTTAGCAGTTTTATTTTTCCTTCTAATTCTGTCAGCACTTCATCTATGATAGGATCCATTGTCTGGCATGGTCCGCACCAATCCGCGTAAAAATCCACCAGTACTGCATCTTGGCTTTTACTGATGATGTCTTTTGGGTTTCGTTTTGGCATAGTTTGAATTATGATTAGTGCGCTGGGTAATAAGTTTAATGTGCAAGGTGTTCGGTAAGCAGTCTTAGTTTCAGAAGCTGTCAGTCTGAAGTCTAAAATAAGTAAGGACTAAGTCCGGAGACTTAACCACTAGTGTTGCGGAACAAAAGTTTACGCCGTAATTCGTGTTAAACGAAAGATCACTTTCGGATTTTTACTACCTAAGACCGTGAGCGCTCTGTGAAAAACTACTTGGCCTCCGTTGTTAAATAAAACCTTCACAAAAAAAAGCCGCTAATTCGATATCGAGTTAGCGGCTTCCTAGTTACTAGTGGTTAATTAAATGGCAGGTGCAGGAGCAGCTGGCATTTTAAGACCCAATTTGGTCAAAACTAGCTCAGTAAATTTATCTTCTTCTTTAGTATAAAGAAGGATATGAGCTTGTCCAGCTGACTCAGCAAAGATATGCGTGTAGTTATTTTCAGCAGCTACTGCATTGATTGCATTGACTACTTTAGTCTGAACAGGTGAAAGAAGCTCACCTAGTTTTCTCTGATAGCTGATTTGAGTATCAGACTCCATTTTTTGCATTGTACCCTGAAGGTCTGTCAATTCTTTTTCTTTGGCAGCTCTAGCTTCTTCCGTCATTGTCTGAGCAGCTTGCTGATAAGTCTGAACCTGACGCTGGAAATCTTCGCCTTTGAGTTGCATAGTAGTTTGAAGCTGAGTTTCGTAATCTTTGATATCAGCAGCTATTTGCTCCATTTCTGGCATCAAATCCATGATAAATTCTACATTGGTATAACCAATCTTTACATCTTGAGCCTGAGCTGCGAATCCTACGCAAAGCAAGGCTACTGCGGAAAGGATAACTTTTACTTTCATCATTTCTGTATTTCTATTTATTTGTTTTCTTCAATTCCCAATTCACCCAAGACGAACTCCGAATAGTCATGTCTGGGATCTGTATAGATAATAGCCGATGGTTCGGCTGCCTTGTCAAACAGTATTCCTAGATTGTTTCTTCGAGTTACTCGCTCAATAGCGTCATAGATTTTGGATTGTAAAGGCTGCATCAGTTCCGCTTGTTTCTGGAAATACTGCCCATCTATTCCGAAAATCCTACTATTGAATTCTTGAGATTCTTTTAGTTTCAATTTGATTTGTTCCAGCCTTTGCTGATACATTTCCTCTGTGAGGAGCACTTCCTCTGCTTTTAGCTGAACAGAAAGATCTTTAATCTCTTTGTCCAAATTTTGTGCCTCTTTCTTCCATTCGGAGCTTATGTTCTCTAGCTCTTGTTGAATTACCTTATAATCTGGATGCTTATTTAGAATATATTCCGAATCAATGTACCCTATCTTCTGAGCTAACAGAGGCGCTGATTGAAGAACCAAGAGCAGCAAAAATACAATTTTCAGCGATTTATTCATGAGTTTGGGAAGTTAACAAGGACTTGATTTTTAACATTCTTACACCGTAAATTTTTGCATAAATTAACTAATCCCTACGCTAAATCCCTACTTATCGTATTTGCTGGCCAATAGTAAAGTGGAATTGTGAGCCACTTCGCTTAATAGCACCAGGGATAGTATCAAATCCATAACCCCAGTCAATTCCTAATAGACCAAATGCTGGCATAAAGATTCTTGCTCCTATACCTGCTGATTTGTTCAGATCATAGGGGTTGAAATCTTTGTAGGATCCCCAGTTGTTTCCTGCCTCTGCAAATGCAAGTACAAAGATGGTAGCTGACGGGTTTGGAGAGACTAGGTATCGCACTTCCATTACATACTTATTATAAACTATACCTCCGTATGGTTCTGGATCAGCGGTCCCTCTAGAGGCCCTGCCTGGTGTAATTGATTGATTTTCGTATCCCCTTAACCCGATGATTTCTTGGCCTAGCGCAAAGTTGTTCATAGACATACCGTCACCACCCATCACAAATCGCTCCAACGGAATAACTCCGATTTTTTGACTATAGGAACCCAAGAAGCCCATGTGTGCTCTTGCGCTGCCTACCAATTTGGTCGAGCCAAACAATGGGGTATAGATGGATGCATCAAACATCCACTTATGGTATTCTAACCACTTATATTTTTCCTGATCAGTTGACTCGTTATCTATTTTCTTGTTCAAAGAAGAATAGGGAGGAGTGAATGCTGTGGATAAGATGATGTTAGATCCAAATCTTGGATAGGTTGGATTGTCAAGGTTGTATCTGGCAATCGTTGTGTTCCAGGTAATACTTTGTGATGTCCCTGTAGGATAGCTAAGACCGAATGAGGTGCCATATTGGTCAAATTCATAAACTTGGAACTGCAAGGAATTACTGATGCTAAAGTTGTCATCAGGCCATGTTACTCGCTTGGCAAGTCCTAATGTCACACCGGTAATCTTGAAATATCCCAGCTCATCACCAAAACTTGCTTGATTGTAAAAATCCACCTGTCGCTGTATGGAGTGGTTGAAAGAGAAGCTCAACGCATTTGGTTTTTTGCCACCAAACCATGGCTCTGTCAAGGATACGGAGTAGTTCTGGAAGGATCGGCCGTTTGCCTGAACTCTTAGTGAAAGTTTCTGTCCATCTCCGACAGGCAGTGGATCCCATTTGGAAAAATCCTTAATATTTTTAATAGAGAAATTGTTAAATGAAAGACCAACGGTTCCTACGAAACCATAGAATCCACCCCAGCCTCCAGATAGTTCGATCTGATCATTTGGTCTTTCTTCCAGTTCAAACGTAATATCTACCGTCGCTGCTTCGAAATTTGGCCTTAAATCCGGATTGATTTTTTCTGGGTCGAAATAACCTAAAGTAGAAAGCTCTCGGATCGTACGAACTAGGAGTTCTCTATTAAATTTTTGACCTGGAAGGATACGTATTTCACGCATTACTACGTGATCAGAAGTCCTTTCATTCCCTTTGATATTTACACTGTTCACGGTCACTTGCGGACCTTCAAAAATTCTCATTTCCAAATCAATCGAATCTCCAGCTACATTTACCTCCACAGGATCAATTGAGAAGAACAGATAGCCATCATTTTGATACAGCGAACTAACGTCATCTCCCTTAGTAGGGTCATAATTTAATCTCTTGTCAAGTTTTTCTTTGTCGTAAACGTCTCCTCTTTGAATACCTAGCTTTGCGAGTAAGACTTGGTCTGGATGGATAAAGTTTCCATTAAATGTGATGTTTCTATAATAGTATTTCCGGCCTTCTTCTAAGGCTATATCAATGTTGATTTTATCTTGTCCAAAGTTGTATATCGAGTCTGCAACGATCTTGGCATCACGATATCCCTTACTTTGGTAGAAGTTAATGACATTGTCCTTGTCATTTCTATATTCCTTTGGTATGTACTTTGAGCCGCTGAAGAAGTTTAGTTTAAGGTTGCTATTAATATATTCTTTAGCATCCTCGCTAGAGGTAGAATCTGTGTAAAGAATTGTGTTCTTTAGATCTGTGGCAGTTGCGTCTGTAAGTCTTGTGTAAGCGTCTTTAAAAATGCTCACTCGAGCATGTTCTTTAGTCTTCTTCAACTTCTTTTTCAACTTAGCATCATCCAACTCATTATTGCCGTAGAATTCGATGGCATTGATTTTCACTTTGGAATTTTGAACTACGTCAAAAATCAATTTAACTGAATTGGGAAGGGTAGTGTCTCTTTCCTGCTTGATCTTTACTTCAGCATTCATGAACCCTTTATCCAGGTAATATTTCTCAATATTTCGCTTGCCATTATTCAGTACATCGTCTCGAACTACACGTCCTCTGATATTTACTTTATCGCGAAGTTCACTTTCCTGAGTTTTGTTCATTCCTGTAAATTCTACTCGAGAGAATCTAGGTCTCTCAGTCAAATCTAGAAGCAGTGAAATGTCCTCTCCCTCTATTTTTGTCACCAAGATTTTCACATCACCGATGATCCCTTGTCCCCACAGCTTTTTTAACGCATTGGAAATAGCATCTCCTGGTACTTTGATTGTATCATCCACTTTCAATCCAGATAGGGAAAGAATGGCGATTTCATCCAAAGTAGTAAGACCCACAGCTTTTATTTCTGCTATTCTATAGGTTTGGGGCTTAGCGTAATTCAGCTCCAAAATATCGATTGGCTTGCTTGAGGCATAGCGACTTTGACCCAAACGTATTTGCGCCATTGCTGAACTTGCCCAAACTAGACAAAACAGAATCAGTAAACATTTTTTCATTAATTACTTAAGATTTAACTTGCTCACCCGTTTTGCCAAATCTCCTTTCCCGTGATTGGTAGTCAGAAACTGCAGCAAAGAGATGTTCTCTTCTAAAATCTGGCCATAGCACAGGAGTGAAATACATCTCTGTGTAAGCCAATTGCCAAAGTAGAAAATTGCTGATTCGGTATTCACCGCTAGTTCTGACCATTAATTCAGGATCAGGATAGGCGGCTGTTGCCAGATGCTCAGCCATTACTTTCTCTGTAATGTCCTCAACATTCAATTTTCCTTCGGAGACTTTTTGAGCAATGTGTTTAGCTGCATGAGTGAGCTCCCAGTGACCGCTATAGCTTAAAGCCAAGATCACTTTGAGTCCGGTATTTTTTGAGGTTATTTCCTTCACCTTCATCAGTGTATTATAGGCTGATTTTGGTAGGCTTTCTACATCCCCAATACTCTCTAATTTGAAATTGCCATTCATTAGCATAGGAACCTCGTCAGACATGGTTCTCACCAGAAGTTCCATTAGTCCATCAACTTCGGCCTTCGGTCTTGACCAATTTTCTGTTGAAAACGAGAATAAAGTTAGGTATTTAACCCCAAGACTTTCTGCTCCTTCTATGGCTTCTTTAACTGCTTTTGTAGCATTTTTATGCCCAAATATCCGCATAGCGCCCTTTTTCGTGGCCCAGCGACCATTGCCGTCCATGATTATAGCAATATGCTTTGGGATGTTATTATTATCAGATACTTCCTTCATTCCAGCCGTCTCCGGTTCCTTACTTTTTTGGAGGTACAAAAATGCCATTTCTTTTCCAAATATTAGCCCTAGGGCTCGATTTATTAATATGCGTAGCATTTGGTAGTCATGAGGGTATAGCTGATCGTTACTCCAAAGAAGTAGTACCAATCATTATCATAGGCATTACCAAAGTTAATTCCATATGGATCACTAGGATTGTTAGGATCCTGAAATCTAGGAATAGATGGCTCTTTACTATCTATCTTGTCTAGGTAATCAGTTGAGGTTGGTCGAAAACCTAATTCAGCTGCTAATGTCCAGCGTTCATCAAGTTTGTATTTGATACCTCCCCCGAAAGGGATGACCAACGTGCCCAAATTGTATCTAGAAGATACGTTATTATCATATGTATTTCCCTTTGCAAAGGCGAAAGTATAGCCTATACCAAAGAAGGCATAAGGCGAAAAGCGGAACTGGGAATTTGGTCTAAGATAATCCAGAAAATTAAATTCCATCACAGCCGAAGCTTCCATTATACCAGCTCTAAATCTACCACCTCTGATCTTTGCTAATTGATCAATAGGTTTAATACTGTCTGCTCCAGAAAGCATGCCTCCTGATACTCCAATACGCAATGCCCACACATTGTCAAAATTTCTCCTGCCAAACAACGTGACTTGGGGTCCAATTTGGCCCGGGTCAATTTTTCTGATTATATCACCTGTGTAGGCAGCGACTCCTAAGCCTCCACCTATATCGTATTTCTGGGCTCTAATTTCTCCGGAAATCCCCAAGAAAATGAGTGAAAATACAAGTAAGTAGTTGAAAATCTGAAAATTGACCTTTTTCAAGACGATGTAAGATATGAAGTACAAAACGTTTAAAAAACGCATCTCAGTATTTAGCGGGTTAATAATTGTTAAGGTCAAATTGACTAAGTCTTTATGGACTCTAATTCAGTTTCTCATGTCAAAACCCCAATTCAGCTTTTGTCTAAGTGTATCAAAGAAATGATAATGAGGCAACTTTACCAATTTTGCTGAAAAGTTTTCCTTCTTTACACTTAGCATTTCTTCCGAAGAAATTGAAGTAGATCGTGAGTCCAAAGATATTAAGAATTTCTCTGCCCGTCCCTCTATTTCAAAACTGATCTCACTTTCATCCGAAACAATGATTGGCCGGACGTTTAGATTATGCGGGCTCACTGGAGTAATTACAAGATTTTTAGCCTCGGGAGAAATCAAAGGTCCGCCACAACTTAGCGAGTATCCAGTAGAGCCGGTAGGAGTAGAAACTATCAATCCATCTGCCCAATAGCTATTGAGATATTTCCCGTCTATATAGGTGTGAACGGTGATCATCGATGAAGTATCCCGCTTATGAATCGTGAATTCATTTAAGCCGAAGTTTAATCCATTGAATAACTTTCGATGACTTTGAAGGGAGATCAATGTTCTTGATTCTAGCTGATAATTGTTGCTAGCCAAGTCTGAGATTGCATCAGAGATTTTTTCGGTTGCCACAGTAGCTAAAAATCCAAGTCTTCCTGTATTGAGACCTAAAATTGGAATTTCAAGCTTACCGACCTGGCAAACTGCATCCAGTAATGTGCCATCTCCACCTATGGAAATCACAAAATCCATAGTGGCCATATCCTTTCGGCTTTCCAGCACCCAATAATTCAAATTTTTATTGCCGTGCATCCGCAATTGACGATCAAATTGCTCGGTGGCAAATATTTCGAATTGATGCTTTGTAAGTTCATTGAATAGTGACTGAACGTCTGAAAGCAATTCTGCTTTCAGCGCCAAGCCATGAAGGGCGACTTTCATGTCCTAAATATCTAAAAATCTTAGTAAGTTTCCGATTCGATCTTCTTCGCTACTTACGCCACTTTCTTCCTGATAATGATCTATGACCTTATAACCAAATCTTTCCAGTGTTGCTTTAATGTGTCTGAGCTCGGGTTGATCAAGTTTTAATGTGAGTTTGATCTTACTGTCATCCAAAGGATCGTCCGTAATAAAGGAACTGAGGACTTTAGTGTTTTCTGTTTCGATGATTCTAGAAATCTCTGCCAAACTATAATCAG
>Ga0105055_10001829_pt1 | contig 33930 bp, 28 predicted proteins | sample BON03_FD_78090 | JGI IMG/M metagenome (GOLD analysis project Ga0105055, IMG submission 78090) | Freshwater microbial communities from Lake Bonney liftoff mats and glacier meltwater in Antarctica - BON-03 | ecosystem: Environmental > Aquatic > Freshwater > Ice > Glacier meltwater | place: Lake... | reverse complement strand
TTGAATCCCTGCTGGAGTTGAGTTTGTATCAACGTACGGTCATCCAATGTGATGTGTTTGTATTTTTTTGGCATGCAGCATTCTCCCATGAAAGAATGTTGCACTTGGGGTTAGAGCGCGCCCTTGGTTAAAATGTGATTCAGCTCAGGTGCGTTCAGTCGCCCCGAGGCTTTATGATTTCAATCAGTTCGCCTGCCGCGCCGCGCAATACCGCTGTTGTCCGGCCGTTATAGGGCTGAGCGGAGATCGACTGCGCCGGTGCGACCATCAATTTCTCCAGACCGTCGAAGGAATCGACTTCGAAACCCACCATGGACATGGACGGCGGCAACTCGCCAAAACGCTGTGGCCGGGTTGTGGCTGCTTCAGGATAACCATCAATCTCGATCGCGAATTCCTCGGAAATCCTGGCCATGGTTATCGGGTGGGTAGTTTCTATGTCGTAGCCATGGGCCTTGTTGAGCACCGTCATCCTCGCCATGCCAGGCTCATTGACCTGGAAGCCGAAGTTGTCACGATAAAAGGAACTAATCGCGTTGATGTCGGGGCCTCCCAGAATGACAATAAATGGGCGGTCAACCCAGGTACTTGCACTGGCCATAGCGGGTCCGGAGTCGCCGGGCGCGTGTGGCGGAATACGCGTCAGATACACAACCTCGTCAGCGGGCCCTACTGCCTGCATGGCCCGGATATCAGATGTCGCAGAAAGCGGCCGTGGCTCCCCGACGATTTTGAATAATGAATTATTCTCGCGCATTTGCTGAGCGAGTTTATCAGGATCTTTAACGAGAATTTCTGTAGCATTCCAGCCGAAGGTTTTCATCGGCCCGTAGCCCTCTACGGAATCGACTTGGACAAATCTCAAATAGTAATCGGCCTTGCTTTCGGGCTGGAGTAACAGGAAATCTCGCCCGGCCATTTTAGGGGCATTCCAGACTGTTGCCAAATCGTCTGCAAGCTGACCGCGATCTACTACTTTGTAATTTAACGTTTTGGAGTAGGACTCTTCCACCAGGTCCAAATTAGGTGCAGAAATAGTAATAATGACCAGCATCAATTGAAACATGATTTACTCCAAAATATTAATCGGCAGGTTTAGTGGCTGAAATGACTGTCCAAGGGAATCGCCAGGCATCGTTTGCCTTAGGGTGGGCATTTTCACTTTCGGCAAACTGGCTGAGTTCAACATTTTCAAAACCTTTTTCGGACAATACTTTTTTCAGATCCAATTCAGCCAAACCCCGCATGAAAGGTTCGTTGTTTCGCACCGAATGTCCGTAGTGCAGCAAACGATGAAATTCGTCAGGAATGACATGAAAATCAAGGTGTGCCATGCGGCCACCCGGTCGCAATACGCGAAAAGCCTCATCAAACAGATTTTTGATTGCCTTGGTTGGGATTTCGTGCAACAGCATAGTTGAAGTAACCAGATCAAAAGACTCGTCTTCATAGCTGGTTTGTTCAGCGTTCATTTGCTCATAGTGCACATTTTTATGCTTGGCTTGGCGGGCTCTTTGCGCTCCGAGCAGGAGGCAGGGTGCCGACAGATCTATGCCTTCAATGTGCGCCGATGGAAATCGCTGCACGAAGGGCATTGTGCTTTTTCCAAAACCACATCCCATGTCGAGAATCTGATCGTACGAGGACCCGTCGGCCAGTAAGCTTGTAAACCGCGAGTGCAGGTCATCGTGCGAATTTCCGAGCAAAGGCGTGGTGGATCGAGCGCCAAATTCGTACACGACGCCAGCAATTTCATCACTCCAAAGATCGCCCGGGTGTTGATGTATATCGGTGTTTTTGTAGTAATTAGGAAGTGCCAAGTCCGGTTGCAGCTCAGGTGAGAACTTGTCTTGGTGTTTGGCTATTATATCTTTAAGTAAATCGCTGCGACGTTCGGAATGGAACGGGACCAGTCCATATCGGCCCGAGTATTTCATTCTTTGCAGATGTCGTTCGAGCCAGGCAAAGTATCTATAAAGTGTATTCTTCTGCAGCGCTTCTGTTGCTTTGGTGGGCCGCTCAGATGATTCTTTAAGCCCCGCTTCCAACTCTGCGTACGTCGCCTTGATGGTGCGGTACATCGTGGTTGTCCAGTAGTTCTTCGCCGCCAAAAGGAACTCCTGGGCAGCTTCGAATTCTCGTGTTTCCATTATTGCATTCCTGAGTAATCTGAATAAAACAAATTAGATTTTTATTACTAAATTCTCAAACTGAGCTCCTAAGGCGTCCTGAAGTCCCAGCAATGGTTTCAGAATTGCTTCTGAAAATGCTTCAGCTTCGGCCTTGGTTGCGTTGGTTTGGGCAGCATCAGTCGGCGTCGACAGGTGGGTGATGTCCACTAGGTCTGATTTCGCCAACTGGCTTTCCAGGTCAATCAACCGGGTGCGCAAAACAAATACTTCACTGGCTAATGCCATCACAGTTCCCATGAGCCGGTCGATCGCAGGATCTTCGAAAAAATGTTGTTCTTTACGTGGGGTTTTTTTTGATTTGGACGACATGGGACTCCTTTTACTACTCACTTTATCCAGCTGCTTTTTGTTCAGTTGCGAGCTTGGGCAGGGTATTATGCAGCTAATCTATTTAATATAACTAGGTTATATATATCCTATCGCATTATCCCTCGTGTGCAAAGTCCTTTTGATGGCATTTTGGGTCCTGATGTGTAATATCTGCGGTCTTTCTTCGCATTCGCAGGTAAGACCTCACGCAGCGCGTGACGATTTTGGTGAGTTATCGTTCCTAGAGATGTGATTCGAGTTTTGACCTGCGGTGGTAAAAAATCAATATAGTCTTGAGCTAGACTAAAGTTCCAAATTGCGAAGGCGGGGCAACATAGCAGGATCGCACCTCTGAATCTAGGTTGTTGAAAAATGAGTTTGCGTGATATCTTGAACTGGGTTAACCTATGTTGTTATCTAAAATTCAGCAACAAAGTACCAGAAATGTAAAAAACATATCCTGAGGCGCTGCTGTGGCTCGAAGTGGGAATGAACGATCAAACACTGCCTGCGGGCGAATAGGGGGCCGAATGGATGTCAGAGCTACAAATCTAAGACAGGCGGAAAAAAACCGGCTAGTAAGAGCGCCAAAACTTCCGCATATTATTGCTCAGCTGTTGCGATCTAAGATTGCTTCAGGCGAGCTACGACCGGGCGACTCATTACCTTCGGAATCTGAGCTCCTGAAGGAATTTGGCATATCCAGGCCCACTTTGCGTGAGGCGCTGCGTGTGCTTGAATCCGAAACCTTGATTCAACTTGGGCGGGGGTCGCGTAGCGGGGCCACAATTTTGGCACCCTCTATAGAAATGACTGCACGGTATGGCGGTTTGTACCTGGCCACCCACGATACAACACTGGGTCAGATTCACGAAGTGAGATGCATGCTGGAACCGCCACTTGCTGGATTGCATGCGAATCTGGGAAATGTTGAAGTGCTCGAGGCGCTCACAGCTTGTGTCAAATTACAGCGAGCAGCTCTTGAGCAGCTGGATTACATTAGTGCGGCAGCTGCAGTCAATCAATTCCATGAGCAACTCGTTCGTAAATCAGGCAACATGACGCTGCGCCTGTTCGCCGGCATGATTAACGAGATATCTGCTAACGTTTATCCGCAATTGCCGATGGCCGCTGGTCATGTAACCAAGAAGGAAATCTGGACCAGGAGCGAAGAGTCAACGGATGCGCATGAGTCGCTGGTTAAGCTGATCAAGGCCAAGAAATCTGCCGCAGCTGAGAAGTTTTGGCGAGAATACATGGCGGATACAGCGGATTGGCTGCAAAAATCCGGCTTGTCAGAACTTAGAGTCAAAGTATCAGATAAAGTCTAGCGCCCAAAATCACTTTGTTGGGCGCCAGATCTTAGTTTCATATTTTCCGGACCGAACTCAAGAATCCTTTCTGCCCAATGGCCGTTTTAAATAATTGCCTCTTGGTGGGCCCTGGATTTCGCTTCCATTCCACACTTCTGTTCCACGTAGCCACGTACTTTTGACGCGTCCCTTGAGTTCCATGCCCTCAAAGGGTGTATAGCCTTGATTCGATTCTGACTCATCCGCGCGCACACTGAATGATTCATCAGGATCTACCAGTACAAGATCCGCATCCAGACCCACTGCAACATCACCTTTGGTATAGAGGCCAAAACGCTGTGCAGGGTTGTAACACACCAGCTCAGCAATTCGGTTGTAGGTTAAACCTCGCTTGGTTCCTTCGCTGAGCAAGCCTGAGAGTAGATACTCCGTACCTCCAAACCCCGACTTAGCCATGAAAATATCCTCTGGACGTTCGCGGTCAAGCTTGTCCTCGTGGCGGCAGCAGGCGTGATCGCTCACTACCCAATCCACTTTGCCACCGAGTACTGCCTGCCATAGGTATTCAACATCTTCACGTGGTCTGATCGGGGGATTTACCTTTGCTTGAGCACCGCAGGATGAATGGATATCAAGCAGCAAATGACCAATGGTTACTTCCCGGCGAAAACTGATGTGTGGGAAGGCTTCCGCCATTTTCAGAGCGGCTTCCATCGCCTTGCGTCCACTCAAATGAAGCAGGTTAATGTTCATGCAATCAGTTTCATGAGCAAGGTAGGATGCGATAAAAATTGCCAGTCCCTCGGAGTGTGGTGGTCGGGAAGCACTATAGGCTTCGAGTCCGGTCAGCTTGTTCTCTGACTCTACAATCTTTGTGTATGCAGCCATGATTTCGGCAGTTTCGCAGTGCAAGCTCAAGGAAATGCTTTCTGCCATCTCGGGAAAGTCATCCATGGCCCTGCGGACACCACGCATGACGAACTCGAAATGGGCCAGATCATATTTATCTTCCTCACCAATCATCAGGAAGTCTTTTTGATCTCCTGAGCTACCATGCAGACCATGTCCACCATAGAACATAAAGATTTTGAACGACAGCACGCCAAAATCACTGATCAGTTTCGGGATCTCATCGATTTGCCGACTGTCCATTGGCGCCAGGTGATAAGCATAGTCCACATAAAAATTGCCTTCCGACAAGCTCAATACTTCCGGAAAAAATGTCAGGTAACTGCCGCCCCGGTTCAGATAATATTTGCCGGTACGCATATAGTTCAGGCTGCTGGTTACACCACCCATTGCGGCGGCCTTACTTTCGCTAACAGCGTCCTGATCCAAGGGTGCATAAATGCCAGTGTGCATGTGGGCATCCACCAGACCGGGGAATGCCAGGCGCCCGAGACCGTCGATAATAGTATGAGCACGGTTGGCGTCGATACTGGGCGAAATCTCGGCAAAACAACCGTTACTGATTGCGATATCCACAACTCTTGGCTTGCTTTCATTTGGTCGTACCAGTCTAATGTTCTTGATCAACGTGTCATATTTTTTATCGGTCATCGACTTACTCTCTGTAGATGTTAATTTACTGATATACGGAATTTAATATACCTTAATAGTTTACCAAGTTATATTAGTTAATTACCATGGTATATCATTTTAATAGCGATGTGAGACAGAAAATATGAGAAATTCACTACCACTAAATGGCCTCCGGGTCGTTGAGTTCACCCATATGGTAATGGGCCCCGTGTGCGGCTTGATGCTTGCAGATCTGGGCGCCGATGTGATCAAGGTAGAGCCTCCTGGTGGGGACAAGACACGCTATCTAAAGGGTTCCGGGGCTGGTTACTTCCCGATGTACAACCGAAACAAAAGAAGTGTGTGCCTTGATGTGAAGTCAGAGGCCGGCAAGGAAGCTGCACTGCGGTTGATTGATAGCGCGGATGTTTTTATTGAAAACTTTAGGCCGGGGGCAATGGATCGGAATGGGTTTGGGTATGAGGCCTTGAGTTCGCGTAACCCTGCGCTTGTGTACTGTTCTGAAAAAGGCTTTTTGCAGGGCCCTTACTCGAAACGTACAGCTTTGGATGAAGTAGCCCAGATGATGAGTGGTTTGGCCTACATGACCGGGCCGCCGGGCAAGCCTTTGCGCGCCGGCGCCTCAGTCATTGACGTTCAGGGCGGTATGTTTGGTGCGCTTGGAATACTGGCTGCTCTTTACCAGCGGAAAGAGACTCAACGGGGGCAGCATGTCACTGCGTCCCTGTTCGAAAGCGCGGTATTTTTGATGGGCCAGCACATGGCTCAAATGGCAGTTACTGGTGTTCCCGCGGATCCAATGCCGGCGAGGATATCGGCTTGGGCGGTTTATGACGTATTTCAGACCGCTGATGACAGCCCGGTCTTCGTCGGTGTGGTGACCGATGGGCAATGGAAAATTTTTTGTGACGCGTTCAATTTTCGTGAGTTGGCTGCCGATACAACCCTGCTGACTAATGTCGGACGGGTAAGCCAGCGTGCGAGGATCATTCCGGTTATCTCAGAGACCCTGGGGCGAATGACAAAGGCTGAGCTTTTGAGCAGACTTGAAGAGATAGGTTTGCCTTTTGCTCCGATAAATCGCCCACAGGACATGTTCGACGATATTCATTTGAATGAAGGCGGTGCACTGCTCGAAATCAGTCTTCCGGATGGAGATAATCGAGGCAAAACCACCAAGCTTCCTGCATTGGCTTTGCAGTTCGGCGAGCAACGCTTGGGAGTGACGCAAGATGTGCCCCGTCATGGAGAAAACACTGAAAGTGTTCTTGCGGAGCTTGGCTATTCTGCTGAGGAAATTAGCAGCCTTGCTGCGAGTACTGATTAATATGAGGCCCATCAATCCGGGTGGGGACTACGGGATTTGCGTAGCCGCTTTCCCTGGTAGTCTGGATGGCGTTTTGGCGGATTGTGGCAGCGGTATAAGCGGGTGACCGCTGGTCACAAATAGGCCCAGGGTCGATTGGCATGGTCGGTTTGTTCAAAAGCCTCGATGGCTGATTCCGCTTTCAAGGTCAGTGCAATCATGTCCAGGCCTTCCAGCAGCATCTGCCTTTCCCGCTCTGCAATGTCAAAGCTCAATTCAAATGATGGAGTGCGGACCAGCCGGTTTTGCAAATCAACGGTTATACGATTGGTGAGCGGATCAGACAGAACTAACCCGGCGATCTTTTCAATAGTTTCCGCATCTGCAATTACAGGCAGCACGCCATTCCGCACGCAATTCAATTGAAAGATTGATCCAAAGCTTGGCGCAATGATGGCCCGTATGCCCCATTCTTTTAATGCCCAAACGGCATGCTCGCGTGAAGAACCACAACCAAAATTGCGTCCGGTCAGCAAGATCTTTGCGTGATCATAGGGAGGCTGATTGAGAATGAATTCGGGGTTGGGTTCCCGGCTGGTTATGCTCAGATACCGCCAGCCTGAGAACAGACCATCTGCAAGCCCTTCTTTGGATACCCGCTTCATCTCTCGACTGGGGATAATGGCATCTGTGTCGACGTTGATCCGCAACAGCGGCGCTGCGACACTGGTAATGCTTGTAAACGGTTCCATCTATAAATCTCCAGAGTGACCGATTCTTCCCAGCACAGCGGACGCAGCGACTGTTGCGGGGCTGGCAAGATGAGTTCTGGCTCCGGGCCCTTGCCTGCCTTCGAAGTTGCGGTTAGTGCTGCTGATGATTCGTTTGCCGGTGCCAAAACTTTCTCCGCCTGCAAAGAAACACATCGAGCAACCGGACTCTCGCCATTCGAACCCTGCCTGTTTGAATATCTTGTCCAGTCCTTCATCCTCCGCTGCTCGCTTGACCGCGGAAGATCCTGGCACGCACAAAGCTTTTATATTGGGGGCAACCCGACGATCTTTCAGCACAGCAGCGGCCTGCCGCAGATCGCTGAGCCGCGCATTGGTACAAGAGCCAATGAATGCTACATCTATTTCCAGGCCGGCCAATTTCTGACCTGCTTCAACTCCCATATACACCATTGCGCGCTGAGCAGCTTCGCGCACCGCGGTGTCCGTACTACTACTAATGAGTGGGATGCTGCCATCAATTGATATGACCTGCTCAGGACTGGTACCCCAAGTAACCTGTGGGCCCAGCGAGCTGATGTCGACTTCCAATTCTCGATCAAAAACAGCCTCGTCGTCTGTTGCTAACTGCCGCCAGGCCTTTACCGCCTTCTCCCACTGGACTCCTTGTGGTGCATAGGGCCGGCCCGCAACGTAATCGAAAGTTGTATCGTCGGGTGCTACCAGCCCGGTCCAGGCGCCAAATTCAACCGCCATATTGCATAGGGTTAAACGCGATTCAACACTTAACTGCCGGGTGGCAGGGCCGGAAAATTCGATGGCATGACCAATGCCGCCCGAAGCGCCATACCGACCGATCAGGTGGAGAATCAAATCTTTGGCATTGAGGTCCTGACGGAGTTGTCCTGAAAAAGTGACGCGAGTCTGTTGCGGGCGCCGCACTATCAATGTCTGTGTCGCCAATGCATGTTCCGCTTCAGTAGAGCCTATACCCCAGGCCAGGGCACCCAGTCCTCCAATGGTTCCAGTGTGGCTGTCGGGGCAAACCAGCGTAAGTCCGGGCAATGCAATTCCCTGTTCGGGTGAAACCACATGGACAATACCCTGACGTGGATCACCAATGTCGAACAAGGCAATTCCAGCCTTGCGGGCAGATTCGCGAGTGGCAAGAATAAATGCCTCTCCGCCCGGCATGGTCGTACTGTCACCGCGACCCGGTTTCGTATCTACAATGTGATCCATGGTGACAAAAACAGATTCCGGCCGACGGATTTTACGCTGGGCCTGTTCCAGTCCGCGCAGCGCTATGCTGCCAGTCCTTTCATGCAGAAAAATTCTGTCTATATACAATAAATCGGTGGTTGCGCTCATGCTTTGTACACGATGTACGTCCCAAAGCTTGTCTATGATCGTTTTAGTCTTCATGATGAAAGCACGACATTTGCCGGACGTGAGTGACTGCGGAAGTCGTACTTTTTGTTTTTGAATTTGGAGTCAAACATGTCAGATAAAAAAATCTTGGTCAGCGAAGTGGGTCCGCGCGATGGGCTCCAAAGTATCAAATCAATTATGCCAACAGCCATAAAAAAACAGTGGATTGCGGCCGAAGCAGCTGCCGGTGTGCGTGAAATTGAAGTTGGATCATTTGTGCCGGCAAAATTGCTTCCGCAATTGGCCGATACTGCTGAAATCGTCGCATATGCATTGACCATCCCGGGCCTTTCCGTTGCGGCTTTGGTGCCGAATTTAATTGGTGCAAAAAACGCAATTGAAGCTGGTGTTACTAAAATGAGCCTTCCTTTGTCAGTAAGTGAGACGCATAGCATTGCCAATCTTCGTCGTACCCATGTCGAGATATTGGAGGAAATCCGCCAAATTGCCGCGATTTTAAAAGACACTCCAAGCGATAACCGGCCATATTTTGAAGTGGGCCTGGCCACCGCGTTCGGATGTAGCCTGGAAGGGCTGATTCCTGAAAAGCTCGTGGTTGAACTTGCCGTAAAGGCCATGGAGCTGGGAGCCGACGAAGTTGGACTTTCGGATACCACAGGTTCCGCAAATCCGGCGCAGTTGAAACGTCTCATTGGCTTGGTAAGGAAAGAAGTGGGTGATGACAAGCTGACGGGTGTGCATCTGCACAATACGCGGGGACTGGGTATCGCCAATGCTCTGGCAGCAATTGAAGTCGGCATTTCGACGATTGACAGTTCGCTTGGCGGGTTGGGTGGATGTCCTGCAGCGCCAGGCGCCAGCGGCAATATCGTAACTGAAGACTTGGTATTTATGTTGAATTCCATGGGTTTTGATACCGGTATTGAACTTGATAAATTGTTGTCTGTAAGGGAAATCCTTGCGCAAGGGGTGCCGGAAGAAGCTCTGTATGGATTCACGCCGGAAGCAGGCTTACCCAAAGGTCACTCAGGGAGATCGTGGGGCATCCAAAACTAAGTACAGATTTGTGCGCACCATCCAAATTGTGTCCTTTATGGTTTTTTGATTTGTCGCAACTGGCGATTTACACAGGTCACTCAGTAAATTGCCCGCTTTATGTCAAAATCTTCTGAGATAATATCGAAGGTTGTGTCACCAAGGTAACTGAGTTACATTTTAATTATACCCGTTGCCGGGAATATTGACCAGCCCGCAGCGTATTATTTAGTCAACTGATTATGTGGTCGCAATAGTCTTGGGAAGGAATTGTGCCGTTTTTCTTTTTCTTGATGGAATCGACCATGGGGAAATTTGTATGTCCTTGCCATCCAGTAACAATAACTCTGAATATCCACCGGTAGCGTATAGCTGGTACGTAGTTGTAATTTTGACGCTGACTTATACGGTTTCATTCGTGGACAGACAAATCATGGCACTGATGGTCGGTCCCATCCGGCGAGATCTGGGGATTTCAGACACTCAAATGAGCCTGCTGTTGGGGCTGGCCTTCGCTGTTTTCTATACGCTTTTAGGCATCCCGATCGCTAGACTGGCTGACCGTTTCAGCCGCCGCGGGATCATTGCGGCCGGAATCACGATCTGGTGCGTTATGGCCGCCAGCTGTGGACTCGCACGAAATTTTACCCAGCTTTTTATTGCCCGTGTTGGTGTTGGTGTTGGGGAGGCTGCACTGAGTCCAAGCGCCTTATCGCTTATAAGTGATTACTTTCCGCCAAAAACTCGCGCGAGGGCCGTAGCGTTCTATACGATGGGCATCACGTTTGGCGTTGGAATCGCCATGATTGTTGGCGGAAAAGTGATAACTCTGGTGCAGAATGCCCCAAACGTGGTTTTACCGGTGGTAGGTGAGCTTTACGCGTGGCAAACCGTATTTATTGTTGTCGGCTTGCCGGGCTTGCTGATGGCCGTATTGATGGCAACTGTCAAAGAACCTAAGCGTAAGGAGAGCTATCGGGTTTCGACAGGAGCCGCCGAAGATGGCGATGAGCACTCTTTGAAAATGGCCATGCTGTTTTTCAAAACCCGCTGGAAAATGTACGGCAGTCATTTTTTCGGAATGTCAGTTGTCGGAATTTTGTCGTATGGGTTTTTTGCATGGATTCCAACCATGTTCATTCGAACTTGGGGTTGGTCCATTTGGGACATCGGTCTCGCTTACGGTTGTGTAACCCTCATTGCCGGCCCGCTGTCTGTTTTCCTGGCCTCGTGGTTATCAGAAAGTCTGATGGCGAAAGGCCATGATGACGCGCATATGAGGGCAGCGCTATATCTGAATTGGTTAGGCATTGTTGGCGCCGTATTGACACCCTTCATGCCAACGCCACAGCTTGCATTGATCATGCTTGTGCCAATGACGGCGGGAACAATTGCAGCAACTTCGGCCGGCATTTCAGCGCTAATGATCGTAACGCCGAATCAGATGAGAGCACAGGCTTCTGCCCTCTACTACTTTGTTGTCAACCTGCTCGGGCTTACAGTTGGACCAATGGGCATCGCGCTATTTACCGACTACGTCTTCAAAAATGATGCGCTAATTCGCTATTCAGTGGCATCAGTTGCCATTCTTGCAGGGTTGTTTTCTACCGTAGTACTTTTATACAACCTGGGGCAATACAGGCGCTCATATAATGAGTCAAAAACGTGGTCAGGGACCACGGAATCAGCAAGTAATTCCTGATTTTTCTCAGCCAGTCCCCGCTTTATAGATGCAATAATTGCTTGGAAGTTAACTGCCAAGGGATCCTTTTGATCAAATGGGGCTGTTCGGCAATCACCGTAAGAATAGGCCTTCAGTGTTTCAGTTTCGATTTTCAAGATATCAGTATTTTGAAGCTAAAGCCGCTGTCAGTCGTCGGGCCGTGCATAAAATTTGAAGATTCACCAACCGGGTTTGTAGTTTTGCTTGAATAAGTTTGGTCATGCAATTTTTTGAAAACGAACAATAATAATGGCTTTTGGAGTGGTTGTGACGGCATCGAAAGCCCATAAAATTAGTCGCTTGCATGATTAAGTAAACCAAGGTAACCTAGTTAAAAATGTGTAATCTGATTACAAAAACTTAACATCAAGACCACGCAGGAGATTTAGATGTTTACTTTGAGCGTTGATATACCCGGTATATCTTTACGGCAGTTAGCTGCAACAGCGTTGCTTGCTGCAGCCATTCCAACTTCGTTGTTAGCGGCGGACGAAGCAGAATACGAATTCCTGAGCTCTGCGTCCGGAGCGTTTGTGCCGACAAGAATTGTCGACTCTGAAGCCATGCCATACAAACGTGCTGAGGATAGCACCACGGGATGGGGTATAAAAATGTTATTTGAAGCCCCCGGCGGTGGTGGCCTTCGGATGCTTGATGTTCCTCCGGGCGCTGAAGGTGCCAAGGTTCACTATCATGATTTCCATGAATGGGCCTACAACATAGCTGGCGATTTCACCAACAACGAATCTACTCATCCGGATCAGGTTTCCGGGCCACTGCAACGTTTCCGTGCCGGAGACTTCTTGTCCCGCCCGCCCTACAGTCTTCATGGTGGCGAGAAGGATCGACAGAAGTTCATGGCATCACAAGTTGGTGCGGTAATCATGATCATGGAAGAGTCAGGAGTGGACGGTGGCACCTGGTGTGTTGATCCAGATTGTCGAAGCGAAGATGGCGAATCTTTGGGGATGAAGTTCAACCCTGACTATAAGGACGTTACCTACTGGAGTACGCCTCGCATCATCGATACTTGGGAAGATATGCCTTGGCAAGCTATGCAGGAGTATCCGGGCTTGAATATCAAACATCTGGTTGATGATCCCTCACATGGATTTCGCGCCACCATGTGGTTCCTGGAAGCTGGAGCTGCAACTCCTGATTTCATGAAACCAAGCTATTTCAAAGAAGCTCATCAGTTTAATTTTGTGATCAATGGTGACCTGAAGATCCAAGCCTACAGTGCGCCTGGTGAACCGGCGGAAACGTATGACCTCAGGCAGCATTACCTCATGGATAGCGCCCCCATGAGTATTGCTGGTCTGGTTGATGAAAATGCAACAGAAGGAGGCGCTGTGTGGTTAGAAGTGACTTACGCGAAGGGGACCACCTGGACCGAAGAGCTGGCACGAATAGAGCAAGCAACTTATGTTTCCGAAAAATCACAATGATAGAGAGCCTGAAACAGGATTCATTTTATTTATCAGCCCTTTCTAAGTATTTGGGGATACGGCTCTGGCTCAGTAACTGAGCCAGGAGCGAACCGGCTGGAAATAATTTATGCACATGGAGTTAAACACAGCGAAGGTGCGATTGAAAAGCCAACTGAGTTCTTATAAGAGCTTACTGAAATCGCAGGAATGAAATTTAACCATCAACAGATTCGCGCAAACGGCGCGAGGGGAATTAGGTCATGAATAAAACGACTTACACATTCAGAGCTATCGCAAGCTATGCAATTGCTGCAGGGCTGGCAATAACTTCGCTGCCTGCTCTGTCGCAGGTTGGTGAGCAGGACCAGGATAAAGGTAGCGGAGGCATGGGGTCCCTTGAGGAGGTCATGGTCACCGCACGTAAGCGTGAAGAATCACTTATGGAGATTCCGACCGCTTTGAGCGTATATGGCTTTGATGAAATTGATCGCCGTGGATTTTTCAATCTGGAAGACATTTCCGACGTTACGGCGGGCTTGTACTACAGTAATCAGGGCGGTCAGATTCCGGGCCGCTACAACGAAGCGGTACGCTTCCGTGGCCTGGATACTAATCAGTCTGCTCCCTCGCAGCAGATCGCTACCGTATTCGTCGACGGTGTTTACTTTCCCGGTGGTATCCAGGGTCTGGATTTTTCAAATGTTGAACGGGTCGAAGTCATCAAGGGACCTCAGTCTGCCACTTTTGGTCGATCCACATTCGCCGGTGCCATCAACGTAATTACCAAGAAACCCAGCCTTGAGGAATTCTCTGGGCGCTTCAGTGGCATGATCGCCGATTACGGTAGATATGATAGTGCGTTTTCCCATGAAGGCCCGATCATCTCGGACAAGTTGGCTTACAGGGTCAGCGTCCGTCAATACGGAACAAATGGCCAGTACCGATCTAACGGCGACGGCGGAAGGCTGGGTGAAGAGAAGACAACCAGCTTTCAAGGCTCCTTGTTTGGCCAAGTCACCGAAAATTTAACTGCTAATTTCCGCATCATGTATTCAGAGGATAACGATGGGCCACCGGCCGCCGCGTTTTTTGGTGGCCCTGGGTCGCTTGCTGGTACCGGTGGTGCAAACGCTGGTACAAACTGTTTCGCAGATCGTCCGGAAGAGCGGGCCAACGGTGCCGTTGCCGATTATTATTGTGGTGAGCTACCCAGAAACCTTAATATCGAAGACTTCATCGGGATGAATACCACGGTGACACCATTTGCGCGTGATGCTTTCTCATTGCCGACTTACACACCAATCGCTACCGGTGTTACACATATTAAACCCCCCGGTGTTCCTGTTGTTATCCAGCCGGGGCTGAAACGCGAAATGCAAAACTACATGCTTGATTTGGAATATGATATCGATAGTGGCGGTTTTTTCAATGACCATCTGCTGTACTCACTTTACGGTTACGGATTAACAAAAGCTAACTGGGTGAGGGACACAGACTTGACCAGCTTCGATTCTTCCATGTCGCAGGATCCATCCATCTATGAATTCTGGAGCGAGGAAGCGCGCATTACCTCACCAGGGGACAAACGGTTCCGCTGGTCGTTGGGATTCAGTTATTTTAAAGCCGAATATACCCGCCACGGCAGCCTGGGAATGAATGTGGCCGGAAAAGACGCAGCTTGTGTTAATGTGGCGGGAGTGTGCATACCGCCGCCTTATATTGGCGGGTTTAGTGATTTCCCCTTGGAGGGGGGTGAAACCATCGGAGTCTTCGGTGCCCTCTCGTATGACTTTACCGAACGCCTGACACTTGATGTTGAATGGCGTTTCCAGGATGACACAGTCACCCAGGACGACCGCAGATTCCCTGGGGTAGAATTCGAAGATTCATTCAAGAACTTCCTTCCCCGTGTGACCTTGTCCTATCATCCGATAGACAACAGCACGATTTGGGCAACATACTCCAAGGGCAATATGCCGGGCTTCTTCAATAACGAATTCGTTCCCTTGAGCGAATCGGAAAAGCAAAAGGTCAGAGACCAGGTCGGTAATATCAGCCTGTTCAACGATGAAGAGACCTTGAAGAATTATGAAATCGGCTGGAAGCAGACCTTGTTCGGCGGTGCACTGTATTACTCTCTCGTCGCCTATAAAATGGATTGGACAGACTTGAAAACCCGTCAGAGCGTGCCTATCGTTCTTGATGACGGAACGGACCGTGCATTGAATGTGCAGTTCAACGCCGGTAACGCTGAGATCTTAGGTGTTGAGTTTGAAGGTGGTTTCTCGGTAGGGGATCACTTCTCTGGCCAGTTCAGTTTTGAAAAGGTGGATGCTGAATACGGAGTTCTGCAATGCAGCTTCTCACCGTTCAAGAGACCTCAGTTCCCCGGCAATACCTTCGGGCCACGGGATTGTGCTGGAAGTACGCCGGCAAGATACCCAGACTCTTCTTACTCATTTGGCCTGAACTGGGTAGATGATCTTGGCAGTAGCAGCACCTGGGATTATTTCATCCGCGGTGATGGTAATTACATGGGCAAGGCTTACAGCGAAGAGGCCAATTTTGGCTGGTACGGAAAGTTCTGGAGATTCAATTTACGCGGCGGATTCGAAAAGGACATGTTGCGCATCGAGTTCTTTGCTGAGAATCTTTTCGACGATGATCATTACCTCTCGGCCGCACGCTGGTCAGATTTCTCAACTGGACAGAATCTTGGATTCCTGTTCAACCAGGGTATTGCAATCACCCCTGCCTACAAGCGCACGGTTGGTATGAAGGTGGTTTACGAGTTCTGATCGGAAACTGAATTGGAGCCGCCACGCCACTGCAGCGGCTCCACTTTCAAGGCAAGGGTTTAAACTCCAGCACCTTAGGAAGCCCAGAGGGCTGGTTGGTCGGGCGCAGCGCAAGTAATCTGTCTTCTCAACCTGAGAAGTGCACACCTTCCTAAACATTCAGAGAGAACATCATGAAACCGCTTAATTCGAAGTATCTGTTAGTTTCGCTGTTGTTAGTTTCCGTGGCAGGCATTCCGGAGCAGGGTCATGCTGCGGGTGTCATTAAAGCTCCTCCTGTAGTAACCAAGCCCGTGATTGGAACGATCACAGCGGACCCGAAAGTCTGGGGCAAAATCGAGCTGGTAAATGTTGAGACCTTTCCCTTTGATGGAACGGAATCATCTGCAATATCAAAGCCGCCTTTGGGCCCCACTTCGAAAACCATTTTCCAAAGCCCGGAAGCTGGTCCCGGCAGCGAGTTGCCGGTAGGCCAGTTAATTCATCTGGAATATTTGCCCACGTTCAACAGCGATACGGCCCCTCCGGGCATGCCGCCGCATTACCACCGCTTCTGGGAATGGGGATACACCATCAAGGGTGATTCGATCATGCCGGAACCGGTGAGTCCCGCTCAAAAGAATGGCATGTATTATCGTAAGAAAGAAGGTGGTTGGCTGACCCGCCCTCCCTACTCATTGCACGGTGGAAGTTTGGCAACCGGTGGAATGCGTAACCAGTTACCTTACAACCTGATTATTTTCGAAGAGGGTGATGGTCACGTCATTGGAACAGGCGAGAAAGGGGAGCTTGGGGAATTCAGAGGTCGGGATGGAAAGCCCGCAGCCAACCCGGATGACGCTGATTGGCGTCTGGTCAAAAGATTTACCCGGCCCTGGCTGGTGGATTCCGTGCGCGATCTGGATTGGGAACAAGACCCTGATGTTCCGGGCCGCTTCGTGAAGTGGCTGGATGACGATATCGGTTTTGGGTTCAGATCGCAGCTGGTGAAGATTACACCGGGTTGGACACCCCCGACCAATGACAAAACCTATTATGAGAATGCCAATGTTTTACGCTACATGATTTGGGGCGACCTAACGGTCTGGCAATTCAAAAACCCCAAAGATCCGGGGCAAGCATACAAAGTGACCCCGGACTACTTTATCTATCAACCGCCTCGAGGCATCTGGGGATACGGCTCCGAACCAGTCACCGAAAAGGGTGCGATATGGCTTGAAGTCACTTTCGCCCAAGGCTTAAAACACAGCGAGGGCCCGATCGAGGATCCTAAGGTTCTGCGCTAGAGTGCTGATTTGATAATGCCCGTAAACAGCAATTACATACGTTCAACACCCATTTAAACGGAGTAGTTCCAATGTCCAAAGACAAGCGAGTGATTCGTGCCGGGAATGCATCCGATGGCATCGACCTTAAGAGGAGAGAGTTAGGCAAGTCAGCCGCATGGTTGCTATTGACAGCGTCACTCGGTATACCGGCTTCAGGTTTTGTATTTGCTGCATCTGACGACGACTCTGGCGAAACTGCAGTACCTCCATGGGGTGATTCCTCAACTTTAGTATCTTCGATAGGTGCCGGTACTGTTGCTGTTGTCAGCGTGGCAGAAACCGTTGAAGCCTATACCAAGGGCTTTGGATATGTAGAGCATTGGCGCGGTCAGATACCAGCTGAAATGGCTGAATTCTGGGGTGCGCCGGCAATGGCAGGGCGTGCGGCGGCAGTCGTAGGGCCGCCAGGTTATCAACGCGGCATGATCCGGATTGTCGAATTGGGTAACGATTTTGAGCCTGTCGATTATCACAGCACGCTTGGTTGGGTGGCCCTTGAAATCCAGGTGCGGACTCCGGATACTTTGGTGGATGAACTGAAGGGTTTGCCCTTTGTGCATACCGGCGGTCCGGCTAGTTTCATTGGACGTGATGGTAAGCCGGTATATCGTGCTGCCCAGTTCACCGGACCTTCGGGTGAACCGCTGTATATGACACAACACATGCAGTTGGACCAATTGATGCCAGTCGGCGGCAACAACGTTGGTCCATTGTTCATTCAGACATTAGCAGCAACGCCTTACGAAGCCACACGGGACTTGTATTTGGAAACGTTGGGAATGACGATGCGCATGGAAATTGACATCCCTCGAAAGGCTCTGGTGGAGTCGATGGGTCTATCCAAAGACCAACTCTACAAAATGTCTGCCGTCAGAGCGCCGGAGTACTGCTCCATCCAGGTCGATGAGTATCCTGCGAACACACCTCGCAGACCTGCTGCGCCTGGCTGCTTTTCTGCTGGTGTGAGCATGAGCACATTGATCACACACAACCTCGACGCTGTAAAAGCCGCTTTTACTGCAGCTAATGTAGATTTCACTGAGATCGAATCTAACAGCACTGCGCCCTTCATGGGTTCGCGGGCAATATTTTGTCTGGGCCATGCGGGGGAGCGTGTTGAGATTGTTGAAGTGAAAACGGCCTGAACTGTGCGTGTTTGTTTCCATTTGATTCCTGTTCTGTGAGTAATTAGATATGAAAAAACGAACCCTTATAAAATCAACGGCGATGTTGTTTGCGTCCACCGCTTTCGGGCGATTAGGTTCAGTACTCGCGGCTTCTGAGTCGCAGGAGGTCCATCTTCAGGAAATGCCAGACAGGCCTTGGGCTGATCCTGCCAGTTTGGTCTCCACTATCGCTGCGGGCACCATCGCTGTTCCGAATGTTGAAGAAATGGTGAGCACGTACCGGCAGGGGCTGGGATACGTGGAACATTGGCGCGGAACCATTTCCGAAGAAACCGCAAGATTCTGGGGTACGCCGGCAATGGCCGGGCGTGCGGCAGCAGTTGTAGGCCCACCTGATTTGAAGACCGGACTGATTCGTTTCGTGGAACTGGGGGATGATTTCCAGTACGTTCCATCGCATACAACATTAGGGTGGACAGCCCTGGAAGTCAGGGTTCGCAATGTCGATGCGATGGTTGAGCAGTTGGCCAAAACGTCCATTAAGCATACCGGTGGCCCAGCTGATTTGAAATTCGGTAGCGGCCCACCCACATTACGCGCAGTTCAATTCGAAGGCCCAGCTGGCGAAGCTATATATTTCACTCAGGATCTTCAGTTCGACAGGGCAAAAATTATCGGACGCAATAATGTTGGCGGTATTTTCCTGCAAACGCTGGTTGCAGTACCGTATTTGCCAACCCGCGATTTTTACCTCAAAACCCTGGCCATGCAGTTGCGCGTCGAAGCACGCTTTCCGAGGGCCAAAGTGGCTGAAACATTTGGTGTGGATAAGAGCATATTTTATAAAATGGCATCCGTCCGGGCACCGCAATATTGTGCCATCCAGGTTGATGAATATCCGGATATAACACCCGCCCGACCAGCCGCACCCGGCTGTTTACCACCCGCTGCGTGCATGAGTACGTTGGCTGTACGGGATATTGATCTCGTGGCCCATGCACTGAACGGTGCTGGTGTGCCATTTACCCGTACCGATTCTGCTGCCATGCCACCAGGGCTTGGCGGTCGGGCGTTAGCGTGCCGGGGATATTCCGGCGAATTTGTTGAATTCGTTGAAAGCTAAACAATCTTGGTTTCGGATAATTACCTTTATAAAGGACAAATCAGATGAAAGACGATGACATCGAGAATAGTGACAGCGGCTTTTCATTTCCAAGGCGCTCCCTTTTAAAAGGCCTTGGTGCAGCCACCTTGCTTTCTACCTTACCTTGGAGCATGCGTCAGGCTTTTGCCGAGCAAGGCTTCGATCTGATTGTTATTGGCGGTGGCACAGCAGGCATTCCTGCGGCGATATTTGCGGCCGAAAGGGGTGCGCGGGTCGTCATCATCGAAAAAGCACCAGTCTTGGGTGGCACCCTTTTCGTGTCTGGTGGCATGGTAGCGGGCACTAATACGGTATTCCAGCAACAACAGGGAATTGCAGATTCACCGGATGAGCACTACGACGACATCATGCGCATTAACAACAATACTTCCGACCCCATAATAACCCGACTCTGGGCTGATAATGGTGGGGCGACGATCAACTGGCTCGCTGAAAACGGTTTCACCATTCGTGATGGCCAACCTGTAAAGGGAACCATGTACGATCACTATAAGGTCGCGCGCTATCAACAGGGCCCGGCTAATGGTATTACCATACTGAATGTGATGATGCCTCTGCTGGAAAAGCACGTAGCTGCAGGGCGTGTCACCGTTTTAACCGGCGCTGGTGCTGTTGACTTGATCAAAGATGAAAAAGGTGCAGTCACTGGTGTTGTCACCGAAGACGCCGATGGCAAGAGGTCGGATATCCGTGGCTTGAATGTTGTTATTTCCAGTGGCGGTTGTGCCGCTAATCCAGTTATGTACGAAAATCTTCATGGCGTGCCTTTGTATCGAAAGGTTGCCTACCCATATAGCCAGGGAGCTGGCTTGTCTTTGGGATTGTCTGCCGGAGGCTATTTGCGTGGCGCAGAGAACTATGTAAGCTACTACGGCTCCATTGCCACGGATGATCAGATTCCATCTGCGCCGGCTGTAAATATGTCAGTTGATCCCAAGACCCGACTACCGTGGGAAATATTTGTTAATGCGCGAGGCGAGAGATTCGTGCAGGAAGATAATCCGAGCGTAAACGCGCGGGATCGTGCTATGGATCTTCAGCCCGGACACCGATTTTGGGCCGTATTCGACGAGGAGATACTTGATCAGGCTTCGCCGCTAATACCCGACTGGTCGAGTGAAAAACTTTTGGGCTCCTTCAACAATCATCCGATGTTCCACCGTGCTTCTACGCTAAGTGAACTTGGAGTTCTGTGTGGTATTGATCCCGCAGGACTGGAGAGGACTGTTCGCGACTACAATCAGGCAATCGCCAAAAATTCAGCTGACAAATTCGGCCGCGACTATCGGCCTTTGCCGGTCAAAAAACCGCCCTATTTTGCAATTCGTTCTCAAGCCTGGACACTCAAGTCTTTTGCAGGCTTGGCAGTGAATAAGGATCTGCAGCTTATCACCGAAGATGGGCAAGCCGTTACGAATGTTTACGCGGCAGGAGAAGTGCTTGGTGGAGCAGCCAGCGGCAAGTCTCATACCAGTGGCGCCAGTGTAACACCGGCACTGGCGTTTGGACGGCTGTTAGGCCAGAAAATAATCACGTTCTAAGCCAAGACATGCAATGGCACACTATGTGGTGTGCCAGCATTCCAGTAACTGTAATCAAAGTAACCTGGCTATTGGCTATCTGCCATCTCAACAATGTCCACCCTTAATCCCGCCGGCGTTGTGAACGTGACCATACGCCCCGGCCCGTAAATGCCTGCACCACTGCCGAGATCGATGATCTCGCCCTGTCCGGCCCAAGTAAGCCATGGTGACAGATCGTTAACGAAGTAGGTTAGCGAAAGCATGCCGCGCGCAGGTGCTTTGGCGCGCGGATAGCGGTTTTCGCTGTTCAGTGCTCCCGTGTACTGCGAGAACTGCACGGTGCCGTAAGCTTCCTCGGGGTCGCCGAGGAATCGACCATCAAGGCCCCCTCCAGGTGGCAGACCAATGATCTTCTCGATCTCCGGGCCACGAAGATGAAGGCTTCGGATCTGCTGCAGTCCCAGCAAACGCTGCAGGGTTTCAGCCTCGTTCTTATAGTCGGCTGAGATCATGACGGTCATCACCCCTGGTCCGAATCCCTTCTCGCTGAGTGTTCTGCCGTCTCCCGGCATTGAGTTGACGAAGTTGATATTAATATCGTCGGGGCCTGTCATTTGCACTTGGTAATCTCCGGGTACCATCTGTCTCGGCTTCGAACGGAATGTGTAGCCTGCCGCTTCGAGATCCAGGTATCGCGTTCCAATGTCGTCCACTGCCACGTTGATATTCTTGGGAAGCAGCGCGGTAGTTGCTGCGCCGCCCCGTACTGTCGGACCCGGGTGCGTAAAACGTACGAGATGCACGCCGCCACGGCTGACGCCCGGCGTGAGCAGTAGCGCCTGATCCGCAATCCCGTCTGCCGGGAGGCCCCAGGCGCGAGCCAGCTCCGAATCCGCGCCCTCGCGGCGCGCCACCACTTCCATGCCAAAGTGGTCCGCCCACAGACTGAGTCCCATTTTCATGTCGTCCGTACTAAAGACGGTGTAAGCGATCGCGAGCGGAGCCGTGTCGATCACCGGCTTAGAGGGATCCTGGACAATCGAGGCTTGCGCCTTCTGCGGGATTTCCGCTGCGTAATATGCGGCGATATCGGCAATTTCCACATCACTGAGGGGAGCTGCCAGGGGCATCATGTCGATGCTCGCACGCTCTCCGGAACGATACAGAAGCAACTGCTTTGCTGTGTAGACGGCATCCTGGCCTGCCAGCGAGGGTATTCCCGCGGACTCGCTGTTGCCGTTTACACCGTGGCATGCCGCGCAGTAGAGTTCGGTGCTTCGACTGGCGCCTCGCGTTGCATCTCCAGCGAGCGTTGGCGCAGCGGCTAGCGACTCGGGCGGCTGACTATCTGAAGCGGCGGCCGCTGTGTTGACGGTCACAAGGCCATAACTACTCACGGCAAGTAACACGGATACTAGTAATGAATCTATCACTCGACGCATAGTATTCTCCTGGATAAAACAACTGATTCAAATAAATTAATTTTTTTAGCAGAGAACGTTTGTAGCATCTTTGATACTCATAAAGTCATCCTCCGATTACACATCATCGGACCAAACCTAGATTTAGAAGTAATAGTATACTAAGTTAGTAAGCTGTTGCAGAGAATGTTTCGCTACTTTTTCATGTCAGAAGCTCGTGTCCAAACACGGCCTGTATCGGGCCCGAAAAAACGCGAATTTGCTGATAAGAACGCCATAACTATGACCATGACCACATCAATCAACAGGATCGAACTTTCTATTCTTACCGGATTCCTCGGTAGCGGCAAAACCACGCTGCTGAATACCATTCTGCGCGATCCTGAGGTTTCCGACACGGCCGTCATTGTTAACGAATTCGGCGAGATTGGTCTGGACCATTTGCTGATCAAGGGTGGCGTTGGAGATGTCATATTACTGGATTCGGGTTGCCTATGTTGCGCGGCAGGCGAAAGTTTCGCGGATACCCTGATCGATCTTTGGGCGCAGCGTGAACGCGGAAATCTGCCACCGTTTCGTAGAGTAGTGGTTGAAACCAGTGGACTGGCTATGCCGTTGCCCCGGATCACCACGGTAATGAAAAACCCGGTGATTGCACCCAGGTATTGTTTCGCGAGGGTCATCACAACTGTGGATACTGCTTTCGCTATTGGGACACTGAGTGCACATCGGGTGGCCGTCGAGCAGCTTGCGTTGGCTGATGTCGTTGTACTGACCAAGGTCGATCATCCCGACTCGCGCGTGGCCGACACACTGCAGGCCGTGGAATATATCAACGCGAATATGTCCGTGATGAGCTTGCCCGCGGATAAAGTTGATTATTCCAGGCTTCTCCAGGCTCCGTTCCATTCGGCCACCATTCCTGCTGAATCAACCGCTACTCATGGCGATCATGCGACGCAAAAAAGTTGGCGTTCGACACAAGCAGTTGATTGGGCCGGTATCGCCGCATTTGCCGCTGCATTGCGTTCTGATCAGGATCGGCCGCTGCGCTGCAAAGGTATTTTTTCGGTAGCCCGGGAAAGCCGCCCCGTCATGATTCAATCGGTCCGATCGGTGGTGGAAACAAGCCGGCTTGAGCGCTGGCCTGACCAGGACCACGATTCCCGTTTCGTGTGCATTTACGAGAATCCACCACACGCGTTTGATGCCCTAGTATCCGCGTTGGATACCGAGCGGGGCATGCTGCCCGCACACCAACCCGGACACTGATAACGATGCATTTTGATACTTTGATTTTAAACGGAACCCTGGTTTGTCCTGAGCGCGGAACCTATCGGGCCGATGTCGCGATCATCCATGACCACATTGCCGCCATTTTTCAACCGGGTGAGCTCGTACATGCCACTGAAACTATAGATGCCACAGGATTGCACGTTTTTCCGGGTCTTATTGACGCACATGTGCATTTTAATTTTGCTGAGCCGGTTACGGAATATACAACTGAAACGATCTATGCGGCGCAGGGTGGTGTCAGCACCATACTGGGTTATTTTCTGGGTGGCACCCCCTATGGGGAAACCTACCGCAGGGAATTACCATTGCTGCTTGAGCGATCACTCATCGACTTCGGTTTTCATTTTTGCGCAGCAACAGAACAACACCTGGAAGAATTGCAGAGCTACGTGTCGGATCTGGGCGTAACTTCGTTCAAGTATTTCATGAATTTCAAGGGTGATGAGGGCCTGTATCTGGGTGTGCCCGGAACCGATGATGGCTACCTCTATTCCCTGCTGGAGAAGGCGGTCGGGGTAGGCGACGTGACGATCGTTGTCCACACCGAGAATATTGAACTCGTGAACCGAATTCGTCTCGCATTTCAGCTCGAGGGCCGGGATACGTTGCGGGATTGGTCGCTCGCCAAGCCGCCGATTACGGAAGTTGAGCCAACGGTGCGCGCCATGTTTTTTGCGCAGCACCTGGGCGCGAAAATTTACATTCCCCACCTCAGCTGCGGCGAAACCCTGCAAGAAGTGCGTCGGTGGCGCGAACGGTATTCATCGATTTATGTCGAGACCTGCCCGCACTATCTCACGCATACGATGGACTCCGACATCGGCAGCCTGGGTAAGGCGAACCCGCCTTTCCGTTCTGCTGAGGATGTTGATGCCCTGTGGGTGGGCCTGGCGGATGGCTCAATAGACGTTGTTGCCTCTGACCATGTGCCGCGCAAACGTGCGACCAAGGACAAGCCAATGTGGCAGGCCTCGCAAGGCTTTCCAGGCACCGCAACGATCCTGCCTGTTTTACTTGATCACGGCTATCACCGCGGGCGACTGTCGTTGCAGCGCATCGCCCAGCTGCTCTCTTCACGACCGGCAGAAATTTTTGGCCTTGCGCCGGCAAAAGGTCGTATTGCGGTGGGTGCAGATGCCGATCTGGCGCTGGTCGATCTCGAGAAAAAGCGGGTAGTCAATGCTGCCGAACTTGGCTCTTATTCAGACTACAGCCTTTACGATGGCTGGGAGCTACAGGGTTGGCCGGTGCGCACTATCGTGCGCGGCAGTTCTGTGATGATAGACGGTACCATTACCGGCGTTGGCGGATACGGTCGCTATATCCCACGAACTGCTGGCTAAACTTCAGCCAGTACCCTAATTGTTGATGCGTTTCCACACGATGACAGAAGTATACAGGCCGCCGGTCGGAAGAGTGCGACTTGCCGTCGCCGAGTAAGACTGACGGTCCGGTGCCACTGTAAACGTCGTGGTGCCGGTGGTCGTGCCCTGACGCCTTTCAGTCCTCACAGCAGTATGTTCATCGGTCCACGTCGTAGACTCACTGTCATAGAACGGATTTCCCGTGACGGGTACGAATGTGCCATCTTCAAGGTCGACATAATTAAAGCGCAGGACAATGTTTGCTTCGAATATTTCCGCGTCTACGTGCAGGCCATTCTCGCTGCGTTTGAAAGTGTATGTTGCACTGTTATAGGGGATGGCGCCGTCAAAATGCGATTCGCTAGGGGCGGATTGCCACTTGCCGAGAAGGGCATCGGAGTGCAGTGTGGATTTGGCTATTGATACGGTCGCCCACGTCGCGATAAGCGCCCCGAGCGCGAGCGCGGTGATTGCTTTTAGACGTGTTGCTTGCGTTGTCATAGTTCATGAACTCCTTTGTGTTTCGACGATCGTAGTTATCGCTGCTAGCATGCCGCTCAGCATAAGTTAACAATATAGCCGTTTTCCTGCACACGCTTTTTTCGCGGTTCTGTCGGTCTTGCCATAGTATTCATTTTCCTGTCTAATCGGGCATAGCGCGCTTGGCAGTCTCAGGCAGTGAAAACAAAGTAAAAAGTGTCACGACGCTGACCGTCATCAGAAAATAAGCGGGTGAACTCTTGTCGCCGGTTTGCTGGATCAACCAGGTTGCGATGTAGGGTGCGCTGCCGCCAACCAATACGCCGGCGATGTTAAACGAAATGCCGACCCCGCTGTAGCGCACACGAGTGGGAAACATTTCAGACAGTGCACCCCAGATTGCGCCAAGTGCGGCAGCCTCGCACAAACCCAGCACCATGTGCGCAGCGATGATCATGGTCAGATCGGTACCTTGCATGATGGTGATCATCGGCAGCGTGAGCAATATGAATCCAACCGCTGACCCGCCGATAACCCACTTTCTACCAATAATGTCCGACAGCAATCCGAACAGGGACAGTGACAATGCCGCAACGATCAAAGTTGCAGTGGTGGACCAAGTGGCTTGAGCACGTGTCAGTGTGCCGGAGGTCTGCAGGTATATCGACAGATAAACGAAGACGAAGTAATAACCAGCGAAGTTGGCAGCTGTTAGGCCCACGCCCTTGACCGTTGTGATGAAATTACTGCGAAATAACTCGACAACGGGCAAGCTGGCCACTTCACCGCTTTTCTCAATCTTGCGGAACGCCGGGGAATCTTCCAGGCGATTGCGTACATATAGGCCAACCAGTCCGGTGGGCAAACCCAGCAGAAATGGAATACGCCAACCGTATTCTGCGAACTGTTCTGGCGTTAGCAAGAAATTCATCAGGCCAACCATTGCCGAGGCGGAGAGTAAACCGAGTACAGAGCCCACTTGGGTTGCGCTGGTCATCAGGCCGCGACGGTTGGGGGGTGCAGCTTCTGCCAATAGTGATGCGGCACCGCTTACCTCACCTCCTGCTGACAGACCCTGAAGCAGCCGCGCCACTACCAGCAGGATAGGAGCGGCGATGCCGATGGAAGCATGAGTGGGTAATAGGCCGATCGCGAAAGTAGCCAGCGCCATGACAATCACTGCCAACGCAAGGGCCGGCTTGCGCCCATGCCGGTCACCGATATGGCCGAACAGTACGCTGCCAATTGGCCGGGCACCAAACGCAAGGGCAAAGACCGCCAGTGTTGCGAGAAGGCTGGCGCTAGGTGACGAGGAGGGAAAGAACAAAACGGCAAGCGTGGTCGCGGTGTACCCATAAACACCGAAATCATAATACTCAACCACCGAACCTACCGCCCCTGCAAAGACAACGCGTTTACGCTGTGAAGGAGTGGTTGCAGCTGTATCAGTAGTCATTCCAGTCAGGCCTTACTTACCAGAAATTCCTTATCCCGCTCGATTAACGAAGGTGGGCTTCGATCCGCAGTCCTGCGGGGGTCTGGAAAGAAATTGAAGGACCACTGCCGAACAGGGTATCTGTAGATTCGTGTTTTTCAAAGACCGTACCAAACGCTGTCAGGCGTTGTTGTAGCGGTGCCAGATCATCGAGAAAATAGCTGACATGTAGTGTGCCCAGTGCTTTCGGTTTGGCCAGAGGGTAGCGATTGACGCCTTCAACGCCGTGGTAGTCAACGACTTCCATCAAGCCGAACTTCGCGTTACCACCACCCAAAATGCGTATATCGAGCGCTGCGCCAGGCGGCAGGCCAACCATCTTCTCTATCTCGGGCCCTTTCAGATAATTTTTCGAGTGTGCGTCCAAGCCGAGTGCCTGCACGTAAAAAACTTCCTCTTGTTCGGCGTCTGGCGCAATGGTGATCAACTGAACCACGCCAGAGAACCCCTTGGCTGTATAGTGGGGGCGCTTCGAGTTCGGAGTATCCACTAATACTAGGTTGGTTTTATCATGGCCGTGCATGTGAATTTCCATGAAACGGGTGCCACTGGGCGTGGTTACATCACTGTAGGTATCAGTGCGAAAACTGGCACCGGCAGCCGTTAGATCTTTGAATTGGACTGGCATGTTTTCAACAAAAACATCCAGATTCTTGGGCACAAGATCAAAAACATCTGCGCCTTCCCGAACCGGTGGATCGGGATTGTGGAATTGGACCAGATGAACCATGCCTAAATCAGCGCCCGGGGTGCCGACGATGGCTTGCCGTTCAATGTCGTCCGGCTTGATTTGCCAAAGTGCTGCCAGTCCGGCGTCCGGCCCTTCCCGCTGAGAACGTATTTCGAAGCCCATCTGGCCGATCCATTGTTGCAATGCCACATCCAGATCCTTGACGCCGACGGTAACATGGTGCCAGCCGCCCGGTTTCCCGCTTATTTCCGGTGCCGTGGAAGCCGTTTGGCTATAAGCCTGCGGGCTGACAGCTAGCAGAAAAACGAGAACACTAATGAAATGATATTTCTTTAAATTGCTCATGGTAATAAGTCCTCTTTAGATGATAGTTATTCGCTGCTGCGTTGATTTAGAGACGAACCGTTGGAGGCATAGGCAGGGCGAAAAACACGACTGTAGTTCACCTGTGAAAATGAATTAGAAGACGGAAATAGTCTAAATTTTGGGCTCATCTTTGTACTCTGTTAAACATAGACAACTTGGTTCAAAGCTACCACAGCTGTAATAAATGCCGCAAGCTCCATTTGCAACTTACCGCTGGAAACAAATTTCGGTGGGATCCGGAATGGTTTTGTATAGGGAGTTCGGGTCGAAAGTAATTGTGAGCAATATTCTTGACTAACATAGTTACCTAAGATACTTTTGTGTTTTCGGTATGTTCCTGATCCGCCTTAAACATTACTTTTTCAACGACCAACGAGGCGAATTGAACCCAATAGCTAGTGGCAGGAGTGAGGAAATGAATCGACGTACTCGAAGGAGTGTTTTTTTGTTGGTATTGCTGAGCACGCTTGCTTCAGCCAGCGCGTCGTCTCAGCAGGATGCTGCAAATCAAGCCGGTGCAGCCCCAACCCCGCAAGCACTCCAATACATTCATGGTCGTCTGTCCTACCGAAAAAAGACTGCCGATGGTGGTTTTGAACGCGGTCGCGAAGACTGGTCGCTGACGCGCAATCGGGACGGATCACGCACAATGCGCACGCTTGCCATGACCGATGACTCGAAATTCGTGCGGGATGTGACTTACACCCTGGGAGCTGACGAGCGACCTCTGCGTGTTTTTGAACAACTACAGGTCGACGGTTTGTTGGTTGGAAGTGGCTATTTCTCTGTCACGGGTGACACCTTGACCATCATGACCGATGGCTTTGACACAGGGCACTCTGTTCAGAAAATCAAGGTTCCGGAACGGTTTCACATTCTCACCCACGCGGTCATGCTGGACGGTTGGCCTTTTTGGGCTTTTGTAGGAGACGACGCTGGCCATCAAACCATCGATGTGTACAGTACTTCGCCACTTTGGAATGGCATTACCGGCCCGCTGGGGCATATGGTTAAACAGCGCCTGACATTTATCGGCAAGGAAAATGTCACGGTTCCAGCAGGAACCTTTGCGGCGCGCCATTTCAGTTTCGGAGGCGATGAGGATCCCGCTCAGGCATCGCACGTCTGGGTGACTGGGGAACATAACATTCTGGTTAAATATGACTGGCCGCCTTACGAAATGGAGTATTTGCTGGAGTCCCTGACCATAGAAAATCCGGCGAAGTAAGAAAACGGTGAGTGATGTAAACGACTCTGGAGGGAAAGACAACCCTAGCTGGTCTTCCGGTTTCACCTTCATCCTGGCTGCTGTCGGCTCTGCCGTTGGCCTGGGCAATATCTGGAAGTTTCCTTACGTTGCAGGAATGAACGGTGGCGGTGCTTTTCTCATCGTTTACGTTTTGAGCTTGATATTTGTTGTTGCTCCCATTCTGCTGGGCGAGCTGATGATCGGCCGGCTTGGCCACCCGGGTCCGCCTATAGCCATGCGCCGGGTTGCGCGGCGATTTAATCTGTCTACCCGCTGGGCGGCTCTGGGTTGGTTGGGTATGCTCATCGGTTTTTTGGTTGCGACATTTTATTGTGTGGTTGCTGGCTGGACGCTTGCCTATGTGGTTGAGGCCTGGCGCGGCTTTGGCGGTGAACGTTCTTCGGAAGAAGTATTTGGCAACCTTTTGGCCAGCCCAGGCCGTATGATTTTTTGGCAGAGCATCTTTTTGCTGGCTACTTTGTGGATCGTAAAGGGCGGACTGAACCAAGGAATAGAGCGTGCCGTCAGGTTTCTGATGCCGGCCTTGTTTCTGATGCTGCTGCTCATGATTGGCTACGCTGCCGTCGAAGGTGATTTCCGGGCTGGCCTCGATTTTTTGTTTAGCACGGATTTCAGCCGCATTGATGGTTCTGTGGTTCTGGCAGCAACGGGCCAGGCCTTCTTTTCCATCGGCGTGGGCGTGGGTGTGATGATGGCGTATGGCGCTTATGTGCCACAGTCGGTTTCACTGGGGCGTTCGGTGCTGATCATTGTTGGCGCTGACACGCTGGTAGCCGTGCTAGCTGGGCTGATGATTTTTCCGATTGTTTTCGCCAATGACCTGGACCCGGCTCAAGGCCCGGGTCTGGTATTCGTAACCATGCCTACTGCTTTTGCCCAGATGCCGGGTGGTGTGATTTTCGGCATGCTATTTTTTCTATTGTTGGCCGTTGCCGCCATTACCTCTGTAATTGCCGGAACCGAACCTGCGGTTGCATATATGCAGGAACGGTGGGGCTGGACACGCGGCATCTGTTGTATGGTATTTGGTTTGCTAGCTTGGGTGCTAGGCCTTGTCACTGTCTTTTCCTTCAACATCTGGGCAGATTTCACGCCGCTGGATTCCTTCAAGGTATTTGCAGGTAAAACGCTATTCGATCTGCTGGATTACATTGTTATTAATATCATGACACCCATCAGCGGAATATTGATCGCACTGTTTGTGGGCTGGAAGATCAATCCGGAGTTTCTTTCCAACGATCTGAAGTTGGGCCATCCGTGGGTGCTCGCTTGCTGGCTGTTCCTGCTACGCTTTGTAGTGCCTGTGGTCGTGTTGGCTATTTTGATTCAGGGCTTGAGTTAGCTACTCGGGAGTACCTTCACAAACGACATCAACGTCTGTGAAGGTATACCTAAGCGCTTACGGTTGCCAGGCGTCCAACTCACGCTTCAGGGCGGACAACAACATACTCTCGTAGTAGCTGCCCACTATACTTTCGTAGTAGCTGCCCACCTGTGAGGCTGATGCTTCAAGGTAGGATTCCATATCAGCTTTATCGGCACCGAGTTCACAGCCCTTATACAGGCCTTTAAGCACATCATTTACGTAAGTAAATCGGGCTGATTTCAAGCCCTGGTTTGCGGCTTTGCGGGTTAATATCTCAATTTCACATTTTTTACCCTCACTCCGGTACCTCAAACCAAGAACAAACAAGGCTTGCATATAGTTCATGCTGGCTGCGATCTCCAGATGCTTCATGGCTTCAGAAAAATCGCCGCCATTGGCATCGGCCCAATAGATCAGTGAGCGTGACAATTGATAGTGGGCACGCGCACTTTCCGGGGCTGCGGCAACCGCCTCACGACACGCGGGGATGGCCTTCTGCACTATCACCTCACCCGCGGGTATTCCGGGCCCGAGATGGGGCGGATCAGAAAGGTGGCCGGCTTGTAGGTCACATTCCGTGATCTCTTGCGCAAACAAGGGTGTAGCCACTGCAAACATAAGGCAGGCAAGGATGTGACAATACTGTTCAATTTTCATCGACTCTCCTGGTAAAAAATTCCAAAAAACTCAAGCTACCTGGCCGCACTGCTCCGCATTACCGAACGCATTTGGGAGTTAAACGTTATCCCTGATGCTTTTCAATGGTTGTGAACCATAGATAATCAGGGGTTCTGTTGCTTGCCAAAAAGCGCCTCGTATGCCTCGTCATCAGGATCACCAATTTTCATGCGATCTACCATCAGTGACTCGGCACGCTGCACAGCCGGTCGGCTTGCTACTACATCATGCCAACGCTCTACATTGGGGTAGTCCTTTATATCCATGCGATGGAGGTCTCTGATCACAGGAACCATCCAGGGATAGATTGCCATATCGGCCAAAGAATAGTCGCCGGCAATAAATTCACTCTCGGCCAACTGCCTATCCATAACGGTATACAGCCGTTTTGTCTCATTCAGATAACGTTTTTTTGCGTAGGGAAGATCCTCGGAGGCATATCCGTGAAAATGCCCATTTTGGCCCAACATTGGCCCAACATTACTCACTTGAAACATTAGCCACTGAATGACACGATACCTTATTGCCATATCCTCCGGGTAAAACATACCGCTTTTTTCCGCCAGGTATAGAAGGATTGCGCCCGACTCAAAAACGGCATAAGGCTTCCCGCCAGGTCCATCTTGATCCAGGATTGCTGGTATTTTATTATTTGGATTAATCTTTATAAAAGCAGGATCAAATTGTTCGCTACGCAGGATATTGATCGGTTTTACCCGGTAGTCCAGGCCCATTTCCTCCAGCGCAATTGCTGGCTTGTAACCGTTTGGAGTTGGCCAAAAATAGAGATCTATCACAGGGTGTGCTCCTTCATTTGCGTGGTCAGGACTTGTTGTAACTCCTTCTGAAAATACTCTGGGCTGTCATCACCCTGAAACTCGACATTATAATGGCAGGTCACAGAAGGTCTTTGAGAGCTTTCACGCCACCAGGCAGCTAGATTTGGCCGACCTTCTGTCCAGTCAAATTGAGGATGCAATGGATCAGAGGCGCCAGCGGACTTTGAACTGGAATCAAGATAGCTCAATCCCTGTAGCATGCTGGCTTGCCCAATATCGAAATCCGCAAAACCCCGCTTGCTGAAACTTTCCAGCCGGTCTAAACCATGAATAAGTTTTGGCCAGATCCACTCAAAGACAGAAAGGCGCTGCTGTTCCGTCGGATACCAACGCTCCATGGCAAGTTGGGCAGTAGACTCAAACATAGTGTCCGCTAGCGCCAGACGCGTCAGTGCCTCCCAGCGAGCCGGACCGCTGTCCGGGTAGAGCCTTTTGCCACTTTGACTCATAGCGTCTATGCATTCCACAATCGCCTGGCTACCATATACGGCTTGACCGTTATCAAGAGCAAGAGTGGGTACCTTGCCCAGCGGATTAATTGCTGACATTGAGTAAGCATCGCCCTGCACTTCCCTGTTCCTGTTCATAAAAGGGTAAGTCGGCACGAAGGTCACCTGATCCCAGAGTCCCGCCTCGTGAATCGTGACAAGTGCCTTATGAATAAACGAATGGAACGGGGAATAAAATAACTTCATTTCAATATCCTTTAACTTGGTTAACTAACAAATTATTCTGTTTAAAATCTTCTTCTATTCTACAGGCGTTTAATATATTAAATGAAGGCCTTTAATACATTAAGCCTCCACTAGTGTTTCTAGCCTAAAGCCATCGTATTCGGAGCACAAATGTCACAGTAAGGACGCCGTGGCTTTGTTTGGTGACATCCTGCTGTTTGGTACGGCCGGCCTGGAGCTCGGTATGGCTTACTTCATCCAGTCATTAGCATTGGCATGAAAAGGAGTGGTAAACTGCCAGCCGTAACTATAACTGTGTTAACTGGGTTATCTATCTATCAAACAAACCCGATCTAATTCCAAGGTGAGGCTGGTCCGACTAATTTTTCAAGGAGAATCCTATGCGTCGTGTGATAGTTCCAATTGTAGCCTTCACGTTACTTGCTTCGAGTTGTCTTTGTCTTCTGACAGCCAACACGGCGGTCGCTGCTACCGATAGTCAGGCGACTGTGTCGATATACGATGCGTCAATACGCGCTGGCGATGCAACGCGAGGCGCCAGCCGGAACGCCGAACTCTACTGCGAAGCATGCCACGGCGAAAACGGCAACAGCGAATCTATGCTAGTGTAGTGTCCTGAATAAAACATATATTATATTGCTGTTTCTTGCTATAATTCCAATGTCCTTGTCGAGCGGAATTATGACCTTATGAGAGTAGCCAGAAAAATCATTTTATCAGAACCGGATAAGAAAACGTTGGAGAAAAATACCACCAGCAGGGCGGTCTCCCTAAGATTATCCGAACGCTCCAAAATCGTCCTGTCAGCGGCGCAGGGACTAGAGAACAAGGTGATTGCACAACAGCTCAACATCCCGCCAAACAAAGTCGGCAAATGGAGAAAAAGATACGCTGAAGGTGGCATTAAATCGATCAGCAGTGAAAGACCCAGAGGTGCAAATCATGGTGGGAAGGACACATTAAAGCAGGCCAGGCTGCGGCAAAGGGTTATTGAGAAAACGACCCAGGAAAAACCCGACAATGCAACGCATTGGTCTACTCGGACACTGGCTGAA
>Ga0105055_10001824_pt1 | contig 34009 bp, 26 predicted proteins | sample BON03_FD_78090 | JGI IMG/M metagenome (GOLD analysis project Ga0105055, IMG submission 78090) | Freshwater microbial communities from Lake Bonney liftoff mats and glacier meltwater in Antarctica - BON-03 | ecosystem: Environmental > Aquatic > Freshwater > Ice > Glacier meltwater | place: Lake... | reverse complement strand
TAAAAAAGTTTCCATTTCAAAATAGTTGAATTGATAGAAAGCCCTTCTACCGAGAAAAAGTCCAAAACCCGTGTAAGCCGCGAAAAGTTGGGTCTTTGTACTGAGACCCTCAATTTTCGATAGCCGCGACCTTCTTTTTATCCTTTTTCCGTCGATAATAAATAACATTCAAGACTATGCGATTTGGTTAAATTAATTCGTCTTGGACCTCATTATTCCAACATGTCCGATAATGACGCGGATTTTGTAATTGTTACACCACCTCGCTCACTCACCCCAAGCTCTCTACCCGACCTGGAGTCCTTGTCGGAATCGGAAGATAATAACCCTGTCGATACCCTTCCACCAGGATCCCCTCCTCCGCCCAGCTGGGCCTACAAACTATGGGCGTATCAACAACAAATGATGACACGGATTCAAAAGTTGCAAAAAGTTGTTACATGAAATAATATTTATGAATGACATGAAATTTATGAGTTTAATGGGTTTTAACCACGTCCATCACATATCTTTCTAAAAACCTTTAAATGTTCATAGTTCATGTATTATGCTACCAACAAGACCGTTTTAAAACGGTTAGGGCTTTAACATTACAAAGTTGGTTTCCACTAAAGTCAAATCAAGTCCAGCTGCCCATGGGTGCTCCGTCCCTGTCGGTGAAATCTCCATTACCAATAAAAACCAGAATAGAAACGTGGAGGCAAATCGTGAGACAGATCCAGAGGCATGTAAAGCAAGGGACCAAGACCTCCCCTTTGTTGCCTATGGTCGAACTCACCACGAGGATGATAACACCACCCCAAACAGTAGCAATCATGCCGCCACCCCAAGCATTCTCTCCCAACATAAAGGCACCGCAACCCGTAAAGCCTCCCAAGAAGAACTGCAACAAGAAGGGAGCGAGGCGTGTTGTCTGCTTGTAGTTGCACTCGTATTGGTTGTCAGAAGGGAAAGTAATATAATTGTCGTCACAGAGACAAGCGTTGGCGTTGAGGCATTGGCCACGACCGGAACAATCAACGACGGGGTTGGTGCAGTTAAAGTTCGGATTGGTGGCCATTAGAGTTAACGTTGACGAAGAATGACCCACGGTCGACGGCAAGGTTGTTGATGAGGCATGGTGGGGTCCTACGAAGAAAAGTGTGGGCAGGCCCGAAGCGACCAAAGCGGTACAGCCCAAAGCAACGACCAGAGGTGTGATGACGACCATGATGCTGGTGGCAAAGGTAGACGATTGAAAATGTGATTATTATGTATTACGTCTTGCTCGTCTCGAAACCAATTAAAATTCAGTTCTGATTAAAGACTAGATCTGATTGAAAACGAGTCGACATTTGTTCCGAATCTTCCGAGACAGGGACCGAAGAAAAGCGGCGTTTATGAAGGCAGAAAATACAGGAGAGGGTTTCAGGGGTCGACTGGTAAATTCGGGATGGTACTGAGTACCCAAGAAGAAGGGGTGATGGGGCAACTCTACAATCTCCATGCGTTCGTGTTGGACATCGTATCCAGAGAAGGTCAAACCCATGGCTTCCAGGTCGGAAACGTATTTTGGATTGATTTCGTAACGATGCCGGTGTCTCGCCGAAACAGATTTGGCGTGGTCGTAAATGTCACTAGCCAAGGAATCGGGTTGTAACATGGTTTGTCTGGAGCCTAATCTCATGGTGCCACCCATGCGAGTCTTGGACACTTCTGGCATATAAATCACTACTTTGCGAGGGCAGTCGGTATCAAACTCTTCCGAATTGGCCTCGCACCAGCCATTCATCCTGGCCACCGTCACCACGGCCAGCTGCATACCCATGCAAATACCCAGAAAGGGTACTTTGTTCAGAATGGCGACCTGGATAGCCTCAATTTTCCCCGAGACACCACGAGATCCGAAACCGCCGGGAACCAGTATACCGTGACAGGTATCAAAGTCGTGCGACTCAGCAGCTTCGGCGTCCAAAAATACGATATGTAGGTTAATTCGCATCATAGAAGCAGCGTGCTCAAGAGCTTTGGTAATGGACAAGTACGAGTCTGCAAGACCGGTGTACTTGCCCACTATACCAATGGTCACTTGTGTCCCTTTAGCTCGATGTTCCATGATGGTCCAGTCACCCATAAGGCAGGTCGAGGCCGGCGAGAGACGCAAGACTTCGATGATTCGAGTATGAGCTTCTTGATCCTTGAGCAAACGAGGCACCCCGTACACGTTCTTGATGGTGGGCAAAGAAATAACGGCTTCAGGTTTGACCATCCCAAACATGGCAATTTTCTCCTGCAAGGCCTGGGTCAGAGGTACATCACAGCGACAGGCGATCATGTCCGGCGGTAATCCGCTGGAAAAAAGCTCTCGCACACTGTGCTGGATCGGCTTGGTTTTGGGTTCGTTCACGGTGGGCACCAGACTAACATGAACATGGTAAAAGTTGTGGGACCCTACACGAAACCGAAACTGACGTAGGGCTTCCAAAAAGGTACGGCTTTCAATGTCGCCCACTGTACCCCCCAATTCAATCATAGTAACGTCGGGAGTCCTTTCGTCCGGGGTAACCGGCACACGACCCATGCGTTCGATCCAGCTCTGAATTTCGTTGGTGATATGCGGTACTACTTGTACCGTTTTTCCTAAAAAATCCCCCTTCCGTTCAGCAGAGATGACCTTTTGGTAAATCTTGCCACTGGTCACGTTGTGGTCTCGAGTTAAGGAAATGTCCAAGAAGCGTTCGTAGTTACCTAAATCCAGATCCACCTCACCCCCATCGTCCAGCACGTAACACTCGCCGTGTTCGTAGGGCGACATGGTACCCGCATCGAGATTGAGATAGGGGTCAATCTTGATAGCGGTGACATGGAAGCCCGACTTTTTCAGCAGCAAACCCAGTGAGCTGGTGGTTACACCTTTGCCCAGTCCACTCAAGACACCGCCCGTGATCAAGACATATTTCATTTCGGAGTGCTTGGCCTCGACTGCCATGGTTTTTTAAGAGGGTGCACACAGCAGCCCGAGGAATCGAACCCGTGCGACTTGTCTTGAATAGGATCCAAGTAGCAAACACACTGAAGAAAAACACTGAAGAATTTTTATCTTAATGGACGTTCTCAATGATCTGTTGGGCCGAGGCACCCCAGCGCAACGCCTTGTCGTACACCCAGCGGTATGAAAAATAAAAAGACGTAGCCACCCCTGTGAGTAACATACACCACAGCACCCCCGACTTGCTTTCATACGGAGCCACTTGGGACGGAGCCACCTTGTGACGCTCGTCTTCCGAATCTGAATCCGAATCCGAATCCGAAGCTGAGTGCTCTCTTTTTTTTTCTTCGTCACGGTGATGATAGTGGTGCACTGTGTTAGGCGGACGGTTAAACAGGCGAAACATTTCCACTACTGCATCTCCCGTGCGGTCAGAGTAGCGAGGCGCCGCAAAATGTGGAGCTTCGGTTAATAACTTGCCCAGACCCAGGCCCAATCCGGGAAGGCCCACCCAGCAACACGAATGAAAGATTGTTTGCAGACGAGACGGATACAGGTAGGTCAAGTTTCGAAGGTAGTAATACAGGGAGTTGTAAGCCACCGACGAGCCGTACCCGGCCAAAAGTCCTCCTCCAGTTACCAGGCCGATCGAGAGTAGTGCCGACGGAGCCCAGTGACTGACCAAACGACCCCACCAGACTCGACTGCTACGGTACACATAATGACATTCAGTGCACCGGAGGAAGGACCCGTTTAAATCTTGCCGACGCCATTCATCGAGGCAACTTCGATGGACATACTGGGCAGATCCTCGACAATGGCAAGGGTGGATCAACTCGTGAGCGGGTTCCGATTCCAAGCAGAAGCGACATTGTTGATCTTCATCTGCCATGATGAGGTTTTGTGAATACGGGGTTTTGTGAATATACTTTTGTGAATACGCTCCAACCTTAACGTCTCATTGAAACCTAGTAAAAATTTTTTGCTTAATTTTTCCGAAAGCCCGCGTTTCGCTCCCATTGAGAACAAGCCACATTCAAGACTATGAGAAGCTGGTGCTAGTCGCTCAAGAAATGCGTCTCACTTTTCAAACATCCACTTCTTTCACCTAACAAACCAATCATGCCTCGTATTCAAGGTCTGCTTCTCACCCCCAATGGTCCGCCCACCGAAATGGGTATCAAAGTTAGTAAAGGTAGCAACAACTTACCCGAGGTAGTCCAACAGGTGTTGGGCTGTTCCACCGCTCCCGTCGTGAGCAACTGTGATTTGGGAGTCTTGTATTCCACCGAGGAGGCAGTTCCCGGCTCGGAGGCTCGCAACTCGCTGGCTACCCAACTTCGCTGCAAGTTTTCTCGCAAGCTGCCAGAGCAACTCGGTGTAACTTACGGTCGCTGTTTTCTCATTGGCGAGGATGAAAAAGGTTCCAGTGCCAATGTGGAAAAGAAGACGGTAACAACCGTGTTCAACCTGTACCAAGAGATGACAGGCCATAGCATTTCGGGACGCAAGAAATCCCGAGGCCGTCTGGGACCCAAGCGTCCCAAGAGGGACTTTGATTACTTTGCCGGCGGTTTTCAAAAGTCTCGTCGGTCGGAACTGGCAGACCAGAAAATTGTACCAGTATTTGCTACTATCACCAAGGAGGCTCGTGAGGCTTGGGACACTATGACCTCGGAGGAAAAGGCTCCATACCAGGCCCAGGCTGCCGAGGATCGTCTCCGTTTTGAGCGTGAGCGTACCGAGTATCTGATGAAGAACCCGCCTCGCCCTAAGAACCCTCGTAACCCGTACAACATTTACTGTCAAGAGTACCCGGACAAGAACACTCGCCCGGCGTGGAAGTCGCTGACCGACGAGCAGAAGGCCCCGTACGAGCAGAAGGCCGAGGCCGACAAGGGACGTTATACCGCCGAGCTTGAGGTCTTCCGCAAGCATTGTGTGGAGACGGGCAAGGACTTTGACACCTTGACGGCTCGCAAGAAGAGAAAGGTGTCCGACAAGCCCAAGGCTCCTCGCAAGCCTCGTGCCAAGGCCGACCCCAAGACCAAGAAGCAGAAGAAGACACCGGCCAAGAAGGCTCGCAAGAGCAAGAAGAAGGCAGAACCAGAGCCGGAAGCCATGGACGTGGAGGACGACGCTTCAGAGAGTCAAAGCTCTGAGAGTTCTGAGGAAGAGCTTTCAGACTCGGATTGAGAATCCTGAGCAGTGTCGAGGACGTTGGTAAACATTGGAAATTAAAAATCACGGTTTTTTTTATTAGTTTTGTTCTGATACTGTCTTGTCGATCACTTGTACATAATGGGGCTCCAAGCGATTTTTGAGCGAGATATAGTGGCCTGAAGGTCTGTCAACAAACAATTTCCACACCCAACGTGATGAACAGGCCACAAAAGTTGGAGTGACGCACAACACACCAGGTTGAATATCGGTCAGTGAAAAGGGCGGTTGATTGGACTGAAATTTTAACGTGCTAAAAATGTACAATTCTTTCCAGCTCTCCGTGGCACCACGTTCAACCGTGTAACCCAGTTCGTCTTTCAGATAGTCGACAAAAGCCGCATGTTGCGTGTGGCCCATCCACATAACCTTATGAAGGTCAGGCGTAATTATAACAGCGCTCTCGGGCATAAACTCCACATTTTGGTGGAACTTGTACGTGTACGATTGTAAGCGAAAATTCACCCAGTTCCGGAAACGGGGTCGTTTCAAAGAAACACACCCGGTCAAAGCCAATATGCCTGGACCCAAGTCCAGATATTGAGCAGCTTTTAGGGTCTGGAGGTGATCGGAGGTCATAACTTCCTTCAGCATGTCGCGCTCCTCTTCTCGCCACGACATATGTTCCCAGGCGAACAAACACAAATCAAATTCGTGTCGTTTCAAGAGGTCTTTAAGTTGTCGACGTCCGTGAGCCACGCTGTGCCACGACATGGGAAGTTCTTGGTAGGCGTCAAACCCTGTAAGACCGGTATAGTTCGTGTACGGTTCTTTCCTCAACAGGATTTGCAACAGGTGGATATCTTTTTTTCCCGTCAGCAACAAAACCCGGCGCGATTTAAGATGGTGTAACAGGCTGCGGTAGTCGAACGGTTCTACCGGTTGCTGATACAAGTCAAAGAGTTCCTTGCGTGCCCGGGTCAGGCGAAGTTGGAGGGCAGTTTGATTTTGGAGAAAAAGTTTGGCTTTAAACTCAGGGTCTTGAGGGTCCTCAGGGTCCAGCTCACCCTCTTCAATAGGCATTTCACTGAAGACCTCTGGGGAAGGGAACGGCCAGACCGAGATTAACAGGGCGGCAATAATTAATAAAAGCAGAGAAAATAGCATTTATTGGAGGTTTCAACTCGTTTTCCTTGGTTAATCTGAGTTGTCGTGCGCAGTGCAACAGCCACTGTGGCGGGCGCGCAGCCAATCTTGGTAATAGTATCACTGTTGTTGTTTTTTGTCATCGTGGAAGGATCCGATTCGATGAAATGAACGTAATCGAGCGTCATGCGGGCCAGGGGTGGCGGCAGGGGTACCGTGTCAGCCTGTATTGCCAGCGACTGCCATTCTTGTGCCAAGTCGGGGTCCCACTTGCCGGGCGGTTCTACCGGTTTGGTCAACAACGTGTCCCGTTTCCAGCAACAGCGTCCTCGAGTTATGACTTGAACCTTTTGACGAGTGGCTACAAAGTCTGAAAAGGGCGGCTCCAGGTTGTGGTGTTGATGCGCTTCCAGCGAGGTCATAGTCCGCGTACGACATCCATTGGAGGCACGAAAATACTCGTAGGGGCTACAACAGCAAAAATACAGATTCGAGTGGCGATCGGTGTTGATCAGAAAACAACAACAGCATCCTCCGTGCTCGTTCTTGTGGCAGCACGGAAAGCAGAAGCCCACCCCTCTGGTAGAATCAAAGCAGCCACAGGGATAAGCTAAATACTTGGCATCACTAAAGTAGATACACAATGGAACAATTGCAAAGCAGTCTTGGCACCGCCAGGCCACGCATGCAAAGCACCCTTCCTTTTCGTTGGTGTTGTAGTATCCCAGCGGCGTGAACCACCAACCAGAAAATTTTACCCCGAGTGGAAAACAACAGGCCTTGTCGCCCAGCTTACAACCCAGTCCCCAGCAACAGAACCTGGATTGACTCATTTGTGACCCCGCCATGGATCTGTGAAAAGCTTCCAGATGACGACAAACGATTCAAGACAAAGCTTTAACACGACTGACTGGACGACTTGGTGGTGGTGATAGACGGGTCCGGAGAAATAGTATCCAACGGGGTATGGAAAAGTCCGAAAGAAATTAATACATAAACTTGGGTCTCAATGCGAAGTAACTATCGCCAGCACAAAAAAGAAGGAGGAGGGTACCACGCGACATATTCCAATATGGATCTTGAAGAAGACAAGGGAGAGTTTCCCTTTCGCATTATCAAAATGGATCAATCGCCGGTGGAGATCGATATGAGAGTGAGTGAAGACAAGAAAAACTTATGGTTTAGTATATGGTGGCACGAACACTGGCAGGAAACGCTCAAGTTATGTATTTCGCCTGATTTTTACTTTTACGAACTGCTGACCGACATCCTACCCATGGGCAGCCGAGAATCGTTTGCTGTGACCGCGGAAGACGCCAAACATTGGTTGACTGAACGTGACTTTAGCATCGAGCTGGAAGATGTGGAAGGAGATTGGTACGTTGGTACCTTTATGAAGGAAGCCTGTACCGTGGACCTGACAGCATTGTGTGCGCTGCCCGATGTGTCCAAACACAAACATTTGTTGCACACTCGATACACCGGCAACCTCTACCTCGAACTGGGCTTGACGGCGGAGGAAAGTGAAATCGACATTCGGTTCTCGGTCTCCACCGGAAGCGGGCAGATGAAGAAAATCCCCTTTAACTATATCTCCATGAACTGCCTGCGGATTCTAGATGAGGACACAGAAACCTGAAAAAGCTGGATCCTCGAAAAACATTTTTTGCTGTACAACAAAAAGGCAAGATGGACACAGCAGGCTCTCTGTTTACTGGTCTGACTTTAGCTAGCATTATCACCACGGGAGGTCTCACGATCAATCTGGTGGAGAACTTTGGTACCCTGGCCGATCAAGGTAAGGTTAAGCAGGAGGTGGATGGTGACAAACTGGTGGGGTCGTATGGTAACGCCGTGACCGGTATGAGTGCAGTGGTGATCGGTCTCTCGGCCCTCTACCTCATATTTTTCGTCTACGGGTGGTACAAGAAACGTGACGACAAGGATGCCCGCATGCAACGGGTGTACTGGTTAGTCATGTTGTTGGCTGTGATACTGGGCGTGGCCAGCGCCGGTGTGAATCTAAATCTGACCGAACGATACTCGTCCATTGACGATCTGGAACCGAATCCCAATCCTATTATTACCGGAGAAAATTACAAGTTAAGGGGCTCGTACGGTACAGCCACATTGGGCATGGCCGCGGCGTCATTGTCCATGGGTGGGGTAGCCTTTTTGTGGATGAGCGGTTTGTGGTTCTGGAATTGGAATGCCATGGGACGTTACGGATCCAAAAACAGTCTACAAGGCTTACGAAAAGAACTCGACTTTTCGACCCTCTGAGAATGGTAACTTTTCGACTTTTCGTGATTTTTATGATTATTATGGCAGGCGAGAAATTGCTTTTTTCGTTATTAAGAAACATGACAGAACGCTGGAAGACCCAAGCCACTCTTCGTCTTTGTGAAGCGCAAGCTTTAATGGAACGACTCTACACGTTGTACACCCAGGCTCCGGAAGAGTTGCCCCCCACGGCGGTGAGCCACGCTACCACGGCGGTGAAAAAGACACAGGACGTGATTGACGCGCTCACCAAAGCCATTTATAGCACCGAAGGCCGGGACAAGAAACGTCAGCGCCTGCCCAAGGTAGGTACAGCGGTGAAAGTGGGACAGTACAAATCGGTAGTGAAACGTGTGTACGGACGGCAACAGATGTTTATTGTGGACAACCCCTCCATAGAGGCGTGCGGTGACCACGAATGGTTCGTGATACCCAATGGCAAGGGTGGTTGGAAGCGCAAAGATACAGGACAGAAAGTCACCGTTTTGAAACGAAAATAAAACAACATTTTGTTCATATCCTTCAACGGATATCTTTTATCTTTTCGGAAAACAAGATGTATTCAACCCTGGGTGGAGCAGGCTCTCAGGTTCAGCAATACTTGGATGACGCCTCTTTAGCCAGCTTGAAAATAAGTGGCAAACAGAGCGACTTTGTTAACAGTGTTACGCAATTTGAGAGGCCTCCGTGTGACATGTCCAAATGTCCGTTCAAGTGTTCGTACGTCAGTCAAGGACCCAAACATTCAAACTTTTGCAGAAAACATTTTTGGACGTGGATTGTCGACATGTTGACTGCCATGGTGCAAGAATTAGACACTGAGTACAGGCATGATAAGCCTCTTCATGTTGACGATGATATGTATTCGGCCGTGATGCTCCTGCTTGAATCGGACAAGGAGAAAGATAGGAAAAGATTCAGCGTGAAGCTGACCAAAACGGATGACGGAACTTGGAGTTGGAACGTGCACTCCATGTTGTGGTCAGTCATGAACATTTCCCAAGAATCAAAGCACCTAGTAGAACTATCGCTGCCCGTGCCCCTTTCTTTACCCTCTCAGCAAGCCTTGCGGAAAGCTTTGCTTACAAGTCTATCCAGTGATATGGACAGCTCAGGCCCTTGCACGGCGACTATCGCCGTGATCAATCCTTCACCTTCCATAAAACAACAGTTAGAGAAGGTCATAACTCCCGTGCAACATGGAGAGATGACGTTGTACGAGATGGAGGTGGTAAATCTTGAGGACGGAGTCCCGTGTGTGCCACCATGGAAGGAAGATGTGTCTCCTATGGATGAGGATGAGGCTGGGTACCCAGAGGCCATGGACGAGGAACTCAAGGCGATCGGAGATATGGTTCCTTCAGAAGATAGGGACTTGGAGCGTCACACAGCTGATCAACGCACTCTGTATCGAAACTATGTAAACAGACTTCCAGAACAGCAGCGAGAGGAGTTTATGCGCAAGCACCCGTACACCTACGACTGGCACAGAAGTTTTGTGAACAAGCGGAACAGAGAGGAAGCGCCCAAGGTGCAAGTGCACAACGATCTTAAAGCCGCCGGAGAGAGGGCTAGGGACGCTGTTTTGCAAGTACGGCTAGAACAGCAGGAACAGCAAGAGTATCCATTTAACAAGCGGCAACGTTTGGCGTCTCGCAGATACAGCGGACCAAGGCAAAGACCAAAAAGACCAAAACGGGGCAAGCGCGTGATTTAATATGGAATTTCACTTCGTGTGCCATCGGCTCCCTTTCGACGCCTGACAGGGGGTGGGGTGGGTCCGTCGGTATTAAAGGTCTAAGTTAAAGGGTTAGGGTCTTGATCAACGTAGCCGTCAAACACACTCACGCTGCTTTTGACAAAAGGCCTTGCAACTTGAAAAACAAGTCTTGCTGTTGAAACGAACAGGTTTTACTATGATCAGGTTTTACTACCGAATATCGCTAAAAATGTTAAAATAGACTGCGCCACCGTTGCGAATGCGACGCAAGCGTGAGACAACGCTACGCGTACTGGTGGAGGGTCCCACCGGAGGTCTTAAAGCAGGATCCGGGTTGATCATGTCTATAATCAAACGATCCATGTCTCGGTTACCGGTCCCGAGATCCGCATCGTAGATGTTGGCATTATTTCGGGTAATTAAACGTTTCATTTCGCGCATACCTTCCCCTCCATTTCCGAACATAGCCATTTCCATAATGATATTGTAAAACACTACACCCAGAGCAAACACGTCCACCTTTTTCCAGTCTTCTAGCGAGATACCGCCCCCTAGCCACACCTCGGGTGCAATGTAGGGCGGAGAACCCACACCATCGTCGCTTTGACACTCTCCTATGCTACCAGGTATCACGGAGCAAGACAACCCAAAGTCGATCAAAGACAGGTACACGTTGAATGGCGGTTCTCCTGGAGCGGCTTTTTGTTCCATAACGTTGACACAGGGCGCTGCTGACATGCGAATATTTTCCGGTTTAAGGTCGCGATGCACCAAGCCGTGCTCGTGTAGTTCCCAGAGGCCGTCCGCAATTTGCGTCATAATATCCATGAAGAGATCGGAACCTTTTTGGCTGAACTGGGGTCCTATGCGTCGTTTAAGGTCTCTCAGCGTGCGCTCGTCACAAAAATTACGAAAGCGCCACTCAAAAAGGTCTTCACCTTCTAAATAGGGCATCAAAATACGAATCCGAGTCGGTGTTTCGTCGTAACTGAGCAAGCAGAGATTGTGCTTTACGCATCCGTAACGATTGTCACCCTTCATCTGTTCCAAAAGGTTGATTTCCACCATAATCTTGAGTCGTTCCCCACGCATGGCCTCTTCCTTTTCGGCGTACGTAAGCTCTCCGTTCAACACCTGATCGGTGAGTCTTGCCTCTATACTTCGCAGCGAGATGACCTTGAGGGCAAACTGCTTGCCCGTGCGGGGCTGCACCATCAAATAGGTGATACCAAACGCGCCCTGCCCCAACACGGTGCGTTCTCCGGTGGGAGACAATACGTTTTCCAGTTGTGCAAAAATAGGGTTGTGTCGACTCGTATCTTCCATCATCATGCGGTTGCTTTCGTCTTCTTCCTGGTCGCGCTGAAGTTGCGCGTCTAATTCTCGTCGACGTTGGGCAGCTTCGGCTTCGGATTTGGCTTCGAGACGATAACGATCCGTGTCTTCGGCCTCAGCTTGACCCATTTGATCTTGTTCGCGACGCTCGAGTTGACGCTGACGTTGGGCAGCTTCGGCTTCGAGACGATAACGATTCGTATCCTCGGCCTCAGCTTGACTCATTTGATCTTGTTCGTGATGTTGCTGCCGTCGCAAGGCAAACTTGCGACGCAACTCTACGGCCTTGGCCCGCTTGCGTTGAGCTTCCAGTTGAATGTCGTCGGCTGTTACTTGTTGGCGATGTTGTTCTAATTGTTGTCTCGCCATATTACCAATTTCCGCTTGCGTGGCATCGGCAGCAAACATGAGGCAGGTTTTTTTTGACTGTAAAAAAATATTATAGTTGAGAAAGGCTTAATTTTTTTATGGCAACAAGACTTTTATGGCACAACTTATGACTCGAGTTGGGGTGCATTGGTGACATACGACGTGCCGATACTAAAGGCTGCGTATCCCAGAGCCGCAATGGGCCAACCCGGTCCGGATATGTAATTATGAGATAATTGCCAGGGAATAATGAAAGAGCCGGCTACAATGGCTGCCGAGCCCGGTAAGGTCCACGCCAAACGATTGGCCTTGATCGAGTTAATGGACTTGTTGTTCATCGATGCCGCGAAAGCGTTGCCCAACCAGCCGGCCGTATAGATACTCGACCCGATCCATCCGAATTGCTCCGTCTTGTTAAACTCTCGAGCACTCTGGATCATGCCGGCCAAGATCACTGCCGTACTGATGCCGGCTAAGATAGCGGGTTCGTTGGTGTTGGGTTCTGCTGCCGTGTTTCGATTCTGCTGTATCAGTCCCGAAATGCTTTGTGCCTGTTCCTCGCGTTCGTTCCGGTACAAGCTAATGCCCAGTGCCAAAAGAACCAATCCTGCCACGTAGATAATAATCGCAATGATCATCACCGCCTGCGAGACCTTACGCCTCCGTTTGAAGGCAACCTCCATACGGTCTTGGCCTTGTACATTAATACGATCAAAATCTTTGTACTCGTAACTCATGAAATAGGAAGCCATGCCTACCAACGCGGCGGCGGATCCTGTGCCCGTCAGAATCGCAATGTTTTGATGTACCGCATCGATATGGTCTGGGGTGGCCATTTGTTCACTTTTCAAAGATTTTTTGCCAGGCCTCTTTTTTGCGACGGGACACAAAATCCCAGCGGCTCATTAGAGTTGTTGAAAAGGGAAAAAAGGGCATTATTTTATTCTTCTTCGTCGTCTTTTTCAAAACGAGACAACCAAAAGGCTTGCAAAACAGAAGACAGAGCAGCTAAATCCCTTAGCCACAGTGTTTTCGGGGTTGATTTTTCGTAAAAATCAATAGTCTCTTGACACGTTACCACCTCGGCTTGAATGGTGGTGATCTTTTCCTCGGAGAAACTACTAACCGCCATAGCCAAGAGTTTATCATGAAATTGTGAATCAAGCTTCAACTCGGCCAGGGCTTGACACATGACAGCTTTCTTTTTCCCCAACGGCACCTGTCGGGCTATCATGATACGAATAAATTCCACCTTGGCTTGCAAAAACGGGATTTGTAACTTGAGAGCCTTGATTAGCGCCACTCGACGTGCATCATACAGGGCCAAACGAAAGATAAACCAATGTTGGAAGATCTCTTCAATGGAGGCAAAGGTCCGGATACGCACCGAGTTACCGTCCAACACCAAGAGATTGAGCTGACTGCTGAAGCTGCTCTCCAAATGGAAAAACTGCACAGGATTTTCCAGTTGCTCCAGATCCTGCTTGACTTCTACCTCAAAACACACGTCCTCGTTTCGGTGTTGTTCGTGAAAGTTTTCTATTAACCCCTTGTTCACCATCTGGGTCAATTCCTCCTTATAGTTGTCCCGCCACTTACCCAGCGGTAATTCGGTGACACTCCAAACCTTGCCGTGCTTGTGAGACACTATACCCCGACTAGTAAAATTACCTTGAGGATCACCTGTGAGGGAACCCTTAAATTTGTGGTACCAGGGCTGTATAGGTTGCCACGGTTCACCCTCGAGCTGGCGTTTCACGGCCTCAATCAAGTCTTCAGGTCTGTACGTCGGTACGGCAGAGCGATAGCCGGTGGCAGTACCGTCCGATCCGTTGATCAGCACTTGCGGCAAAATGGGAGCTAGTGCCGTGGGTTCGATGATTCGTCCCTCGTCTTCCAACAAAGTCAAAACCCCATCGTCGTCGTCACAAAACATGGCACGAGCCACGGGTTGCAAGCGCGTAAAGATATACCGGGTGGACCCGGAAATTTTGCCACCATCCTTACGACTGCCAAACATACCTGAGGGTACGAAAAAGTTCATGTTCTGCTTGCCGACAAACTGTTGAGCCATCCGAACGATGGTCTGGCCCAGCGAATCTGGACCGTGATGATAATTGGTATCGTGATCTACCCACGACTGGACGGTAGCCACCTTGGCATCCTTGGTTAATTTTCGTTGCAGGAAAATCCAGAGACACTTCCGTGCCGCCGGAGTAAAGCCGTCTTCAGAGAGTGGAATGTTCCGTCTCAACGTCATCCACGAATAATGCTTGAGGTCCCGGTCCACAAAATGAGCATACGATACTTCGTGAATATGATCGTACGGTATGTACAATGAAGCATCGTAATCTTGTAACCATTCCTTGCGTTGGTCAGCCGCCCCTTTGCCCTTGTCAAAGGCCATGTCCAAACGTTCCAGATCCTTTTCGTCGGATTGTCGGAAGTGTCGAATGTGATTACGTAGGTTTTTGAAATAGAAACGACCTTCCTTCTTGGTGGAAGTGGCCAACCCCTTGTAGTACTTGATGCTCCAGCGTGTGCGTTGCGACTCGGATAAGCCAGCGTACCACTCTTCGAAGCGTTGCAGCGTGTAAAAATACTCCTTTTCCTTCTTCTGGGCGGAAGGAGTGGCCACCACAATGGGTGTAATCATGGCGTCAATAAAGTTGTGCTCCTTAAGCAGATGGGGCCAGAACTTGCGGAGCATATAGATGAAGAGGCCCTTGATGTGAGATCCGTCTGGATCTGCATCGGTTAACACTACCACTCTGCCGTAGCGCAGTTGCGAACGAGGGGTGTCTTTGCCCAACTCGAGACCCATGGCTCGACAAATATTGACAAACTCCTTGTTTTTCTGCAGCGAATTGAGCGAGGCGTTGGCGTTGATAACCTTGCCCTTGAGTGCAAAGGCACCCACATAGTCGTTACCCATTACCGAGAGACCCACTTCTGCCAGTTCCATGGCCGACACCCCTTCGACAAAGTACAGTGTGCACTTGTGCGCCTGCCGAGTGCCGGCATGACGGGCATCCCGAAAATTGGGAATGTCGTGGACCGGCTTGTGTTTGCCGGCTCCAATGGTGCGCCGGGCCACTGCCAGGTCTTTTTCTTCCATGGCCAACTTCAGACCGTCCATGACTCCGTTCCGGTTGAGTACACCCATGAACTTGGCGGGTAGTTCACAAGTCGAGCCAAAAGCTGAGGGCACTGTCAGCAGCACTTCTTTGCTCTGAGAATTAAAAGACGGATCCTCGATCAAAGCATTGACAAACAGCATGGTGGCTGCGTTCACTCGGCGGCTATCGATACCTTCTACTTTGGTGCGACAGTACTGCAACACCTGACTCTGTATATGTTTCACGTGTTCACCGCCTGAGTACGTATTGATGTTGTTGACAAAACTCACGTCCACCAAGAAAGGCCACGGGTTTTGAATGATACACACCTCCCAGCGATCGGTAGAGTGGTACCCAATCTTCAGACTGGTTTTGGAGTCGGGAGCCTCTAAATCAGCCTTCAATTCCGGAGTGAGGAACAGCTTGACATAGCTTTTGAAATCCTTGACCGGCACCCGAGCAAACTTGCATTTCTTGGGTGCGATAAACTTGTCCGTGTTGAGGGACCACATTACCTTGACGTCCTTGGGCGTGGTTCCGGCCACGTCGTACACTCGAGTCATGAACAGACGGAGCATGTTGTCAGGTATTACATTGGGTGCCTGTCCAGGCGGGTAAAACAGCTTCAGATCGGGCGAAAAACACATATTGAGGAAAGGCTTGCCTTCCTGGGCCTTGGTGGCCGGTTTGATTTTGGGTCTGTGGATCGTAGTCATGTGGTCCGTGGCCTTTTGGTAGTAGTAAGTCTGACCGTCACACATTTCAATGGTCATCCAGGCGGAAAAGGCTCCAATGATTTTGGCTCCTAACCCATACTTTCCACCTGTCACTTTTTGTTTCTTGCGATAATTCGACGAGGTTTTGGGATGAAAAAAAGCCAACTCGGGTTGGTAAGCTGGCTTCGACGGGTCAGCGAGCGACGGATACTGAGTGGGTACCACGGCAAAGTTGGGTCCGTCATTGTGTACCCACACTGCGTTCTGCGTGGTAGACACTCCCACCTTGATCACTTTGGTGCCCTTGTGACGGTTGTCAGCAGCATTGACCAGCGCTTCGTCAAAGAGCTTCAGCAGGCCGTGAGGGTACTGCAACTCTTTGTACTCCATCAACTGGGTCTCGGGGTTGAGAATGAAACGAGATACGGGCGGATTCAGGGTGTAACACGTCTGACCAATATAGAAATCAGCGGCGTGCAAGATGTGTTCAACGTCGGTGAGCTTGTCCATTTCCACCCCAGCCCGTGTCGCTTTGAGCTGGACGACCGACGGCACCTTGAGGGCCGCTTGAGGTGGAGTTGCAACCGACGGCACCTCGAGTGCCACTTTCGACACTTTCGGAACTATGGTCTCGGGTGCAGTGGCAACCGGCTCTGTCCTGGCTTTTTTTGCAACCTTGGCCGGACGTTTTACCGTATCATCCCTGAGATCGGTCTCGGGGCGTTTCCGTTTTGTCTTGGTGGTCTTTTTCCTCTTCTTCTTCTTGGGGGGATCGACAGGATAACTGAGATCCATAGGATTGAACGACGTGCTTTGTTGGGGCGCAGACATGACGGATGGAAAATGACACGCACGAGATTTGTATTTCTCAGAAAACAACTCTATAATGATGTAACATTAAAGACTATGAGACAGGTGCTTCGAATGCTCTGGAAGCTTTATCAAATTTCAGCGTCGAGAGCTCCGACGTTGGTCCCGTCGAAATCTGTCGGGGCGTTGTCCTTCGACACTCTGGAGTCGTCGTCCTTCGACACTCTGGAGTCGTCGGAGCACTTCGTTCCTTCGTGCCACCCACCAGATGCCCGCCGTCAAAATCAAACCTCCAAACAGAATCAGTCCAAACGTGATCCAATACCCCCAAGATATCCACCAGTTATTGTTCACCGTATCATGGCGCTCTTCATTTTTGTTTGGTGTGCTCTGTTGCTCCTCGCCGTCACGACCCATCGTCTCGGGACCGTACTCACTATCATGTGGGGTCTGATCATCCTCTACGCCTTCGGGAACTGGCACGCCCTTATGGATGAAGGCGCCACCATCGTCAGTAACCCGGAGAAGATGCGGGCAATGTTTACGGCTCCAGCTGAAGAACTGTTCCGGTGGTTCACCATTTTCAACACAACCTCGTCTCAGTGAAGCAAAGTATTCGTGTGGAGAAGGGTTTAACACTTGGAAGGCTTGGGACAAGTCCAGAGGGATACGTACATCGCCAGGCTGCCAATTAAATATTTCTAAGGAAGTATCTGGAATTAAAGTGTCTTCGTATCTGTAATTGTGTTCCGTTTCCAACTTCGATCTTCGACCCTTTCGATAGAACTTGACAGCAAAGTTCTCGGGCAGCACATACGACTGAATCTGTTGATCTTTTAGTTCGGAGCCTACACCCGAGACGTAACTGACCGCAGCTCCGGAACAGTCAGGTTCAGTGAAAAAATAAGGTTTCATGTCCCGGAGGCCCGAGCGTAATTCTGACCAGAGCTTGTCGCACATGGTCTTTCTTTAGACAAGGCAAAGGATTATCGTACTGAGTTGTATTTTTTATTTATTTTCACAACAGTCAGGGTTCCAATACTTGGCGGTGCATCCTGGATTAGACACAGTGTCACCGAGTCTTGAATCCTCTCTTTTATTTGGAAAAGCTCATGCCGTACCTTCGACCTTATTTCAACGCTATCAGGCGCTTGTGTTGGGCCGTCACGCCCCATGTGCCACCTTTTTACCACTTTCTCAAGGGCTTCTTTACCGAATATTACGGCTGGTTCAGTCTGGCAGCGACTACTGTCGGAGTAACAGTGGCCGGATGGTATTGGTATGAACTGTGGCTTTCACTCTGGACCGACTATCAAGCCGTGTGGTTGGCATTGCTGATCGCCGCTCCCTGTTTGTGGTTGGCGTATGTCGTACGATCACCGTGTTGTCGCAAGGTTAACGAAAACGAGGATGAATCCGAAGTTCAGCCGTGGTGCTGGTGTTCTGAGGGCGAGGAAAGTGAGGAAGAACCCGAAGTTATCCCGTCAGGACCTCACGTTCGTACGGCGAGATACGACACTAAGGTTCGAAGACGTATCAGGGCAGAGTAATGCTGCGTAGTGCTGCGTAGTGTGCTGTCAACATTTTTACATTTTTACATTTTATGCTCATAAAAACCTTGATAAAACTGGTATTGCGGCTTGTGCCATACAGTACGAACCCCAGGCCACGTAGGGAGCCACCATGAGATCAATGGTGTAGTGCACCTTGGAAAAGAACATCAGTACGGTAATGGCCGCGGCCGAGGCAAAGAAGTATTCTGGGTGCACGGACGCGGTCAGACCCATGGTAACGCAGGCCGATACGTGTCCAGAGAAAAACAAGTCGTGGACAAAGGGTTGGATATTTACCAGAGCCAGCCGTTGCACCGGATCATGAAGAGGTGCAGCATGGGGCAAGACCTTTAACGGGCATAAGAAAATCATGAGACACCGGGTATTGATCATAAGAATCCAGGTTAGTGCGGCGAGGTCAAACTCTACGGTCTGCCAATATACGATATGCAAGATGTAATAGATTTTGCATCCGTGGTCCAGTAGATTTACCGGCGCCCACGTGTTGAACGTAGGGAAAAACTTGAGAAAACGATCGGACAACCTGACCAAGTCTTTACGCTTTTCGTTCCAGGGTAACACGTACCGTGTATACCACACAAAGGTTCCCACCAACAGGGTGACCAAAATGGGGGTCAACACAACATTTAACATACTAAATTCGCGTTTTATTGAGCTTTGAATTTGAGGGTATAGGTTGAAACGCGTGTTGGGTTTCTGTTAGCCTGACGACACTCTTTCCCCTAAATAAACTAACTATGAGCGATGTCAGCGATGACGAATCGAAAGACCATGTCTTGAATGGACCTCCTTTGTCTAATACGTTGGCCACAACTTTGTCGATCTTTCCCTTGGCCGAATCGCGTTGTAATCGGAAACGCAAACGACCCAGTTCTCCCATAACAGATCCGTCTCGTGATACCGAAGAAAAGCAGTTAATTTTGCATGACATTTTGTTTCCGACCGACGAAGATCTGTTGGGAGACTCACTGGATCGTGTGACCATAGAACGAAATCCAGGCCTAAAGCGTAGAAAGGTGGGGAAAAAGAAACAAGCTCGCGCTATCAATGTTCTGAATCACCGTTTGGCGCGGATGCTGCAGTCTGCCCCTCCCGTGTCTGCTCGTCCACTTCAACCTGGAGCGCGTTTGGCCACCCAGCTCAAGCACATCTTTCGCACTAACCTCAAAACACCTGCTGTTAAGTCTGGAGGAAAGTTCGGCGCCAAGCAGCGGCTCTGTACAGCAGCGATCAAGACCTACTCGTACATGAACCCCAATGCCTTCGGGGTGCGCATGGTCACACCTTACCAGCTGTTTCCGTATCAAGTGGCGACCGTGAAATGGGGTGTAGATCTGGAAGACTTTGTCGTTCGCAACAAGTTTTACACTGATGGAACCTCTGGAGGTATTTTAGCCATGGTAATGGGTCTGGGAAAAACACCGTGCGCCGCGACCATGGTGGCTCGCACCTTAAACCAGCAACGTATAGAGAGGTCTTGTTCGTTGTACGTTTGTCCCAAAAATTTGTTGGGTACCGTAAGGAACGAATTTGAAAAGTTCTTTGGCGACCAAATCAAGGTCATGATCTATCACCGCGAGTTTCTACGCTCGGCCTACGCTACGTTTGATGAGCGAGATATTCGAAAATATGACGTGGTCATCACTAACTATGCTAGTGTGGTAGCTCGTATGAATTCTGCCGGTAAATTTGAAACCTCGGAGGAAAAATCAGCAGCGGGCGCGGTGGACTTTTCGTTTCGCGGTGCTGCTAGCGCGGCAGATCGCTTGTTGGCCGACACAGCCTCTCCCCAGGACCGTGCTGCCCGGGCCTTTGCCGATTTCCCGTGGTTTCGCATTATTTTGGACGAATCACAAGAGATTCGGGAACGTACTACCAAGCGTTTCAAAGCCATGTCCATGTTGATGGCCCCAAGAAGGTTCTGTCTCACGGGTACCCCTATCCACAACAAAATTGGTGATCTGTTTCACCAGTTAGAATTCACCGGTCTCAGGCTGCCTCGCGGTACCAAGTACACTAAGGGCAATCTGAAAAAGTTGGACTTGATGAAGATGGTTAGGTTTGTGGAATATAAGGATGCCACGGCGGTGACTTTGCCTCCCAAACACATCAACAAGATCTTCTTTAACCTATCCAAGGAGGAACAACTGTTGCACTCTTTTTACATGCGAAACGCTCAGTTGGTGTTCAAGGAGATTGAGACCTCTTCGGGTAGAGGCAAATCGCGTAAAACTATGGAGGCTCATGTATCGATGATTCGTGTCATGCAGGTGTGTAGCGCCCCTTACCTCATTACTCCGGGTTCCAAGGAGGATGTGTCGTCGGAAGATGCCCTGACTGTGAATCCGGCCGTGGTGTTTCCCACCGACAACCAGATCGATCAGTGGATCAAGGTCCGCGACGGTCCGGCGGGTATCGGTTCCAGCAAGATGGTGTGCTTTGCCAACACCATGAACCAACTCCAGGCTGAAGCCGACGAGAAGAATCCCTTGAAGGTAGTGGTGTTTGCTAACTACACCTCTACCTTGAGGCTCAGCATTTCCGCCATGCAAGCCAGAGATCCCAACTACGACCAAAAGCATGTCTTTGTTCATGGAGGCGTCACCTCGGCCCACAAGCGTGAAGAAATGTACACCAAGTTTCGTATGGACCCCGAGGTGGAAACCTTGTACATGACGCTTAAATTGGGATCCATTGGTCTCAATCTCAGCGAGGCCAACAAAGTCATGATGTTGGAACCGTGGTACTCGTACTCGGCCCTGCATCAGGCCGAAAGTCGGGTGCATCGTATCGGTCAAATGAGGCCGGTTGACGTGTACTACTTCATGGCTACCGAGTCCGCCGAAGAACGAGTTTATCGCATTGCCCAGTCCAAGAAAGAGTTGGCCGAGGATATTGCCAATCAACGTGATTTTAAGCTGGGCATGAAGGAAATGGAATTTATTTTGTTTGACGATATGGACATTGACGCGACACAGTGAGCCTGCGGGTCAACTGCTCTGGTCCCAGGGGTGCGGTGGGGGAGTAATAATTCGAGGGTGCTCGACGTACCGGATCACCCGGTGAGGGTCCGGCGCCAAACAGACCGGACGAGTCGTCAAACCGGCTGGCCAAGTTGGAATAGGGTACGTCGTGGGTGGACGAGTCGTGGGAATCGTAGGAACGAAATTCATCGTCTTGACAGCTGGAAAAGATACAACCCATGTTTGATGTTTATTGTAGGTAACAGTTCACATTTCATCTTCATTCAACGTGACAATGCGTCCATCACCAAAGGTGAAGGACACTCCAGGATGCGAAAACGAGAGCGGTGGAGCCGGAATTACTCCTGGCATGGTGGGAATTTCGGGCAACCCAGAGGAAGCAGAGGGCGGTGTGTTCGATGACAACGACAACGAGGTTTTAGTTTCGTGGGCAGAGGGTTCTGAGAGTTCTATTTTTTCAGTCGCTTCATGAGCGTACGTTTCCTCCACCTTGAGTGCAAAAATGTTAAAGCGTAACAAATACAGAATATGAAACATAACACACTCAAACAGCGGATCTTCGGGCCAGTAGTCTTTCCATATAAAATATAAAAATTGACAGCACGCTTTGATGATGTGTTTCACGTGAAAAGTGGTTTCTAAAAGCTTGATCCGGTCGATGACTCGCTTGGACAGGATGACAATATCGTAGAGCAACCAGTCTTCGTCTTCAGGCATTTTGAGTTTAAAAATCTGATGGTAGTAGTATTTGGCCCAGCGTTGGATAAATTGTCGCTCCGAACGATCTCGCCACTGAATGCTCCAAACACGTTCCATCTGATTGTATTTCCAGATAATCGGAGCATCCATCATCGGGTTCTCCGACGTACGGGGCAAGGGATTGATGGCTTTGGATACAAAGAACGGGTGCTTCAACACCTCTTCCATCGAGGGGCGCGCGCCTTCGTCCCAGACCAGGATCCTTGAGATGAGATCCTGTACCAGCTCGAGTTCCTTGTCAGACACCGTGATTTGAATCTTACTCTCCTGAATCCTCCGCATCACCTCGGGATCGCTCTTCTGTAACAAATGTTCCTTTCCTGGCAAACAGCGAGCTGTCCATTCAGGAGACGCCGGAGCCAGTAGTTGAGACAGTTTGCTGATCAGGTCTTCGTTATTTGTGCCGTGCATTACGTCTTTCATGTAGTTACAGCCATACAAACAGTCCAGAATGATAACCCCGAAACTCCACACGTCGGCCGACGTGTTACAGGCTTGCATAAGCAAGCACTCGGGGGAACGCCAAAACAGCGTACCAAAGGCGATCTCGTGGCCCTTGGTCTCGAAAGTGGTGAGCGTAAAATCGCTGATTTGAGACTCGTAACGATGTGTGATGAGCACGTTGGATGGTTTGATATCCCCGTGAACAATGTGAAACTTGTGCATATACTGCAGTCCTTTGGCGATACCACGCGTCATGTACACCAAGTCCTGAAAACAGGTGATCTCGTGGGAATATATCATCTGTTGCAGCGTGCAGCGTGCCTTGTCCATTTCGTGAATGAGCTTTTTGAAGGCTCCGTGCTCCATCACCATCTGCGACTGTCCGGCACGCATGATATTGGCGTGATCCATGGAATGAAAAAAGCACATTTCCTTCACATTACACTTGAGCTTGGCCAGGTGTGACTGGTCGCGATTATGTCCGATCTTTACGATCTTGTAGGCAAACGTACCGCGCTGGTAGACCTTGGAGTACTTACCCTTGCCGATCAACAGAGATTCGGCACACCGAGAACCTCGATGCAAGAGTTGAAATTTTTCCGGATACCGATGGTGCCAGGTTTCGGAGAACTGAATGTCATCTCGACGCTGCGTAGTCACGAGGCCTTCGTTTTCCAACCGGTGCCATGTTATGAAACTCTGATATAACAGGTCTACCGAGATATCAAAATCGTTAGCTTGGTCTTCTTCAGACGTGATCACTATTTTTTCGGATACGGGTCGAATCAGGCCTGCCATTTGTTAAGGTGTGGCGAAGGATCTGGACGAACTGGACTGCGTCGTGTTGCGCCCTGCTAGGTTGTCAAGTCACAACAAACCAGCATGACTGACGTCAAAGCCGATAGCACACCCCTCACACCCCTTGACGAAATAGTCAAACACCTCCAAACTTTCAACAGTCTCAAACCTCCGTGCGTCATGGTGGTTAACCACACAGGTACATTTTACCAACGCTTTGACGAATTGGCTGCGGCCCGACAGTCTCTACACGGGCATCCAGATCGATTCACCCTGGTTTTTAATGCCAAGGGCAATCCGGTGTTTGGCCGCTGCTGAACTCATCTTCGGATCATTTTTTTTGAAAAGTCGTCGGCAGTTTGATCTGTAGTCTTCAATGTAATGTTCGCCCCTTCAAGCCCCTAGTTTCATCTCTTTGGTTTACTGTTCCAACCACCACTAGAGATCATGGACAAGGAAAACAACGTTCAATTTGAATCTGAAAATCAAAATGACTGTCGTGCACCCACGCCACCGTCGCATCATGTGGCACCTGTGCGTCGTTCCCAAAGTTTGTACTTTCCAGATCGGAAACACAAATTGCACCACCGTCGAAAACTGACGGGTCAAGCTCCGCCCTCTACCCCTGAGAAGGACGAATTGGGTACACTGGGTTATCACCGCAAGTTGACGTCCGTGGGCAATGTGTTTCGTGCCTGGGACACATTTCGTTCCAACTGGTTAACCAGTAACCGGTCTGAGACCAAGGACAGCACCGATGAACCGACTCGTCAAAATTCTCAAGTGTCGGACCTTTACAAGAATGCCACAGAATTCAAGAAGGATGCCACCGGTTTTGTCCGGGCGGATTCTCAACGACTGCTTCACGAAATGCGAAGCGACCGTCATCACGGACTTCGCCAGTCCGATGCCGAGGATCTGTTGATGAAATATGGTCCCAACGAGATTGTGGGTGGCGAGTCCGACCCGCTTTGGAAGATTTTCCTCCTGCAATTCCACGACCCGCTGATCTACATGCTGTTAACTGCTACAGTGGTGGCCCTTGTCACCAAGGAACTCGAGTTGGCAGTGGCTATTCTCGCTATTGTCTTTCTCAACGCTGTAGTGGGCACCGTTCAAAACCACAAGGCTGACCACGCCATCAGAGCCCTCAAGGAAACGTCTCAACCCACTGCCAATGTTCGTCGAGCCGGGGACCTACAAAAGCTCGAGAAACGTGATATTGTACCGGGAGACATTATTGTGGTCCGAAGTGGTGATGTCATGGCTGCTGACGGTATCCTCTTGTCAAGTGACGCCGTGGCTTTTGACGAGAAGAATCTCACTGGCGAACAAGTGCCGGTAAACAAGACCCGCATTAAACCCGACCTCGTGCCCGCCGACAACCCCGAAGCCTACGCCTCAGCCTTGATGAAGAACCGCTACATCTCTGGAGGTACCGTCTGTGTTACCGGTTCGGCCGAAGTCTTGGTGGTGCAGACCGGTATGAACTCGGCCCAAGGGCGCATCGCGGGCCTCATCCTGGGTGCTCTCACTGGTAAATCACCGCTCAAGGAACAATTGGAGCAGTTGGGAGTTCGTCTCGGCATTTATTCTTTTGGCATTAGTGTGGTCATTTTCGTCGCCGGTATCCTCTTGGGGCAAAGTCTGCTAACCATGACACTGGTGGCTATCGCCGTAACGGTGGCGGCCGTACCCGAATCGCTCCCAGTCATCATCACCATGGGCCTAACCCGAGGCATGAGACGCATGGCCAAACTGCACAAAGTTCAAATCCGTAACCTGGCTTCGGTGGAGACCTTTGGGTCGTGTTCCGTTATTTGTACCGACAAGACCGGCACCCTCACCACCTCTCGCATGACCACCAAGCATCTGTGGACCTGCACTCAGGCCTATTTCTTTTCTGGCGAGGGTTGGAATTACACTTCTGGCCAAATGGTAGAGGATGAAAAGGTTCCGGTGTTGATTCGTCAGGCCTGTGAAAAGGGCGACAGTCAGAAGAAGGCATATGCTAGCCCGGTGCAGCAGTGTTTGCAAACGATGGCCTTGTGTTCCAATGCCACTACTTTTGTGGATCCAGAGACACATCAGTGGACTGGCGAAGGTCACATGACAGAGCGAGCCCTTTATGCCGCTGCTCGCAAGTGTGGTGTTTGTCGTGACGAGGCTCGGTTTGAACGGTTAGTCGTACACGATTTCACCTCGGCTCGCAAAATGATGTCGGTAGTCTACCGCCTCACCGATCAGCCCGGGCTTCACATCTTTGTCAAGGGTGGACCCAATGTGCTGCTGAGTCAATGCACACACGTGGCCGTCGGTTCACGTATCGAAGAGCTCACCCCTGAACTCCAACAAGTGATCATGGACGCCAACGACCGCTACTGTGAACAAGGAGAACGGGTCTTGGCCTTGGCCTACAAGCATTTGCATGACCACGGCTCAGCCCTGGCCGACCACCCGCTGTCTGAAACCGAAGTGGAAGCCGGTTTGGTCTTTCTGGGTCTAGTGGGCAGTCTCGACCCACCTCGTCCTGAAGTGGCCCCGGCCTTGATCAAAGCTGCCGCTGCTGGAGTTCGCACCATTATGATTACCGGAGACTACCGCAAAACTGCCCAGAGTATTGCTCAGCAAATTGGTTTAGTGACACCCGAGGACGACTCCCAAGCCGTAGTTATTGACTGTGCTCAGTTTCGTGCCGCCTCTCACCGGGAACGAGTTCTGATGTGTCTTCACGTCAAGGCCTTTGCCCGTGCCGTGCCTGCCGACAAGCAAGATATTGTGACCATCCTTCAGAGCATGCATCACGTGGTGGCCATGACGGGTGACGGAGTCAATGACGCTCCCGCCCTCAAACAAGCCGACATTGGCATTGGCATGGGACTGACCGGCTCCGACGTGGCCAACCAGACGGCCGACGCTGTACTGACCGACGACAACTTTGCCTCTATTGTGGCGGGTATCGAGGAAGCTCGCAGCATCTACACCAACCTGGGCTTGGCTATTGCCCTGCTGCTCACCACCAACGTGGCCGAGGTCTTTCTGATCTTGATTGCCGTGCTGATGAAGCTGGCCTCACCCCTCCTTCCCGGACAACTGCTGTGGCTCAACCTGACTACCGATGCTTCGCCGGCCCTCGCCATGAACCTGGAGCCGGCCGATCCGGACAATATGAAACAAAAGCCTCGCCACCGCAAGGCCGGCATGATCAACTCGCTGATGAAGCGGGCCATATGCTACCACAATGTCGTGCTGACCGTGGTGTGTCTGTTTGCCTACTTTTACGGACTCTACGAAGCCACGGGAGATTGGTTCTTTTCACCGACAAACAAGACTGAGGAACACGAAATCAAGCTGGCTCGCACCATTGTGTTTTACGTCATCGAGTTTGCCGAGTTGCTTCGTGGCTTAACTTCTCGCAGTCTCACCAAGTCAATTTTCCGTCTGGGTTTCACCAGTAATATGGGAGCCCTCTATGCTTTTCTGTTATCCGGTATCTCTACCCTGGTCGTGGGTCATACTCCGGGTATTATGGACATTTTCGAACTTGAATACCTCAACGCCGAACAGTGGACGGTAATAGTGGTACTGAGCTTTATTCCCGCGGTAATGGATGAACTCTGGAAGGTCTTTATCACCTATTGCCACATTGCACCGCCCGAAACCTTTCATCAACCTTGCAGTTTGATTGATCTGCCTCGCAAAGCTTTACAAGATCCGAATGTTGAGCATGAGCACGATTCTATGGGCAGTTTGGGTGTCGAATTGGTGGTAGCTGCCAGTTCCGGAGTTGATACTTTACCCGTTTGATTTTTTATTAGTCTTTAATGTAATTGTAGGCATTTCCTTTTTCCTAACAGTCCCTAATAGATCATAGTTTCATCGACCTTTTCACAGACCTCATGACTGACCACAAACAACCGCAAGCTTTGACTTTACCGTTCCCGCTTGACTTGGTGGCTTGGGACTTTGACCGTACCATCTTGAGTGGACATAGCACGGGTGCGATATCCTACTATTCCTCCGCACACAAGGACGAGTGGGCCAGATATTGGGCTACCCAGATCACACCTGAGTGGCTTTGCCAGTACAGAGCTCTGAAGAAAGCCCACGTGAACCAAGCGGTGGTAACGTTTGCCGATTCTACCAGGAATGTGTCGTACGCAAACGGTTCTGGTGTTTTAGCCGGAGCGACTCTCGTGAGGGCCATCTTGTCCTGTATTTTCGACGACCAAGAGGCGGCTGATTTGCCGGTATACGGCTTGTTGCCGGAATATCAAAACAGCTCAATGAAACATGACGGTATTCGCTTTCCCAACAACAAACAGTGGCATTTGAAACAAGCCATGAAGCATTACGGTTTGAAAGATTGGACCCGTGTGCTACTCGTCGACGACAGTCAAAACAATTTGTAAGCCGCGTCTAAGGCTGGTTGTCAAATTTACCCGGTGATGGGTCGGAATGGCTACCGAGACTTTTTCACAGTTCAGTCTTGACAGTTCAATCTTACCAGTTCAATCTTACCAGTTCAATCTTACCAGTTCAGTCTTACCAGTTCAGTCTTACCAGTTCAGTCTTACCAGTTCAGTCTTAACGTCCCAAAAAAAGTCAAGCTTTTCTCGTGTATTCAAACATTTTTTCCAAACTTAATAAAAAACCGATGGGTAACAAACCGTCTGTCACCGATCCAGATCAGGTTTACAGACCTATCAATGTCGATGAGCCTGCGAAATCTCCAGGCCTGTCAGGAAACAATTTCAAAGTTTTGCTTCACAAACACTGGCGCGCCATCTTGGCGCTCACCGCTGTGTTGCTCGTGATCATTACAGTAGCCGTAGTGTTGTCCGTGGTGTTGTTGCGAGACAAGAAAGCTAACCCCAGCACCAGTGTGTTCAACGGACCGGACGTCAATGGAGATGTAGGCGGTGCACCGGCCGATCAATTCGGGTTGCCACAAATCATTACCAATCCGTTGAGTACCGACACCGCTTTCGGTACCCGTTTGTTCGTCCACGATGCAGGCTATCTTTGTGTGGTGTCCAAAACTGCGGGAGGAGAGGCTCTAAATTTCTACCAGACCGATATCAATGGCGGCAGCCTGAGCCCCCAGCAGAGAATCAACTTGTATGAATATCTACCATCGGGTTACGTGGTGTGCGACGGTATGTTTGCACCCATTTTCAACATCAATGACGAGGTGTATTACCTATTTCTCAGTGTGGGACCTGCTAGCGGTGGGTCCATCCCCCCTCCGGACGCAGCAGCCGGCACCACCAATTACGCTACCAATGTCCTCTTAATTGCCATGGACACGACTGTGGGTGTGACTAACAGTTTGGTGTGGCAAGTGACCGACATCAATGCCGACACCGATATTACTTCCACCTTGGCCGCTTCCTCTGGACCATCTTTTAACCGAACTTCTTTGAAAATCCCTTTTCCTGGCGCCACGTTTCTGTGGGATGCTACCAAACCTTGGATTGGTACGTTTGGAGACCTTGTCAAGGTGATCTTAGACGACACGGAACAAATTGTTAAACAATCGCTGTATGTGAGAGGCTCGGAATTCAATCCTTTGCTACCCGGAGGCAATCTGTACTGGTTTGTGTTATCGGGCAACGGAATGACCCTCAGTCCTCAGATCAGTTTATCGTTTGTCATTCAGGATGCCCGGTTGTTTCTGTTACAACAATGTCAGGCCGACCCTACGTGTGCTGCTGCCACCACTACTCCAGAGGGTAAAACTCCTTGCCCAGCCTTTACCAAGACACCAGCCGATTATATTAATGGTTTTGCTTCCGACTTTTTCGTGACCACGGGACAAGGCAAAAACAACGTGCTGGTCGCCGCCAATAGCACGGGAGAAGATAACTGTATGATACCAAATATTGCACAACCCGCGGCGCCACAGGGTTACGTTCAGGGGTACACGTTTGACAGCAGCTCTACCGATTTGGGGTGGATTCAACCCGAATCCTCAACCAACAATGTCTTTAATTATCGGTATCCCGGAACCCTCACCGATAAAGCGGTCACGCCCGGGTTTGCCAATTCGGTGGCTTGGATCGACAACTTTGTCATTGTGGGTCAGGCTACTCCGGCCAGCAACGGCAATGCCCAGTATCTGGTTTACCCGTGGGTGACACTGCCGTACGATACCTCGTCTGATAGTCTCAAGCTGACCAGTACCATGAAACCAGGCGGAGAATCAGCCGAACCTTTCAAGCAGACACCCTTGTATCGGGGTGGCTCTGGAGCTCCTTCGCAACGCTACAACCTTACGGTTAAGGACACCAACAACAATAATAACTTGCTGGTCACCACGTGGTACAACGAGGCCGGGGACGTGATTTCTATCCAGAACCCCCTGAAGGATGCCACACAACCCTTTACGGATTTTATTACCATTCAAAATATTGGAGCCGGTGTTAGCAGCCAGGTCGCTACAGACCCTCCCGTCACTAAGACTGGGTTTGCGCAAGACACCAACACTTGGTTGTCGCGCACTGGACTAACCATCCGACTGACCACAAACGACCCGAAAGCCAACGCAGGTCAAGGTCGCATTATCGTGTGGAGCAAAGCTCGATCAGGCTGAGGAAAATAAGCCCTCAGCCAGCCGAGCTACAAACGCACCAAACGATTGTGAAAAATAAAAGATGTGCCCACTTTTCCACAGTTTTTGATACTTGACCTGGGGAAACTCCTCAAGCGCAGAGATTCAGCGGCTGAGTAACGAGCTGGCTGTTTCGAAATGCAAGTTAATAAACATCTGTGAAAACAACAAAGTGACATGTCTAGTTCCACCTCCGTCGACACAGATACGCACCATGACGCCTTGTCTCACCACGCTTCTGTCAAAGATACCGGACGCATGGAACTAAGGATCCACCCCCGTCACCGAACCTTTGCCAAGTGGTTTGATCGTTACATGGTACTGGTGGCCGTGTTTGGGTCGGTATTTGTGTATCTACAAGCGGCTGTTATTATTCAAAACAAAAGTTCGGAGAATGTGTCCATGCCTTCGTACATTTTATTTCTTATTGTAGCCTTGTCGTGGATGGCTTACGGCATTCTCTGGACCGATTGGGTAGTGGCACTGTCTGGAGTGGTAGCTAGCATAGGAGCCATCCTAGCCTTGGTGGCCACCGTATCCTATCGACCGTCTTCCAATCCCGGTCCTTTCACTGCCATGGTGTAAACTAACCCGGTCACAGTTGGGAAATATTAATAATGGTGTTTTCGGTGTTGCCCGACGTGTCGGAAGACACCATAAACAGACTCTTTTGGTCCAACATAAGCTGTACGGCCATCGGCCCGGACGTGTTTTCCATGGCCTTGGTGGGGACTAAATAACCGCTGCTGTTAATAAATTGACCAGTGTAGTCAAACGCTATAATAACACTGGCGCTTTCTTCTGTGCCTATCGCACACCAAACCCGAAAGTTACCAGACGTTGAAGTTTCGTCATAGGTTCGGTCGATGGCGCACACCGAGGGCGAGAACTCCATCGTATCCAACACAAAGGAATCCGTGAGTTGAAAGTCCAAGTTTCCAGCATCCACGTTTCGGTTGTACAGCAACAGTCGGGACGAGGTCAGTATTATTAACCACAGAGCATCGTTGGTGGTGGACGCAAACAGCACCGTTTCTCCCACATCGCTGAGTGCCACCTTTTGAAGTGGTTGCTCTTGGGTGTTAAAGTGCGTAATGTAGTAAATGGTGTTGGTGAAGCGCTGCACCACGCCAAACGTGACATACTGCTGATTAAAACTGTAAAATGTGGTCAAAATGTTGCTGTCAAGAGGCGTGGTTAAAGAAGGAATGATCTGTTCCATGGAGGCGTAGGAGATGGCGCTGACACCGTCTTGAACCGTTAGCGTCGTATCACCGTTTGGATTGGCCAAGAACGAAAACATAAGGTTGTTGGTCACGTTCGACCACAAGGTAGTGGCAAAATTGGAGTGGTCCAATTGGTTTTCTGCCGGCCACGATATAGTGGAACAGGGTGCCAAACCGGTACTAACTTGACTCATGCAGTTGTACCATACGTCTTCCGTGGGAAACTTTTCACTGTACGTAATTTCCTGTCCATAGGCGTTGGCCCATGAAGAAAAGGTATTACTGCTCACCAAGATGACGGGGGCCGAAATCCCGCCCGACACCAAGTCTGTTACGTAAAAGCCGGTCTTGGACCCTTTACCCACCAGTATAAACCCGGCTTGACCGATCGTGGCTTGCGTAATCTGCACAGCAGACTTGACCAGACCGTCCATCGGAGGCACCGCGTTTTGAGCTTCTATCGCAGCGAGAGGTACCTGGGGGAAGTTTAGTGGAGGAGAGCCTGCCGGTGTGGACGCCGACGGTGCTGCCGGCGACTGGTTCGAGTTCTTAATGAGAAACAATGGTATTAAGATCGCAGCTACCACTAAGAGAACAAAAAGGCCTACAATCACGAACCACGCCCACCTGGGAATTTTTAGCGTGTTTTCTGCCTGCGAAGTGAGCTTCAACCTGTTTGCGGCGGCGGGGTTTCGCGCCAAACGAGATGTGGGTTGAGTAGAAATTGGATTGGGATCCGCGTTACCCAAATCAAGCTCGTCGTCAAAAAGACTCATGACGTGTTTTTTTAATAATCAGACGATTCATTTCGTGGTCGTGGCGAATCGTTCCCGCTTCTAAATAAAAAAAAGAGGTATGGGTCATCCTTGGGTTATTGCGTCGAGCGCGTTTTTCTTTGTGCCCACTCTTTTGGCTTTCTTCCGTCAGAGTCTACTTGTTACCATTATTTATTTTAATGCTGCGTTGTTTTCCACCTTGTATCACGTCCACGATGAAAAACAATACGCGGACCTCGATGTCATGTGGGCGAGCTTGGCCGTACTCATTTCTCTGGTTATGTTGGCGGTCGTGGCGTTGCATTACGCACCCTGGAACTGGCGTGTCTTTCTGCCGTTTGCCTTTGGTATCGCCGGATTCATCGTCTATTTTGTGGGCGGACAAGCCTCGGACACGTGCGTGGCAGAAGGAGACGACGACTACGACTTGTTTCATAGTCTGTGGCATTTATTTGTGGGTTTAGCAGGGTTATTCATCGTGTGGACCCCAGTTGACTTGTCCGAGGCCTCCGTGTCCTACGGGGAACTCTACATGAAGATTATCAAGAATTACTGCACCAATACTGTAAGTGAAAAGTCTTTACTAAAATGACAAGCTATTTATTAAAATTTTATCTGCTAAGCCACACCACTTTCCCGGGATGCTGCGTGTCGGCTTGTCCGCATACGTAGAGATTGTCGCTATCCCATAATACGTTAGGATTCATGAGCGTATCCGGAATAAATTCTGATAAATTCAACGTTTGATCTTTCTCAAATTGCTGTGTCGAACTGGACCAGAGGTACGCGTGAACCACCTTGATATCCGGCGATTCCGAGACGGCCAAGGCCTGACCATCTTGACGCAGGCTTAGGCCCATACCAAAGAACGTGTGGAGAGTGGGCTCGGGTGCAAGCACCTGCACACGGTCGAAAGCTGAGACTTGCCAGCGATACACAAAAACCTTTTGGTTGTCGGCAGAACTAATCACCAACGTTTGACCGTCGTCCGATAACGAAATCTGTTGATGAAAGTCTTCCTGGTCCGTGTAGTCGTGCGTTAAGTCGAGGGTCTGGGTCAGCACGTAATCACTAACGGCAGTTGCCCGCACATATACGAGAATCTTGTTGGAAAAAGGGTCACTTAGTACCAGACGTTGCGCGTCACCCGAAACCTCGATGCCGTGGCCTAGCAAGTCCTCCTTTGAATCGTTATCCTCCAAAATCTGGCGTAGGATCAAGCCTTCGGTCTGATCGAGCTCGTAAATGTACACCCGCTGACGTCCCACCTTGCGCTTGGTAACGTAGACCCACGGGGCTTGGTACCGAAAAACTTGGCCAAACTTAACCATACTGTACCCGTCCTTTTCGTCGAGGGTCAAACGTTTCACCGACAATTGCTCCGCGGTATCGAATTCAGACATCATGAACAATGCGCCTTCGTTGCTTTTGGTCTTATCGGAAGTAGCTGAGAAATCGGGGGCGGCAGCCAAGTGGTGGTTCAGTGCATAACCAGCCTTTTGGTACGGACTACCCACAAACGAGAATAAAAACTCTTTCAACAAATGAAATCCGGTAGCAGGGTCGGTTTGATAGATAAATACCCGTCCATAACTCTGGTCCATGGGTGCACCCACCAACAAGTAGTTGTCTGTGCGAGACATACTGAAACCAAACGATTGCGAGAGGGTAGAGGGTACGACAATTTCTGCTTGAATTTTCCAAGGTACACGAGCCTCTACACCCGGAATATCCTCCACTGGACCATCAATCACCCCGATATGGTGTGCCGCAACCGCAACTGCACCGTCCAGCTGGGTAAGTGACGTCGACTTTGGCAAAGGCTCATTACCCGTATCGTCATCCAGCTTGGTCTTAGCCTCGATTTCCTTAGTCGACGAATCACTGTTTGTGCTTTGTACACCCAGTACCACGGCCACAATAATCCCAGCTGATAACAACAGGCAAATCACGACATAAATCCAATAGTGACGTTGCCATTGCCACGCCATGAAGAGCGTTTATTCCCCAGCATAATAAACTTTGGAGACAGTTTTGAGATCGGGGTTGCGACACAGCAGCGTCAGAGTCTGGATAGAAAAATATTGACCCAACTTTTCGCGGGTATCGAAAATTGAGGGGTCTTATTACAAAGACCCCAATTTTCGCGGCTTACACGGGTTTGAGACTTTTTCTCGGTGGAACGGGTTTTTATCAATTCAACTATTTT
>Ga0105055_10001823_pt1 | contig 34012 bp, 22 predicted proteins | sample BON03_FD_78090 | JGI IMG/M metagenome (GOLD analysis project Ga0105055, IMG submission 78090) | Freshwater microbial communities from Lake Bonney liftoff mats and glacier meltwater in Antarctica - BON-03 | ecosystem: Environmental > Aquatic > Freshwater > Ice > Glacier meltwater | place: Lake... | reverse complement strand
GAGTCGGTAAATGCCCTCACAGGCCTCAGCAAACCTGGCGAAATTGATGCCGACCTGGAAACCACCATCCAGACCCTCGAAAAAAACTACACCACACTTGAGCGCAAGCTGGCTGGCGAAAACAAACTTATACTGGAAAGTTGGAGTGATAAAATTGCTCGTTACAAAAACCCAGAATATAGCTATCAAGTCCGTGGCAAAGACATCAAAGTAAAAACCCACACCGAAAGCCTTTCGCACCTCCAGATCCCGAAGATCAGTCTGCCGCGCTACAAAGCTTGGGGCGATATCCTTCGCTGGAATCTCCAAGAAAATGTACCCGGTGAATTCCCATATACCGCCGGTGTGTTCCCTTTTAAACGCGAAAATGAAGACCCTACACGTATGTTTGCTGGTGAAGGCGGACCGGAGCGCACCAACAAACGTTTCCATTACGTAAGCCTGGGCTTGCCTGCCAAACGCCTAAGTACCGCCTTTGATTCGGTAACGCTTTACGGCAACGACCCAGACTACCGTCCCGATATTTACGGTAAAATTGGCAATTCAGGCGTAAGTGTTTGTTGCCTCGACGATGCCAAAAAACTCTACAGCGGTTTTAACCTTTGTGACCCTGCCACCTCGGTATCTATGACCATCAACGGTCCGGCGCCTATGTTACTTGGCTTTTTTATGAATGCAGCCATCGACCAACAATGTGAGCTGTACATCAAAGAAAATGGCCTCGAAAAAGAGGTGGAAGCCAAAATCACCGCCATCTACAAAGCCAAAGGTGCAGCTCGCCCTCAGTACAATGCAGCTAGTTTACCTGAAGGCAACAACGGCTTAGGTTTGATGCTTCTGGGTGTTACTGGCGATCAAGTATTGCCTGCCGATGTGTACACCCAGATAAAAACCCGCACGCTTAGCTCGGTTCGTGGCACCGTGCAGGCCGATATCCTAAAAGAAGACCAAGCCCAGAATACCTGCATTTTCAGCACTGAATTTTCGTTGCGTTTGATGGGAGATGTGCAGTCGTTTTTTATCGACCACAATGTGCGCAACTTCTACTCCGTCTCCATCAGCGGATACCACATCGCTGAAGCTGGCGCCAATCCGATTTCGCAGCTCGCCTTTACCCTCGCCAACGGATTCACCTTTGTGGAATATTATGTGAGCCGTGGCATGGACATCAGTAAGTTTGCGCCCAACCTCAGCTTCTTTTTTAGTAATGGCACCGATCCAGAATATTCGGTGATAGGCCGGGTTTCGCGTCGCATTTGGGCCAAAGCCATGAAGCTGAGATACAAAGCCGACGACCGCAGTCAGATGCTGAAGTACCACATCCAGACCAGCGGGCGATCGCTGCATGCCCAAGAAATTGACTTCAACGACATTCGCACCACCTTGCAAGCATTGTACGCGATTTACGACAACTGTAATTCGTTACACACCAATGCTTACGATGAAGCCATCACCACGCCTACCGAAGAATCGGTACGCCGTGCCATGGCCATACAATTGATCATCAACAACGAGTTGGGACTGGCGAAAAACCAAAACCCCAACCAAGGCTCTTTCATCATCGAAGAACTCACCGACCTGGTAGAGGAAGCCGTTCTCACCGAATTTGACCGCATTACCGAACGGGGTGGTGTATTGGGTGCCATGGAAACCATGTACCAGCGCAACAAAATTCAGGAGGAGTCGATGTATTACGAGATGCAAAAGCATACCGGCGAGCTCCCCATAATCGGCGTTAATACTTTTCTGAGCAGCAAAGGCTCTCCTACCATTTTGCCGCAGGAAGTAATTCGTGCAACCACTGAAGAAAAAGAAGCGCAGATTGAGACTTTGCGTCTGTTGGGCGAACGAAACGGCGAGAAATCAGCTGAAATGATTCGTCAAATTCAAGAAGTGGCCATACAAAACGGCAATGTGTTCGAAGGACTCATGGAAGCCACCAAATATTGTTCGCTAGGGCAAATTACCCTCGGATTGTATGAGGTTGGCGGTCAGTACCGCCGGAATATGTAAGGAAGGAAATCAAAACCTTCTATTTCGTCGTATTTGGTTTGATAGGTGGGCTTGGCAGCGGCTCTACTACGTGGGGGAGTATGCCCTACCAATAGCCAAAGTAATTCGTCCCAATGAACAAAGCCGCACCAGCAGGTGTTACTCTTTTTTAAATACCTAAATCATGTTATACACCCTGATTCTCAATCTATTTATCATGCTTACTCCTCCTGCTAAGTCGGTTTACGACTATACCTTTAAGTCTATCGATGGCAAATCAATGACACTTGCCCAATTCAAAGGAAAAAAAATATTGGTGGTAAATACAGCTTCTGAATGTGGCTATACCAAACAATACAAAGATTTGGAGGCGCTACACAAGAAGTACGGCAACAAATTGGTCGTGATTGGTTTCCCCTGCAACGATTTTGGTGGTCAGGAACCTGGTTCGGAGAAAGATATCGCCGAATTCTGTGAAAAAAACTTCGGCGTTAGTTTTCCAATGGCCGAAAAAGTGGTCATTAAAGGCGACAAACGTCACCCACTTTACCAGTGGCTTATGAACAAAAATTTGAACGGCGTGAAAGATGCTGAAGTCCGTTGGAATTTCACCAAATTCCTGCTTGATGAAAAAGGTCAGCTCATAGAAGTCTTCCCATCGGCTGTTTCACCGCTCGACGAGAAAATTGTTTCGAAGCTTTAAACACTACTTCCTTTTTACAACGGCTGTTTTCTTTTTTAGGAAAACAGCTTTTTTTTTAAAACGCCTCCCAAGAACAATGTAACAAGTTGTAATTGGCAGCGGGGGAGCGGCTTTGTATCTTTACGCAATTTTTAAGACAGATGTGGGTTAAGCTGGCACGACTAATTCTGAGAAATAGGTTAACGTTATTGGTCGTTTTAGGACTGACAACGGGCTTTATGCTGTGGAATGCGGTGCAGGTAAAAATGTCGTATGAAGGCACCCAACTCATCCCTGCCGACGATCCTGATTTTGTTGCCTACGAGAAATTTCGCCAAACTTTCGGGGTAGATGGCAATATCATGGTCGTAGGAGTTCAGACAGACGACTTATTTCAAATCGAGTTTTTTAACGATTGGGCTAAGCTCACCGAAAAGGTGGGTAGACTGGCCATGGTGCAGGAGGTTATTTCGATAACCAATCTACCTGCGTTGCAAAAAAATTCCGCCACCCGCCGTTTCGACTTTAAACCCATTGTAACCCGCTTACCTCAAAATCAAGATGAGCTGGATGCCATTGCTTTTGCGCTAAGCAACAACAAATTGTATGATGGCATACTCTTAAATAGGGCAACGAATACCACATTGATGGCCATTAGCTTCAACAAAGCTGTACTGAATTCACCACAGCGGGTAGATGCAGTTAAAGCCATCGAAAAGGTAGTAGATGCTTTTGGTATTCAGCATGATGTAGAAATGCATTACTCTGGTATTCCGTATATAAGAACCATTTTTGCGACTAAGGTTGCAGATGAGCTCCGCTTATTCAGCGTGCTAGCTGTATTGGTGACGGCGGTCGCCATGTTTTTATTTTTCCGCTCCTTCTCAACGGTCTTTTTTTCCGTTTTGGTCGTAATTATTGGCGCCATTTGGGCGATGGGCTTGATTCATTTGTTGGGTTACAAACTTACCATGCTCACGGGCTTGATACCACCGTTAATCGTGGTGATAGGCATTCCAAATTGTGTGTATCTGCTGAATAAATACCACAATGAATTCCGCAAACACGGCAATAAAATCAAAGCCCTTGGGCGCATCATCGAAAAAATTGGCATTGCGACGCTTATAACCAACGCCACCACCGCCATTGGCTTTGGTGTGTTTTATCTTACCGACAGCACCACACTCAGAGAATTTGGCTTAGTGGTTTCGGTGAGTATTATGTTGGTGTTTGTAGTGTCGATTGTCCTGATACCTACGGTTTTTAGCTATCTACCAGCCCCGGAGCGTAAACAAATCCAACATCTCGAGAACAAAAAGGTAAGCGACATCATTAATTGGTTTATCCGCTTAAGTACGGATCACCGCAAGACTGTTTTCGCCGTTACAGCAGGCATTTTTATTACTGCCTTATTGGGAATGACCCGCCTAAATGCCCTCAGCTTTATTGTCGATGACATCCCCAAACACGACAGGGTATATACGGATTTGAAGTTTTTTGAAAAACACTTCAAAGGTGTAATGCCTTTTGAGATACTCATCGATACTGGTCGAAAAGGTGGTGCACAGTCGCCTATGCAATTGCAGAAAGCCGAGCAAGTTCAAGCCATCTTTCAGGAATATCCCAATTTTGCCAAACCCATTTCGCTTATTGAAGTAATAAAGGCGGCAAATCAGGCGTATTTTAACGACAACGCCGACTATTACCGCTTACCCAACAGTCAGGAACGCAATTTTGTACTGCCTTATCTCATGCGTTCGCAAACTGGCACCAGTACAGCAGTTAGCTCCTTAACCGATAGCACCCGTCGACTGATACGCATTAGCATGAGTATGTCGGATGTTGGCACCCATGCCATGCGTGACTTATTTGAAGAGGTAAAGCCGCGAATAGACAGCATTTACGAAGGCACCCAAAACAAAGTAATTTATACCGGTAGTAGTCTTATTTTCCTAAAAGGCAACAACTACCTCATCAACAGTCTCATCAGCAGTTTAGCCCTTGCCTTTGGTTTGATTGCTTTCATAATGGGTGGTTTGTTCCGTTCTTGGCGCATTATTGTCATCTCGATGATACCGAATACCTTGCCTTTGTTGGTCACGGCGGGAGCTATGGGCTACTTAGGCATCGCCTTAAAACCATCCACTGTGCTCATTTTTTCGATTGCCTTCGGCATAGCCGTTGATGATAGCATACACTTCCTCACCAAATACAGACAAGAGCTCGAACGGCACAATTGGGACATCCGCCGCACGGTAATTACGGCGCTACGGGAAACAGGCCCAAGCATGCTTTACACCAGTATCATCCTCTTTTTTGGCTTCATTATCTTTTCTGCTTCCAATTTTGGTGGCACCATCGTGCTTGGCATCATGACCAGTACCACATTATTGGTTGCAATGTTCGCTAATTTGATAATTTTGCCCTCGCTTTTGTTGAAGTTCGATAAACGCGATAAACGCGGCTTATTAATTTCAGCTGCCAGCAAAACCGATTCATGAAAACCAATAAATATCCCGAACACAAGCAGCTTGACCTGAGTGCGGTAAATAAAAACATCCGCCAATTCTGGAAAAACGAAAGCATATTCGAAAAAAGCATCGAAAGTCGGGCTGGAGCGCCTGCTTTTGTGTTTTACGAAGGGCCACCATCTGCCAATGGCATTCCCGGCATTCACCATGTGATGGCGCGAGCAATTAAAGATATTTTTTGTCGCTACCAGACCATGCTGGGCAAGCAGGTTAAACGCAAATCAGGCTGGGATACACACGGCTTGCCCATTGAGCTGCAGGTTGAGAAAAAACTCGGCATCACCAAAGATGATATTGGTAAAAAGATTTCGATCGAGGAGTACAACCGCCTTTGCCGTCAGGATGTGATGGAATTCACTGGTTTGTGGGAAGAACTGACCGAGCAAATGGGATATTGGGTCGACTTAAAAGACCCCTACGTGACCTACGAAAACGACTACATCGAGTCGGTTTGGTGGTTGCTAAAGCAGTTGTATGAAAAAGATTTGCTCTACAAAGGTTATTCTATTCAGCCCTATTCACCGGCCGCAGGCACTGGTTTGAGTTCGCATGAGCTAAACCAGCCAGGAACCTACCGCGACGTGAAGGATACTTCGGCAGTGGCACAATTCCGACTACTTCCAAAGTCAAAATTGAAAATTGAAAATTTAGCCGGACAGGGGTTGGATACCGATGTTTTTTTTCTCGCTTGGACTACCACACCTTGGACTTTGCCCTCCAATACCGCCTTGGCCGTGGGAGGCAAGATCGATTATGTTGTTGTCAAAACCTTTAATCCATACACCCATCTGCCCGTAACCGTGGTACTGGCGAAAGATTTATTGTCAAAACACTTTAAAGCCGATGCAGCGGAATTAGCAATGGCTAGTTATGAGGCTGGGCAAAAAATGATCCCTTTTCAGGTTTTGGCCACCTTAAATGGCAAAAAACTCGAAGGATTGGTATACGAACAACTGCTCCCCTATGCACAACCTACAGATGGCGATGCATTTAGGGTTATTTTAGGCGACTTTGTTACCACCGAAGATGGTACTGGTATCGTTCACATTGCGCCGAGTTTTGGTGCCGACGATTTTCGCGTAGCCAAACAAACCGGCATCGGCAGTTTAACGCTGGTTGATAAAACTGGGCGTTTTACCGCCGAAGTAGCCGACCCTATTTTCCCCTTAGCAGGCAAGTTTGTAAAAGAAGCCTACCTCAACGACGCCGAAAAAGAGAAAGAACTGACCGAGCAGCAGGAGAAGCTGAAAAACATCATCCCCAACCTCAGCAAGTATATGAGCGTGGATGAGTTAATTACCCTCAAACTCAAACTTGAAAACAAGGCGTTTAAAATTGAACGCTACGAACACAGCTACCCACATTGTTGGCGTACAGATAAACCTATTCTTTATTATCCACTCGATTCGTGGTTTGTACGTACCACCGCTTTCAAAGAGCGTATGGTGGCCCTCAACAAAACCATCAACTGGAAACCTGAAAGCACGGGGACCGGTCGTTTTGGCAACTGGCTAGAGAATTTAGTCGACTGGAACCTTAGCCGCAGCCGGTACTGGGGCACTCCCCTACCTATATGGCGTACCGCCGACGGTAGCGAAAGCATTTGTATAGGCTCCATCGCCGAGTTGAAATCCGAAATGGAAAAAGCAACTTCGGCTGGCATACAAAACCCTGCTAACATCGATGATTTGCACCGTCCTTATGTGGATGACGTGGTACTCGTGAGTAGCAAAGGTGAACCCATGCGGCGCGAAACCGACCTCATCGACGTTTGGTTCGACTCAGGAGCGGTGCCTTATGCGCAGCATCATTACCCCTTTGACCTCTCCCCGGCCCTTGGCAGCGGAGAGGGGGCGCTAACCAGACTCAAAGGCCTATATCCTGCCGATTTTATCGCTGAAGGGGTGGATCAAACCCGTGGCTGGTTTTTTACGTTACACGCCATTTCTGTGATGCTATTTGATTCTGTAGCTTATAAAAACGTTATTTCAAACGGCCTGGTACTCGATAAAGACGGCAATAAAATGTCGAAACGATTGGGAAATACCGTTGACCCGTTCAAAACCCTTGACGCCTATGGCGCCGATGCGACCCGCTGGTATATGGTGAGCAACTCCCAGCCATGGGACAACCTCAAATTTGATGTCGAAGGAATTAAGGAGGTGCAACGCAAATTTTTCGGCACCCTTTACAATACCTACGGCTTTTTTGCACTTTATGCCAATATCGATACATTTAAATACGCCGAAGCTGACCTCAAACTGAACGAACGGCCAGAAATCGACCGTTGGGTTTTGTCGTTGTTGAACACGCTTATTCAGGAAGTTGGTGACAGTTATGCGACCTATGAACCTACCCGCGCTGCCCGCGCCATACAAAGTTTTGTAGATGAACACCTCAGCAATTGGTATGTACGTTTGTGTCGCCGTCGTTTTTGGAAAGGCGAATACAATACCGATAAAATAAGTGCTTATCAGACTTTATACCGCTGTTTGGAGGTGATTGGTCAGTTAATGGCGCCCATCGCCCCTTTCTACGCCGAACAATTGTACCGCGATTTGAACGGCATGACGGGTAGGTTGAAGGAAGAATCGGTTCACTTAACCCTTTTCCCGACAGTAGATACCAGTCAGATTGATAGCGACCTAGAAGCACGTATGCAGTTGGCGCAGGACATTTCCTCGTTGGTATTGTCATTGCGTAAGCGAGAAAACCTCAAGGTACGCCAGCCATTGCAACGTATACTCGTGCCTATAACGTATCCCGATATGCAACGCCAGGTGGAGCAGGTAGCTGATCTTATCCTTAGCGAAGTGAATGTGAAGGTGATTGAATTTATCACCGACACCACTGGTATGGTGACAAAAAAAATCAAACCCAATTTCAAAACTCTCGGCCCGAAATATGGTCAGCAAATGAAGGCCATTGCGGTCGCTATTACCGCATTTAGCCAGCACGACATTATCCAACTGGAGAAAGACGGCCGTTATCCGCTCAGCATCAGTGGCCAAACCATCGACTTAAGCACCGAAGATGTGGATATTTTGTCGGAAGATATACCGGGTTGGTTGGTAGCTTCACAGGGAAAATTAACGGTAGCGCTTGATGTTACCTTAACAGATCAGCTAAAAGCAGAGGGCATAGCCCGCGAATTGGTGAATAGAATTCAAAAGTTGCGAAAAGATAGCGACTTCGAAATTACCGATCGTATAGTCGTTGAACTCGAAGATCATGATTATGTTAAGGGTGCTGCGGCACACTTTAAGACGTATATTTGCACCGAAATTCTAGCAACAAGTTTAACCTTGGTGAAAAATTTCAAAGATAGTTTTACCGTCATCGAAATAGATGAACAGGAAATCAAAATCGCTCTAAAACGATAGTCATGGAAAACAAAATCGAAAAGAACCGCTATAACGACGAAGAGCTTCTGGAGTTCAAAACTGTTATCCTTGAAAAACTTGAAGCTGCACGGACCGAATTCAAATATTATCAGGATCAGTTGATGAATGCGAATGAGAACGGTACCGACGACACTTCGAATTCCTATGTGACCCTCGAAGAAGGTTCGGTAACCATGGACAAGGAGCACTACAGCCAGCTGGCGTCACGTCAGCGCAAGTTCATTGACCACCTCGAGAACGCCGTGATCCGCATCGAGAACAAGACTTATGGTATTTGCCGGGAGACCGGTAAATTGATCCCTAAGGAGCGTTTGATGGCGGTGCCACATGCAACCCTTTCGATGGAAGCCAAATTGAAACAGGGCTAAGCCTTGCAAAAGAAACACATTCCCATTCTAGTCGTGAGCCTGGTCCTTTTGGTGGATCAGGCCTCGAAGCTTTTGGTCAAAACCCAGATGTTTTTAGGCGAATACTTCTACGTTTTAGGTAAGTATTTCCAAATATATTTCATCGAAAATAATGGCATGGCCTTCGGCTATGAATTCGCCGGCGATTACGGCAAGTTATTCCTAACGCTGTTCCGCATTGGCGCCGTTGGTTTTATTGGTTACTACATCTATAAAATAGTGCACAAGCCTGTTACGCCCAAAGGTGCTGTGGTGGCCATGTCGCTTATACTCGCGGGCGCATTCGGCAATATCATCGATTCGGTGTTTTATGGTGTTGCATTCGGTTACGAGCGGCTTTTTCACGGCCGAGTAGTAGATATGCTCTATTTTCCAATCTGGGAGGGTTTTTTACCCCAGTGGATCCCTTTTATGGGCGGCGAATATTTCATCTTCTTCCGACCCGTCTTTAACATCGCCGATGCCAGCATTTCGACTGGTGTATTGATGATATTGCTTTTTCAAAAGAGGTATTTCGCCACAGTAGAAGAGAAGGCCGCCGAAGAATAAGTCGGGCTGTCCTCGTTCGGGCTGTCCTTGCTCGGGATAGCTTTTGCAGGCTTTTTTGCGTTTTTCTATTCCGACTCGGACCGACGCTTGGGTGTTGGCTGAAGCCATTAAACTGGAATAATGAGCTTTAGACCTTAGGTTGCACCGTAAATCAAAATACCTAGGCAACCGTCAGCCCGAGTCCAGATAGGTAACAGCCAACAGTACCAACGCAGCCAAAAGGAACGCGGGCAAGTTGCCGGCTTGATAGCACCATAGCGCTTGCCAAGTTTTTCCTACTTTAGCAGTATGACCTACTACACCCTTAGCCGTGACCCCGAGCGAGGTCGGCATATACTGGTTCGTATTCGCTTCGAAACCCTTGGCGCGGTTAATCTTACGCTGGAATTGCCTAACTGGCGCCCTGGACGCTACGAACTGGCCAATTTTGCCCGAAACGTAGTCGGGTTTTCCGCTCAAGACACTGCCGGTGAGCCGCTCGTTTACCACAAAAGCAGTCGATTGGTTTGGACGGTAGAAACACGTGGGGCCACAGAAATTGAGGTAGTTTACAGCTATTACGCCAATCAACCGGATGGGGGTGCTTGCTGGGTTGATGCCGATTTATTTTACGTCAATCCTGTGAACTGCTTAATGTATACGGCTGATTCACGGCATAAAAACTGTAGCCTCGTACTCGAGTTAAGAGCCAACGAAAAGATTGCAACAGGCTTAACGCGAAGCGATGCTGGCTTTTTGGCCCAAGATTTTGATGAATTGGTCGATTCACCATTGCTGTGCAGCGAGCACATGCAACACCATGCGTTTCAGGTAGATCATACCGCCTACCACATTTGGTTTTATGGCTTGACAGATATTCCTTGGGAAAAGCTGATTAAAGATTTTATCGCTTTTACCAAAGTCCAACACCAATGTATGGGCGCGCTGCCTGTCAAAGAATTCCATTATCTCAATCTGATTTTACCCTTCAAGTTTTACCACGGTGTGGAGCACCGCAACGCTACGGTTATTGCACTGGGCCCGGCCGAAGAAGTGTTTGGCAAACAATACAGCGAACTTTTGGGTGTGAGCTCACATGAGCTGTTTCATACTTGGAATGTGAAATATATTAAACCCCAAATTTTTGCGCCTTACGACTACAGTAAAGAGAATTATTCACCATTGGGTTATGTGTACGAAGGTTTCACGACGTATTATGGCGATTTATTTTTACACAAGGCTGGGGTGTTCGACTGGCCTGCTTACGCCAAAGAGGTGAACGCCTACCTTAAGCGCCATTTCGATAATTATGGTCGCTATAACCACAGCCTGCACGAATCCAGCGTGGATACTTGGGTGGATGGTTATGGCGCGCCGGCAGCACCAAACCGGCGCGTGTCGATTTACGCGGAAGGCATGCTCAATGCGCTCATACTCGATTTAAGTATACGCCAACACACCGATAGTACGCACAGTCTTGACGCTCTCATGCGCGCGCTTTACGCCGATGCTCAAGCCGGGAAAAGTTATGACGAAGCGGTTATCCTCGCTCATCTGAAAGCTATAACGGGGGAGGATTACAGCTATTCTTTCGAAAAACACTACCACAAACCTATTTCCCTGGAGCTGGAATTAAACCGCGCATTGTCCTTTGTGGGCTGTTGTTTGGTGGCCCGAATCAACCCTGATCCTATTGCTGCCTGGCTGGGTGTAGTAGGCACCGATAGCGATGGGTGGCGCACCATTACGGCGATAGCACCGGGTTCGGTTGCTGCGCTCGCAGGACTTATGGTCGAGGATAAACTGGCACTTGAAAACCATATCAGCAAAGCCGACTGGAAAGAAGGCCAACCCACCGAGCTGGTTTGGGTCAATCGCCTGCAATTGGTGCAAAAATCCAAGGTACTGCACAACGATACCACCTATTTTAACAGTTTTGTGCTCGAGCGTTGCAGAGAAATTAGCCCGGAACAAAAAGCGGCCTTCGACCGATGGACGCAATAATCCAACACAAAAAAAGCCGGCAAATGCCGGCTTTTTACTTAGAAATTCGCTTGAGCTACGCTTTATGCGCTTAACCTCTGCCCATACTCATGAGGAACTCCTCATTGCTTAGGGTGCCTTTCATATTGCTCAGCAATAATTCCATCGCTTCTTGACTGTTCATATCGGCGAGGTGGTTGCGCAGCACCCACATACGTTGTAAGGTTTCCTTGTCTAGCAACAAATCTTCGCGCCGGGTACTCGATGCAATCACATCGATGGCCGGATAAATACGTTTGTTGGAGAGTTTACGATCGAGTTGCAGCTCCATATTACCCGTACCCTTAAATTCCTCGAAGATCACTTCGTCCATTTTTGAGCCGGTATCAATCAGGGCTGTAGCGAGTATGGTCAATGAACCACCGTTTTCGATATTACGGGCAGCACCGAAAAAGCGCTTGGGTTTGTGCAGGGCGTTGGCATCTACACCACCCGAAAGAATTTTACCGGAGGCTGGCGCTACGGTATTGTAAGCCCGGGCGAGACGGGTGATGGAGTCGAGTAATATCACGACGTCGTGTCCGCATTCTACCATTCGCTTGGCCTTCTCGAGCACAATATTGGCCACTTTTACGTGCTTTTCGGCAGGCTCGTCGAAGGTAGAGGCAATTACCTCGGCCTTTACACTTCGTGCCATGTCTGTCACCTCCTCCGGACGTTCGTCGATAAGCAGTATGATGAGATATACTTCGGGATGATTGTGGGCGATAGCGTTGGCAACGTCTTTTAATAAGAACGTTTTACCAGTTTTTGGTTGAGCCACAATCAATCCACGCTGACCTTTACCAATAGGCGTGAACAAATCCATTATCCGCATGCTCAGGTTATCCCCTTTGTATGAAAGTTTGAGCCGCTGATTTGGGAAAAGTGGGGTCAAAAAGTCGAAAGGAACCCGATCGCGGATTTCTTGCGGGCTTTTGCCGTTGATGATATCGATACCACTTAAAGCAAAATATTTCTCGCCTTCTTTGGGCGGACGTACGCCTCCACGTATGGTGTCACCTGCTTTAAGGCTGTATTGTTTAATTTGGTTAGAGGCAACGTATACATCATCGGGCGAACCGAGATAGTTATAATCCGACGAACGCAAAAAGCCATAACCATCGGGCATCAATTCCAGCACACCTTCATGTACTGCGATGTTGTCGAAGGCGTATTGGTCACGCAATTGATTGCGGTCGTTCCGATCGTTACGCTCTGGGCGGTCTTGCCGCTCTGTACGCTCTGGTCTTTCGGCACGGTCCTGACGGTCTCCTCTGTCTTGTCGCTCAGCTACTGGGCGGTCATTGCGCTCGGCACGTTCTGCTGCCGGACGTTCTGCTGCCTGGCGGTCGGTGCGCTCGGCACGTTCTGCTGCCGGACGTTCTGCTGCTTGGCGGTCGGTGCGCTCGGCACGTTCTGCTGGACGTTCTGCTGGACGTTCTCCTCCTCTTTCGGGGCGGTTGTTGCGGTCGTTGCGGTCTGGTCGTGGACCATCGCTGCGGTTGCGGTCGAAACGTTCGCGGTTCTCGCCTTCTTGGTTGCGCGGGCTCCGCTCACCTTCGTTAGGGCGAATCGGGCGTTCAAAACGCTGCCGACCTTCCTGGGTGCCACTTGTCTCGGGCGATTTGCCTTCGGCCTGTGTTGTTTCGGCTGAAGTTGCCTCCTTTTCTGTCGGCGTAGCTTCGGCATTTTGTTCGGTTACTGCAGCAGTTGCAGCGGCCTGTTCAGCTTCTCGTTCGGCATCTTTTTCGGCGGCAGCGGTTGCTTCAAACTGATCGTAAGCATTCGATTCGGCATCCATGGCAGCTGCGCCCGCATCAAAAAGCGTACTTGTGGGCGTTACATTTTTGGCGGGACGTCCCCTACGTTTGAGGCCTACATCGGCCGTGGGTTGCTCGGAAATGGCAGGTGTTTCTTCTGCTACTTTGCTTTTGTTGGCAGCGCCTTTGGGTCTGCCGCGTTTTTTTTCTTCTGACACAAGCGTGTGTTAACGGTGAATAAAGGATGTTAATTGGTCTGTACCGGCTATGGCCAAGGTGCAGTGCATAAAAGCAGGAATTGGGGAGATGGTTCGACGAGAAACGTCGGGAGGACGTTTAAAACCTCAACAATAATAAAGAATCCATGGCGAAAAGCAAACATAAACTTAAAAAACCCAACGTACGCTCACCGCCAGCTCAGCATTCACCGCTACCAGACCGTTGAGCACGAGGTAAGGGCGCAAGGCAAAATCGATATTTAAAGGCACATAGGGCACAAAATAGCAGGTTCCCAGCACCATATCCAGTGATAGCCGCTGCCGATTGTTCCAACCGCCCATGCTACCTCCAAAACCATAATAGGTGTAAAAACCAGCAAATTCCCGGGGCTGGAGCTTTTCGTATAGGGCTGTAAAGAGAAGGCTCTGCTCTGACTTGGCGAACAAAAGCTCAAAACCTGTCAATTCCTCGAAATAAAAGCGATAGCTCAAAGCCGGTGCTTCTCCATACCTGAAACCCAACTCGCTGCCGAGGGTTTTTTGTTGCGCCAGCAAATCCAGCGGCTGGAAAAACACAATAAAAAATAAACAACAGCACAGCCTTGCTTTGTGTCGCTTTTGATTATTTTGCAAACTATAACTCGCTATGAGCAACCTTTTTCGCACATTCATCTGTTTTTGTTTATTCGCGCTGAGCCCCGCTTTAAGTTGGGCACAGTCCAATATCGACAGCCTCAAAAATGCGGCACAAAATGCTGAAACTGATAAGCAGCTTGAAATTTATGTGCAGTTGGGCAAGTTTTACCGCGATGTAGACCCAGATAGCTCTATATTCTTCGGGAAAAAGCTCATCGAAAAATCTGGTAAAAACCTGGCGATGCTGGCCGAAGGACATGCCTTGTTGTGCGTGGTTTACCGCATTCAAAGCAATTACGCCGCTTCCATCCAAAACGGCCTCAAGGCAATTAAACTGTATGGGCAGGTCAAAGACAGCGCCGGTATATCGGCAGCCTATTCCAACTTAGGTACTGCGTATTTTTACAATAACAATCTGAAGTTATCGCTCGAATACCAGTTGCGCGCCCTAAAAATCAAAGAAGCCCTCAACCAGCCAAACGGCGTGGCGAGTGTACTGGTTAACATTGGCAATATTTATATTCAGCAGGAACAGTTTCCGCTGGCCCGTGATCATTACAAACGTGCCCTCGACATCTTCACAGCACAAAATAACCCGATGGGCATTAGCTATTGCCGCAACAACCTTGGCGTAATTGCTGAATTTCTGGAGCAACCTGAACGCGCACTTGAAGAGTACATCGAAGCTTCCAAAATCGATGAGCAGCTGGGAGACAAAGTCGGCATGGCCTCTTCATTCTACAATATCGCTGAAATCTACAATTCAACTGGGCGTAAATCCTTGGCCAAGATCTACTACGATCGCACCCTGAGCTTAGCCAAAGCGATAGGAGACCAAACGCGCATATCGACTTGTTTGGCGAAAATTTCCAGTTTTGCTATCGACAACGGCCAAGATAAGGAAGCCCTGGCTATGAGCGCCGAAGCAGTTGAGATAGCACGTACAACAAATTTTGATGTTTTACTGGTAGATGTCCTGCCTACCCGCATTGGTGTGCTTGCCCAGCTCCATTATTATGAACAAGCCTATCTACTGAGCCAAGAACTCCTCGAAATAAACAAACGTATTGCCGATGACAACAAAAGCAAAGCGCTCACCGAGGCACAGGCAGCTTATGGGGCTGAACGCAAAAATCAGGAAATTCTACTACTGCAAAAAGACAAATCCTTGCAGACTGTCGTGCTCAAACGCCAAAAGCTCACCGAAAAAGTGTACATCGGTGCCATTTTCGTTTTTATTGTCCTGCTCTTTTTCATTATCAACCGCTATCAATTGATTCGGAAAAATGAAATGCTGCTCCAAAAAATCAATACCTCGCTCGAAAACAAAGTACATGAGCGCACAAAAGCATTGCAAGATGCGCTCGAGCGGGCTGAAAAGGCCGATAAACTCAAAACCTTTTTTCTCTCCAACCTCAACCAAGAATTACGCACCCCTATGAACGGCATCATCGGTATGACGGCGTATTTGCAGGAGAATATGGTGGATGCCGACAAAAAACTACTCGCCCAATCCCTGCTCGACAACAGCAAGCGCCTGTCCGAAACCCTTTCCGCGGTAATCGAGTTGTCGGGGTTCGAAGCCAGCGGAGAAGCGTTGCAATGGCAACCCACCGATCTCATGCCCGTTGCCAAAGACGCTATCGAACGGCATAAAAATGAAGCCCAGCTCAAAGGTTTGCAACTCGAATTGGTGTACTTCGCCGAGGAAGTAGTGATTCCTGCCGATGCCAAAATTTTAAGTCGCATACTCGACAGCCTGCTGCACAATGCCATAAAATTCACCGAACAAGGCAGCATAATAATCGAAATCAGTCGCCAGCAACAAGGCAATATGGGCTATATAGATGTACGTGTACGTGATACCGGCCTCGGTATAGCCAAAGAAAACCTCGAACATATCTTCGAAGCTTTCCGCAAAGGTGATGAAGTGCTTTACCGGGGTTATGAAGGTTTGGGCATCGGCTTAACACTCGCCCGCAAGTACACCCAGCTGCTCGACGGACAGCTGTCGGTAGACTCCGAACCAGGCCGAGGAACACAATTTACTATTCGCTTACATCAACAGCCCCCGAGCTAATCCCTTTTCCTTAGTTTTGCACTGCAATCTTACCACGCATGCTGCTTTTACAAACCCTCCGTCAGGATCCCGACTTTGTCATCAAACGCCTTCAGTTAAAAGGTATAACCGATGCCGCTGAACTTGTTCATGCCATACTCGCCAACGACAACCAGAAAAAAAGTGCCAAAAGCCAACTGGATCTGCTCTTGGCCGAGCAAAATCAATTGGCCCGAGAAATTGGACAGTTAATGAAATCGGGTGCACAGCAAGATGCTGAAGCCCGAAAACAAAAAGTGGCCGCTTTAAAAGAAGAAGCCAAGCAGCTTGAAACGGCGCTTGAGGGTTTCGAAAAAACGCAATACGACCTCTTGGTGCGCCTACCCAACTTGCCTGGCCCGCTCGTGCCTGCAGGTAAAACACCAGAAGACAATGAGGTGGTATATCAAGTTGATGTTATCCCAAGCTTGCCTGCCGATGCCTTACCCCATTGGGAGCTCGCTAAAAAATACGACCTCATCGATTTTGAGCTCGGTGTAAAAATTACCGGAGCCGGTTTTCCAGTGTACAAAGGTAAAGGAGCCCGTTTGCAACGGGCGCTCATCAACTATTTCCTCGATTGTGGTATTGCTGAGGGTTATTTCGAAATTCAACCGCCTATACTGGTCAACGAGGCCTCGGGTTTTGGTACGGGTCAGTTGCCCGACAAGGAGGGGCAGATGTACCATGCTGGCGTCGACAATCTTTACCTCATCCCTACCGCTGAGGTGCCGGTGACTAACCTTTATCGGGATGTTATTTTAAAAGAAGAGGATTTCCCGATTAAAAATGTAGCCTATACCCCTTGTTTCCGGCGTGAAGCAGGTTCATATGGCAAAGATGTACGTGGCCTAAACCGCTTGCATCAGTTCGATAAAATTGAAATTGTACAAATTCAGCATCCTGAGAAGTCCTATGCAACTTTGGAAGAAATGCGGGCTTATGTAGCTCGGTTGGTAACCTCGCTAGGTTTACCGTACCGTGTTCTTCGCCTTTGCGGTGGCGATATGAGTTTTGCCTCGGCTATGACCTACGATTTTGAAGTATGGAGTGGTGCGCAACAACGTTGGCTCGAAGTGAGTTCGGTATCGAATTTTGAAGGATATCAAAGCAACCGCTTAAAACTGCGTTATAAAGCCACCGATGGCAAAAATTACCTGGCCCATACCCTCAACGGTTCAGCTATGGCTTTGCCGCGCATAGTAGCTGCACTACTCGAAAATTACCAGACGCCTGAAGGAATACATATTCCTGAGGTATTGCAGCCTTATACGGGCTTTGGATTGATTAGCTAGAGCTAGAAGGAGGAGTTTACGCGTTGGCCGGAGCCCAACGGCAGCCTATTATACCCATTTAAGGCGAGAGAAGACGGGGATTCTAGGGGCACTATGCCGCGCGATTCAGGTGAAAAGTGCGTCGGTATAGATTCAGTATGCAAATGGGATACCTGAACAGCATTAATCCACTTGTGCTCGTTTTTCTGGCATTCAAGCCCTTTTGTGCATGAGCCTTAAAATTACTTAAACGAAAAAACCCCCGCCTTTCGGCAGGGGTTTCCGTTTTTATTGCAAGCCTTATTAGTGTACTACCACAAAACGCGTGGTGTTAAAGCCTGTTTTGGTTTTCATCACCAGTGAATAGGTGCCCTGGTTCAAATCCTGCACATCAAGACGGAAACTATCGTTTGCACCATTTACTGAACGTACGCCAGTTTTAACCGTACGGCCTGTGATATCAACTACTTGGTAGTTCATTTCACCTAAGAACTGATCGCCATCCACCTTAATCAAAATATGATCGCTGGCTGGATTTGGATAAACCTTTATTTTAAGGTCATTTCTAGTTTGGTTCTGAACACTTGTATTTATCGCTGCAAACTCAACGTTGATTGCTGGCACAATATCACGACCGAAACCATCAGAGAACCATTGGGTTGTGTAAACCACTACCGCACGCTGACCTATAAATGGAACGGTAGTGGTGTAATTTACCTGCTCGTCGCAAGCTATTAAGGCTGTTTTTGTGCCAGGATAAAATATAGAGAAGATATAAGTAGCTGAATCGCTCATTACAATTCCAGGTATGCTAGTGAAAATATCATCCAAGCTCATTTTTTTGTAGGCATAACGCTCATTGACAGTATAAGTGTAAAAACCTTCTGCCAATTGGGTTAATTCAGCAGCGTCTACTACATTATCCGCATTGGTGTCCGTCCAATCGTACATGCGCGCTACCATAGCCTCGTTGTTCAAACTATCGGCTGCGCCAATGGAAAGCGCACCAGTCAAACTCATTGCTTTTAAGCGGCTACCTTTATTGGCAAGGAAAATCGCTCCAATTTCAACATCTCCACCACCTGCTTTGGTGTAAGCGTTGGTATGTATTGGCATGCCAGTAGTTGCGTTGATGCGACCTTTTGACCATACAGAATCAGTAATGAGGAAGGTAGTTGTTACACTATTGTCCTCTGGAAAATCTTCTGTGCCATTTCCGGTTACAGTGTACTTCAATTGATAAGTACCCAAACCATGAGGTGCTGGATCAAAAGTAGAGAAAGCAAAATTAACACTGTCGTTGGTAGCCATAGCTGTCGCCGTGGTATCTTGGTTGTAAACTACATTGCCATTAAAGGTTATGTTAGCATTGATTAATACAGCGGTGCGGTTAGCCGTACCATAGTTTGTGACGCTTACGCCAACAGGTACATTGTAACCACCGCCATTGGCCACTTGGCTGAGTGGTGTAGCATAGTTTGGAGCAACCACCACTTCTTGGCCTGACATACCTAAGTCATTGGCAAATAATCCACGTTTATTACCAATAATGGCGGTACAAGTACCTGCATCAATGGCTCCTCGAAGCAAAGCTCCCGTTTCTTGCGAAACCATAAGCGTAGGAATAGTTACATTCGCACCGTTAGCTCCAGCACCTAAAATGATTGGTGCACCCGCAACGTTGTTAATGACTACCACGCCTATTGCACCTGCATTTTGTGCGTTCAGGGCTTTGACACCAAATTCACAAGCACCTCTGTAGATAACTACAATTTTACCTGCACATGCCGCGGCATTTACTAAGGCGTTACAGCCTAAAGAGTCGGCAGCGGTGCTATCGCGACCAACAACTAGGGTTCCCTGAGCAACTACTGTGTCCAGGTCGTGGCCCCAACCTACTTCAGAAGAGCGTCCGAAAGGATACTGCCCTTTCAGATTTGCTGGGTTGGTGACAAAAAAGGTAATCTGCGCAAAAGCGCCACTACCAATAAGCAGTACGGCCAAAGCCGTAAGTAGTAGATGTTTTTTCATAGTCGATAGTTTTTTAGTTACTCAATAATAAAAATTAACTTTCATTTAACCTTTTTTATGGGACAATTGCTTCTAATTTAACAAAATCCGCTTCTAAATATACAATGTTTGGCTAAAACTTTTTTTAAACTTTCATGGCCAACAGCCTGAAATACGGTCTTTTCGTGCCCAAAAGCGCTATTGACTAAGCAAATTTGAGCTGTTAAAAATTCACAGAAACGAACATTCTTAGCCGATGACTATAAAAAATTATCAAAATGCCTTACTTTAGTACGTTAAAACATTCCTCAAAATGAAAAAAATTCTATTATTGGCCAGTTTGCTGGCGTTTGGGCAAGCAATCCAGGCCCAGTCGTTACGCCCGAGCTACGTGCCTGCTCTGAAAAGTGCACAAGACAATCCGGCCAATGGCCCTGTAACTACCTTAGGTGTTGAAAACACCGTTTTGTTCTCAGAAGAATTCGGTTCTGGTTTAGGCACTTGGCAGAGTCTTGGTTTTTCAACCATGAACACAACTACTACACCCGACACTGCCGGCGTATGGGAATACCGTGGCACAGCCACTGTACCTACCCGCGCTACTGGTTCGCGTGGTGCCTATGGTAGTGCTGCTCCTTTGGCATCGCCTACAACGGCAAACGGTTTTATGATATTCGATTCTGACTGGTTGGACGATGCTGGCGTTGCTGGTGCCGGTGCCTTCGGTACAGGCGTGTTCCCATCACCGCACCGTGGTATGTTGGTAAGCCCAACAATCGACCTTACTGGCCAACCCTTGGTTATCCTCGAGTTTTATCAGTACTACCGCCGTTTTGCTGGTCCGGGTGCTGTTCAGACCGTTCCTGCAACCTATTTGTTGTTCTCACGTAATGGTGGCACAACTTGGAGCGATACCCTAATGATCAACAGTGCCATCGCTGTAAATGCTGCCACTGCCAATCCAGCTGTAGTACGTTTAGACGTATCTAACATCATTGGTAACAACGACAGCGTAAAAGTTGCTTTCTTATTTAATGGCGATTTTTATGTGTGGATGATCGATGACGTAAAAATCACTGAAATTCCTGACAACGATTTGGCCATCACCGCTACTGTTATGTTGCCAGATACTGCCAACGGTCGTACAATTGAATATGGTGCTATGCCTATTCAGAACAAAACACCATTGACTTTCCAAGCTCGTGTTCGTAACAACGGTAAAGTAGCACAGCCGAATGTTCGTTTGAACGTAACTGTTGCTGATACACTGGCCAACACCTTCTTCACAGGCGCTTCTGCTCAGTTGGCTTCTTTGGCTGCTTTCACCGATACTTTGTTGACCATAACAACCAACTACCCTGCAACGAACGTTTCGTACATGCGTATCAACTACAGCACTTTGTCTGATTCAACAGATGGCACGCCAGCAGATAATGCTGCAGTTCGTCAGTTGTCCATTACAGATTCAACTTTCAGCCCAGCAGTTGCAATACCTGTCGCCCAGGGTCAAATTGGTACAGGTCAATTTGGCAACCCAGCAGTTCAGGATGTAGGCCTTGCCAATATATTCGAGCTTATTAACCAAGACACCGTAACCAGTGTAACCGTTCGTTTGAACATTACAGGTACAGGTGCCACACAAGTTGGAGGTTTGGTTCAATTCTCTATTCGTACTCCTGACCCAGTGACTGGCAACCCAGGTGATGCTACAACCATCGTAGTTGAGTCTGACATCTACACCATCAGCCAAGAAGACATTGCCAATGGCTTTATCCGTGTTAACTTCCCAGCTGAATTGGGTGGTTTACCACAAAATCGTATCCTCACCCCTGGTGACTACTGGTTGCAAGCCGATTTGTATTCGAACACTGGTGCAAACCGTGTTCGTTTCTTGGACGACCTTACTTTCACCCAGCCGTTCTTTGCGTCTTTATTGTACACAACACAGTGGTTCAGCAATGGCAATGCCGTGCGTATGAGCTTAAACATGGCTGATGCCGTTTCTTCTGTAAGCGTTAATGAGCTGAACAAAAACCTAAAATTGAATGTATATCCTAACCCTGCCAAAAACATCCTCAACTTGGCTGTTTCTGCTGACGCTAGCCTTGGCCGCATCAGCTACCAGGTAATGGACATCGCTGGTCGTATTGTAACTTCTGAAGCTGCTGTAATCAACAGCAACAACGAAGTTATCCCAGTAAACATCTCAGGTTTGCAAAACGGTGTTTATTCAATCGTGGTTAAAACTTCAAAAGGCTACAACACCAGCCGTTTTGTAGTTGCACAATAAGTTATAAATCACTTCCTGATTACAGCCCCGGCCCGCAATGGTCGGGGCTTTTTGTTTACTCGTTTTTACGTTTTAAGCAATGGCCGAATATTTCTGAGATTTGACTAAACGGCGTTTTGGACTAAACAGGTTTTCAAAGCTCACGGTGAAACGGCGCCTGTAAATAGTCTAAGATTACGTCTACAATGGCCAAATCACCTTTTCAGTCTGCCCTCGGTAGTTTTCTGCCTGTTTTGAAAACATCTTATGGGTTTACTTCACTAAACAATCCAGCTGCTGCGCCATTAAAAATGAACTTCTTTAATCGGCAGGAGGTGTACTATAGCTACGCACCCCATACCGGACACTAGATATTAGCTACTATCACCAGATCTTTCTATTTTTCCGCCCATGTTCGACGCATTAATTTCTTCTTTACAAACCGCACTGCAGCAGCCCTTGCCTGGTTTGGATGCCCAGATGGAGATGGCGCCGCCGCAGCGAGGTAGGCCAAGTCTGGAATGGGTGATGGCTCAAAATCCAAGGAGGGCAGCCGTTTTGGCCTTTCTCTATCCCATAGCGGCGGAAGCTCATGTAGCACTCATTCAGCGGACGAGCTATCCAGGTGTTCACAGTGATCAAATCAGCTTTCCGGGTGGGCAGCTAGAGGGCGGCGACCAAAACTTGACCGAAGCAGCGCTTCGCGAGGCAGCGGAGGAAGTAGGTTTAATGCGGAGTAAGGTGCAATTGCTTGGGCCGATGAGCGAATTATATATTCCACCCAGTAATTTTCTGGTACAGCCCTATCTGGGTTTTGGCTCAGAAAGACCTGTTTTTATCCCTCAACCTCGCGAAGTAAAAGAAATACTAGAAATACCCTTACGCTTTTTTCAGGACGGCAATAATCTGAGTGTGACGCGTTTCGCGTTGAAAGGCCAGAACTTCGAAACGCCCTGTTATGTATATAAGGAACGCATCATCTGGGGAGCAACAGCTATGATGTTGCGGGAGTTGGAGGTGCTTGTACGGCCTTATTACTCGGCACTTGGCCGGTAATACTGAAAGCGAAACTTTTCGCTTTGTTCAATGGCATCCATGAGTTGTTCAAGTATAGCTTCGGCAGGGGCATCGTAATCGATATCGAGCGGCGCTTTAATTTGTACATCGAGGTCAACCCCCTTCTTTTTAAGCTTCAGCCCCTTTTTATTAAATGCCCGGCGAAAGCCGTTGATAACCACAGGAATAACAATAGGTTTGTTCTTTTTAATGAGCAAGGCCGTTCCTTTGCGGCCCTCTGCATAGGGTTTGGTGGTTCCTTGTGGGAAGGTAATGACCCAGCCGTCGGAGAGTGCCAAATCAATTTTATCGACGTCGCGGGTATCCACCCCTCTTTCTACATCGTGCCCGTTAGAACGCCAGCTCCGTTTTACGGTGATTGCACCCCCCAAAGTAAAGAGGCGCGGTATTAAACCACTCTCCTTCATGGTTTCTTCGGCTGCCACATAAAATACGCGGGTATAGGGCTGCAGCAAATACACAGGTGTTTTAAGATTGTCGTTGGTACCCCATTTTGCACTGCAAATGCTATGCAGTATGGCCATTACATCACGATAATAGGTTTGATGGTTTGATATAATGAGCACATTTTTATCGGGTAGCCCTGCCAAAATTGCGCTGTTATGCAAACGCATTCGGTTGCGCATATTGAGACCGAGGTAGCTAAATAACCCTACCAGCATATATATCAGCCGTTTAATGATGACCGGATTACCGAAAATATCTCGCTTAAAAAACATGGCTATCAGAACGTTGAATATGCATGAAATTCCCTTAATAAATCGCTATTTCAACGGAAATCCGTATTGGTCGAGCAAATATACCAACGCGGCCATGGCCCCTGCACCAAGCGCTAACTCACGTCTATTCACTGCTTCTAACACATCCGAAGCGGCATGGTGGTAGTCAAAATAGCGTTGTGACTCGGGCACATAGCCCAAAAGCAGCACTTGCCCATCGCGCAGCGGACCAATATCTACCCCGCTACTCCCTGCTTTTATGGCAGATATGCCATAGGGCTCGAGCAAAGGCACGAAGGGTTGTAAGGCCGCCAATACAAGCGGATCGGCTTCCACATGGAATTCACGCGGGGCAAAACCACCCCGATCCGATTCGAGGGCAGCCCGGTGAATTACACCGGTATTCCGCGACCAATCGGCATAAGCTAGTCCGCCCCGGTTGCCGTTTTCCTCGTTCATAAACAAAACCACACGTATACTGTGGCGTGGGCGCCAACCCAAACTTTTATACAAGCGCAATACTTCAAGCGATTGCACCACCCCAACACCATCGTCATGCGCACCTTCGCCTACATCCCAGCTATCAAGATGTCCGCCAACGAGTAGGTATTCATTCGGCTTTTCGCTGCCGCGTAGCTCACCAATAACGTTGTAGGAAATGGTGTCGGGCCTACTCTGACAGTTGAGTTTCAGGAAAAGACTTAAGTCGGCCTTTTCGCGCAACTGTTTACTCAAGTACTCGGCATCGTAGGTGCTAATGGCGGCGGCTGGAATTTTTTTGGCTGCTCCCGCATAGGTCATTCCTCCGGTATGCGGAAAGGTATCAATCAAATGCGTTAGCGAGCGTATCACAATGGCAGCGGCACCTAAATTGGCGGCCTCTACCGCTCCACTATAGCGTATACCCACACAGCCTATGTAGGCATCGAAAGTATAAATAGGTCGTGGGTCCATTTTTTGGTTGATGAAGACAATTTTGCCTTCTACCTCCTCCCTTTTCCGAGATTTCAGATCGGCGACACTGCTTACTTCAAGTACCCGCGCTTCCAGTCCACTTGGATCGGTAGCAATACTACCACCGAGTGCTAGCAGATGCACTTTGGTGCGGTTTTGCTGTTGTATGTCGCCCTTGCGCTTGTCGATATTGAGCCAGGCCTGCTCCTTTCCCCCACGTTGCCAGACGGGTACAGTGATTTCTTGCAGCCACACACTGTCGAGGCCCATGTGCAACATTTGATTGCGCGTTAAACGGATGGCATCGAGGGATTGTGGTGAACCAGCAAGCCGATGACCAACTTTTTTACAGAGCTGCTCTAGCATAGGCCAGCTTTGGCCATTGACCAAGGCACTGTCGAAAAGTAGCCGTATACGGAGTGAATCTAAATTTTGTGCCTGCAGCTGAAAGGAACACAACAGCCCAAGAAATAGCAGATTAATTTTTGCCCACAATTTGATCATAGATTTTTTGCTGAACAGGATTTCGACTACCGCCTGGTGACCAACCATATCGTGCCGCAGGAAATTCGTCGAGCTTTCCCTCTAGCGTGAGCTGGTTGCCGTCGCGGTAGACAATGAAGATAAACCTTTCACCCGGTTTTTTCGTCACGAGCCATTTATCCAAATCGGTGATTTCTTGGCCATCTACCGATAAAATCAGGTCATTAACATTTAATGCTGCCTTTTCAGCAGCCGAATTCGACCGAATACTGCTAACCATCAAACGGTTGCTGCTATTGCGTGTTCCCAGACCTAAGTAGGCCGTTTTTCCATCGCGAACATCTTCCAATGTCAGGCCGGCATAGGCGAGGTATCGATTAAAATCGATTTTAGTAGTACCATAGACATACTTTTCGAAGATAAAATCTGCTTCCGAGCCCATAAATTCCCGACAACTGCGCAGCAATTCTTCATCCGTAAATCCGCGCTTTAAACCCAGATAGTATTGCTGATACATTTTTTTCATCAGGCTGTCGAGTCCATAAGCCCCGTTACTGGCTTGTAAAATAGCGAGGTCGAACACCAAACCTAGCATAGCACCTTTACGGTAATAGGTAACGGTAACATTGCTGGAGTTTTCGTTGCGTAGGTAATATTTTATCCAAGCATCCCAACTCGACTCGGCCAGCGATTGAATCGCATCACCTGGATTACTGTGTATACTTTCGATGCCAGAGCGTAGCACTTCCAGGTATTTGTCTTGTTCCATCAGTCCAGCCCTGCGGGTCAGCAGATTATCGTAATAACTCGTAAACCCTTCCGAAAACCACAGATTATGGGTGTAATTTTCTTTGCTGTAATCAAAGGGGCCCAAGGTCACGGGCCGCAGCCGTTTTACATTCCACAGGTGGAAATACTCATGAGCTACCAAACCTAAAAAGCCCTTATAGCTACTTTCCTTTTCGTAGACAGAGCTGCGGGTTTGCAAGGTAGTGCTCGTTGTATGTTCTAAGCCTCCACCTCCTTGGGCACTGTGGTGAACGATAAACAAATATTCCTGTAAAGGCAATTCACCAAAAACCGCCACAGCAGTTTCAATAATTTTGGTGTAATCTTTTATTAGCTGCTTTTCATTGTATTTACCTGCGCCGAACATGGCCACATTGTGGCGTATACCGGCTGCCTTAAATTCAAAAGTGTCGTGATTACCCATTTCTACAGGACAATCTACCAATTGATCGTAGTTAACTGCCATACGCAGCCATGGGTCTTTACCCGGTTGTGGTAGCGTGGTTGAGATTTTCTTCCATTGGCTGTGGGGTATAAAACGCACCTCGTGGGCCTGGTTCATGGCCATTTTGTGGTACATAAATACCGTGGTGCCGTTCAAATAAGCATGTGCTACATCTACAAAACTAGTACGCACGCTCAGCTCAAAGGCATAAACCCGGTAGTTAATCTGTAGTTGTTTTTTACCCCCGTGTTTAATCAACCAACTGCTTTTACTGGTCTTTTCCGAAGGTAATAATTCACCATCCGCCGAGGCGGTAAAGCTGTCAACATTCCTTGCAAACTCCCGTATGAGGTATGATCCGGGTGTCCAAACAGGTAAATGAAGTTCGGTTTCGGCCTCCGCTAAGTCGCTAATGGTGAGTTGTACATCCACATAGTGGGTATAGGGTTGCTCAAAACGCAGCTCATACGCCAAGCGGGGTTGAGCAAAAGCAGAAAAAGCTGCCAGCACGAATGCTGGCAGCCATAAAAGAGATTTTTTCATGCAGAATTGCAGCTTTTTACGAATTATCCGTGGTGGTGGTCGTCAGGACCATGGGCATGGCCATGGGTCAGTTCGGTTTCTTCGGCATCCCGCACCAATTCTACCTCACCTACAAAATGCAGGTCAAAACCGGCCAATGGATGATTAAAATCCATTTTCACTGTTTCAGTTTCGATGCCAATTACTTTCCCGCGGTGTTGTTGGCCGTTTTCATCTTCGAGATAAAGGTATTTGCCAATGGTTACGTTTTCTTCATCGAATTTGCCGGTGGCATCTGTAAAAATGGCACTGGGTATATCCATGATGGCATCCTGTTCGATAATGCCGTAGGCGTCCATCATATCGATGGTAAAATCGAAGGTATCACCCGCGCTTTTCGCGAGCAATTGTTGTTCGAAGGCTTCGGGCAAGCCGCTGTGGCCGACGAGGAAATAGAAAGGATGGTCTTTTTCGACCGTTTCGATGGTGCGTTTTGGCGCAGTGCTGCCGCTTATGCTGAGTTCATAGCTCAACGCAACAACTTTTTCTGGTGCAATAGTCATTGAATATGCTTAAAGGGCACAATATAGTGAATCGAGCTTAGGAAATTAGCTTGTAATACGCATCTAGGGCATTCCTTGCAGTGTGCTCCTGTGCTCCTGTGGCGCTGCGCGCGGCTCACTTTGGGAAAGTGCTCCTACAACATTCAAACGTAAGGACGTAAACTCTGCTAAGCGGTGCAAAGCGAGAGGTAGCACGCAACAGGACTAAAACCAAACTCCACAATAAAGCAGATTCCCATCAGCACATTAAAGCACAGCGCCCTATGAGCATATTAATCTGCTCATATACTGGTGCAGCATTCAACCCTTACGGGCGTAAGCTGTGCCAGGTGGAGCGAAGCGGGAGGATTTTAAAAACCTTGGAAGGGTAACATTAAAAGCGGAACTGTACTTTTTCCGGCCAACTGTTTGCTGATACCCGGCACCAACAATCTCTCGAAAAAATTGTAGCGATGCGATGCTACTGCCAATACATCTGGTTGGTAGGACAGGGCGTAACGGTACAAGGTTTCCACTATATCCTCGCCGTAAATAAGTCGACCGCCAGCCGATTGAGCGCCGAGACCTGCTATTAGCCAATCGTGGTGTTCCTGTTCGGCGCTATGGAGTGGCTGTTCTTGGTCTACTATGTGAAGGGTTTCGGCACGGGCACCGAGTTGCGCTAAAAGTGCTTGTAAGTAGCGCAGATGCCCTTCTTGTCGGAGCTCCTGTAGATGTACGGCATAAACCATCTTTTTCCAACCTGTAAACACTGCCTTAGGTGGTATGAGTAAAGTAGGGGTTTCAATATTTTGGACGAGTGCCTGACTCACCGAGCCAAAAAAGAGGGTGTCGAGGGCAGACTTACCTTTGTTGCCCAGAATTAACAAGTCAACAGTTTGACGCCGACAAATTTCTTGAATTACAGTATCAGCATCTCCATAACGGACAATACTTTCGGGCGTTATATCCAATTCCTGACTGCGTTTTGACAGTTTGCTCAGCAATTCTGCTAGACCTGCCTTGGCATCTTCTTCGAGCACAGTATTTAAACTATGCATCACCATGGCTGCTGAACTTTGGGTACGGTAGGTGTGAACCACAAATAATCGGGCTTGCAGCGCCCCGGCGAGTTCAAGGGCATAGCGTACGGCAGCATTGCCGTGGTTCGACAAATCGGTTGCAGCAAGGATGGTCAGCATGGCGCAAAATTTTAACCAATTTACGACTTATAACAGACCTCCACATCCATTATTCGTATAAATTTTAGCTTACTCTTTTAAAACAGCTGCGGGTCGGGATGGCTGAATACGTAGCCATTCGCCAGTAGTTTGTCGGCGGAAATAAGCCGTTCTACTCCCCCGCTTTCGAGATTTGAAGGAGAAGCAAAGTTATATCGGCGTGCTTGAGCTTCAAAAACCATGCTGCGCTCCGGGTGCATAGGTGCCACCAGATTATAAATACCTGTAGCGTCTAGGTTGGATAAGTGTAATGTCGCGCTTAATACATCTTCCAAATGAATATAGTTGACAGGTTGATTGGCGTTCGACAAGGTTTTACCAGCAAAGTACCGTCCGATTACCCTTCTTTCGTCGCACAAGCCTCCACAGCGCAGCAGTAGCGCCTGCTCACCCCAAGCAAGCGCTTCCTTTTCGGCCGCTGCAACCCGATGATCTGGTTGTATAGGACTCTTTTCATTCCAAATGCCGGCATTTTCTGGGTATACGCCTGTGCTGCTGTAAAAGATAAGCTTTCGTCCAGTTTCTGCAGGCCAATGTACCAGCAAACGATTGAGTTGTGCTCCGTACGGTGTATGGCTATCTTTACCGGGGGGTACAGCCCAGATAATTGTTCGAAAACTTTTTAGTCGAGGCGAGAGCCCCATCGTTTCTCCTGCATCCTCTAAATCGAGTCGCCAAGCGGATAATCCGGCCGATTGTAACGCCAGTATGCGTTCTTGTCGCCGTGCGGTTACGACCACTTTATGCCCTTGGGCCTGCAAACGTTGTGCAAGCGGTTCGCCCAACCACCCTGCCCCCACCAAAAGAATAGGCGAATATTTATCCTGCACTTTTTGCATGTTGTAAGCGGGTGAAGAGTAGATAAAGGCCCGTGAGCAGCAATGCTTCTGGGTTTTTGTGTTTGTATAAACGTTTCTCGAGGCTTATTTCAATTTTAAAGCTGATAAACTTTTCTCGAATCCGAAAATCAGCTAAAAGTTCATCTTGGGCATCAAAAAGCTGAAAGTGACGTAAAAACCACCCTTTGGTCTTTAGGCGGAACCGCTCATGCCCCCAATCCACGGCATAGGTCAACCGCCTCCATTCGAAAGGCAGGCTGCCCAGTTCTGTATCTCCTGCAACTTGGTAATTGAGCTTTGCCGACCACCAATGGGGATGTTTGAAGTTGATTTTACCTCCCGCCCAGCTACCCGTGGCACTTCGCCGCTGAAGTATGCCGGACCATTCGAGTTGTGCAACTACCGCCTCGTTGGTATTTCGGAGCACAAACTTGTTTGGTTTGCCTTTTTCGCGTAGGGCAACTAAAAGCTCCGGCTTCTGCGGAAAGGGACGGTATTGGATTTCAGTGCTCATGGTCTGTTTTATCACTTGCGTTATCCGGCTTCACTTTTATGCCCCTTTTGCGCATATGTACAGCTTGGGAGAGCAAATACTCCATCTGCCCATTTACGGATCGGAACTCATCTTCTGCCCATTTTTCGAGCGCCTCCAATAATTCCGGACTAATTCGCAGCGCAAAAGGTTTTTTATTTGAGGCCATTCTTAGTGGTGCAGGGTACCCGTATTTACAACGGGTTGAGCCGCCCGATCGGAGCACAAAACAACCAATAAATTACTCACCATGGCGGCTTTTCTCTCTTCATCCAGTTCTACAACCCCTTTCTCCTTAAGCATATCGAGGGCCATTTCTACCATGCCTACCGCACCTTCTACAATTTTTTGACGGGCCGCCACTACAGCAGTTGCTTGTTGCCTTTGCAGCATAGCACCGGCAATTTCAGGCGCATAAGCGAGGTGGCTAATCCGTGCTTCGATGATTTTAACTCCAGCAAGCTCTAGGCGATCTTTCAGTTGTTTTTCGAGGGCATCGTTAACCAATTGTGCATTGGCACGGAGGGTAACCTCCACCTGTTCGTCCTGGAAATTATCGTAGGCATATGCACCCGCCAGACTGCGTACCGCTGCCTCACTCTGAATTTCGACATAACGGTTGTAGTTATCGACGCCAAAAACTGCTTTAGCGGTATCTTCTACTTCCCAAACCAGCACAGCGCCTATTTCGATAGGATTACCCACCTGGTCGTTGACCTTCAATTTTTCCGTATTCTGGTTCCGTGCACGCAAACTCACCTTGGTTTTGGTGTAAAAAGGATTGGCCCAATAAAAGCCATAGGCTTTAATAGTACCCTTATAGGTTCCAAAAAGTACGAGCACGGCCGATTCGTTCGGGTTTACAATCAAAAAGCCAAACAAGTGGATTACCCAAAGCAAGCCAGCACTTAGGCCAACTAGCCAATACATACTGCCGCTAATTTGACCTTGCATAACAAAACCATAAATGCTGCATGCCAGCAAAACAAAACCTAAGACAAGGAAGCCGTAACCTGAAGTTGGCCGAATAAGTTTTTCAGTAGTCATTTTAATATCATTTTGATATCACAATATTCAAAAAAAATCCAGACATACAAAAATTATTCAAAAATTAAATATTTGAGAAAAGTGCGGCTAGCTTCCGTATTGCAAGCCCACTAGGGCAGCGATGTCCGGTAAATTCTCTTTGGACAGCGGCTTGGAGTAAAAACCATTTACCTGAGTGTAGCTGTTTGCTTTGTCATAGTCGGCTTGGTCGACGGTAGATGACAGCATCACGATGCAGATTTTTTTTGGTATTTGGTCTTCTATACCGGCATACAAATCCAAAAAATCCCAGCCATTCATAACCGGCATATTAATATCGAGCAAAATTAAATCCGGCAAGTTATCTGGCATAGTTTCCATGACCAATTTGAATTGGTCAAAACCTTCTTTTCCATCCCGGCTGCTTGATATGGTTTGTGAAAAGCCAGTAATGTTCATGAGTCTACTGCAGACCATGATCAGAATAGGGTCGTCGTCAATGATTAATACGCGCATCAGAACTATTTTTCAGGTACACCCGGAAGGTCGTGCCAACATTAACTTTGCTGTCCACTTCTATTTTTCCCCCCAACGCCTGCACCTGTGCATGCACAATATACAAACCTAATCCGCGGCTGTCCGCATTATTATGAAATCTTTGATACATCCCAAATAAGCGACTTCTGTATCTGTTTAGGTCGATTCCCAAGCCATTATCCTTGAAGCTAAGGACAACATAGTCATCAACAACGGATGAGTTTAGCTCAATTTTAAGCTTATTATCTTTTGAACGGTACTTAATAGCATTGGTGATCATATTAAGCATGATATTATCGATATGACTCCTCGTGTAAACCATCTCGGCAGGGTCAAAATGGGTGACAATTTCACCGCCGGCCTCCTTTAACAAGGCATTGATATTACCAAGCATCCTGCTATACACCGATTGGAAGTTCACAACTTCTACCTTGGGATGGGTATCTCCTTTGATTTTTAGGACCTTGCTCAGTTCATTAAGCGTTTCATTCATACGATGGGTCGAGAGCTCGATCATATCCATTAACGCTACATTCTCAGGGTTTTCTGGCTTTTCCCGGTCTAATAAGTCTAATATACTCAGCAAATTAGCCACAGGTGCTCTCAGGTTGTGTGAAGTAATAAAAGAGAACTGCTCTAAGCCATAGTTTTGTTTTGTTAGCTCTTCATTCAGCTGTTTCTGCGCTGTTTCTGATTCTTTACGCCCTGTGACATTTCTTTGCAGAGAGATCCAGTGTGTAATCCAGCCATTTTTGTCGGCAAGTGGAACAATAGAAAAGTTTGACCAAAAAGGCTCGCCGTCCTTGCGGTAGTTGATGACTTCCACTTCAATAGGTTCCCACTTCTCAAGGGCGGCTCTAATTTTTGCAAGTACATCGCGATCGGTTTCAGGCCCTTGGAGTATACGCGGCGTTTTCCCAATCACCTCACTGGCTTGGTAACCTGTCATGCGGGTGAACGCTTCGTTGACGAAAATAATCCGTGGTCCAAGTGCATCTATAGGTTCTGCTTCCGTGATTAGTACGGCATCATTCGTATTGGTGATTACCGACTCTAATAAATGCAAGCGCTCATCTTCTAGCTTTTTAGATGTTACGTCGCGCGCATAAACCGATAAACCACTTTTTTGTGGGTAGAGATTAAAGGCAAACCATTTGTCGAATAGTAAAAATTCAAACTGTTGTGGTTTTTTAGCGGTTACGCTTTTCCGAAAACTACGCTGTAGTTCTGATTGGTCAAGCGCTGGAAAAACCTCCCAAATCACTTTATTTCTGCTACTTATCCCACTTCTCTCAAATAACGTTTCGGCAACTGGGTTTAAGTAAACGAAATGCCAATTTTTATCGAACGTAAAAAAGGCATCTGTAATACTGTTTACCATGCCCTCCAAACGGTCGGCGTATTCAGCAATCTGACGTTGGTGGCTTACAGTTTCACTGATGTCTTGTATGCTCCCTATGATTCGTAGCGGTGCACCTTCCTGGTCAAAAAAAGTATATCCTCTATCCAATACATACCGATAAGTACCATCGTTATGCTGGAAGCGGTACTGTTCGGTCCAGATTTTTTCTCTGGAATATTGGTGTTTATATAAACTTTGCGAAACACGCTGTAAATCCTCAGGGTGCATTTTAGATTCCCACCATCTCAAGTCGTATTCGCTTATGTTTTTATGCGGGTAGCCAAATACCCTCTCTATTGAGGGTGCCCAAATGAGTTCATTTGTAATAAAATCAAGGTCCCAGATTACGTCATTGGTCGCCATTTCTACCGTCCGGAAGCGTTCATTGCTCAACGCCATCTCCTGATTGATCGCTTTTTGCTCCGAAATATCCTGCACGGTTACATTGAGCTGCCGATTTCCATCTGCATCTGTAAAAACTTCACCACGTTGATGCAGCCAGCATAGTTTTCCCTTATTGAAATACCGATGTTGTATGTCTAATTTTAGACTTTCGGCAGAAATAAGGTCGTTGATAGCTTGCTCAACCAACAACTTATCGCTGGTATGAACGAAGGTATAAAAAACGTCCATGGACGGACTTACCGTCTCCTTATCTAAGCCAAATAACTGGTAGACCTCATCCGACCACAACAATTGGTCATTACTTAATTCATAATCCCAAGAACCCAGCTTTGCAATTTTTTGGGCCAACATTAAACGTTGTTTACTTTTCAACAAAGCGTTTTCGGCCTTGTGCATTTCTGTAACGTCGTTGGCAATGATACATAAACCCGATATCGTACCATCGTCTTCGAAAACGGGTGTGTATTCCAATGAAAGTATCATCGCTTTGCCGTCGGGTTGGATGTACCGAGCTTGAGTACGGATAGCTATTCCTTTTTTAAAAACATGTTTCGCTAATGCGTGGATCCGGTTTATACGCTGAGGCGATATAGATTCAAACAAAGCGCCCCCCTTTTGCATAGGCCGGTTATTAATGATCAGATTGCGTTTATTGGCGGCCTCAT